>R11__coassemble_382_pt1 | contig 30262 bp, 32 predicted proteins | sample R11__metabat2_low_PE_006 | metagenome-assembled genome bin R11 | reverse complement strand
TATTCATCCGCATCAGGTCGAGTTTATGGCTGATTTTGAACAGCAAGGAGGTATTGCATTTCTTATGCTGCTGTTTACATCAAGACAGGAATACTATTACATGCCATTTGCGGAAATGATGGAATTCTGGACAAGGATGAACAATGGCGGGCGAAAAAGCTTTCTCATCAGTGAACTCGATCCGCAGTATTATCTTGATGTGAAAAAGAACGGTTTTCTGCCGATTCTCGAAGGCCTGCAGAAAGATCTGGCAAACAGGGAAGATAATTAAAGTTGAAAATAAACAGGAGTTGTTATGAAAAATCTGATCATGCATACGCCGGAGGGCTTCAGGGATGTCTACGGCGGTGGAAAGTTACGCAAAAGAGAACTGATGACGGCCCTCAGAGATGTTTTTGTTTCATATGGGTATGAAGAAATTGAGACTCCGACAGTCGAATATTTTGATGTGTTCGGAAATGAAGTCGGAACAACGCCGTCTAAAGAGCTGTACAAATTTTTTGACCGCGACGGAAACACTTTGGTACTGCGTCCGGATTTTACGCCGTCTGTAGCGCGTGCGGTGGCCATGCATTTCCCGTATGAAAAAATGCCGTTCCGGCTTTTTTACGAAGGAAGCACCTTTGTCAACTCACAGGAATACCGGCTTATTTTAAAAGAACAGACTGAAATGGGCGTTGAACTGATCGGGGACGGTTCTGTGAAGGCAGATGCTGAGGTGCTCATGTTGACCTGCGATCTGCTCAAAAAGGCCGGGCTGACTGAATTTCAGGTGAGTGTCGGCAATAATGATTATTTCAAATCTCTGGCTACTCTATCCGGTCTCAGTGAAGAAAAGATAGAGGAGCTCCGTAAGCTGATCTCAGGAAAAAATTTCTTCGGGGTGAGCGAAATGCTTGATTCGGAAGAGATATCAGACACCATCCGGGAGGGCTTTGTGAGACTTCCGCAGCTCTTCGGCGGGTCTGAAATTCTTGACGAGGCGGAGAAATATGCTGTAAATGACGGCGCAAAGCGGGCGCTTGCTAGAATGCGCGAAATTGAACAGGCAGTGAGAGGTACCGCAAATGAGCGCTATATTTCCTATGACTTCGGTATTCTGAGTAAATTCCATTATTATACGGGAATTGTTTTTTCCGCTTATACTTACGGAACAGGGGAGCCGGTTGCCAAAGGCGGCCGCTATGACAGGCTGCTCGGTCATTTTGGCGGAGACGCCCCGGCTGTAGGAGTTGGGCTTACAATCGGAGAACTGATGAATGCTCTGGAGAGACAGGGAATCGGAAAGGGGGAATAAAGCCGTGCGCTATATAACAATTGCACTGACAAAAGGACGGCTGGCGCAGGATACCCTGAAGCTGTTTAAAAAGATCGGCATCACTGCTGGCGGAGCTGATGATCCATCCAGCCGCAAGCTGATCTTTGCAAATGAAGAGCTTGGCGTTCGCTTTTTTATGGCAAAGGGTCCCGATGTTCCGACCTATGTGGCGTATGGTGCGGCTGACATCGGCATCGTCGGGAGAGATACAATTATTGAAGAAAATCGCAAGCTCTACGAAGTGCTTGATCTCGGTTACGGAAAATGCCGAATGTGCATCTGCGGGCCGGAGAGTGCCCGGGAAAAGCTGAATTCAGGCGATACGATCCGTGTTGCGACCAAATATCCGGCAATTGCCAAAGATTATTTTCTGAATAAAAAGCATCAGACGGTCGAAATTATTAAGCTGAACGGTTCTATTGAACTGGCGCCGATCGTTGGTCTGTCTGAAGTAATCTGTGATATTGTTGAAACAGGAACAACACTTCGCGAAAACGGACTGCAGGTCCTTGAGGAAGTTTGTCCGCTTTCCGCAAGAGTCGTGGTCAATCAGGTCAGCATGAAAATGGAGAATGAACGCATCTCGGTGTTGATTACGAAACTTAAGGAGGCACTCAGCGAATGAAGATCGAAACACTTACCAGAGAATCCTTCGGTTCCATCTTAAAGGATATGCTGAAGCGCAGCACAGACAGTTATCCGGAGCAGGAAAAAGCAGTTTCGGAAATTTTGGGACGAATCCGGGAGGAGGGTGATCATGCTCTTTTTGATTATGAAGAGCAGTTCGACCACGTTGTACTGAGAGGCGATTCCATCCGTGTCTCTCCCGAAGAAGAAAAAGAAGCCTATGCTTCCGTAAGTCCGGAGCTCATCGGTGTGATCCGGAGGGCAATTGCCCGAATCCGCAATTACCATGAACAGCAGAAACAGAAGAGCTGGTTTATGACGGAAGACAATGGCATGGTTCTCGGACAGCGCATCACTCCGCTTGCAAGAGTCGGTGTTTACGTTCCGGGCGGAAAGGCCGCTTATCCATCTTCGGTACTCATGAATATTATTCCGGCCAGGACAGCGGGCGTCGGCGAAATTATCATGTGCACGCCGCCGGGAAGAAACGGAAAGATTGATCCGGTGACCCTCGTTGCTGCCCGTGAAGCCGGTGCGGATGCCATCTACAAGATCGGCGGTGCTCAGGCGATCGGTGCCATGGCCTTCGGAACGGAGAGCATCCCAAAGGTCGATAAAATAACAGGTCCCGGCAATATCTATGTCGCACTTGCCAAACGTGCTGTTTACGGACACGTATCGATCGATTCGGTGGCTGGGCCATCTGAAATCACCGTACTTGCGGATGAGACTGCAGATGCCGCCTATATTGCGGCAGACCTTCTTTCTCAGGCTGAGCATGATGAGCTTGCTTCCTCGATCCTGGTTACGACCAGTCGTGAGCTTGCTGAAGCTGTCTTGAAGGAGATCGAGCGTTTTCTTCAAAAGCTTTCACGAAGTGAAATTATCCGTAAATCACTCAATAATTTCGGACATCTGCTGGTGGCGGATAATCTGGAGGATGCTGTCCGGGCTGTCAATGAGATCGCACCCGAACATCTGGAAATAGTGACCCGTGAACCGTTCCTTACTATGACAAAGATTAAAAATGCCGGCGCAATCTTTATCGGCCCGTACTCATCTGAGCCGCTCGGCGATTATTTCGCCGGCCCTAATCATGTGCTGCCGACAAACGGTACGGCAAAATTCTTCTCCGCGCTTTCTGTCGATGATTTCATCAAGAAAAGCAGCATTATCTATAGCTCACATGAAGCTCTTGAAGCGCTGCACACCGATATCATCGCCTTTGCGAAAGCGGAGAGACTGACCGCACACGCAAATTCAGTCCAGGTACGTTTTGGAGAGGAAGAGTAAAACCGGATGATAAATGAACCAAGAACAGCCCAAATCCATCGGGTTACGGGAGAGACGGATGTCTTTGTTTCAATCGGACTTGACGGCACCGGAAAATACGAGATCTCAACGGGGATCGGCTTCTTTGACCATATGCTGAGTGCGTTTGCACGGCATGGTTTCTTTGATCTCACTGTGAAAGTAAAAGGTGATCTTGAAGTTGACACACATCACACCATTGAGGACACTGGAATTGTTCTCGGCCAGGCGATTGCCCGCGCTCTCGGAGATAAAAAGGGAATTCATCGCTATGGCTCCTGTGCGCTGCCGATGGATGAAACCTTTGTTCTCTGCGGACTTGATCTCTGCGGAAGAGCTTACTATTCTTCCGATGTAAAATATACCGTGGAGCGGATTGGCGATTTTGAAACAGAAATGGCAGATGAATTTTTCCTTGCGGTTGCCAATCAGGCCGCGATGAATCTTCATCTCAAAGAACTGTCCGGAGTCAATAATCACCATATTATGGAAGCCTCTTTTAAGGCGTTCGGAAGAGCACTTGACATGGCGGTTTCCTATGATCCGAGAATTCATGATGTTTTATCGACGAAAGGAAGTCTTGCCTGATATGAAGATCAAACTTGTGCCCACTATTTTTCTTTTTCACGGCAAAGCGGTTCAGAGCTTTCATTCCGACTCACTTTTTTCGGAAAGTGACCCTGTAAAGCTTGCCGGACTCTATTCGAACAGCGGAGCAGATGAACTGCTTGTTTTTGACCTCTCCGACACAGATGAGGAGCACGATGAGGCCATCGGCTGCATCCGGGAAATCTGCAGAAACTCACAGCTTCCTGTTGCCGCAGCCGGTAGAATCCGCCGCACAGAGGATGTAAAAAAGATCCTTTATGCCGGTTGTGCAGCAGCTCTTCTGAACGGATCAAAGGATTCCGGCATCGAATTGCTGGAGGAGGTCTCAAAACGTTTCGGAAGGGATAAAATCCGTGTTTCCTTAAGCGATGCCGCTCATTTTAGAAAACATGAAGATTTGATTGAGCGTTATGCGGACAGCATACTCCTGATGAATGGAACAGCGTCGGAGCTTCCGGAATCTAAAGTTCCTGTTTTTGTGATGCGGGAGAAGATAGAAACTGAAAGCATCAAAGAGCTTTTGAGCGCTCCTGCGGCAGGAGGAATCACCGGCCGCTGCATGAGTGAACCGGGGACAGATCTGATTTCTCTTAAGTGTCAGCTTCAGGACCTGGGTCTTGAGACCGAAATCATGACCTCAGCCCTGTCCTGGGCAGATTTTAAGAAGGACGCCTGTGGTCTTGTACCCTGCATTGTTCAGGATTACCGCTCGGATGAAGTGCTCATGATGGCCTGGATGAATGAAGAGAGCTTTGAAAAGACGCTTCAGACGGGAAGGATGTGCTATTATTCCAGAAGCCGTCAGGCATTCTGGATGAAAGGCGAGACGTCCGGACATTTTCAGTATGTAAAATCCCTTAAGATAGACTGCGACAGAGACACCATTCTCGCAAAAGTTTCTCAGGTGGGCGCAGCCTGCCACACCGGAAACAGGAGCTGCTTTTACACGGAACTTGCATCGAAGAAATACAATGATACGAATCCCTACAGAGTTTTTGAAGATGTTATGAACGTTATTTTGGATCGAAAGGTTCATCCAAAGGAAGGCTCTTATACAAATTATCTCTTTGATAAGGGAATAGACAAGATTCTGAAAAAAGTCGGAGAAGAAAATACAGAGATTATAATAGCGGCAAAAAATCCCGATCCGGAAGAAATCAAGTACGAAATTGCGGATTATCTGTATCATCTGATGGTGCTCATGGCGGACAAGGGGGTCACCTGGGAAGAAATCACAGATGAACTTGCGCGAAGGTGAAAAAATGACTGAACCATGTCTTTCGGACCGGCTGCTCTCCCTTGTGGAAAAGCCGGCCCGCTATATCGGGAATGAACAGAATGCAGTGATTAAGAACAAGGCGGATATCAGTATCCGTTTTGCGATGTGTTTTCCGGATGTCTATGAGATCGGCATGTCACATCTCGGAATCCAGATTATTTATGAGCAGCTGAACCGACGCGCGGACACCTGGTGTGAGCGCGTCTATTCGCCTTGGCCGGACCTTATGAAGCTGATGAAGGAAGAACAGTTACCGCTGTTCGCGCTTGAGTCACAGGAACCGGTGCGCGGTTTTGATTTTCTTGGCATCACGCTTCAGTATGAACTCTGTTATACCAATGTCCTGCAGATTCTTGATCTCTCGGGAATTCCTTTTCATGCGGAAGAGAGGACAGAGGAGGATCCCATCGTTATCGGCGGAGGCCCCTGCGCTTATAATCCGGAGCCGATCGCACCTTTTTTTGACCTCTTTTATATCGGCGAATCCGAGACGGTGATGGACACGCTCATGGATCTCTACGGAAAGATGAAACGGGAGGGGAAGAGCAGAAAAGCATTTCTTCTGGAAGCAGTCAAAATAGCGGGAATCTATTGTCCGCAATTTTATCAGCCTTCGTACAATGAAGACGGAACGTTAAAATCATTTGATCCTCTTTTTGAGGATCTGCCGCAAAATGTGCGGCGTCAGGTCTGCACTGATCTTGACGATGCGCCGTATCCGGAGAAGCCTATTGTCCCTTATATCCGGCCGACACAGGACCGCGTAGTTCTTGAAATCCAGCGCGGATGCATCAGAGGATGCCGTTTCTGCCAGGCTGGCATGATCTACCGACCACTTCGCGAAAAGAGTCTCGACGTTCTGAAGAGATATGCTGCGAGCATGCTCAGCACAACCGGTTACGAGGAAATTTCTCTGAGCTCTCTCAGTTCCAGCGATTACAGCTGTCTGCCTGAGCTGCTCACGCACCTGATCGATACCTATCAGCAGGATCATGTCAACATCTCTCTGCCATCTCTTCGGATCGATAATTTTTCACTTGATGTGATGAGCAAGGTTCAGGATGTCAGGAAGAGCTCTCTCACCTTTGCACCGGAAGCAGGTACACAGCGGCTGCGCGATGTCATTAACAAGGGAATTACGGAAGATGAGGTTTTGACCGGAGCGCTGGCAGCCTTCAAAGGCGGCTGGAACCGCGTGAAATTTTATTTTATGCTTGGTCTTCCGACGGAAACCGAAGCTGACCGCGAAGGAATTGCAGCACTTGCGCAGAAGGTCTGCGAGACTTATTTTGACGGGATTCCAAAAGAAGAACGAAACGGCAGCATCGACATCACTGTCAGTACGTCGTTCTTTGTACCGAAGCCCTTTACGCCGTTTGAGTGGGCAAAGATGTATACGCCGTCAGAATATATTGATTTTGCACACACCGTGCGTGGGGCAATCCGCTCTCAGCCAAACCAGAAGCGCATTCATTATAAGTGGCATGAGGCAGACGGTACGGAGCTGGAAGGCCTGCTCGCAAGAGGCGACAGAAGAGTTGCCGAAGTGATTGAATATGCCTACAGACACGGCGCAATTTTTGATTCCTGGACGGATTATTTTCACTATGATGTCTGGCAGGAAGCCTATGAAGCCGTCGGTCTTGATGTGGGCTTTTACACGAGACGCGAAAGAGCGGAATCAGAACTTTTCCCCTGGGATTTTATTGATATTGGTGTCACAAAGGATTTTCTTCTTAAGGAATGGAAAAAAGCGATCACAGAAGAAACTGTAACACCTAACTGCCGGGAAAAATGCTCCGGCTGCGGAGCAGCTTCCATTGGCTGCGGCGTCTGCAGGGAACGGAAATTTACCGGAGCGGGAAAAGATGGGGTCAATCGGCTGTCTGACTCAGATGGAAGAAGCGGAGTCTCTGATTCCGGAGTGAAGGAGCGATCATGAAAATCCGCATCAAATTCGAAAAAACAGGACCTGTCCGCTTTGTCGGTCATCTTGATTTTCAGCGCACATTTCAGAAAATACTGAAAAAAAGTTCCCTGGAACCGGTCTATACATCCGGGTTTAATCCACATATTGTGCTGAGCTTTGCCGTTCCGCTCGGTGTCGGTGAGGAAACGCTCGGTGATTATGCGGATGTCGAATTTGCTTACCGTGATTTCGGAGAGCTGGATGAACAAGAAAAATACCGCCTGTCAGATATCGGCCTTGACAATGATGCCCTGCCGGCTCCGCCGGTTGAGGCTGATTTCCTGAATGCTTTCAATGAGGCGGCTCCGGAAGGCATAAAAGCGGTTTCTGCGGTGCGGGTCGGTGTTATTAAGCACAGCAAGGCCGGAGCGCTCGTTCGAAATGCCGCTTTCAGAATTTATTTAAAAGATGGCTTTCTAAGTGATCTCGATGGTCCTATGCTCGAGACCTGTCTCCATGCTTTCGTTTCCCAGGAGAGCATCCGTGTGAAGAAAGTGACCAAAAGCGGAGAAAAGGTGACTGACATTCGTCCTCTGATCGGACGCGTTTTGGCTGAAAATGGCTGCAGCACACCTGCCGGCGGCAATTTCGGCACAGGCCGCGTGATCATGCTGGAATGTGCCCAGGGGAGTGCGAGAAACCTGAAGCCCGGCGTTTTTCTCGAGGCTCTGTCTGCCTATGTCGGTGCGAACTATGACCCGAGCGGCTGCCGGATCCGACGAATTGACCTCTTTGATGAAAATATGACTCCACTCTCTGAGCTTGGTGAACATTTTTAAACAATGATTTCAGGAGGCTTCTTAGGTCTTATGGTTGATTATGTGGTGACTGAAGTTCTGTTCGGAGAGGGACGCGTACGGGCAGCTGCCTTATACGGTGATATGAAGCTTCAGGAACTGCGGGTTGAAAATGCCGCAGAGGCTTCACTTGTCGGAAAGATTTACAGGGGAACAGTCGACCGTATTGCCGGAAATATCGGCGGGTGCTTTGTGAAAATAGGTGATAAGTCTGCTTTTCTCCCAAAGAACGATGGCGGCACGGTGAAGAGCTCTCAGCCCATTCTGGTTCAGGTGACAAAGGATGCCGCCGGTATCAAAGAGCCTGTGCTCACAACAAATCTTCATCTCAGCGGTGAATATGCCGTGCTTTCCCTAAAAGGAGGCAGAACCTCATTTTCAAAAAAGCTTGGAGAAGAAGATAAGGCGTTGGTCAGAAAATGGCTGAGGGACCGCGAGACATCGGACTTCCATCTTCTGGTGCGAACGAATGCGCTGAGGGCCGGAAAAGAGGCTCTTTTAAAGGAGATCAGCCGCCTTACCATTACCATGAAGGAGATTCTTGCAGAGTATCCCCATGCGGCATCAGGCACTCTTCTTTACGAGCCGGAACCATTCTATCTGACAATGCTGAGAGATACCTATACACTGCCGGACCGTGCGATTACGGATATTCCCCTTTTCAGGGAACAGATCGGCAAACTTATGGAATGCAGTCTTTACGGGAGAGATAAGATGTCCCTGACTCTGCCGCAGCTCTATGGCCTTTCACAGGATCTCCTCAGGCTTACGCAGAAAAAGGTCTGGCTGAAGAGCGGCGGATTTCTTGTCATTGAAAAGACGGAGGCATTTGTAAGTGTGGATGTCAATACCGGTAAATGCTGCACAGGAAAGATTCCGGAAGAGACGTACCGTAAAATTAATAAGGAAGCGGCCGAAGAACTCTCACGACAGCTCAGGCTCAGAAATCTGTCGGGGATGATACTGGTTGACTTTATTAAAATGAATCACCAGGATCATAGGGAGGAACTGCTTGGCATAATGAGAAAGCTTGTAAAAAAGGATCACATTCACACGGAAGTTGTAGACCTCACAGCACTTGGTATTATGGAAATTGTACGTCAAAAAGTGAGAAAACCGCTTGCGGAAGAACTTTCGGTGTGTTAATATTGTGGATGGCCGCACGGAGAGGCTTTAAGAGTTGTGTCCTGAGATGGACAACCGCCGCATCCGGCGAGTATTGTGAAAGAGGAGGTGCTTGAATCATGTATGCAGTGATTGCTACCGGCGGAAAGCAGTACAAAGTTTCTGAAGGTGATATCATCCGCGTCGAAAAGCTCGGTGCTGAAAAGGGCGAGAAGGTTACTTTTGATAATGTTCTTGCAATCGGCGGCGAAGCAATGAAGGTCGGCGAAGATGTCAAGGGCGCGACTGTTGAAGCGGAAGTTATCCGCAATGCCCGTGAAAGAAAAGTGATTGTCTACAAGTATAAGCCGAAGACAGGCTATCATAAGAAGAACGGTCACAGACAGTATTACACAGCAGTTAGAATCAGCAAGATTAACGGCTAAGAATGATTGATGTCAGATTATTTCGAACGGAGACGGCCTGGACTGGCTTCTGCTTAGACGGGCATGCGGATTACGGCGGGGAGCATGACGATATCATCTGTGCTTCGGTTTCGGCGCTGACACTCAATGCGGCGAATTCAATTGAGGCAATTGCGCGGGATGAAGTGATATCTGAGGAAGATGACGGTCATTTAGATTGCCGTTTTCCTAAAGGATTAAGTCATGACGGAGCGGTTTTGATGGAATCTATGATTCTCGGGCTTCGAATGATATCCGAAATAACTGATGACAACGGGGAGCCGTTTCTGAAAGTAACCATTGAGGAGGTTTAACCATGCTGAATATGAATCTTCAGCTCTTTGCTCATAAGAAGGGCGTCGGTTCAACAAAGAACGGACGTGATTCAGAAGCTAAGAGACTCGGAGCTAAGAGAGCGGACGGTCAGTTCGTTAAGGCTGGCAACATCCTTTACAGACAGCGCGGAACACACATCCATCCGGGTGAGAACGTCGGTATCGGCGGAGATGACACGCTTTATGCAAAGGCTGACGGCATTGTCCGTTACTCAAGACTCGGCAGAGACCGCAAGCAGTGCTCGATCGAACTGGTCAGCAGCGCGGAATAATGCATTTTAGAGGGCTTCGAATCACTGATGATTTGGAGCTCTTTTGTTTTCTCCGGTATACCAGAGGAACTGTCGGAGGAAGGTCTTTCGGTCTGGGTCTGAGCGCACTTTCGATGCACGGCGGCAACCTGAGATTATGGAAATTACGGAGGTATGAACAGATGTTTCTCGACTTTGCGAGAATTGAAATTCGCTCGGGAAAAGGCGGAGACGGTCACGTCAGTTTTCACCGTGAAAAATTTGTCCCGGCCGGAGGACCCGATGGGGGCGACGGGGGACGAGGAGGAGATGTAATCCTTGAAGTGGATACCTCCATGAATACACTTTTTATCTATAAGCACCGCTATAAATTCAAGGCTGAAGACGGTGCTGAGGGAGGAAAAAAACGCTGCCACGGAAAAAACGGGAAGGACATTGTCCTAATGGTTCCTGAGGGCACGATCCTTCGTGAAGAAACAAGCGGAAAAGTCATTGCTGATATGTCCGGAAAAAATCACCGGCAGGTGATTTTAAAGGGAGGAAAAGGCGGACGCGGAAATATGAATTTCGCGACACCGACAAATCAGGCTCCCCAGTACGCCGAACCCGGAAAGCCTGCTCTTGAGCTGAGGTGTACGATGGAGCTGAAGCTCGTTGCGGAAGTCGGTCTCGTTGGATTCCCAAATGCCGGAAAATCAACCTTTCTTTCCAGGGTCACAAATGCTGACCCAAAGATTGCGAGTTATCCCTTTACAACGATCGACCCTAATCTCGGCGTAGCGAACCTTGGAGACGGAAGAGGCTTTGTCATTGCCGATATGCCCGGCTTAATCGAGGGGGCATCTGACGGCGTTGGACTTGGTTTCCGTTTTCTCCGTCATATTGAACGCACCCGGGTTTTAATTCATATTGTTGACACAGCTTCCTTCGATGGCAGGGATCCGGTTGAGGATATTCAAAAAATCAACGCTGAGCTTGAAAAATATAATCCGGCGATTATGAAAAAGCCCATGCTGATTGCAGCCAACAAGATTGATGTTCTTCAATGCAATGACGGTGATGATCCCGTTGCCCGGATTCGCGCCGAATTCGAGCCGCAGGGCTTTAAAGTGTACCCGATTTCCGCTTATGCCGGAACCGGATTACGTGAACTCCTTGAGGACGTCAGAAAACTGCTTGATACAACAGCTCCTGAACAGGTATACTATGAACAGGAATATTTCCCGGAAGATATCATTGCCTCCTCGGACCTTCCCTACACAGTTGAGACGGAAGAGGGACGGGACGGTGAGAAGGTCTATGTGGTCGAGGGTCCCAAGATTGACCGTATGCTAAGCTATACAAATCTCGATTCTGAAAAGGGCTTTGTTTACTTTACCCAGTTTCTCAGAAGAGCCGGCATTATTGACGAATTGAAAAAGGCCGGCATCAAAGAGGGTGAAACCGTCCGCATGTACGGACATGTATTTGATTTTTACGACGATGAGGCAATGAGTGATGAGTCTTACAAGTAAGCAGCGCGCCTATCTGAAAAGTATGGCGATGACCATGACACCGATTCAATACATTGGTAAGGATTCACTGACAGATGAGAATCTGAACAATATCGAGGAAGCACTTGCGGCACGTGAGCTCATAAAGCTTGGCGTACAAAAGAACTGCGATGATGATGTGCGGGTAATCGCAGAAGCGGCAGCGGAGCATACCGGGTCTGAGATTGTCCAGGTGATTGGAAAAAAGATTGTCCTCTACCGGGAAGGAAAAGATGACAGGCGCAGAATTGAGCTTCCGCGTGCCTGAAGGAGAAGCAGTATGCGCATCGGAATTATGGGGGGAACATTCGACCCGATTCATATCGGTCATTTAATTCTCGGAGAGCATGCCTGGCAGCAGCTGTCTCTTGATAAGGTTATTTTTATGCCGGCCGGAAATCCTCCGCATAAGCTGAAGCGTGAAGGCAGAGCTTCGAATAAAGAGAGGTTTGAGATGGTGCGGCTGGCTGTGTCGGACAATCCTCATTTTGAAATTTCCGATTATGAAATGACTGAAGAAGGTTACAGTTACACCTATCGGACGCTGGAAGAACTCCTGCTCAAGCATCCCGACTATGAATTATACTTCATTATCGGAGCAGATTCCCTGTTCGATTTTGATACCTGGAAAGAACCACAGAGAATCGCGGATGCCTGTACACTGGTTGTTGCGACAAGAAATCATACGCCTAATGAAAAGCTGGATCAGGCCATTGCCCGTGTAAGAGATACTTATCACGCTGATGTCATCAAGCTGAATACGGAAAATATTGATGTTTCTTCCCAGATTCTTCGAGAGCAGATCCGTGAAAAGATAACCGTGCGATATTATGTGCCTGATGCTGTCCTGAATTACATCAAAATGAATCACATATATGAACATATTCCTGAACCTTAAATGCTGTTCGGCACTTATGCCGAAACGGCTGTCCGAGGCGGCTTTGAGCGAAGGAATGTGTGTTCCCCGTGAACCGCAGCAGCTTTATGACAGTTTTATCGGAAAGATGACCGGTGAGCCATGGAAAATACGGAATATAATCTTGAGGAAATGAGCAGACGCCTCTCGAAGTACATCGATGAAAATCGATATTATCACACTCAGGGAGTTCGATATGTCTCGGCTGCGATGGCGATGGCGCACGGTGCGGATCTTCTTAAGGCAGAGACAGCGGGACTTTTGCATGACTGCGCAAAGTGCATTTCTGATTCAAAGAAAATCAAGATCTGTGATAAAAATCATATTGAGATATCAAATATCGAAAGAGGCAACCCTTTTCTTCTTCATTCCAAGGTGGGCGCTTTTATTGCGAAAGAAAAATACGGAGTCACCGATGAGGAAATCCTTGACGCGATTCGCTTCCATACGACTGGAAGACCGGCAATGCATACACTCGAACAGATAGTTTTTATTGCGGATTTTATCGAACCCAGGCGTACAAAATCCAAACACCTTCCGGAAATCCGTCAAATGGCTTTCCGCGACCTTGATGAATGCTGCTATCTGATTCTGAAGGATATGCTTTTGTATCTGCATTCAAAGAGTGGGGAGATCGATCCGAATACGCAGGATGCATATGCATTTTATGAAGAAGTACATGATGAGAGATATTATTAAAGTTTCAGGCAGAAGGATTTCAGGAGTCGATCTGTCGCTTATGTATATTGAACGGAGAAATAAAATACTATGACGAAAGAAGAAAGCAGAGAGCTGGCAGGAATTGCAGTCAAGGCTCTTCAGGATAAAAAAGCACTGACAGTTGATGTGATCGAAATCGATCAGATTTCACCGCTTGCCGATTATTTTGTCATCGGAAGTGGACTGAATTTTAACCAGACCGATGCGATGGTTCGCGAAATTGAAGAAAAAGCCGCAATGGCCGGTTATGAGCCGGATCACATTGAGGGACACCGGAATGCTAACTGGACGCTTATCGATTACAAAGGTGTCGTTGTTCATGTCTTCGACGAGGAGGCAAAGGATTTCTATGATCTTGCTCATCTATGGAAAGACGGAAATCGAATTGATCCGGACAGCATGATTCCTAAAACTGAGGATATCGGAAAATGAATTTCAGACAGTTTTTTTTAAAACGTCATATAGCAGCCGTGGTAGTGACGGCTCTGTTTGCGGCCGCCATCGTCTCTGGATGTTGCGGCCTGTTTTTTGTAAAGGCGGAAGCTTCTCTATACAGCACTGCAGATGGAAGCGGTGATTTTGCAAGAAGCCAGCTTTCGGAAGAGGTGCAGAATATTTATGACCAGCTGTATGAGGGCATTGCTGCCGGAAAGCAGGAATTTGAGCTCACAGCCTCTGACAGTGAGCTTATAAAGCCTGCCATTCGTGCTATTCTGGCAGACCATCCGGAATTCTTCTGGATCGACGGTAATGCCAGCATCACCGGATACCAGTTTTTAAAGTCCTGGACGATCGACCTGAATTTCACAATTCCGGAAGAAGAAATAGGGGAATTAAGTCTTGAGATTGAAAACTGTGTTGCGGAATATCTCGAAAGTCTTCCGGAAGATGCGGGAGATTATACGAAAGCCAGGACTGCTTATGAATATATCATTCGCAATACAGATTACGATCTAAACTCCGCTCAGAACCAGAGTATTGTGAGTGTCTTTCTAAACCATTCTTCCGTCTGTGCGGGGTATGCGCGGGCATTCCAGTATCTGATGCACAGGGCAGGGGTCTGGTGTGCCTATATCGAAGGCACAGTGAACAAGAACGGGAGCGAAGAAGGACATGCCTGGAATCTGGTGTGCCTGAACGGGGTATACACTTTTGTCGATCCATCGTGGGGCGATCCGACATATGCTGAGGACAGCTCTGATGCGTCAAGGCTGGATATCATCTATGATTATCTGTCGCTCACCTCTGAGGAAATGAATCGCGAGGGACATATTGCGTCTGAAGAATATGCACTTCCTCTCTGCACGGACACCACTTACGATTATTACCGTCTCAACGACATGTTTTATGATACCTGCGATGCAGACCGTATATCTTCAGCAATCTGGCATGCGGTGGATGAAGCCGAGACCTCGGTATATTTTAAATTTGCGGATGAAGAAAGCTATGATGAAGCCAGGCAGATGATCTTCAGCGGAGATGACAGCAGGGAAGCACTTATTAACGCGCCGATTCAGCAGAGGATGCAATGGGATGAACTTGAATCGATGCGTTACTTTTACAACTGCTCGGATGCCCTCTATATCATTAAGCTCTACTGGTGATCAGGTGCCTTCAGCGCAAAGTTAAGCGGCGCTGAAGGCTGTAAGGGTGCTGCTTCAGTTATAAAAGCGAAGCAGACCGATGACTTTTCCCAGAATTCTGAGTTCATCGCGGACAATAATCGGCTCCATGGTGTCATTCTCGGGCTGCAGACGGATATAGCCGTCCTCACGATAAAAGGTTTTGACAGTAGCGGAATCATCGATTAATGCGACAACAATGTCTCCGTTCTTTGCGGTTTGCTGTTCTGCTGCGATAATAATATCTCCGTCATTGATGCCGACCTGCTTCATGCTTTCTCCGCGAACGCGAAGCATGAACGTTCCGACATTCGGAAGATATTCCGACGGAATCGGAAAATAACTGCTGATATTCTGTTCGGCAAGCAGCGGAAGACCTGCAGCGACAGTTCCTACAATCGGTATATTCACCAGTTCACGCTTCAAAGGAATAAATTCCTCATCTGTGATCTCAATCGCTCTCGGCTTTGAAGGATCCTTTCTGATATATCCTTTTTTCTCAAGCGTTGTAAGATGTGCGTGAACCGATGATGTCGATTTGAGGTGAACGGCCTCACAGATATCACGCACAGCCGGGGGATATCCTCTGCTGAGAATTTCACTTTTGATGAATTCGAGAATTTCACGCTGTTTTGCAGAGAGTTCTTCATGTGCCATCGTACTACCTCCGATTAAAACAACCTTTTCTTGGATATATTTTATGATAGCATATCATCGCGGAAAATGCAAACATATATTCGGAAAATATGTTCGAAACAGTTTGGCCGATTGATGATTATCATGAAATACACACAAATAGGAATTATAATGACAGCTGATATCCCGCAATCAGTTGTTTATACCTGCAGGTGCTTTGTTTCTGTCAGGCAGATCATTTAAGGAACTGTTTATTATATGTCATGTAAAACAAAATGTGATGCCGCCGGATGCCATCTGGCTCTGTTTTTTATTCTCTTTATGGCAATTATTCTGAATCCGGCCGAAGCAGACGCCGATATTTCCCGGATGATTATTATCGGTGATTCAAGGACGGAAGAGATGCATGAAGCCGTCGGAGATGCAGGTGCTATCTGGTCCTTTCAAGCCGGGGGCGGCTATGAGTGGATGGAATCTGAGGGAATTCCGGCTTTAGAAGAGTGGATTGAAGATGGAACAGCCGTCATCATTAATCTCGGAATGAGCGATGTGCTGGATACTTCCCTGATTTCCGCATACGCTTCCTATCTCAATCGGAAGGCTGACGAATGGAAAGAACTCGGGGCGGTTACCTATTACGCAGCAGTCACGCCGGTCGATGACACCCTGGATCACAATGAACAGAACTCAGATATTGAGTATTGGAATAACACCATAAGGGATCTGCTTCACAGCGATGTCATTTTCGTGGATCTGTATTCGGCGATCGGGACGAGTTATACGACGGTGGACGGTCGTTATTATAATTACGATACCTATCGGCAGATTTATGATTTCATGGCTGCGGCAGTTTATGCTTATCAGAGCAGTATGGCTTTAAATGAAGCTAATGCCCGGGAGGAAACTGATGCATCGGTGCTTCCGGATATGACTCTTACGGCCGCGGATACAGAGGACAGCGATTCGGATGAAGCAGAAACCTATACCTGGGAGGAGCGGGAAGGATCCCTCTACTGTCTGACAGGTACCGGTGAAACACTCACCGGAACTCATTTCATCGGAAATATGATATGTGTATTTTCTTATGACGGGAAGCTGCTTTTTTCAAGACGGCAATAGCCCCTGCTGGCCGGAAAACGTGTTTTTTATCCTGATTCGTCATAACATACAGAAAACGTGCCGATAGCACTTTTTACTGTTTGCCTCAGCATACGAAAGGAGCTGCCAGTGGCAGTTTCTTTCGTTACCGGGTCAATCCTATTACAAAAGCCGCATCCACAGGAGTAGAATCATGCATTTTAAAATTTACAAAAACGCATTTCTTAAGATTTTGGTCTGCATCATTGCCGCAATACTTCTCTTTGAAAATGCTGCTCTTACGATTTTTGCTCAGCAGCTGCAGATCAATGCGGAACCTGACGCGGATGATGGCTGGGAAAATGACTGGGAAAGTGAATGGTACGATGAAGATAACGAAAATGACGACTTTAACGATACCCAGTCGTTTGCTGAGAACACGCCGAGTTCTGAAGGTACTTTTGATGAAGAACAGGGGGCTTTTTCGGAAGATCCGTTTGAGAGTGATTTTTATGACAATCTGCCGGATAGCACTTCTTATTCAGAGTCAGCGGAAATGCCTGATGACACTTCCGGAGATGACGGAACGGAAGGCAATGAAAATGACGGAGAAACAGAGCCGCTCGTTGATTCGGCAGCGTCATTTGCGGAAGAACCTGTGCTGCTTTCATCTGAATCGCTTGTATATAACCTGAATACACTTCCTCAGTTTTCCGGACGAACACAGTCAGAGGTTACTGCGAAATATGCCGAAGCAGTCAATGCCGGTGCTTCCTATATTAACAACGATGAAACCTCTTATTATTCAGAAGCCGCATCTGTAAACGCTCCCATGAAGCAGGGAACGCTCACAGAAGATACACTGAAGGTCATGCAGGGCATGACGGATTTTTATCGCTGGCTGTCCGGAGTGCAGCCGCTCACTTCTGACAGTAAACAGACCGCAGGGCTGCAGATGGCAGCACTCGTCCGGAACTTTTACTACAGCAAGACTGTCAGCGGAACAAAACCGGAGGGCATGAATAATACGATCTGGCAAAAGGGATCATCCGTCACCGTAGATCTCCTAACCAGAAACCAGTCTCCGCAGGACGCAGTTACAAATATGATGAACTGTGGCTGTGTATATGAATCAACTACTTTTTACGGGATGTCAAACAGAGCGCTTCTGACGGATCCTTCCCTTTCCAGTCTGCGCTTCGGGTATTCGGGAAATATTGCGGTGGGAAAAGCTCAGGCTTATGACAACAGCGGTGCCGCTGATTTTATCGCTTATCCCGCTCCGGGTTATGACCCCGCAGATTTGATCGACGGATCCCATTGTGCCTGGAATCTCAAAATCAATACTGATGAGGTCGTGATTTCAGATGAAAACAGGCTGAAGGTCGTTGTTGATAATCTGACAACCGGCAATTCTTATACCTGTACTCTTGCGAACGGACGTATTGAACTCGATGACAGTGCCGGAATTATATTTCGGCAGCCACCGTATTCCGCCGGCTATGCGGGCAGAACTTACCGCGTAACTGTCAGTGGACTGACAAATGCTGACGGAACACAGCCGGTTGAAATTACTTATACAGTGTCTCTCTTTAATGTAAGGGATCAGGTTGACAGCTATGCAGCTACGTACAGCTTTGATTACACAGAGCTTGTAATCAACAAATCCATGAATTCGACTGCGAAGCTGAAGAAGATCGAGGCACTTCTGCCGCAGAAAGTGACCGTCAAAGACGGCAGCGGCAATTCCTATCAGATATCAGTCTCAGAAAACTGGAAGCTTGATCAGAAAAACAGCTGCTATGTCACAAGTGCTGCGGCCGGTGAATTACCTGACAGAGTAAAGGACCGGTTCGGAATTCTTAAGAAGATCACGATGCCCTATGTGATCTCAGACAGCATGGATTCTGCGCTGACCGGAGTCAGTGCAAGCAAAAATCCCGTGGCTGTAAGTTCATCTCTTACAGTGACAATTACCCGTCTTGACTACCTGAACCTGAACAAAACGGAGCTGTATCGGGTGAAGGCAAACGGAGACGGGACATACAGCGGTGAGAAAAAGCTGGAAAGTGAAGTCTCTGCCTCTTTCGTTAAAAGCTCCAGGACGAGTACCAATCATCGTTATAAGATTCAGAACGTAAAAGCATCGGATGCCGGAGAGTATATTGCGATTGCAAGAAGCACATATTTTCATATGGCCGCTTATGTCAGTGCACAGTTCCTGGAATTAGAACTGCAGACGCCGAAAATCACCTACAGCACTTCTTCAGGCAGTTCTTGGAAATCCGCTTCCGACGGCGCTGCATCCGGTACTGCGGGAAGCGGAAGAAAAACCGAAGCCCTGAAGGTGAGCCTCTCCGGTTATGGTAATTCTTCCGTGTCTTATAAAGCATATGTCCAGGGAAAAGGCTGGGAGAGCAAATGGAGCAGTGGAGGCGCTGTTTCCGGTAAAGCCAGAAGCGGCAGGCGTGTGGAAGCCATACGCATAAAGCTCTCCGGAGATATCGCAGAGAACTATGATCTCTATTACTGTGTATATGTGCGATCATATGGCTGGCTTGCCTGGACTAAAAACGGCGGCACTGCCGGAACAACCGGAAAAAATCTGCCAATTGAGTCTGTGAGAATACGGCTCGTGAAAAAGGGAAGCTCTGCTCCGAAAAAGCTGAGCTTTCGCAAATTCGCTTATTATTACGGCTGTCTGGGATAAGACGTAATGTTGCAGAAAGGAAAAGTATAACAGGTCTGCAGTATGTCAAAACAAGTTGTGAAAAAGGCATTGATTGCGTGTATACCGGTAATGGCCGGCTACATCGTACTCGGAATCGGTTTCGGCCTGCTGCTTCAGAAGAGCGGCTACGGGGTCTTCTGGGCATTGGCAATGAGTTTATTCATCTACGCCGGTTCAATGCAGTACGTTGGGGTATCACTGATCACAGGAGGAGCTTCTCTCATAACAACAGCGCTTACCACCCTGGCGGTCAATGCCAGACATCTTTTTTACAGCATATCAATGATTAATGTTTATAAAGACGCGGGCAAAAAAAAGCCCTATCTGGTCTTTGCATTGACAGATGAAACTTATTCCCTGCTTTGCGGAGGTACTGTTCCGGCCGGTGAAGATCCTCAAACTTATCGATTTCTGGTATCTCTGTTCAATCAGTGTTTCTGGGTAACCGGCAGCGTTATCGGAGCGCTTGTCGGAAAGGCTCTTCCGTTTGGCACGGAAGGCATTGAATTTTCAATGACGGCTCTCTTTGCAGCTTCGATGACAGAGCAGTGGAGTCGGACAAAGGATCATATTCCGGCCCTCACCGGACTCGCAGCCTCGATTATCTGTCTTGTAATCTTTGGACCATCAAATTTTCTGATACCGTCAATGCTCAGCATTACTTTCGTACTCACCATAATCAGAAAGCGGATCGAAGGAACGCCTTCGGAGGAAAAATCATAAATGGACCGTTATGTATATTCAGGAATCCTGATCGCCGTGATGGCAATTGTGACGCTGCTGCTGCGTGCACTTCCTTTTCTCATCTTCAGAGGAAAACGATCAACACCGCCATATATTACCTATCTCGGAAATGTGCTGCCTGAGGCAGCGATTGCCATGCTTGTTGTTTACTGCCTGAGGTCTGTATCTTTTGCGGCTCCGCGCTTCGGGCTGCCTGAAATCATCTGCACAGCAGCCGTAGTGCTGCTGCAGCTTATGAGGCACAATTCTTTGCTGAGCATTCTCGGCGGAACGTTTCTCTATATGGGTATTCTTGCGATCTTTTAAGTGATATAATTCCATTATATTAAGACACGAAACTATACGCAGTATTTGTACCTGAGGTATCATCAAAAGTAATTTGAGGAGAGAACCGTTATGGATATGAAAGAGCAGCTGGGCGAGCTCGTAAAAAAAATCGAAGAGGCAAGGATTGACGAAAAGCTGAAGAATGGCGTCGAAGCCGTCCGCTCAAAAATCGAGGAAGAAAAGATCGACGAGAAGCTGAAGAATGGCGTCGAAGCCGTCCGCTCAAAAATCGAGGAAGAAAAAATCGACGAGAAGCTGAAGAGCGGCATCGAAGCTGTCAAAGAAAAGCTGGCGTCGTCCGCAATTAATGAAAAATTAGAAGACATTAAGAACAAATTCAACGGCACAACAAAAGACAGATAAAAACGGATTCCTGCAGAAGCTTAGGAGAAAAAGCATATGGGTAAACTTTTACGCTCAAAATTCACACTGTTTCTGATCTTTATCCTTATGGGCGCCGTTGCGGTCTATCTCAATATAACGGCAGAAACACTCGATATTCCGAATATCGCTGTAACTTGTGCGATGTTCTTTATCGTGCTCCTGATTTTTATTGTTTCTTTTGTGAAATTTTCAAGAATCGATTCGATGATTTCGGATTTTGAGTATGCCGAAAACCGAATCAGAAATGATTTTAAGGCAAACGAAAACAAACAGCTCTGGGATTACTACCGCAAAAACGAAACTCTGTTTAACGATGAAATCCTTGATAAAAAATATTCCGAGTACCGGGCGGAAGTGAAGCGGCTTGAAAAGCTGTCCGGCGATATTTACCGCAGTGATATTGAGGATTTTATTAACGGTGATCTGATCGACAGTACAATCAGCAGAAACGTACTCAATCTCGTGAGCGGAACCATGACCGGACTTGGTATTCTCGGCACATTTATCGGTCTTTCAATCGGTCTTCAGAACTTCAGCACCGGTACTGCAGACGAGATCTCCATGAGTATTTCTCCGCTGATTCAGGGCATTAAGGTCGCATTTTATACATCGATCTACGGCATGGTCTTTTCACTCATTTACAGCTTTATCTACAAGAACAAAATTGATGATGCTTACGAGGCCATGGACCGGTTTCTTGATGCGTATCAGAGCTGCGTCATTTTCGATTCCAAAAATGAAAGCTTTCGCCAACTGCTTGAATTCGAAAAGATTCAGGCGGAAGGAATGCATGAGTTCGCAACCACCTTCACCGGTGAAATTGCCGAACAGCTTGAACATGTCATTACGCCGCAGTTCGATCGCATGAATTCAACCATCAGCAATTTTGCGTCCGTAGCGACAAAGGCACAATTAGACGGTTTGGATCTCGTGGTGACGAAATTCGTCGAATCCATGAACCGTACATTGGCGAATTCCTTTACCGAACTGCGGAAAGTTCTTTTGGATACGGTCAGCTGGCAGAAGGAGGACCGCGAATATATGCGCAGCATCCTTCAGGAGATCGGAGCGATGGGGCAGGACCTGGTGCGTCTCAATGAGCTTTCCGACAATACCGTATCTTCAGTTGCCTCTTACGTTGAGCGTCTGAAAAATTTCCAGGAGTCAATTGATGAAAATATGGCTGCCCTTCAAAACAGAATGCATGAAAATGCGGACATCGCCGCAAGACAGCAGAGCTATATCCGCAGCATCGTGTCCTATGAACAGACCTTAAGCGAATCTGCTGATAAAATTGCCCGCGAGTTCAGTGACGCAATTGCTGCACTTCGGGGCGCGGAAAATCAGTTTGCCGACTCTGCCCGTACGAATCTTGAGTCAGTCTCCCGGAGTTCCCAGCGCCAGATCGATGCCATCAGTGCCTCATCCCGGGAAATCACTGTCAATCTTGACCGCTCCGCAAAGAACCTTTCTGATGCTTCTAAACTTATGGGAGACAAATATGCGGATTCTCTCAAGGACACTATGGATGCCTTCAATCATATGCAGCAGGAGATTGATGCCCTGATCTACGCGACGGATTCACTCAGAAGAAATGTTACAGCAATGAATCAGCTTAAGAATAGCTGAGGAAGGCGGTTCTATGGCCAGAAGAAAAAAAAGACGCGATGATGAAGAGGCGTCCTATTGGCTGTCATATTCGGATATGATGGCCGGCCTCTTGCTGATGTTTGTCATGATTATTTCCTTTACCATGCTGCAGTCAAAAAGACAGTATGAGGCAGATGAGAAAGCCCTTCAGGAACAGCAGACAACAGTAGAAGCACAGCAGGAGACGCTTGCTGCGCAGCAGGTGACACTCGATGAACAGCAGACTCAGCTCGAAGAACAGAAGACGAAGCTGGAAGAACAGCAGACAACAGTAGAAGAGCAGCAGAGCACTCTTGTCAGCCAGCAGGAAACACTCGATGCTCAAAGGACAACTCTCGAAGAGCAGCAGAAGACACTCACTGAACAGACGAAACAGCTGGAAGATGCCCAAAAAGCCTTAGAGGAACAGCAGAAGCAGCTCGAAGATGCACAATCGCAGCTTGAAACAGCTCAGACGCAGCTGACTGCCGAACAGGCAAAGGTAACTGAACAGGAATCAGCTTTGTCAGAAGCGGAAGCTCAGCTTTCCGCACAGGCTTCAACCGTTGCAGAAGCTCAGACACAGCTCGAAGAAGCCCAGTCAAAGCTCGAAGAGCAGCAGACCCAGATTGAAACTCAGCAGCAGGAGATGGAAGACCTGATCGGTGTCCGGGCAGAACTTGTAAAAGCGCTCAGGGATGCCTTTGCCGGCACTGCAGGTGTTTCTGTAGATTCCAGCGGCTCAATTGTATTTGATTCAAGTATCCTGTTTGATGTGGGTGAATATGATCTGCTTGCAGATGGCGAGGATTTTTTGAACGATTTTCTGCCGGATTACTTTAATGTACTTTTGTCTGATAATTTTGTGGACTATATTTCCGAGATTATCATCGAAGGGCATACTGATTCCGACGGTGATTACATCATGAATCTGGAACTTTCCCAGCAGAGAGCTCTGGCTGTAGCCTCCTTTATTCTTGATGACGACGGTGTACTGCCTTCGGATACAGTCGAAAAACTCCGGAAAATTGTCACGGCAAACGGCCGCTCTTACAGCAATCCGATCTACACGGCAGACGGTGAAGAGGATAAAGATGCTTCCAGACGTGTGGAGTTCAAATTCCGTCTGAAAGATGAAGAGATGGTTCAGGAGATGGTTGATATCTTAAACAATCGAGGTGAGTGACATGTCTCTTGAAAAAGATGAGGAACTGAGGCAGCTCGCAGAGATCGAAGGAGAGCTTGGCGACAGGAAGTCTGTCGATACAGCACTGAACAGGCTGAATCAGCTGGCAAATGAAGGCAGCACAAAGGCAATGCTTAAGTTTGCCGCCTTATTTGAAGAAAATCAGATCTTCGCCCGCGATTACAGCAAGGTCAGGGAATGCCTGGAGGAGGCGGATAAGCTCGGTGACGAAGAGGCTGCTTATCAGCTTGGCCGGCTGTACCGTCTGGGTCTCGGTGTATCTCAGGATTCGGAAATGGCGCTTTATTACTTTCAAAAGTCAGCAAAACGCGGCCACAGCCGTGCGGCATACCAGGCCGCAGTCATCAGTCTGGATCTCGGCTGGTCAGAAGGCGGTGTAAAGCTGCTCATCAAAAGCATTAATGCAGGCATCAGTGAGGCCCGATATGACTATGCAATCTGTCTTATGAACGGAGAAGGCGTTGCCAGGGATATAGAAAAAGCAGTACGTATTCTTGAAAGCTGCGCCAGGGATGGTGATGAGGCAGCCAGTGAAAGGCTTGCTTTCATGTACAAGACCGGAACGCTGGTGCCCAGAAATCCGGAGAAGGCACAATATTATAAAAGTCTGCTGATGCTGTAATGAAGCTGTTTTATCATGACAGGATAAATACTGAAGTCTTGATAACAACATTTTATAACATTGCTTCATAATGGATATTTTAAGTTCGTATTACATCTGAGAATCATCGTTTCCACTGTCATAAATATCCATTTTAGAAAAGCGCTCAATTTTTTCTGTGTCTTCATCGATATAATATGACAGGCTCGTTGTCGGACTGGTATGGCCGAGACGGGCCTGAACTGTTTTGGCATCACTGACAGCAAAAAGCCTGGTGCCGTAGCTCTTGCGCAGTGTATGGCAATGGACATCCTTGTCATAGATGGCGGCTGCTTCCGCGTAGCGCTTCGTAAGGCGCTGTACAGAGCGAACAGTAAGTCTTTGTCCCTTCCTCGAAATAAAAAGCGCTCCGGGGTCAGTTTCGGACTCTTTGCGCTCATTCTCAAGATACTCAAGCAAGGCTTCCCTTACTGCCTCGTCAAAAATCAGGTAATCAGCCTTCTGGTGACCTTTGCGGACAATTCGAATGGTATTCTTTTCAAAATTGACATCCCCGGTATCCAGACCTACACACTCAGAAACACGCACACCGGTATGAAGCATCAGCGTTAGAATTGCGGTATCCCGAAGCCTCATGCTGCGGCTGGCGCGTTCCTGCTCAGGAGTGAGACCGAAGCCTGTAGAGGCAGCGAGCAGAAGGCGACCGATCTCATCGCCGTCCAATGTGACAATATCGCGGCTTCTTCGTTCTTCTTTCGTATTCAGGAGCAGCACCTTGGCAGCTGGATTTTTTTGAATGTATTCAAGCCGTGTCAGAAAATCATATAGCTTATGAAGTGCGATCATTTTTCTATTGGAAGCGGATTTTCCGTTCTCACGTATGACATCGTCTTTCCTGTATCTGCTCAGCCAGTTGAGGTAATTATTGATCGCAATCGGAGAAAGGTTCTCAAGATATTCAAGAGTTACTTCAGTGCGCGGCGTACCGAGTTCAGTTTCAAGGTATGTAAAAAAGATATCAAGATCCTGCATGTAGCCAAGCACGGTGCGGGCCTCATTATTGCGCTTGCAGGATTGCTCAAACTCACGCATAAACCGGGGCATGCCATCGGTGAGCTCATCAGCTTTTTCAAGTGCAAGCATACGCTGCTGATCTTTATACGAATAGGTTTTGGATTTTGTTTTATTTTTTTGTTCAGGTGCCATATTGTCAGTCATCCTTCAATTATGAGTGTAATTTCCGCCTCAGGTCATTTTTTGTTGTTGTATTACGTCGCTAAATTAGTATTTGGCGACGTAATATATTTAATATAATCATATCTTCTATTGCATAAAAAATCAAGTAAAACGTATTTTCGGCTATATCCTTTTAACTGCAAGCGCACCGCAGCAAAAAGACCTGCCTTACGGCAGGTCCCTTTGATTTCACAACTTTATTATAACTTAAAGCGCCTGTAAACAACGGGAACGGCTTCAGTCAAACATGCTGCTCGTATATCCGCGGCTTCTGAAGTTAATTGTATAAAGATAAGCCCATACCGTACGGCCGCTCCATACTGTACCGGATTTAAGCGACCAGGTTGAATCGCGGCCGCTGGTGTCATACCAGGTCGGATCAATCCAGTACCACGCAGAACCGATCTTGACATGATTCCAGTCATGACCGCCGCCCGCATCGCCGGTAACCTGCTGACAGGTGATTCCGGCCGCCTGGCACATCGCCTGGAAAAGAGCTGCATATCCGGAACACTTTGCGTATTTTGTACGGATTGAAGAATCAACAGTTCCGACAGAATTGATGTCGTAGCTCAGCTTATTGCAGACATAATTCCGGATCCGAAGGACGCGGATTCTGTCCGATTTTGCGGAGGTTCCAGTTACATCTGAAAGAAGATTTTTTGTCATCGAAGCAACCTTTGCCTTATTCTCGACGCTCCGTTTATGGCTGCTCTTTGCACGCTTATTATTGAGCTGGAGAATTGTATAGGCATAGGCTCCGGTTTCGGTATAAGTGTATATAAAAGCGTCAAGCGGAACTGTGGCATAATACATAAAGTACTGGTCATTCAAGGCATAATATGCAGAAGTTATTGCAGACTGGATGCGGCTGTAAGACCAGACGATCTTCTTCTTGCAGGTTGTCGCGCTCGAATTATTCATCCTCCCCGTTACCCAGTCATAGATGACTTTTGCGTCGGAGGAAAGATTGGATCTCTTCTGGACATAATAAATCGGCACAGAAGCATTCAATTTCTGGTTGTTGATCTGGACAACCAGTTCATCAGCGGAAATCGTTGATGTCATCACTGCAGTCCCTTTTGATACTTCTTCTGCACACACAGGTACTGCCATCATCGCGATCGCAACGATGACAAATAAAAGTCTTCTCAAGGTTTTTTCCATGAATTTTCTCCTTTTTGCTAAAATCAACAGGTACTGTAATAATCATATTACTTTTTTGCATTTACGTCAATTTATTACTGTTTTTTTTATTTCGCAATATAAAATTATACAATTTTACAGTGATTCTGCTAATAATCGACGCCTTGTTGACATAAGAATTATATGTCGCCTTTGTACTAAATCCAGTCAGTCTTTCTGATCCTTTGTACTATGACCGAGCCCGGCAGCTGCAGTTTCTTTTTCTTCAGCCTTTCTTTTTCTGCTGCGCTTTTCGTCATTATCCTTTTCCTTCGAATCCGACGAAGCGAATGCCCAGAAACCGCCCTCTCCCACTGTTCCGAGTTCCCTGTCCTCCTCCTCGATCTGTTCCATCGTGCGATCCCAGGAATAAACACTGAGCGGCTGATCATAGTATCTGACAGCTGAACCTCGAAACTTGATCCAGTCATAGAGATTCGAAGGCTTGCGGGGTTCATCTGCAATAATCTCATGCGTATCCGGATCAATCTTGGTCATGTTGTGATAGGACTCAAGATCTCCCGGCAGATCCCTTTTCTTCATGCGCCTGAGAATGCCGTTTTGAACGACTGCAACGATGACCGCGCTACATGGGACTGCAATGATCATACCCGTCACACCAAGAATGCCGGACCCGATCAGAATGGCGATGATGACCATATAGCTCGAAACGCCGACTGCGCTTCCGAGAATCCTCGGACCCAGAATATTTCCGTCAAACTGCTGGAGGCACAGAATGAACAGAATAAATAAGAGTGATTTCAGAGGATCCACGACAAAGATCAGGATCGTGGCCGGTACAGCGCCGATAAAAGGTCCGAAGAAAGGAATCACATTCGTCACTCCGATGAACACCGAGATCAGCATCGGATACGGAAAATCGAAAATAATACAGCAGAAATAACAGATCACGCCGATAATTGCGGAATCGATGATTTTGCCGATAAAAAAGCCGCCAAATTTTTCGTCGACAAATCTCAGGTTGTGAAAAATTCTGTTCGCCGTAGAGATCGGCAGGCAGGAATAGACAAAACGCCGAAGCCGCGAAATCATAGGCTCTTTGGCAATCAGAATGTACATTGAGATGATGATACCGATAAAGAAATTCTTTAAAAAGGTGATGAAATTAAAGATTCCGCTGGTCAGATAATCGGTGATGCCGTTCATCCACGGTTTCATATCCGTTGAGATCCACTCCTGAATCTTACCGGCATATTCCGTTATCAGTGCCGTCGATTTTGTATCCAGTTCCTCGTTGTCCTTGAGAAGGGTATCGATAAAACTGGTGACATTATCGGCATACTTCTGGAAATTGAAAATAATATTCTGAATGCTTTGAATAAGCGTTGGCAATACGCTTGAGATCAGCGCGTAAATGATAACAATAAAGAGAAAAAGAGAAAAAAATGCGCAGAGGACCCGGATCACCTTTGAAAGCTTTCTGCCCGGTTTGACGCCGCATCGCTTCAAAAGCGCGTAAGTCGCATTTTCCACAAAACACATCTGAGGATTTAAGATATAAGCAATGATATAACCGTAGATAATCGGGTTTAAAACAGCGACAACTTTTGAAATTCCAAGTCCAAGGGTTGATGTACGGAACAGCACGAAATAAAATAACATGCTGCAGATGATCACCAGAAACGCAGTGAGGCCCCAACCCCGGCCGAAGTGATTATTTTGTCGATTCATATCCTGTCCTTTTTCTTCTAATCATTATAAGGCGTGGGAAAACTTGCCAACGTCATATTGTCCCATTTACTGCAGCATGCCAAAGGAGCCGCTCATGACAGATCCTTTGATCGCGTGTCATTTATGATCGATGGGCTTCAATCGCTGCCGCAAGCAGTTCGACGGAACCATCAACGCCAAATGCAGAACTATTCAGGCAGAGATCATAGGTTGAAGCTGCACCCCATTTTTTATCCGTATTAAAATTATAATAGCTCGCGCGTTTTTTATCTCTTTTCGTAATGTAGTCGCGGGCTTTGCTTTCACTAAAGCCAAGTTCATCCATTACAACACGGATTCTGTCAGTTTCATCCGCAAGGATAAATATAGAAAACAGCGCCGGGTTGCCGGCGAGCGCGTAATCCGCACAACGGCCTACGATCACACAGGGACCCTCGGCAGCGATCCTTTTAATCGCCTCAAACTGAGCAATAAAGACCTTCTGATCAAGAGGAAGGTCTCCGGAAGAGGCAGTACCTGCTCCATACGGCACCGCGCCCATATATAGTGAATAGATCAGACTGCCGATTGGCTTCTCTTCACTGTTCTCAATCACTTTTTCATCAAGTCCGCTCTCTTTTGCAGCCTCTGTGATCAGTTCTCGGTCGTAGAAAGGAATTCCTAGCTTTTTGGCAAGCCGTAATCCAATCTCACGCCCGTTGGAACCGGTCTGTCTTCCGATCGTTATGATGGGCTGATTTTTATTCATTAATAATACCTCCTTCAGGAATTTCTCTTTCTCAAGAGCGTTATCAGATCTTTGAAATAATCCGGAAGCGGTGCCTCAAACTCCATATATGTTTTGCTTCGCGGATGCATGAAGCCGATCGTCGCTGCGTGCAGCGTCTGCCCCTCCAGTTGAAAGGGACATTTTTGCGGGCCATAAACATCATCTCCAAGCAGCGGATGTCCTATGGATGACATGTGAACACGAATCTGATGTGTTCTGCCTGTTTCAAGCGTAAATTCACATAAAGAATAGCCCGCGAATTGCTCAAGAACTCTGTAATAGGTGACAGCCGGTTTTCCGCCCTCGCGGACAATTGACATCTTCTTCCTGTCTTTGGGACTTCGTCCGATATTTCCTTCTATCCTGCCACTGTCTTCGGAAAGGTTTCCGATGACGATTCCCAGGTATTTCCTGGTGATAGAGTGATCTTTCAGCTGTTCGGCAATGCATCGGTGAGCAGCGTCATTTTTACAGATAATAAGGGAACCGGTCGTATTCTGATCAATCCGATGAACAATTCCGGGCCGCATCACCCCGTTAATGCCGGAAAGCGAATCTCCGCAATGTGCCAGAATGCCGTTTACAAGCGTGCCGTCCGGATGACCGGGAGCCGGATGAACTGTCATGCCTTTCGGCTTATTGACAATCAGGACATCGCTGTCTTCATAGAGAATATCAAGATCCATCTTCTGGGGTAAGATCTCCGGCTCGACAGGATCCGGTATCTCAAGATCAACCGCTATACCGTTTTCGGTTTTTCTGCTTGGCTTGATCTTTTTTCCGTTGATCGTAACTCCGCCGGCTGAAATTAATTCCTGTATATAGGAGCGGGACAAGTCAGGATGTTTTAAAGAAAGAAAGGCATCAACACGCATTCCGCAGCTGTCGCCATCCGGTATATCCTGTAATTTAGTCGGCATTTGGTTCCCTTTCACCGGTATCGGAAATCAGAAGATGCAGGGCGATCACCGCCGCAGAGACTGTGATAAAGATATCAGCTGCGTTGAACACCGGAAAATCGATGAGCTCAACATACAGAAAATCTCTCACATAACCCAGGAAAATCCTGTCAATTAGATTTCCGGCAGCTCCGGCCATCAGCGTAAAGCCGGCAATCCTCAGTAATGCAGGCGGATTTTTATCTGCAAGGTGATGAAGGAGCGCAGCACCGGCTGCCAGAAACATGACCG
>R11__coassemble_381_pt1 | contig 30285 bp, 24 predicted proteins | sample R11__metabat2_low_PE_006 | metagenome-assembled genome bin R11 | reverse complement strand
ATCGGCATGAGTGACTCTATGCCGTATTTCTTCGCCATCACATAAGCAGTCGTGTTGGTGCCGATCGCAAATTCTCCGATTGTAAGCGTCGGATGGTGATAAAGAATATTTTCTTCAATATAATTGCGGTTTTCTTCCGGATCGTCAAAATTCGCGCAATCCGACTTTTCAATCATGCCATTTTTAAGGACAATTTTAAGCTCGCGGAATTCATAGCCTTCCAGAAATACTTTCTTTACATGAAGCAGCCCGTTTGTGCCGTACAGCTTCGGCGATGTGAAGACCTCGCCAACCGGAATATTGACATCTGCCACACAATTTTCAAAGATTGTCTGGTGTTCCGGGTCTTCCAGTTCATGCAAAGCAATCGTCAGATCCGTACAATTTCCGTTTCTGCCGAGAATACGCACATGATGTCCCCGGTCAAGGGCATCAATCAGCTTCTGCTGAATTCTTGAGTAATGCTCCGAATCCAGGGTATTGACCTGAATCGTCTCCTCAAAGATTTCTTCAAACCGCTCACCGATCGCCGGCACCGGAAAATCAATAATGGTAAAACTTCTCTCTTTTTCAGGGATAAAGCGCTGACGGATCATCATAAGCGCATTTCTCATTTCAAGATAACGCTCAGTTTCCCTCTTGTCCATCCGGAGGACGTGCGAATGCTGTGCCGGTACAAAAGGCGGTGCCCCGAAGTTTTCCAGCACGGCGGGCCCGGCGTGCACAGCTGCCTGAGCTCGATGCGCTTCATAGACTTCCTGCTGCGTCCGCTTTCTGAGCGACACAAACTCGTCATCCATGACAAGTGCAAGGTCCTCACGATGGTCATAATCGAACTGAAGGTTCGGAATTGCGCCGGTATACCCCGCATATCGATTCGGTGACTTTGTGATCAGGAACGGGGAATATCGGGCAAATGTCGGTTTAAGCCCCATGTTCTCAAACAACCCCGCTGCCTTCCGGATCACTCTCTCATAACCGAGCGGAAAAACAATCTGAACCGTCTTCTTCGCGGCCAGCGGTTTTCCTGCGTGCACAAATCCAAGCCGATAGCCCTCTGTAAAAGCCGCAGCCATCTTTTCAATCACTGTCTCATCAAGTGAATTCAGAAATCCTGCGGTCCTTCTGGTATCCTCCGTCACATATTCCCCATACCTGAAGAGATAGTTCAGATCCGTAAGATCCGCGTTCAGAACAATTCCGGCTGCAAAGGATTGCTCCGGATCGAGTGCATCCCTGATGCTCCTTTCCGCAAAAAGCGGCATATAATCCCGGAGATACGAAGAAAAAATGCTGCGGACTGACCTGCGTGCCGGCGCCGCCTCGGACTCAAATTCGAAATAAACCTCCAGGAAAAGTTCCAGGAGAATTGCCTGAATCTCAAGGTCACCCTCAAATACTGCCGGTATCATCGCCCTGAGCTCAGCGTTAACCGCAGAAAGCACGGGACCCAGTTCCTCCCCGAGCATGCTCACCGCATATTCTGGATTTGCATAGGAAGTGTCATAATGAGCCGGAAGTATATCGCGATACAGTAATTCGTTGTCCGAATCCGGCTTTACTGAAAGCAGAAACTCAGCGGTTCGCTTAAAATAGTCGCGGAACGGAACGGCGACCGTCGTCTCCGCCGGTATGTCTTTCAGGCGAAGAACGGCGTCTCCGATCCGTTCCGTCATATAATTTGTCCATTTATCGGTCATGTTCATTCTTTCCGCTCCGTGCTGTCAGCTTCCGAACCCTGCAAGCAATACTGCAAGATACCCAATCATAACTACCCCGCTCAGAATTGATCCTATGATCGAATATTTCGGAGAGGTGTTCTTTTCCCCAAATGACAGCATACCGACATAAAATCCGTAAACAGAAAATAACGCTCCGCAGATTGCAATCGCACCGCTGTAAGCACCGGCATTTCCCTCCGAGAGAACCGATATAAACACATCAGCAGCCAGCAGGAGCAGTGCGGTCATACCAAGATGAACCGCAAGCTTCCCGCCGCTGGAGTCATTTCGTTCAGCAAATGAATATTTTCGCTTTGCAGCCATTAATTTCTTATTCCTCTGCGCCGTATTCTTCGTAATATGCATCAATCGCGGCTCTGATTTCGTCATCGATCACGACTCTGCCATTATATTCCCTGCCCGCAAGACATTCAACAACTTCCTTCATCGTCACAATCGCTGTTGTCTGAAGTCCGTAGAGCTCCGATATCTCTGCAAGCGCACTTTTTTTCCCGGTTCCCCGCTCCATTCTGTCAACAGAGACAACCAACCCCAGCACCTGTGCATTGCCCTGTGCCTTAATGATGGGAAGTGTCTCCCGAATGGAAGTGCCGGCAGTTGTTACATCCTCTATCATGATGACCCGGTCACCGTCCGCAATCCTGCTGCCAAGCAGAATCCCGGTATCACCGTGATCTTTCACTTCCTTGCGGTTAGAAGAATAGCGGATATCTTTTCCGTATTCTTCACTGATTGCCATAGAGGCCGCGACCGAAAGCGGAATTCCCTTGTAAGCAGGTCCGAAGAGTACATCGAAATCGAGTCCGAACTTATCATGAATTGCCCGGGCATAATAACCGCCAAGCCGTCTGAGCTGTGTTCCGGTCTGATAATTTCCCGTGTTTACATAAAACGGAGTTTTTCTTCCGCTCTTTGTCACAAAGCTTCCGAATCGCAGAACCCCGGCATCTACCATAAAATGTATAAATTCTTCTTTATAAGCTTCCATCCTTCCATTTTCTCCTTTCGGCCTTAATCCCTGTATTTTCGCAGAGCTTTCGGCTGTCGGGCTTCAGGGTAAGAGATACATTCTCCTCATCTTCCGCCTAAACATCCGTTTTTCAATGCACCGCACCGATAATTTCCCTTATATCCATGATCTGATGGCGAAGCAGATAATCGCGGATCCCGTCGATAATCTTAAGAGGCACTTCCGGGTCCCTGAAATTTGCTGTACCTACGGATACTGCCGTAGCGCCCGCCAGCAGAAACTCAATGGCATCTTCAGCGCACTCGATTCCACCCATTCCTACTACCGGAATAGAGACCGCTTGAGCTGCCTCATATACCATGCGCACCGCCACAGGCCGGATCGCCGGACCGGAGAGTCCGCCTGTGCGATTCGAAAGAAAGAACGTCTGTCTTTCGATATCAATCTTCATACCTGTAAGGGTATTGATCAACGAAATTGCATCCGCGCCGCCTGCCTCACATGCTCCGGCGATCGCCTTAATATCAGTTACATTCGGCGTAAGCTTGATCATAACAGGCTGAGCAGCGTGACGTTTGCATTCCCGGGTCACCTCTTCCACTACCCTTGGATCTGTTCCCAGTGAAAGCCCCCCGGCCTTTACATTCGGACAGGAAATATTGATTTCGAGCAGGTCAATGCCTTCCGCTTCCGCCAATGCATCAATACAACGCACATAATCATCCGGCTCATGGCCGACCACATTAACAATAACACCTGTTCCCTGAGTTCTCAGAAAAGGAAGATCCCTCTTCAGAAACACATCAACACCGGGATTCTGAAGCCCGATGCAGTTCAGCATACCGCTTGGTGTTTCACACACCCTCGGCGTCGGGTTGCCCGTCCACGGGACAGCGGCAATTCCCTTTGCCGTCACCGCACCCAGCTTTGAAAGATCTATGAATTCCGCATATTCCCGGCCTGCGCCATAGGTACCGCTGCACGTCATAACCGGATTCTTGAATTTTACGCCGGCAATATCCACCTGAAGCGAAGGTTCAAATGAAGATCCTTCCGTCATCAAAGCTCTACCTCCTCAGCTCTAAAAACCGGTCCGTCAGCACAGACTCTCTTGTTTTTCACCTGCGAATGCTCATCCACCTCCGTTGTGCCGCAAATACAGCCAAGACAGACCCCGATGCCGCAGGCCATTCTCTCTTCCATGGAAAGATAACATTCTGTTCCGTGCTCCGCTGCGAATGCTTTCACAGCGCGGAGCATCGGTTTCGGACCGCAGGCAAAAATAAGATCTGCCTCCGTGCAGTCTTCTGAAATCGCATCAAGCACGGTTCCATGTACTCCCAGTGAGCCATCATCGGTTGAAATCAGCACTCTTCCGGTGCCGCGAAGTTCCTCCAGAAGATAGGTGTCAGCAGACCTGTAGCCGACTGCATAAATAATTTCAGCCGCCTTATCCGCAGCCCGGCCTGCTGCCAGCATCGGCGGAATGCCGATACCACCGCCGACAAGCAGCAGTCTTTTTCCCTCCGATTTTTCAACAGGGAACCCATTTCCGAGAGGCCCGATTACTTCAACCCGGTCTCCCCTCTTAAGGCAGGAAAATTCCGCCGTCCCCGCACCGACAACCCTGAAGACAATCGTCAGCGTTCCCTCTTCCGGAGATGTCTCACAGACAGAGATCGGCCTCGGCAAAAGGCGGCTTCCATCGGCAGAAAAGACAGAAATAAACTGTCCCGCCCTGACATCTGCCGCAAAAGAGACGCCAAGCTTCAGCTTCCGGATTCCTTCCGCAATCCACTCACCGGAAACAACGCTTGCGATTTCTTTCCGTTTCATAGCCTCCACCTGCCTTTTCACTTATTAAGTGCGTCCGAGATATCCTTTTTCATATCCATAACTGCCTGTCTCGCTGCGTCTGCGTAACCTTCCGCGCCAAAAGAAGAATAGGCAGCATTCTGCCAGGCAGCAATGATGCCCCTCGAGGAGTTTACAACTGCACCAAGTCCATCCCCGTCAAAGAAGTGGACGAGATCCCGGCCCCGCCCTCCCTGTGCGCCGTAACCGGGCACAAGAATAAAGCTCTTCGGCATGACAGTACGGAGAATCTTCCCCATTTCCGGATAGGTTGCGCCGACAACCGCGCCGACCTCGGACCAGCCTGACGGATCCATTGCCAGCTCGCCCCATTCGCGGACTTTTCTCCCAACCAGTTCATAGAGAGGCGTTCCGTCAATCTCTCGGTCCTGAAACTCCCCGCTTGACGGATTTGAGGTCTTTACGAGGACGAATATTCCCCTGTCATTCTCTCTGCAGACATCAATAAACGGTTTTACTCCATCTGAACCGAGATAGGGGTTCACCGTTGCAAAGTCTTCGCCAAACGGCTCTATCACAGTGCTTCCGACTTTTACCGTGCCGAGATGAGCAAGTGCATAAGCACCGGAAGTAGAACCGATATCCCCGCGCTTAACATCACCGATTACCAGCAGTCCTTTGCTCCGGCAGTAATCAACCGTCTTTTTGAAAGCCTCGATTCCCGGAAGTCCGAATTGTTCATACATGGCAATCTGCGGCTTCACGCACGGAACAAGGTCCGCAACCGCATCTGTAATTCCGATATTGAATTCATAGATCGCAGCACCCGCGGCCTCAAGGGTTTCTCCGTATTCATCAATTGCTTTCCGGAGAATTTTTTCCGGAATGAATTTTAACTGAGGGTCCAGCCCGACCACAATCGGTGCCCCTGTTTTTTTTATTTTCTCGACAAGCTTTCCGATCATCTCTCTGCCTCCCATGCAATCTCGCCGCCGACAAGCGTCAGCATCGTTCTTCCGTATACTTCCCGACCCGCAAAAGGTGTGTTCTTTCCTTTTGACATAAATTCATCCGGATTAATCCGGAAACTGTGTTCAAAATCAAATACAGCGATATCCGCCGGCATACCGACTGCAAGCGATCCTGCCTCAATTCCCAGAATCTGCGCAGGATGAAAACTCATCTTCTCCGCCATCTCAAGCAGCGTCAGGACGCCTCCCTTTACCAGTTCTGTATAGGTCAGTGCAGCTGAAGTCTCCAGTCCGACAATTCCAAACGGCGCAGTGCGGAACCCCCTCGCTTTTTCGTCGGCGCTGTGAGGCGCGTGATCGGTACTGATGACATCAAAAATTCCTTTTTTCAATGCTTCCCGGACCGCTTTCACGTCTTCGGCCGTTCTCAGAGGCGGATTCATCTTAAAATCGGCATCATCACCGGGTATATCATCCGATGAGAGTGTAAAATGATGCGGACAGACCTCCGCCGTAATTCTTGCGCCGGCTCTGCGCGCCATTTCCACAATTTTGACAGAACCGGCAGTGGAGCAGTGGCACAAATGCAGCCTCACTCCTGTTTCCAACGCAAGGATAGAATCGCGCGAAGCAATAATGTCCTCTACCGAATTGGAAATTCCCGGAAGGCCGAGCCGCTCCGCATTCTCATCGGCATTCATGACTCCTCCCTCGACGAGAGCAATATCTTCACAGTGATCACAGATCAATCCGTCATAAGTCCGGATCTTCTTCATCGCATCCCTCATAAGACGCGAGTTCATGACCGACTTTCCATCTTCCGAAAATGCCTTTACCCCGCTCCGGCACAGCGCATCGAGATCCGTCAGTTCCTCCCCGGCCATATCTTTTGTAATTGCCGAAGACTGATAAATATGAACCTTTGCCTCCGTCGCCGCCTTCCCCGTCACATATGCTATCCGGCTGACGGAATCCATCACCGGTCTCGTATTCGGCATGGCAAGCATGGAGGTGACTCCCCCGTGTGCAGCCGCCTGCGCCGCACTAACCAGGTCTTCTTTGTATGTCTGTCCCGGATCTCTCAGATGAACATGCAGATCCACAAGCCCCGGAAAAACAGTCAGACCTTCAGCGTCATATATACGGTCCGGCTGATGCTGTTCGCAGGACCCCACTGCCTGAATTCTTCCGTCGCCGATAAAGATATCCGCTTTTCCTTCAAAGCCCGAAGCCGGATCAACAAGATAACCGTTCTTAATCAATAGTGTTCCAGTCATAAGCTTTACCTCTCATCTCTCCATCTATCATACACGAAAGCATAAAACCGCGAAAGCCTTTTTTCTTCCACATTTTTACGATTTCAGGGTTCTCACTCCTTTTGAAAATAAAGCCTTCTTTCCCTCATGAAAGCTATCCCCCGAATTCTGAATTTAAAATTTTTGACTCTGAATTATCCGATTATCCTGTAATTTATGTCCTGTTTGTGTCGAGCATCCGCTCGAATATCGTCATTTTGTATATTTTTCGTGCTTTTGAAGCACTTTTTCTTGACAGAATCAAATAAAAAGTCTATACTCAGTGACGGTTAAGGGAACGCATATATTCACCGGATATGAAAGATTACGCACTTTAAAGTCCATAATTCCGATTTCCGGCATTATTCTTATCCCGGACAGCTAAATTTATTTTTATTATTTTTATGGAGGTAACACAATGAACAAGGGTACAGTCAAGTGGTTCAACGCTGAAAAGGGCTATGGCTTCATCACCGGCGAAGATGGAAAGGATGTTTTCGTTCACTTCTCCGCAATCCAGGGCGAAGGCTTCAAGTCTCTTGAAGAAGGCCAGTCCGTCACTTTCGACGTTCAGCAGGGTCAGCGCGGACCGCAGGCAGCCAACGTTGTTAAGATGTGATTAAATATAAATAGATTTTAATCAGCTTAAGAGATCCCCTCACCAGATCGGTGCGGGGATTTTTTACTGCGGTATGTGAATAAACATCCCCAGGTCGCGGCGTTTTCCGGACGTTATTACGAATCACAGATCCTGTCGACGGCAGCTTCCTGCATGCCGGAGCAAACGAAAAATCGTGCCGCCGGCTCATTTTTTGAACGTTATTGCGAACAAAATGAACTGTCTCCGACAGCTTATTTTGTATGCTGAACCAAAAAAAGCCCTGCGGATCCTCCCCGCAGAGCTTCTACAACACACTTTTTGCTTATATCGGTCTTTCCTTCATGAAGGTGCCTTGCCGGCATCATACTGCTCATGCCGCATGAATGGGCTTTTACGCAGTAAAAGTACTCTGAAGGCCGCTCACATAGTCCGAATAATCCGTGATGTCAATCGTTGTCACGGTCTCTCCTGTCTCCTCGGTTGTTGATACCGCAGTCGCATTGTGGTAAACGGACCAGCCGAACCAGCCAAAAAATACAACCGCAACGATCACTGCCGCCGCTGCTTCGAGCCGCACAACCATCTTCTCCCGCTTAAGGATCTTGTCACGGTTCTTTTTATATTCTTTATAACGATTAACTTTTTCCTGACTCATATCTTCAACACTCCTTGCGGTATTTTCTCACAAGCAGAAATTATACACCATTTATCTTCAAATAGCAACAATGATACCGCCATCATTTGCATAGATTGTTGACACTCCGCCTGTCGGAAGCACAATCACATCACGCACATTCATGCGGTTCAAAAGCTCATCCCTCACAATCTCCGCTCTCTCGGGACAATTGCAGAAGCTGATCCCGAGAATGCGTTCCTCCGGATTCTTCGTCCGCTCCACGATATAACCGACCATTTTCACAATGGCCTTATTGATGCCCCGGGCCTGGTCAAGCTGTCCGATTTTGCCTTCCGGCGTCCCATAACAGATCGGCTTGATTTTCAGAATCTGCGCTGCCAAAGCCTTCATTGAACTCAGCCGCCCGTTTTTTCTGAGCGTCTCCAGGTTATCCAGCACAAAAAGCGTATTCTTATCAGGAAGATAGGACTCAATCTTCTCAACAATCTCTTCGAACGGAAGCCCTTCTTCCTCGTACTCTTTGATTTTAATCATGGCAATCGTCTCTCCGACTGAAGCGGAAACCGAATTAAATACGTGAATTTTTGCGTCCGGATGATCCTCCAAGTACATATTCATACCGACCACAGCGCTCTGATATGAGCCGGAAAGCTCCGCCGAGAGCGTCACAGCGTAAATGTGTTCCGCACCGCAGTCAAAGGCCTCATAATAGGCCTGCGGAGACGGACATGCCGTCTTCGGCACATCCGGATCCTCCGCAATCTTCCGGACAAGTTCTTTCTGACTGATACTGCCGTCATCAACGATCGTTTCACCGTTTACCGTCAGCACCAGCGGAACAGAAATAATCCTCTCGTCTGATTTCAGTTCTTCCGGAATTTCGCCGCAGCTGTCGATTGCGATTCTGAAGTCCATCGCGTATCCTCTCTTTTTAAAACCATTTAATGTAGTTTTTAAAACCGCATATATTTTAGCACATATTCCGAAGTGGAACAAGTATAACTGCAAAACTCTGATGCAGGTTATCACGGAAACTTCAGAAATCGGTCAAACCATAAAACTCTATCATTGCCATTTTCTCTTATTTATCATAGACTAACATCAGAATCTCCGCTGTCCGGCATTACCCGGCGGCGGCATCGGCCGTCTGCCGGAAAGGGAACTCCATCCATGATCGCTCTGCGCATTCTTGATATTAAAAAATTCATGTCTGCCTTCCTCATCGGCAGCTTTCTCGATGATTACGCCCTGATCGAAGCCCAGATTACAACCTTCTGCACTTTCTCCATCGACGGGCGTCTCGAGCGCGAATTCTTCTCCGATCCGCAAAACGAAGCATTCTCTTTTGATCCCGCAAAAGAAACCGCCGATTCCGGAAATTTACACGAACCGGTCGAATACGTCTCCTGGAGACACGTAAAAGAGCGGTGCTTTGATGCCATAAAGGGCAAACGCACACCGCTCTCTTTTAAATTTGTTTTTTTCTATCCTGGGGTCAGGCTTTCCGGCTTTCTCGCATCTCACGATATCACTGTAAAACCGGAGCTTGTACTCGGTCTCTGTCTCAACCTTCGCTATGACGGCACCAATCTTCTTCTTACTACCGGCACCTCCATGAAAGCATTCACCGCCGACCGTTCCGCCGATCAGGCCTGGGACCGCGAGGTATCACGGCTGATTGAAGCATTGGAAATCAGAACAGATCTGCTCTGATTCTTCCACTCCGCGTCGATGAAGGACGAACTGACGCATCGCTTATTTCCTGTATCTTGCTCTGCCCCGGATCTGCGTGACAGTTCGATTTTTGCTGCCGATCAATTTCATAGCATCGCGAGAAAATCCTCTTCCGTAATAATCGGGATCTGAAGTTCCTTCGCTTTCTGATTTTTCGCACTGGAAGATCCGGCATCATTATTGATAAGGAAATCCGTCTTCTTTGACACAGACCCCGTTACCTTGCCGCCGTACTCCTCGATCTTTTTCTGAAGTTCTTTTCTGTTTTTAAAATGATAGACATCGCCGGTGACAACAAACACCTTTCCGCTCACCGCCGTTTCTTTCATCTCTTCTCTTTCCGGAACGATCCTGTCCGCAATCTCAAGAATCTCCAGCAGAGGTCCCGCTTCCCCATCGAAATGTGCCGATCCCCACTCATGCAGGGACCGGTCAATCACAGTGCCGATCCCTTCAATTTCCGTAAAGGAGTAATCCTCATCGAGCATTCTGCTTCGCACAGCTTTCACAATATCTTCTCCGACCGGAAGGTGCTCCCTGAAATAACGGAAAAGCAAGCCTGACTGACCGACGCCGACATTCGGAATTCCGAGTGCATTCACGAAGCGCGCAAAGGTTGTCACGCGGGCTTTTTCCAGTTCATCTTGCAGATTGGCAAATGAACGCTTTCCAAATCCCTCCATCTCTACAATCTGCGCTTCATATCGTCCGAGTTTCCAGAAATCCGCATAGCTTCCTATAAATCCGGAATCCACGAATTTTTCAATCGTCGCCTCAGAAAGTCCGATAATATTCATGCAGTCCCGCTCGCAAAAATGGATAAAACGACCGATCATCTTCGCCGGACACTCTTCATTCGGACACATAAGTACAATGCTTCCGTTCCCGGAGGCATCCGTCATATCTGTCGGCTCACCGCATACCGGGCAGAATTCCGGAAAATGATACCGGCTGCGAACAGCCTCCTCACTGCAATCCGTACTCTCCGCCTTAGACAGATTTTCGGCGACCTTCGGAATAATCTTGTTCGCCTTATAAACAAGAATCCTGTCCCCGGTTTTGAGATCAAGCTCCCTGATATAACTGACATTATGAAGTGTGGCCTTTGTACAGGTGGTGCCCTCGAGTTCTACAGGATCAAACACCGCTACCGGATTCAGGAGACCCGTCCTTGAGGCCTGCCACTCAATATTGCGCAGAACCGTTTCCGCAGTTTCATCCTGCCATTTAAGTGCATATCCGACAAGCTTATTCGGATTATGACCTGTGCCTGGTCTTGACTCGGCATAGACCGTATCATTGGCGGCTACAACAAGACCGTCAACTGGAAAATCATACTCCGGAACTCTGCCGGAAAAGTCTTCCATGACTTCCCTGAGCGCTCTTATACCTTCAACCGGTTTCCTGCCGGCATAGCCTGTCTCATATTCCACGGTCTGGAAACCGAGCTTTTTCAGAATCTGCATGTCGCCTTCAAAACCGGTCCGCTTCTCAGCGTCCCCGGTCTCCTCCATAAATACCAGCTTGAAGGCAAAAAATTCAATGTTCCGCCGGCTCATCTCGCGACTGTTCAGAAGTGAAATGGAAGCGTTGGCAAGGTTGCGTGGATTTTTATACTGCTCCTCCGGATCCAGAGACTCATTGATCCTGTTGAAGGAACTGTAGCTCATCACTGCCTCGCCGCGCACCACCAGCTTCCCTTTAAAGGCAATCTCCTGTGGGAGACCCTTTATGAAAGGGGCATTATGAGTAATGTCACTGCCAATCAGGCCGTTTCCTCTTGTTGCGGTTGTGATGAGATGACCGTCCTCATAGGTGTTGATGATTGTGCTCCCGTCCATCTTCCACATGACAACTGCTTTTCTGTCTCTGACATCGAAGATCGTCGAAAAAACTTCTATATCCTTGGTTTTGTCAAGGGAGAGCGTCGGAAATTCATGTGTCACCTTCGGCAGGCTTTCCGCTACCGTGTAGCCGGCGCGCTGTGTAGGGCTGTCAGGAAACACATGCCCGGTTTTCTGCTCAAGTTCCATGAGCTCATCGAAAAGTCTGTCATATTCAAGATTATCCATCGTCTCGCTGCCGTTATAATAGGCCTCCGACGCGGCATTTAATACGGCAATAAGTTCCCTCATTCTGTCTTCACTCTTCAAAATCCGACTCCTTTTCGCAGCGTTTTCAGTCCGAGCGGCAAAGGCGCCGGAGATATTCTCCGACGCCGATACGCTACCTGATTCATGTATATTTGCCAGCCAAAGGCTCTGCGTTTATTTCGTCAGGAGAAGCATGATATCATTGGATCTCTTCATAAATTTCATCATCTCATCCTGGCTGAGCGGTCTCTGGGAAATGCGGGCCAGATCGTAAAGCTGTTCACAGATCACCGGCACAGACTGGGCCTTTTTGTGCTGAAGAACAAACTGAACCAGTGTGTGATCCGCATTCAGAATCAGATTTTCCGTTCCACCGAATCCGCCCATATCGCCTGCCATGCCGTACATCTTCATCATGTCGGCCATGCGGCGGTCTTCTTCGGAAAGCGTCACAATGGCGGCGATATCCGGATCCTTCATCTTCTCAACCTTGACAGAGAGTTCCGGTTTGCCGAGATGTTTGCGGAAAATCTCAGTGAGCGCACTGGCATCGGCTTCCTCCACCGTTCCCTCTGCCTTAAAGTCGTCTGAAAGTTCAGAATCGATCCTCGCAAACTTGATATTATCATTTCTCTGCTCAAGTGTTGTAATAAAAGCCTGATCGATGCGTTCCCTAAGCACCACCGCATCCTTGCCGTTCCTGCGGAACATCGCAATATACTGCGCCTGCTGAACCTCATCGGTCACGTAGAAGATCACGGCCTTCTCCGACTCTTTCTCTGTCTCAGCTTCGTCGTTTTCAGGAGCCGCTTCGACCTCTACTGTCTCGCCGTTTTCGTCAACAGCTTTCTCCTCTTCCGCCTTGGCAATCGCGTTCTTTTCTTCGTACTCCGTGAGCGTCAGGTATTTGCCGTCAAGATCCTTGAAAAGCATATAATCCATCATCTTATCGGCAAACTTGGAATCGCGGATGCAGCCGTATTTAATGAACGGGCCGATGTCGTCCCAGTATTTTTCATAATTTTCGCGGTCTGTCTTGCACATTCCGGTAAGCTTATCCGGTATCTTTCTGCAGATGTAGTCCGAAATCTTCTTCACTGTTCCGTCATTCTTAAGTGCGGAACGCGAAACATTGAGCGGAAGATCCGGACAGTCGATCACACCCTTCAGCGTCATCAGGAACTCCGGAATCACTTCCTTGATGTTGTCGGCGATAAAGACCTGATTATTGTAGAGTCGGATCTGCGCCTCAAGTGCGTCATATTCCGTGTTGATCTTCGGAAAATATAAAATGCCCCGGAGATTGAACGGATAATCCGTCTTGATATGAATCCAGAAAAGCGGCTCTTTATAATCATGGAAGACATTGCGGTAAAACTCGCGGTAATCGTCATCCTTGCACTCACTCGGCATCTTTGTCCAGAGAGGCTGCGTATCATTGATCGGCTTCGGCTCCGGCTTCTCCGGCATGGAAGGAGCTTCTTCTCCCTTCTCTGCCGCTTCCTTCACCGCTTTCTCATGATCCTCAATCCTGCGCTTTTCAGCTTCTTCCTCACGTTTCTTCGCGGCTTTTCCCGTATCTTCCAGGAAGATCGGAGTCGGCATAAAGAAACAATACTTGTTCAGGATCTCGCGAATCCGGTACTCATTGCAGAATTCCAGGCAGTCATCGTTAAGATACAATGTAATCTCCGTGCCGATGCTTTCCTTCGATCCTTCCTCAATCGTATACTCGGAGACACCGTCGCTCTCCCAGTGAACCGGTCTAGCATCTGCCAGGTAGCTTCTGGTATCAATCGTGACGGAATCAGCGACCATAAACGCCGAATAAAATCCAAGTCCGAAATGGCCGATGATATCGCCCGCATTTTCGGTATCCTTGAATTTTTCCAGAAATTTGGTGGCACCGGAAAATGCGATCTGTGTGATATATTCAACGACCTCGTCTTCCGTCATACCGATTCCGTTGTCGATAAATTTAATCGTCTTCTCGTCCGGATCAACAACCACATGTACTTCGTACTTATGGTCCTCCTCGGGTCTGTACTCGCCGATCCCTTCAAGTTTTTTGAGCTTTGTGACCGCATCACAGGCATTAGAGACCTGTTCACGCACAAAAATATCGTGGTCAGAATAGAGCCACTTCTTGATGATCGGCATCATGTTCGCGCTGTTAATCGAAAGATTTCCCGTCTTAGCCATGTTTTTTATTCCCGGGGCTTTTAACCCCGCTCCTTATCTGAAAATTTCGGCCTGCCGCCAAAATGTCCGTTCCGAAGCGTTTTCCGCCCGAATCAATCCTGCTGTCCGCAAAAACTGCCGGTCTTTTAACCGCTTCTGTCCCGTTCATCATGTTCAGCCGCCTCAAGCTGTTCAATCTTCCATTACTATAATCTTCAGTGCCATAAAAGTCAAGCAAAAATCAGCACTCTTCTTAATTGAGTGCTAACATGTCTTTTATATCTCCCAACATACCGCTGCATGATTATCAAAATTGCAGGTTTTTTTCCTCTCCGAAAAGTTTCTGATGTGAAAACCACCGAAATTCTTAAGACGGATCCTCACATATTGGAAATACGCGTATGATTATGCTATGATTTACTTCGCCCCCGAACAATAAAAACGCAGGGCATTTTAAGAAGGGGAAGCAAAATGTCTCCCGTTTTATTCCTGTCATGTGCTGATCTTAACCGAGAAAGGGAAGAATATGGAAACCTACAGACCGTTTAAAGAAGGAAAAGTACGCGAGATTTATGACATCGGTTCCAATCTCATCATGGTTGCCACCGACCGCATTTCTGCTTTTGATGTCATTCTCAAAAACAAAGTTAAGAAAAAAGGAACAATCCTCACCCAGATGTCTCAATTCTGGTTTGATTATACCTCCGATATCCTGCCGAACCACATGGTAAGCATTGACAACCGCGACATGCCGGAATTCTTCAGTGCTCCCGAATTTCTCGGAAACAGCATGCTTGTCAAAAAACTCACGATGCTTCCGATCGAATGCATCGTGCGCGGCTATATCACCGGCAGCGGCTGGAAAAGCTACCTCAGCACCGGAAAAGTCTGCGGCATCGAGCTTCCCGAAGGCCTGCAGGAATGCGCTAAGCTTCCTGAGCCGCTCTACACGCCGAGCACCAAAGCAGAGATCGGCGATCATGATGAAAATATCAGTTTTGAGCGCAGTGTGGAAGTTCTTGAAAAAGAATTTCCGGGCCGCGGAGAAGAGCTTGCCAGGGCGCTTAGGGACAACACCGTCGCCCTTTACAAAAAATGTGCCGATTATGCACTGACACGGGGGATCATCATCGCCGACACCAAATTTGAGTTCGGTCTCGATGAAAACGGACGCCTCGTCCTCGGCGATGAAATGCTGACTCCGGACTCAAGCCGATTCTGGCCGGTCAACGGATATGAGCCGGGACACAGCCAGCCTTCCTTCGACAAACAGTTCGTCCGTGACTGGCTGACGGCAAATCCGGACAGCGGTTATGAACTCCCGCAGGAAATCATCGACCGCACAATCGCAAAATATGAAGAGGCTTACGCCCTGCTTACCGGTAAAGAAATCTAACCAAAGGCCTGCCGTCGACACATTGTCCGTTAGTAATGACAATAGAAAACGCCCCGCCTCTCATGCGCGCATAAGAGGCGGGGCGTTCATCACAATGACCGTGGACAGCGGTCTTTTTTTATACAAATTCTTCAGCGATTTTTCTGGCAACAAAGACACCGCTGGCCGATGCATGCGAGAGAGAATGCGTCACACCGCTGCCGTCACCGATAATATACAGTCCGGGAAGGCTCGACTCTAAATTTTCATCCAGCTTCACTTCCATATTGTAGAATTTTACTTCCACACCGTATAGCAGTGTATCATCACTGGCCGTGCCGGGCGCGATCTTGTCCAGTGCGTAAATCATTTCGATAATTCCATCGAGAATTCTCTTCGGAAGAACAAGGCTTAAATCGCCGGGCGTTGCCGCCAGGGTCGGCCTCACAGTACACTCCCGAATCCGTTTCTCATTGCTTCGTCTGCCCCGTTCCAGATCACCGAACCGCTGGACGATGACACCGCCGCCAAGCATATTGGAAAGTCTCGCAATACTCTCACCGTAGCCGTTGCTGTCTTTGAACGGTTCCGAAAAATGCTTTGCAACGAGAAGCGCAAAATTGGTATTCTGTGTTTTTTTAGAAGGATCTTCGAAACTGTGACCGTTAACGGTCACAATCCCATTGGTATTTTCATTGACGACAATGCCGTTCGGGTTCATGCAGAATGTCCGGACCGCATCTTCGAATTTTTTGGTCCGGTATACGATCTTGCTCTCATAGAGCTCATCCGTCAGATGCGAAAAGATTACCGCCGGAAGTTCCACCCGCACACCGATATCCACACGGTTTGAGCTTGTTTCGATGTTCATCTCCCGGCATACCTTCTCCATCCACTTGCTGCCGCTTCTGCCGACCGAAACGATACACTTCTTACCCGTCGCAGCACCACCCTCATAGGAAACCCTGAAGCCATCTTCAATTGCCTCCAGATGCTCGATCGGCGTATCAAAATAAAAATTCACGTGTCCCTTCAGTTTTTCATAAACATTCTGAAGCACGATGTAATTGATATCCGTTCCGAGATGGCGGACAGAGGCCTCCAGAAGAGTCAGGTGATTCTGCATACAGAGCTTCTTAAAGGCACTGCCCGCAGTCGAAAACATATGCGTGTCCTGTCCTCCGTTCGCGACATTAATATCATCGACATAGCGCATCAGTTCAAGAGCCTTCTCACGACCGATGTACTGATAGAGAGTCCCGCCGAAATCATTTGTGATATTGTATTTTCCGTCTGAAAACGCCCCTGCTCCGCCAAAGCCGTTCATAATTGCGCAGGTTTTGCAGCGGATACAGCTTTTCACTTTTACGCCGTCAATCGGACACCTTCTCTTTTCAAGTGGATGCCCCGTCTCGAAAACAGCTACCTTGAGTCCCGGAGCCTTCTCCATCAGTTCATAAGCGGAAAAAATACCTCCCGGCCCCGCTCCGATAATCACAACATCATATTTCCGTCCGTTTTCCATAAATCCTCCACCTGATCCGAAATTCCGGTACTTTCACCTCATTTACGCCTTCCCGGCTTTTCACCGCCGCGAAGAAGGCAGCAGTGTATCACCCTCTTCACAGTTAAATTTGCATGCTCGGAAAAACCATTTCCATTCCCACCACTACGCACGGGTTGTCCGAAGAAGGCTGTTGCCCTTCCCTTTCTGAATACAAACCAACCGAAGGGGACTGTTACCATTCCATTTCTGAATACAAACAATCCGAAAAAACTTTTATTCTTACACCACTAAATATGAATCGCCCGAAAAAAACTTTCAGCCTTCCACTACTAAAATACTGACCGCCCGAAAGATACTTCCAGTCTTCCACTGCTAAATATGAACGTCCGAAAGATGCTTTTCAGCCTTCCACTACTAAATATGAACCGTCCGGAAGAGAAAACACTTCCGCCTGTTCCTCAATCTCTTCATCAGAAAGGCCGGATACGTCCATTCCCATTTCATCCAGCCATCTTTTTACGGCTTTGAGAGTCGGAAGCTGCTCAGCCATACACTCTTCAAGAAATTCTGCAGCTTCCTCCGGGTTTTCCGCAACAGGCTCATCAAAGAGCTGTTCCTGATGTTTTAAAAAGGTCTCCAGTGCTTCCTTAGAATATCCACCCATCATATTTCCCGGCCTCATTCTTTCTTTTTTATGACTCTCGAAATCTTGTCAGATCATGCGCTTCTCCATGGTTCCCGCGCGTTTTACCAACCCCTGCTGCCGCCTCGGCTCAAAACTGGGGCAAGGGGCAAGAAGCATCGGCAGCGAAAGAATATCCGAAGGACGCTCCAGAAGACACTCGGCGCCGTTGTCGAGCAGTTCCTCCCGATCCCGGTATCCCCACAGAACACCGCAGGTATACATACCGGCTGCCCTTCCTGTCTGCATATCTGTCCAGGTATCGCCAAAATAAACGCAATCAGCGGGCCTTACACCAAACTCTTCCGCAATTTTCAGTGCTCCGGCCGGATCCGGCTTAAGCGGGATATCCGCAAGCTGACCTCTCACGAGATCAAACAGTTCCCCGTAAGTTCCCCGGATCGCTGCCTGCACAGCTTCATCCGGCTTATTTGAAAAAACAGCAAGTGAGAAGCCGCTTTCCTTAAGGGTCTTCAGCACTTCCGGCATCCCCTCATAAGGCCTGACGGCATACAGTGCGTCCTCCGCGATGAGAGCCCGGTTCAGGGCCGCACCTTTCTTAAAATTTTCTTCATTGTACGCATTCACGGCCTTAAGACAGCGTCGAACCAGATTGTCCGAGCCGTCACCGCAAAAATACCGGTAAGCATCAACAGGCTGAGCCGCAAGACCCAGCGCCTCCAGCATCCGGTTTCCGGCACGGGCAATTGACTCAAGTGTATACAGGATCGTTCCGTCAAGGTCAAACACTAAGACCTTTGCTCTCTGTATGCTCATTTATTTGCCGGCAGCCGGAAGGAACTCTTCATGCTGACAATCCGATTGAAGACCGGCTTCCCATTCTCAGAGTCACGGCTGTCAACACAGTAGAAACCGTTTCTGACAAACTGAAAGCTGTCATATGCCTTCGCTTCCTTAAGCGCCGGTTCAAGCACCGCATCGTCAATCACCGTGAGCGAATTCGGATTTAAATTAAGGGAGCCGTCCTCATTGTAAACGCCCTTTTCCTCGTCAATCAGATTCTCGTAGAGCCTGACAGTCGCCCGGAAGGACTCCTTCGCCGGCACCCAGTGGATTGTCCCCTTGACCTTGCGGCCGGCAAAGCCGCTGCCTGCTTTTGTCTCCGGGTCATAGGTGCAGTGTACTGCCGTGATCGTGCCGTCTTCATCCTTGTCGACACTGACACATTTTACAAAATAGGCGTGCATGAGACGCACCTCATTGCCCGGATAAAGTCTCTTATATTTCGGAACCGGAACTTCCATAAAGTCATCCTGTTCAATGTAGAGCTCCCGTCCAAACGGAATTTTTCTCTTGCCCATCTCCGGATTCTCAAGGTTGTTATCCGCGTCGAGAAGTTCGCTCTCTCCTTCCGGATAATTGTCAATGATCAGCTTCAGAGGGTGAAGAACCGCCATCATGCGGGCATCCTTCATCTTCAGATCTTCACGAATGCAGTATTCGAGCATCGCGTAATCGCTTGACGAATTTGCTTTGGAAATACCACTCAGCTGTACAAAATTTCGAAGAGCTTCCGGTGTAAAGCCTCTTCTCTTCAGAGCCGCAATTGTCACAAGACGGGGATCATCCCAGCCATCCACGATGTTCTGTTCTACCAGCTTCTTGATATAGCGCTTCCCTGTGACCACATTTGTCAGGTACATCTTGGCAAATTCAATCTGCTTAGGCGGATGCTCCCATCCCGTATTCTGAACAACCCAGTTATAAAGCGGTCTGTGATCCTCAAATTCAAGCGTACAGATAGAATGCGTCACGCCCTCAACCGCATCCTCAATCGGATGGGCAAAATCATACATCGGATAGATGCACCATTTGTCACCTGTATTCTGATGCGTCAGATGCGCAATCCTGTAGAGGATCGGGTCCCGCATATTGATGTTCGGAGAGGCCATATCGATCTTCGCCCGAAGAACCATTGAACCGTCTTCATACCTTCCTTCTTTCATCTCCGCAAAGAGCCGGAGGCTCTCTTCTGCCGGGCGATCCCTGTCCGGATCATTTTTTCCCGGCTCAGTCAGTGTGCCGCGATATTCACGAATCTCATCGGCTGACAGCGTACTCACGTAGGCCAGTCCCTTCTTAATAAGAAGCACCGCCTTCTCATACATCGTATCAAAATAGTTTGAGGCAAAATAGCAGCGATCACCGAAATCGGCCCCAAGCCACTCCACATCTGCTTTGATTGACTCAACAAACTCTGACTTTTCCTTCGTCGGATTGGTATCATCAAAGCGCAGATTGAAAATGCCGTTGTACTCCTTTGCAAGTCCCGAATTCAGGATAATCGACTTGGCATGACCGATATGGAGATAACCGTTCGGTTCAGGCGGGAAACGTGTACAGATCTTTTCGTAAGCGCCCTCTGCAAGGTCTTTGTCAATGATATCCTCAATGAAATTTCTGGAGACAGTCTCCGGCTTCTTCACCTCTGCCGCATCTGTCATCTTATCTGCTGTATTTTCCATAACTCCTCCGGTCATATTTTTTACGGGAAATCGTGCCGCCAGCATGTATTTTATGTAAGCTGCGGCGAACAAAGAGACCGTCCCCCCGGCAGCTTTATTTTTTGGCCGAAGCAAACCGCACTGCCTGCACGGACCGACAGCACAGGCTCCGGCATTTCTGTCCGCATAATGCCGACAACACATGATAATACCACAGAAGATGCCACTTTGTCAGCATCTTCTTATAACCCCGGAAAGTGCTGCCCTCCGCCGGATATCTTCATTTCAAACGATATCACGTTTCTGCCCTTTTCACTCCCGCAAAACGCATGACGGTATCAGGCGGCCTGCTGCAGATGCCGAATTTTCACGATACGTTCACACTTACAGCCGAAGCAGCTATAGATTTTCCGAAAATGTTGTGGTAGGATAATTTTCTGTATCAAATTTAATTTGCTCCGTCTCCGGAACAGGATATCATATTTATGAAACGTCAGCCCAGAGCAGTATAAGCTTCTGTCCCTGCCGCCGGCACCTGAAGCGCCCTTGTTACTGAAGCAAACCGAAAATATACGGTCAGCATATGATGCAGTATGTTAGCCATAAAATATAAAAGAAGCGGAGGTTTTCCACATTGACAAAGCTTTTAAACGCGCTCCCTGAGCTTCCGGATCTGATCATGTCGCTTTTCTCCGGAAAATACCTGGTCTTTACCATCATCGGCGCTGTGATCTTTCTGGCTGCTGCCTTAGTCAGCACAAAGATTACTCAGTTTATCAGAAAAATTCTGATTTTCGGAGGTATCATTGCCGGTGTCATCTGTTATTTTAAAAAATTCTACACCTGGGTCTGGCTGATCGCTGCGCTGCTGCTGATCATGGCCGTAATCCGCCTGCTGCACTTTCTCCTGGTTACCATCCGTCAGGAAGCGATCAACCGCCGGATTGAAAAGCGCGCGCTTGAAAAAGCAGCCCGGCGACGCGGCTCCTGGAAAGAAAAAAAAGGCTTCAGCGGAAAGAAGAAGCCTGATGACAGTGAACCGCCGGTAGTATACACCATGAATGCAGCCGAAATCGATGATGTTGTGAACAATGAGACAACAGAGCGTCAGGGAGCAAAGATCCCGGTTGATGACGCCAGACAGATGCCGGTACAGAATGCCTTTACACAGCAGGCGCAGGATAAACGGACAGCTGATGATGGGACGCTTTCCCGCACTGTCGTCATCGATGCGATCCAGAAGCTCACCGATCTCAGAGACCTCGGGGTGCTCACCGATACAGAATTCATTGAGAAGCGCTCCTGGCTGTATTCACACCTTGGATGAGCGGGACTTCAAAGGTTCCGCCAGCGGCACTTCTCTGTCAAGCAGATACAATACATAAAGCGTCAGAGGATTCATTCCTCCGGCGCTTTTTTGTCGATTGCAATTAATTGTCAGACCCGTCAGATTCCCGGTGCTCTGTTCAGGCCGCCTTCTTTCACTCATAATACTCATCGAGATAAATGCGCATACCGTCTTCTGCCGCCATGAGCACAGTCTTCATATCCGACTCATCGAGAGCAATACAGCCGCCGGTAAAAGGCTTCAGCCCCTTGCAGTGAACAAAGATCGCAGACCCGAGAGGGTACACGTTTTCGGAATTATAACCTGTCGTCAGCCCGTAATTATACTCAGGTGAATACTTATACATCTCCTCTCCGGAACAGTCATGTCCTGTCTCCTCCGTGTCGATGATGGTGTTATAATATTCGCAGTCATCACCGCAGGCATAAGTCGTCGGAGTCACATCAATATATGAAAGAGCGGTGCCCGGATTTTCCAGAATTCCGAATGCACCGGTGATCTCATAATCTCCGAGAGGGGTCTTTCCATCTCCCGCTACAGTCTTTCCCATCTCGTTCAGTCCAACGAAGGCTGTCGATTCAAAGGTCAGCGTCCAGGCATCATGATATTCCTGCTTTTCATAAAACCAGATCTTCGCCTCCCAGCCCGTCGTGTGACTGACAACAAGCATCTGATGAACGGCATCATCTTCACGGTATTTCTGAAGTATTTCTCTTCTTTCCTGGGCATGCTGAGTACTGACTTTCATTTCATCTGCCGATACCGCTGCAGGTATCAAAAGTGAACCGCCCAGCAGCATGCTTAAAATAATTTTTTTCATTTTTCCGGTTCTGCATTTTCCTGTCATCTTAGCTTCCCTCTCTTTCTTAACATGCAAACGCTTCTCTAAACAATCATGACACAAATTCCGCCAGACCGTCAAATACCTGCTGTACAGGATATCCGTTTATATAATAGCTGTAGGCCCATGTTTTCCGTTCCTCCGGACAGCTCAGTTCAAGCTTCACGATCCGGCCATCCTGCATTTTCACTTCAACATAACTCTCGTCATCGGTTGCGTAGGCTTTGCACTGTTCCCCGGTTTTAATTTCAATAGTTGAAACTTCGCTCCGACCATCCATTAAAATTCCTTCCAGATTCATTTTAAATGTCAGGATATCGGAAAGACCAAAGGCCTCCTGACCTTCCGGTCCTTCAAATTCCATATAGTCCTGCCAGATTTCCGGAATTCCGTTCTCTCCGAGAATATAGACACAGTTCATTTCGTACGGACCAAATATGTAGTTCATTTCTCCCGCTTCCGACAGGATATCACCCTCCGGATTGCTCAGGTTCAACTCTTTGTATTTAAACCGTTCCGTATCTGCGATCTGTACAGGGATACCTGTTGTAAGCTCTGTCACCGAATTAAAGATACAAGTATCATCCTGTTCAGTCGTAAGATACAGCATCTCATGTTCAGGCGTATGCACGACAGTTATCTTCTGAGAATATCCCCATTGAGAAAGGAAGTTATCCCCTGAAATTTCCAGGTCATGTTCATCGATCCGTATGATATAACTGTCATATGACGATAACGGAACCTGATACCAACAATCCGCGCTCCCATAATACGATTGCACTGACGGTGAAATGATAAAGGATATCTCTTCTGTCTCACCATCCCCATCAACATCATACTCCATGTCATTGACAACATCCGATAACTCAAATGAGTATGATTCGGGCACAGCTTTGACGGAGTCGACGAACCAATCAGGGTGCTGCGCAAACGTAACCCGCACACTCTCTGTCATACCGGCATCATCTGTAAAATAGGCTGTCATACCATCCGATTCAAGTGTCCAGGCAAACGGATCCCCAAGTTCTGTTAAAACAGCATATTGCTTAGCATTTTCGGAACATTTTGACAATACATAAGCTGCAAAGCTATCAGAATCTGTGACAACTTCAGAGAGTGAAAGCTGTTCCCCGCTTCGACTGTCATATGTCCTGCCACAGAGCATATTCCTGCCCGGATTCTCCTTATGCACCGTCAGAAAGCTCGCGTAATTGGTATCACTTCTCCTCCTTACCAGTAAGCCGACCGAAAACGGGTCATCATAATACAAGGTCGGTAGATCAGCAAAACAATCCCTATAAACTGCTGTCTCAAGCGCCTCATACTCTGTATCATTTCCATCAGTTATCACAAACCCTGAGGAATTATCAGGATTTAATCCTACCCTGAGTCCTGTACACGCTTCCTGAGTCTCCAAAAAATTTTCTATCTCAACAGCGCTCATTCTTCCCCTGCTGAGCATGTTGAGCGCCTTTTCATAATGCAAGTGGTAGAAGAGAATAGCCTGACTGCTGCAAACGGACTCATAATATTCGATCTCTTCTTCACTCAATTCATATTCGTGAAGTTCTTCGTCCCAATAAAGAAATTTCAGAAGCGGCAGCCGAAGCTGCGAATCCTGACCATCGGAATTCAAAAACTGCACACCCGAATCAGCGGAATATGGACCGGCAGCGATCAGCAAAACCGGATTCTCATACTCCGGAAGCTTTACTTCACAGTAAGCCAACCCTTCAGCATCCGGATATTCGAGTTCTTCACCATATTCAGTAAGCCATGCGGTATAAGCATCCCAGATACCGATCGTATCCGTTTGTGATGCTGCAGGCACACCTTCATCCTCTGTCCCGGCATCTTCCGCCTCCTGCTGTTCAGCTGTCTCAGAAAAATTCTCTGTTTTGCTTTCCTGCTTTACCGGATCAGTTTCGGTCTCTCCGATCACCTGTACAGGAATTTCGCCGTCTACCAGTTTCGCAATCTCCTTCTCATTAATGTCATAAAAAACAATCTCCGCGGTTTCCGGAAGTTCTTCGAGATCAGGCAGCTCTTCGGCATTGACAGAACTGTATTCGGGATCCTCATAAGAATACGGATAAGTCAGCTGCTTCTTTTCCTGCGTTAACACAAATTCCAGACCTTGTGCCTCATAGGTAAAGTAAAAGCTCGACCCATTATAGCCATATAAAACATTAAGCACCTCTCCTTTTGCGGAAATGAGAATATCATTCGAACCTTTCTTTGAATTAAACGTAAAAAGCCCGGTTGTCTCCGCTCCATTGAAACCATACATGTAGTGTAGTACCTGATCACGGGTTTCATTTTCGCCTAACTCATACCGAAATTCTTCTTCGATATATATAACGGGATAATCCGCACCTGGCAGCGCAATCAGCCCAAATCTCCTGCCCAGATCTTCACCATAAATTTCACGCGTCTCTTCTGCTTCCAGAATTTCCGCATAATCAGCTCTGATTGCCTGATTAAGCCCATAGGCTTCTTCTAAATCCGCTGCTCCCGGGTTAACCGGCACCAGGTTTGAAATCGGAAGACGAATCCACACCGCAGGCCTGATGCCAATTTCATTGATATAATTCTGGTAAAAATTTGTCTGCGCCGAAATTCCTTTGCCATCGGCCGAAGCCGCCCAAAAGACGGTGTCCCCATCAGCAGCCTCCGACGGACGCAGCCACCAGGAACAGGTGATATGCTCCGTATTTTCACAGAGCGGAAGATCAAGGGATGAACAGTATTTCTCATATTCCGCCTTTGAGAGCAGAAACAGCCTGTCATTTTCTTCACTGTCAGCTTCCGTTTCCGCAAACGGATCCCGGATGTCGGTTTTGGAAGAGGTTTCAATGATGCAGGCCTTTTCCGCCTCACTGAAAGAATACGTATAAAAGCTGTCGTTGAGTGCCAGCCGATTATAATTGCCCTCCCACGGCACATTCTGCTCAAGAGCAATTGCGCGGCTCCAATAATTCAAATCATCCACTGTCAGCGCTTTTTTGCATAAAAGAAGCGCGCAGTCCTCCTCGACATCAAGTACATACCACTCAATATCTTCCCATCGATAATATTCATCACCGTTCATGGTCCCGAATTTATACAGATCTCCCTTTTCCAGAGCCCACACCTTTACCGGAGCCGTAATAAAGAACGCGCTGATCACAAGCATGATCAGATATAATAATCTCGCTGTCTTCATTTTATGCATCCCGTCTCACCTTTACCTGCTTCGTATTAAAACAACCGTGCACCTTAGGCCTCCTGAAAATCATATAAAATTCCTTCAGCGCGCTGCGTATTCGGCAGCCAGACAATTCGTGCAGCGTCCATATATCCGTCTTCAGGCAGTGTGTCTGAGTCCGTCAAAGACATCCCTCACCGGCATCTGATTGATCAGATAAGTAGAACTGTCCGTCTTTGTGCACTCAAGCCTTACAATCCTGCCGTCATCCAGCTTAAGATCCACGTAGCTTTCGTCATCAGTTTCATACGGTTCACATGTGCTGCCTTCCGAAATGACAACCGTACACACCTCGCTGCTTCCGTCCAACAAGATTGCTTCCGTATCACTTTTAAAGGTCAGTGTCACAGGCTGATCAAACCGGAAAGTGCGGCTTTTCCTTTCCGGAAGTCCGTTTTCGCCGATCTGCATGATCGAAGTCATTTCGTGAAGACCAAACATCAGATTAGCTTCTCCTCCCTCCGCCATCACATTTTCCAGAGGATCAGACAGATTGAGTTCAACCGACTCAAACACTTCCGTCTCAGTGCTCCTGACAGGGGTCCCGGAAGTAAGTTCATAGACAAAATTACAGACTGCGTTATCATCCCCATCCAGTCTGACATAAAGCATTTCGTGAGCTGGTGTATGTACAATTGTAAAACGCTGACTCCAAACCCAGTGTGTATATTCTGTATCAGCCTCCCTGTCATTAACTGCAACCTTCACCTGACCGCCGGTACTTCCGGCAATAAAACTGAACCCGATTTGTTCCGGAGTTCCGTCTCCGTCTGCATCGTAGCTGATGCTTCCGATTAAATCCGACACCTCGAATGAATAATACTCCGGCACCTCTCTCACAGAATCTCTGAACCACTCCTGATGCCGGGCAAATAAAACCCTTATTGTCTCAATCTGCCCCAAATCATCCGCAAAATACGCAGTCATTCCATCATATTCCAACGTCCAGACAAAAGGATCTCCTGACTCCGTCGAAACGGCATATTGCCGTGCCTCCTCTGAGCATTCCGATAAAATAAAAGCTATGAGCGCGTCCGGATCTGCGGAAATTTCGGACAGGGCAATACGCCTTCCGCTTTTACTTTCATAGTTCCATCCCGTCAGCATATCTCTGCCGGTATCATTTCTGTTCATAAGCAGGAAGCTTGTATAATTTTCGTCATTTCGTCTGCGGTAAAGCCATTCATTATTTGCCACTGCCTCATATACTGCAGAAGGTGTCCGCTGCAAGCAGTCCTGATACAGAGCTATTTCCAGTTGAGTGTACTCATTTTCATTTTTGTCATGAATGAAAAGCGTATATTTCTCTTTATTATTACTTTCGGATCCTACCCAGAGTCCTTCCGGCTTCGTCCCGCTTTCCTGTACACCCTGTTCTTCTTCTGACGGCACTGCTTCAGCTGACTGCTCCGCATCATCAGACGCCTTATCAGCCTCGCCGGACTGGTCAAAGTCGATCACACCAAGCCGCCCGTTCTCCATCATCTCCCTTGCCTGCTTATATCGGAAATCATAAAATCCAATGGAGAGATAACCGCACATCGTCTGATAATATGCAGCCGTCTCGGCATCCAATGAAAGCTCATGCACTTCTCCGTCCCAGTAAACCATTTTTTTGAGCGGCAGCACCTTTGACAAAAGGCCGTATGCTGTCTCCGATCCATCGCGGGCAGCCTGAGTGTCTTTTGTGAAAATCAGGCTGACACCGTCATCGTCGGCATATGCTCCTTCCGCCGCAAGAAGCACCGGATTATCATATCCGGAAATCCGGACCAGACAATAAGCTACGCCGCCCTCCGTCTCTCCGTAAGATTCTTTAATCGATAAGTATTCCACATTGAGCCACTTTTTATAATCTTTGAAGATCTTAAGTGCCTCTGCATCACTCTCCTGACCGACCGCTGCCAGAGATCCGTTAAACGCAGCCGCGGCCTGCGATACCCCGGCTGTCAGCAGCAACAAAACCAGAAGAGCCATGCTCACTTTTTTCATATCTCCAAATCGCAGTTTCATCATCTCTATCCCTCTGCCGCATTTGATTTTTCAAAACGAATCATAGGAAATCGCCCAGCCATCCGAAAAAACACCGAGCGGATCAAATTCACTCATCATACACATGGCCACAAAGGCCTCATAGGGATTCACGTAGTAGAATTTTGACATTCCGGCTTCCTGCAATCTCAGGTTAACATCCTCCAGAAACCTTCTGAAACGGTCACCGGACTGCTCATGCAGATACTTCTGCGAATCAATAAAAAACTGCAGCGTAATAATATCAAATCGGTCGACCTTCTGGCTTCCGTCCAGCATCCGGTCTATTCTCTGACGACTGAAATGCTTCTTCTCAAAAAGCTGGTTAAACCTCGAATCACTCATTTTCTGAAGGTTCTCGTTCTTTCTCGGTATACCGCTGCTGATGATATCTTCGACATCCATATTCGTAATCTTATCCGCAGTCCATATCGTTCCAGGCTTCCCATCCGACTCCTGATTCCTGAAGTCAGCGATGATCTGTTTCGCTTCGAAGAGCAGATTTTCATAAACGCTCTTGGCAGCGGCAATTTTTCCCCCTTTCACGGACGCATCTTTAAGCTTACAGAGATACAGCGATAAATCTTTCTCCTTGGACAAATCAAAATACCGATTGATCGGAAGTCCTTCAAACATAGAAGCCTCAATCCTGTCTCCTGACGGCTCCGTATTCTCATATTTTTCGAGAAATTCTTTGCAGTCTGCATATGAAAGCTGATGCTTGAAACAATACCAGAAGATCACCTCCTCCGGATTCTGAAAATCAAAATCATCTTCGTTCAGAACAACGGTTAGAAAATAAGAGACCTGCTCGCACGTCATCGCCAGACCAAAGCCGAGAACAAAAACAGTTTTTCTGTTGACTGTCGGTTTTGTCAGCCAGTCCTTTATATAAACACTCTTTTTTTTCTTTGTACTTTCAAGAAATGAATACGGTGCCGCATTGAGTTCAAACGATGTTTTGATGCATTCCTGATAAAACCTGTCGGATACATTTTCAAACTTCTCCTCCGGCTTCTCGTTTACATAAATAAACCGCTTCAGATAATCGCAGAATTTCGTGCGCTTCACCGCATTCATAATGTGGTCAAAGATCATCTCCGACTCCATACTCTCAAAATTTTCATCATCAATCGTTCTCCTGATCGCACGAACTGCCTTTCTGGTAAATTCAATCTCACTGATTGTCCCTGTCTGATCGATCTCGGAAAAAATATCACTCATCTCTCATCGTCCCTCCTTGTCAGGTTATCCGCTTCATTTTTTTGAAAAGGACCAAACGTTTCAGTGCAGCCGGAATTTTTCGGACCATAATTTCTTATGAGGGAATTTCTCTCTGTTTTTTCCTGCACGCGTCAGCGCAAGATGAAATTCTTCCGCACTTCGATAACGGTCTTCACAGCGAAAACTGCAGGCTTTCATGACAATTCCTGTCAGCCATTCTGAACCGTTTTCAGGCCTCGGAAGCTTTTCTCCGGACAGCCTCCGCTCCTCAGCGCGAAGCCGCTCCCCGTCTGCAGCTGCATCCCCGGCGCTGTGAACGAACGGCAGTTTATAACAATTCAAAAGATAATAGAGCACAATCCCCAGAGAATAGATATCTGCCCTCTGATCGGGCTGCTTTCCCCGGCATACCTCCGGCGCCATAAAGCCTCTTGTTCCCCGAGGTGCACAGAATTTACCGTCGTCAAAAGTAAATACGGTTCCAAAGTCTCCCAACTTAAACCGTCCGTTTTTTCCAAAATAGAGATTATCCGGTTTGATATCAAGATGTACAAGACTATTCATCTCGCAGACTTCAAGGGCTTCACAGATGTCGCAGCCGATCTGGATCACCGTTTTCTCCGTCGTCCCGCGCTTTTTTAAATAAGACGCCAACGCTTCCGCCAGTTCCATGCGGATAAAAACTGTCCAGCCGCGATGGTCAGCCTGTTCTTCTACAGCTGCATCCTCTCCTGAAATGATGGTTGAATGGCCGCTTAACTCCAGAAAAAACAAAAGCTTCTCAATATATTCATCGGCGACATTCCTGAACCCTCTGACCGCAGCGTCCCGTCCGATACATTTGACTGCTTCATCGAATTCTTCCGGTGATTTTGGGATATTGACAATTTTCACTGCAGACTCACAGCGAATATCTCCATAAATCTTTTTTTCAGCTCGGTATACAATTCCGAACGTTCCCTTTCCGATCGGTTCACCGATGACTTTCCAATCCTGCCAATCCTTCGGCAGACTCACGCCCATAGCCGTCCTCACTCTATCCTCCCGGCTTCAAAATGTACTTCTGCCGTCTTTACAATGATCTGCTCATTCTGCGTCAGGTGACGAATCAGCCAATACCACTTGGCTTCGCTTCCCTCATAATAAACAGCTGTCAGGTTAGAACAATTTGCGAAAAATCCCTCTTCAATCTTGTCCACCGACTTCGGAATCCATAGGGTCTCAACATTTTTTCCAAAGAAAAGACTCTCTCCGAGTACCGCGACCTCTTCTCCTTCAAGCGAAGAAGGAATGGCCACACTCTCCTGCGTCCCGTTAAAGCCCGTCAGCTTCAGACCCAGGTCATCCATCTCCCACTGCCAGTTTCCTTCTTCATAAGAAATCTGTTCGGCAGTCAATGTTTCCTCTGCAGTGCTGCCAGAACCGTCATCTGCACCGGCTTCGCTGTCAGGTTCAGTATCCTCCGCATTTTTCGAAATTTCTTCTTCTGCAATCGGCGTCTTCTCTCCATCAATAAGACTTTTGCC
>R11__coassemble_375_pt1 | contig 30434 bp, 28 predicted proteins | sample R11__metabat2_low_PE_006 | metagenome-assembled genome bin R11 | reverse complement strand
TAGTATAATCGAGAGAGATTTCATTTTGAACGGAGGAAATATGCAGATTAATGTAACCCGTTCTTCATTACCGACAATTGAAGAGTATGTCGAAGAGATCAGGCCGATCTTTGAAAGCCATATGCTGACAAATATGGGGCCTGTTTATAAAAAATTGCAGCATCAGCTGATTGACTATCTCGGAGTTCCCTATCTTTCGCTGTTTGTCAATGGTCACATGGCTCTTGAGATTGCCATCCAGGCACTGGGGCTTAAGAGAGATCATGCGGAGATTATTACAACTCCGTTTACTTTCGTATCTACTACCCATTCAATTGTCCGCAATGGACTCAATCCGGTATTCTGTGATATCAAGAGATCGGATTACACAATGGATCCGGCAAAAATTGAGGCGCTGATTACAGACAATACGGTTGCCATTATGCCGGTTCATGTCTATGGCAATATCTGTGATGTGAAGGCAATTGATGAGATCGCTGAAAAACATGGTCTCAAAGTGATCTATGACGGAGCTCATGCTTTTGGCGAGACCTATTGCGGAACCGGAATCGGGAATTTTGGCGATGCGACAATGTTCAGTTTCCATGCGACGAAAGTATTTAATTCAATTGAGGGCGGTGCGATCGCATTTAAAGATCCGAAGTACAGAAAACCGCTTCATGAGCTGAAGAATTTCGGTATTCACGGTCCGGAAGATGTGGAGGCGATCGGAGGAAACGGCAAGCTTGATGAGTTTCGTGCCGCTATGGGAATATGCAATCTTCGAAGAATGGATATCTGTATAGAGAAGCGGAAAGCTGTCCATGAAAGATATTGTGAGAGACTGAGCGGAGTACCCGGCATCAGGCTCCGGGAGATGAATCCGGATGTGACTCCGAACTATGCGTATTTCCCGCTTACTTTTGACAAAAAGGTCTTCGGCAGGGATCGGGATGAAGTTCATGATGAGCTCCTGCTCCATGATGTATATACCAGAAAATATTTCTACCCTGCGATCAATGAGCTGGCCTGCTACCGCAATGTCTACAACAGTACCAATACACCGATTGCACATGCAGTTTCACTCAGCATTCTTACACTTCCGATTTATGAGGAACTGAGTCTTGATGATGTTGATATGATCTGCGATGTCATTCTCGGGAAGAAGTAATCCGTTTTAAAAACAGAACAGGGTATCGGGATTCCCGCGGAGAAGTTCCGGTTTGCTGCAGGAAAATGTGAGATCATGCGGTTCTTTTATGTATTCTTTTACAGAATCATGAAAGGACCGTCTTTAATATAACGGAGAATTCCTGTCTGTTCCCTTTTGACGGAATGAATGGGCGGTTTTGTGCTCTTAGGTGAGAACTGAGGGGGCATAAAAGAAAGTGATACATAGAGATGATGAAGGAAATCGGAGGCTATATTGAGCTTGACCGCGTAAACGGTGCCATGCTGCATGAAGGGGCGCGGGCGCTCAACTGTGGGCGCAATGCACTCGCTTATCTCATTGAAGCGAAAAACATAAAGGCAATTGCCCTGCCGTATTATTTATGCACTTCTGTGAGAGAGGTGTGTGAGGCTTATGGCCTTCGCATCCGATACTATCATATACGAAAGAATTTTGAGACAGAATTACCCGGGCTTTACGAAGATGAGTGGCTTTACTTTGTCAACTACTACGGTCAGCTTGATGAAGAACGGCTCAGGGCAGTCAAGGCCCGTTTTGGACGCGTGATTATTGACAACGCGCAGGCGTATTTTGCGCCGCCGTGTGACGGAATCGATACGATTTATACCTGCAGGAAATTTTTCGGAGTGGCGGACGGCGCTTTTTTATTCACAGACGCGCAGCTGAAGCGGGAAATACCGACGGATATCTCGTATGACAGGATGGAATTTCTGCTGGGAAGATATGAGGGGAGGGCCTCTGATTTTTACAGAGGTTATGCCGCGAACAACAGCCGCTTTTCCGGAATGGAAATCCGGAGGATGTCCGCGCTCACCGAAAATCTTCTTCGGAGAATTGATTACGATGAAGTAAAGAAAAAAAGAACCCGCAATTTTGAAGTGCTGTCTGAGCATTTTATGAGGGATAATGAGCTTACGCTTCGGGTGCCGGAGGGGGCATTTGCCTATCCGCTGATGCTTCCTGAAGCGAAAAAACTGCGGCAGACACTGATTTCGGAAAAAATCTATATTCCGCTTCTCTGGCCGAATGTGGCGGACGATGCGGGAGCAGATTCCACGGACGCCCATCTGGCAGAGCAGATTCTGCCGATTCCGTGCGATCAGCGCTATGATGAAGAAGTTATGAGTTATATCTGCGGACGAATAGACGCACTCAGGCGGGAAGTGTGATAAAATAAAACCGGAGCCTGGAACAGGAAAAGTATACGTGCAGCTGTTTCATTGCGGAAGCAGGGAAAAGAGATATGAAAATACTGGCAGTTATTCCGGCCCGTGCCGGATCAAAAGGAATACCGAACAAAAATATCCGTATTATCGGCGGGCATCCGCTGATTTATTATGCGATCAGCAATGCCCTGCGGTCGAAGCTGATTACGGATATCATCGTTTCCACCGATTCTCAGGCGGTGCGCATTATCGCCTCCCAGATGGGTGTGAGCTGCAGGTGGAGAGATGAGAAACTCTGCAGAGATGATGTTACACTTGACGCCGTCATTTATGACGCCATTCCGGCGGAGAAAAAATGGGATTACATCGTGACGCTTCAGCCGACTTCGCCGACGCTGAGCGTTTCCTCACTTGACTCCGCGATCCGGTATGCGATCGACAATGGGCTGGATACTCTGATTTCCGCAATTAACGCGCCGCATCTTTCGTGGGGCGAAAAGGACGGAAAAAAGGTCCCCAATTATAAGGAACGGCTTAACAGGCAGTATTTGCCGCCCTGCTACATGGAAACCGGGGCATTTGTGATTTCCAGGGCAGCTGTGGTAACGGAGAAGACCAGAATTGGAGAGAAGATGGATGTCTTTGAGCTTCCTGAGAATGAGGCAGTGGACGTCGATACTTTTGCCGATCTCCGCACGGTGGCGGCGAACCTGGAAAAGCCGAAGGTCGCATTTTATGTAAACGGCAATAATTCACGGGGGATTGGGCACATCTACCGTGCTCTTGAGCTTGCGGATGAATTTTATGTGAAGCCGGATATTTATTACGATGTCAATCAGACGAATCTCAACGTCTTTGGTAAGACGACCCATTATCTGATTCCTGTAAACGGGATCGCTGACCTTTTTGAGCGCTGCAGGCGGGAGCAGTATACGATTTTTATCAACGATATTCTGACTACATCGATCGATTATATGATCGCGCTTCGGAAAGTGCTTCCGCACGCAAGGATTATTAACTTTGAGGATGACGGAGAGGGGGCGGACAAAGCGGATCTTGTCTTTAATGCGCTTCTTTCCGAATCTGATCAGCCGAATGTTTACGCCGGGGAGAAATACTATATTGCCGGAAAAACGTTCCTGTTTTACGAACCAATAGAAATCCGTGAACATGTTGAGAACGTGTTTATTTCTTTTGGCGGTGCGGATCCGCAGAATTATACCGACCGGCTGATGAAGATTATAACAAAGCCGGAGTATGCAGCCATTCGGTTTACGGTTGTGCTGGGCCGGGCGAAGAACAATGTTGCAGCACTGATGGAATATAATTCTTATGACAATATTGAAGTTTTATTTGATGTTGAAAATATGCCCGAGCTCATGAGCGCCTGTGATGCGGCGGTAACTTCCAGAGGACGCACGGGCTATGAGCTGGCACTCCTTGGTATTCCGACGATTGCGATGGCACAGAACAGACGTGAGGAACAGCACGGCTTTGTGAGCAACGAGAACGGATTTTCTTATATCGGGCTCAACCCGGATGACGAAGTGATTGAGGCAACGCTGAAAATGTACATCGGTCTCTCAAGGAATTCCCGCCTCAGGTATCAGGAATTGCTGCTGAGGCACGATCTTCGCGCGGGCAGGAAGCGGATTATGGGCCTGATTAATGTGTAAGCTATTAGGAGGAAAAATGATGAAAAAACCCTATGTGATTGCAGAGATGGGTGTCAATTTCTATGATACGGCCAGGGTTCTCGGTATCACACCGCTTGAGGCAGCAAAGCTCTATATTGACAAAGCAGCCGATGCGGGGATCGACTGCGCAAAGTTTCAGTCTTATAAAGCGGATACGATTGTATCTAAAAATTCTCCCGCATATTGGGACACGACAAAAGAACCGACCCCGACGCAGCATGAGCTGTTTTTGAAATTCGATCATTTCGGAGAGGCGGAATACCGTGAGCTGTGTGATTACACGCACGCGAAGGGGATGGATTTTACGTCTACGCCGTTTGACTATGCATCGGCGGATTATCTGCGTGACATGGTGGATTTTTATAAGATTTCTTCATCAGATCTTTCCAATCTGCCGTTTATCCGTTATATCGGCGCAAAGGGGAAACCGGTCTATATGTCTGTCGGTGCCGCCTATCTCTCTGAAGTTGATGAGGCTGTGCGCGCCCTGAAAGAGTCAGGCTGCAGCGATATCGTTCTGTTCCACTGCGTTCTCTCCTATCCGACGAATCCGGCAGATGCCAACCTGCGCGTGATTGAAACCCTGAAGAAGGACTTCCCGGATGTGCGCGTCGGCTTCAGTGATCATGTGGCTCCGGATGAACATATGATGACGCTGGCGGCTGCCTATATGCTTGGTGCTGAAGTGATTGAGAAGCATTTTACGCTGGATAAAACGCTTACCGGAAATGATCACTATCATGCAGGCGATCCGGAGGATTTCAGAAAAGCGATTGCGAATTTTGAATGGATTGACCGGGTCCTCGGTTCACCGGAAAAGACTGTTCTTCCCTGTGAACTGGTGCCGCGCAGGGAAGCGAGAAGATCACTGGTGCTGACCAGAGATATGAAACAGGGAGAAGAGATCCGCGAAGAGGATCTGATGCCGAAGCGTCCCGGAACAGGAATTTCGCCGCAGTACGCGGGGATTGTTATCGGCAGAAAAGTCCTGAGAGACCTTCCGGAGGACACCATCCTCACCTGGGATATGGTGTGATGCGGTTTTTGCCTGACAGAAAGGACAGCGGGACTTTGCTGCCGGCGGTGCATCTGAGGCATTTTAAAACGATCCATGAAAAATGCCGGGATTGAAGGAGGAAAGCATGACACAGAATATTCACCAGAATATTGAGGAGACTGAGGGAATTGTGATTGATTTCGCGGCCCTTTTCCATGCCCTTTTGCGGAATGCCGGTATTATTCTGGCGTTTGCGCTTCTTGGCGGTCTCTTCATGATGAAATATACTGACCAAAAAGAGACGTATCAGTATAAGGCTTCGGTAACGGTTTATGTGACGAACAAGTCACCGGATACGGAAGTCAGTTCGGTGGCGACTGCGGATACCACTGCTGCGCAGGCGCTGCTGAAGATTTATTCGTCTGTCATCACTCAAAATGAAAATTTTCTGAATGAAGTACTGACAGCCGCAGACCTCTCCGAAAAGTATAAGCCGTCGGCTCTCGGAAAAGCGATCAGCTCTTCCGCTGTCAATTCAACGCAGATCATGACGATTTCCGTCACGATGAAAAATCCGAAGGACGCTTATAATCTTGCGAGGGCAATTGCGTCGGTAGCCCCGATTACACTGCCTTCTATCATTGAAGGATCGTCTCTGTCCGTTGTCTCATTGCCGTCATTTCCAACCTCAAGCGTAACAAAGAATCTTAAAAAAAGTCTGATTATCGGCGGTATTCTCGGCTTTTTATTAGGAGCAGCGCTGATCATTCTGATCGAGATTCTTGACCGCCGCGTCAAATCACCGCTTCAGCTTGAACTGACAATGAACAGGCCTGTGCTCGGTGTCATCCCCGGCACGGAGAAAACGCTGTATTCTGAAAATGAGACGCCTTCCTACCGCGATGCCTGGAGAACCGTGCGAACAAATATCCGCCTGCTCTGCGGTTCCGGAATGGTGCTTGGCCTCATTGGGCCGGAGGGAAAAGAGGGGACTTCGTCATCGGCTCTTAATCTTGCGGTGTGCAGCGGGGAGACGGGGACGAAAACCCTGCTTGTTGATGCTTCCCTTCGAAAACCGTCACTGGACGAAAAATGCGGTGTCGGGTCCGAAAAAGGACTTGTCAATCTGCTCCGCGGAGAGTGCGGTCTCGAAGATGTTCTGGCGGAAGGTCTGTATCCCGGGGTTGATCTGCTGCCTGCAGGGGAAGCGGTTTTGGATTCTACTGTTCTGCTTGAGTCAGAAGCTTTTTCCGGGCTGCTTGATTCCCTGAGGAACTGCTATCAGCTTGTGATTCTTGACCTGCCGCCGATGCTCAGGTATCCTGATGCACTGATTGCGGCTTCTAAATGCGATCAGGCCGCTATTGTGGTGCGCCATGGGGAAACGTCGCTTGAGAAGCTCTCCCAGATGATGATTTCTCTCAGACCGGCGGGGACTGAACTGACCGGCTTTATTTACAATGATGCCTGGGAGGGAAAGCTGTGAAAAAATATTTTCATTCTAAAAATATCATCCGGCTTGTCATTCTTGTTCTTGATGTGGTTCTTGCATTTTCAATTCTGACGATGTATCGCTCAAACAGACGTGCAGAAGCCGCAAGGGTGAGCAGGCTGAAAAAAGAGGTACAGGAAGAAAATGAGCTGCTTGCGGACGACACAGCTTCTGCGGCGGAATTAGTGGAAGAAACACCGGCGATTCCGCTTGCTATCAGTGTGAGAGGGGACAGTTTCCGCACGGAAGAAGCGGTTACGGGGACGGATTATCCGTCGCTTCTCGATCAGCTGCTGATAGAAAACGGAACCGGAAATACCGTCAGCAATTATACGATTGATGTGCCGGGAACACTTGCGGATCTTTACTATGAAGGTGTCTCCACAGAGACCATCAACGGATTTATTGACCGGAACGCGGCAAAGGACACCGAAGGAACCATGGCAGAACTTGAAAAGTCCTGCGGGGAGGTGGAAGAACTTAAGCTGGCGAGGAATGACCGGGATGCAATTCCGATTATTTTTATCGGTTATTACGGAGGCTTTGGAGAAGATCCGTATGAACTGATAGAACAGCAAAAAGAAATTCTCGCGACCTATTCCCAGCAGGAATATTTTCTGATTGTCGGAACGCATCCGGACAAATGCAGCGATACAGAGACCTTTGACTCCGTGATGTCGGGGTACTGGGGCAATCATTATCTGAATCTCTCATCGAAGGTTCCGGCCTATCAGCTCTGCACCGAAGAGGGACACGAACTGATTGCTGAGGCCATATTTGCCCGTATGAAAAAGCTTGGGCTGATTTCTGTCGGTCAGAATATGACCGTTTTCATCGATTGATAACCGGCAGGATGTCTGCTCGCATGTCCTGTCAGGACAGAGAAGGGAAGGACGCTTAAAAAAACATGGGTCACGAAAAGAGCACCGACCGAAGCTTTACCGGCTTCAGGTCTTTTTCCGGATGGCTGTTCTGGATGAAAAGCGTAAAAAATACCATTTTCGGAAAAAACGGGCTTACAATGTATGAGCGGTTCTGGTGTGTGACCAGAGGCTTTGATGCCGTGCAGCTTCGAAATTACGGTGAATGCGGGATGATTGATTATCCGGAAGATTTTCTGTCCCGGAAATCGTATTGCAGGCTGCATCCGGTCAACGGAGCTTACTCGTTCTGGATTGATGACAGGCTGACGATGAAATACGTGCTGTCAAAATACGACCGCTATCTTCTTCGCTATTATTTTGAGATTGAAAAAGGGCAGGTTCGGCGGCTGCCGGATGCATCGGTGGCAGTTTCGGATAGCATAAACGGAATTCTCCAGCTCCTCAGGGAGAAGAAAGTGCTCGCCGCAAGAACAATACACGGACAGGCGGAAGCGGGCACACTTAAGCTTGAATACCGGTCCGGCGCGTTTTACATGAACGGTGATTCCGCGGCGAAAGAAGTCGTAAAAAGCAGGCTTGAAGCACTGGATGACTGTATTGTTACGGAATACCCGACTGACCATCCGGACATAAGGGTGATCTGGCCGGAAGAGGGAAATGTGCTTCGGGTACTGATGGCGAACTGCGCTGATAAAATTGTTCTTATGCGTGCTGGCATGGAATTTGGCTGCGCCGGGGCGGAGGAAAAGAAGATCATTGCTATTGCGGATGAGAACAAAGGCCAGCTTCTTTATGGCTTGAAGCTCAGCGCTTCCGGGAAGTATGTCAGATGCAATGAGCATCCGGATACCGGAAAGCCGTTTGAAACGGCCATTCCGAACTGGCAGGAGATTGTTGTGACAGCCGAATCAATCTGCCGTGATTATCCGAAGCTTCGATACTTCGAGCTTGAGATTGAGGTGACGGAAGACAGCTTCAGAATCATCAATATCAATTCTCTGCCGAAGCTGTTTTATGCGGAAATGAGGCGGCCGCTGCTTCGCGATCTGAAGACCAGAGAGGCCTACCGCAGTTTCGGGCTGAAGCTGTAACTGTGTCCGGACAGGCGGAAGGCTGTTTGAAAACAGGACTTTTCAATTGATTTTTTATAAGGTTTTCCGAATGCATTTACCCGGTTTTCACAGGGTGGTATGCTCTCTTTATCTTGAGGGGCGGTCTTGCCGGAGGCATTCGCAAAGGAATCTGCGGGTGATCTGCGAACTGTATGAAAATGACGCACAGACCATCTCCTTGAGGAAAGGGAGGTGGAAGTATGTTGGACAATCTTATGCCTGGCCAGCTGCTTAAAGAGGCAGATATTGCGGACATTCTCCGTGCCGGTGAGCAGAATTCCAGATTTATGCTTGAGCTCAGGCGGCGTTCATTTCAAAGGAGAACATCCTATGCGGACTTTATTGAGAGCACGGCGCTTGGGACGGGAACCTTTGATGAGGCAAAACCTCAAAACCGGACGCTGCGCTGTGATCCCCTGTTTGAGACAATGGAACGGGCCGAAGCACTTCGTGAAGAAGAGGAACAATATCTGAGGTATGAAGCGGTCAGTATGCGCTTTGCGGAAGATCTTGTATTGACCGTCTGGGAGGCCTTCGCACTGCTGAAGAAGACCGATCAGGTGCTGCTTGAAAGCTATTACATTGAGGGAAAAACAGCGGCAGAGGCGGCGGAAATAGCCGGAGTTTCGGAATCGACCTTCTGGAGAAAGAGAAAAAAGGCACTGACACATATTTTGGAATATTGCGGTAAGAGCATTTTCGGCTGTCGATACGGCTTATGAGAGGAAGAAAAGGCTGAGTTAAAAAGGACTTTCGGCCGCGGAGACGGTGAAAGGAGAGAAAATGAGCAACGGAAATATTATTATTGTGGGATTTATGGGATCCGGCAAAGGTGCTGCAGCCAAAGCGACTGCAAGAAAGCTGCAGTTTGCGTCTGCTGATCTCGATAAAATGGTTTCGGAACGCATGAAGATGACCAGCGCTGAGATTTATGAACGCTTTGGAGAGGCGTATTACAGAGCGATGGAGACGAATCTGCTGGATGAAATGGCCGGGGCGCAAATATCCCGGACGGTTCTTGTTCTTGGCAGCGGTGCTGTTCTGATGCCGCAGAATCTTGATTATCTGAAGCAGCTTGGGAACGTTTATTATATCTGTATGAAGCCGACTGCGCTTCTTGAAAAAATGAAGGAAAAAGATTCCAGGCATGCCTGGATTCGCAGCGATGCCTGGGATGAGCAGGTTATGAAAATATACAGGGAAAGAGAACCGTCTTACAAAAAGGCAGCAGATACAATTATTGAGGCTGACGGATTGACGACGGAAGAAATTGCCGACAGAATCATTTCCGTTGAAGCCGCAAAGGAATGAGAAGCTGAGCTTCAGAAGGAAGCGAGAAGCTGCCTGCGGACTTCTTCTTCCGGCATCGTCTCTCCGGTCCAGATCCGGAAGGATTCAGCCCCTTGCCCGATCAGCATAGAAAGACCGTTTTCACAGGGGCAGCCGGCTTCTTCCGCCATCCGCAGAAGAGGTGTTTTTTCGGGGTGGTAGATAATATCGTATACAAAAAGATCGCGGCGCAGATAAGAAGCATCCGGAATCAGGCAGGCATCGGGTCTCTCAGTACCTGCCATGCCAATATTTGTGGCGTTGACGAGAGCACTGCTCTCGGAAATCTGAGAGAGAAGAAGTCCCGGTATTTCATAGCTGCAGGGGATGATCTTTGCCTGTGAGAGACCGCTGAGTTTACCGGCAATCTCTTCAAGACGCAGTCTGGAGGCGGGGCGATTCCAGAAAACAGCAATCTCGGAAACGCCGTCGAGAGCCGCCTGAATGAGAATGGCACTTGCGGCTCCTCCGGTACCGAGCAGAGTGAGCTTTTTACCTTTGAGGGGAAAGCCGGCCGCAGCTGCTGCGTTCATAAAACCGATTCCGTCGGTAGTGGCTCCGTAAAGACGGCCGTTTCGGTTCAGGACGGTATTGACCGAGCCGCCGATTCGGGATGCAGGAGCAAGTTCGTCGCAAAACCCGAGCATGGCATTCTTGCACGGCATGGTGACATTCCAGCCGGAAGCACCGTCTGTCTTCAGCTCCTGTATGACGGAAGCTAGGGTTTCCGGTGTGGCTTCTTTGAGACTGTAGTGAGCATCAATTCCAAGTGCCCCGAAGGAGTAATTCATCATAAGAGGAGACAGGCTGTGGGCGATGGGGTATCCGAGCAGATAATAGTTATTCATGGCTGACCTTCCTGGCTTTTTGAGGTGTTGTGAGCTGGATACGCGATTTTGTTCTCCCGCATTCGGCATGTTTGCGGAAGCTGCGCCCGGCTTTGTGTTTTGCGGTGTGTGTTCGTAAGCAATGTTCCCGTTTCATGCGGGTATGATGTCTGATACTGAATCATACTGTGATGAAGGTGTTAAAGGACGATAACGGGAAGATAGTGCAGGCACAGCACGGAGGGTGACATTTACATTGTTATCATACTATACCACAGGAGAAAAATAAGTGAAAACGGTAAAATTGAAAAAGACGGTTCTGGGCATCGGAAGGCCGAAGATTGCCGTTCCGATCTCACCGGAAAGTGAGGCGGAGGCTGCGAAGCTGGCTGAAGCAGCGAAAAATGCCGGCGCAGACCTGATAGAATTTCGCGCTGATGCCTGCTCCGGCTGCAGGTCGGAGCTTCATATCGGGGAACGGCTGAAGGCTGTCTCGGATCATGCGGGAGATATCCCGATTCTGTTTACTTTCCGAACATCTGCCGAAGGCGGAAAGACCGCCGTTTCAGCGGAGGAATATGAGGCTTATTGCCTCCTGGCTGCGGAGAGCGGGCTGGTCGATATGATTGATATCGAGTATGCTCATTCGAAGGCTCCTGCACTTCTTAAGGCCGTTCATGAGATCGGGCTTCCGGTTGTTCTTTCTAATCACGATTTTCACGCAACGCCGGATGAAGATGAGATTGTAAGTCGTCTTGAGAACATGCAGAGAATGGGAGGAGATATCGCCAAAATTGCCTGTATGCCGGGGCGGCATATGGACAGTGTTGTCGCTGAGGCTGCCGCCGCTGCTGCCGGTAAGCGTCTCTCCATCCCTTATATTGTGATTTCAATGGGGGAAGCAGGAACGGATACCAGACTTTCCGGAGAAGTCTATGGGTCGGCGGTTACTTTCGGCGCCCTCCCGGACAGGGCGAGTGCCCCCGGACAGTTGAATATACCGGAGCTTCGCACAAAGCTTGAAGAGATCCACGCTGTTCGCTCCGGGGATTCCGGCTTTATCTTTCTGATTGGATTCATGGGAACAGGCAAGACAACAGCAGCTCTTAAGCTTTCTGAGAGGATTGGACTTCCGGTTATTGAGATGGATGCGAGAATTGAGGCAGAGCAGGGGAAGACAATTTCCCGAATCTTTGAGGAAGAGGGAGAAGAGGCGTTTCGCGATATGGAGTCGGAACTGCTTGCCGGCCTGTTTCGGGAGAAAAGCGCTGTTGTCTCCTGCGGGGGCGGCTGCGTGTTAAGAAACATGAACGCGGATCTCATGAAAGCGCTGGGAAAAGTTGTGCGGCTTACTGCAAAACCCGAGACGCTTCTTGCCCGCCTTGAGGGAGAGGCTGATAACCGACCGAATATCCGCGGCCGCATGACGGTGGAGGGCATTTCCGGTCTGATGGAAAAGAGGCGCCCGTATTACGAAAGTGCAGCAGATTTTGTGATAGAGACCGACGAGAAATCTGTTGACGATATCTGCCGGGAAGTAAATGAGTGTCTGTACAGCCGGAACTGAGATTTTTAAGACTCAGTCAGATGGTTTCACACTGCGGATGTGAAACGTCTGCCGGAAAGAGATTCTCATCGGCTGCAAGTTTTTTGTTGCGAAGCAGGTATTTATATATTAAAATGAGACCAGACCAAACAGGAGGTTATGACTTATGATTTCTGCAGGCGATTTTAAAAATGGATTAACACTCGAGATCGATGGCAATGTTATGCAGATCCTTGAGTTCCAGCATGTTAAACCGGGAAAAGGTGCGGCCTTTGTACGTACCAAGATGAAAAACGTTATCAACGGCGGCGTAGTTGAAAAGACTTTCCGTCCGACCGAAAAGTTCCCGGCTGCACGTATTGACCGTGTGACACAGCAGTACCTTTATAATGACGGCGATCTGTATTACTTTATGAACCCGGAGACGTTTGATCAGATCATGATCAATAAGGACGTTATCGGAGATGCCATGAAGTTCGTCAAAGAGAACGATGAGTGTAAGGTTCTTTCTTACAACGGCAGTGTCTTCTCAATTGAACCGCCTCTTTTTGTTGAGCTTGAGATCTCTGATACGGAGCCGGGCTTTGCAGGCAACACCGCTCAGGGTGCTACTAAGCCGGCTGTTGTTGAAACCGGTGCTACGATTCAGGTTCCGCTGTTTGTCAATATCGGCGATAAGGTAAAGATCGATACTCGTACGGGTGAGTATCTTTCCAGAGTCTGATCAATATGAGGTCTCCCTTATGGGAGACTTCTTTTATTCGTCATAACGTATAGAAAACGTGCCGGTGGCACGTTTTTCCGTTCATTAAATATACAGAAAGATATGCCGAGGCATGCTTTTTTTTGTGTTTGCCTCAGCATACCAAAGGAGTCGCCGCCCTCTCGATTTTATGGCGTCTTTTGTGTTTTCACTCCCTCTGCCATTGCGCCGGAAGATGCGCATATTTTCCATTCCGTTTCATTTTCCGCTTGATTCGTCATAACGAACAGAAAACGTGTCGTCGACACGTTTTCCTGTTCACTTTTGGAGTACATAAAAAACATGCCGTGAGTCCGTTCACTTTTGCATGGAAAAGGGGCTGTCATCCCAAAGACCATGCAGAGCAGACAGCGGATGCTTTTGTTTCGGCTTTTTGATGACAGACGCTTACTCCGAATCATTTCTGCAGATCATAAGAGACCTTGGAAACAGGGTCTCATCGGGCTGCCGGTATCATCTTTTTGAAATCTTAATCAAAGTATTGAAAGGAAAAGAAAACGGAATGGTTGTATATATCAGCAGAAAAAAATTTGCCGAAGAATTAGCGGATGAAGTAAAAAGAAGGACAGAAGCGGGAACTAGGGTTGAACTGCATTCCATCACTAAAAATAACGGCGTGGAGCTGCTTGGCATTACGATGCTTAAAGATGGCGCATATATAGCTCCGACAATTTATATCGGAACTTTTTACGAAGAATATATGAAGGGCCGGCCGATCGAAGAGCTGGCCGATCAGGTGTGCGAGATAAATCGGAACAGGGAGGATTGTCCGCAGATCAATCCGGCAGAACTGTTCGAGTTCGAGACGATCAGGACAACCATAAGGCCGCGACTGATTAATTATGAGATGAACAGAAACCTGTTTGAAAAGGTTCCCTGCAAGCGCGTTCTCGATCTCGCGGTGACATTTTATTACGAGCTGATGATTGACGGTCTTTCACATGCCGGAGCAGTGGTCAGATTTGAAGATCTGGAGAGATGGGGAATAACGGAGGAGCAGTTGTTTGAGATTGCTGAGGAAAACTGCCGCAATTACAATGAGATGGAAGCGGAGCCGATTGCGGAAGCGATGATGCGGGCTGTCTGCGAGGCAGAAACAGGCTTTGATCTGTCAGAGCCGGTAAAAGGAGCTGTCGGTGAGGCCTTTGGTTTTGCGGCTAATGAAGGCAGCTGCCCAGAGCAGGAAATCTTTGCAGAAGACCTGAAGCTTATTGTGATAACAAACAAAAGCCGCTTTTTTGGGGCCGCTGCCATGCTGGATAAAGAGTTGCTGCGGTCGGTAGCAGCTCGATTCGGCAGTGATCTTTATATTCTTCCGAGCAGTGTTCACGAAGTGATTGCGGCACCGGTCTCCGAGACAGCATCAGCCGGAGAACTTGAACAGATTGTGAGGGAAATTAATCAGACGCAGGTTGCTCCTACGGAGATCCTGTCAAATCATGTATACATGTTTGTGAGATCCGGGAAAGCGCTCGTATTGTGCGGGACATAAGAATATTTTCTGCAAAGGCCCCTTCGCTGATATGAAGGGGCGGTTTTCACAGCGGCTTCACATTTGACCGATATAGTTAAAAGGCTATCCTTAAAAATCAGTTTGTGCGCAGCGGGCAGGCCGGAAATCGGCTTCGCGACAGCTGCCGGACATTTTCAGTTATACGGAGGCGGCGGAATGATCGAGGTCAGGCATCTGACAAAAAGGTACGGCGAACATATGGCAGTCGAGGATCTGAGCTTTAAAGTAGAAGACGGAATGATCTATGGCTTTCTCGGACCGAACGGAGCCGGCAAGACGACCACGATGAATATCATGACGGGCTATCTTGCTCCGACTGAGGGGGAAGTTCTGATAAACGGACACGACACCCTGGAGGAACCGGAGGCTGCGAAAAAAACGATCGGTTATCTTCCCGAACAGCCGCCGCTTTATCCGGATATGACTGTTCTGGAGTATCTGGGTTTTGCCGCAGAACTTAAAAAAGTGCCTAAAAATGACAGAAAAAAGCAGATTGCGGATGTGATCTCAGAGCTTGGACTGGAAGAAAATGCGGGGAGACTCATCAGAAATCTCTCTAAGGGCTTCCGGCAGAGGGTGGGTTTTGCGCAGGCTCTTCTGGGAAACCCGGAGACGCTCATCCTGGATGAGCCGACAGTCGGCCTTGATCCCCGGCAGATCATTGAAATCCGCACACTGATTAAACAGCTGGGGAAGCAGCACACGGTGATTCTGAGCTCCCATATTTTGTCTGAGGTGAGTGAAATCTGTGACATGGTTCTGATTATCTCACATGGGAGGCTGATTGCCTGTGATACGCCTCAGGCACTTGGCTCAATGCGGGGCGGAACCGCAAAACTTTTTATTTCGGCGGAGGGAACGCCGGACGCAGTGCGGGAAGCGATCAGCTCTGCCGCCGGAGGAAAACTGCAGGTCAGAGAGACGGAAGACGGCTGCGTTCGCTGCGAGCTTGATGTTTCGGATCGTGAGGATGTTCGTGCCCGCGTCAGCAGGGCCTTGTTTGAGCGCGGCTGTCCGGTGATTGCGATGAAGCTGGAAACTGCAAGTCTCGAGAGCATCTTCCTTGAATTGACAGGCCGGGATGAAGAACAGGAAGACGACGCGCCGGTGAGTGCGAGGGAGGCACAGTTCGAGAAGCACGGCAAGGCTCCGGCGGAAATGGGTGATGAAACGGAGGAGAAGCACTGATGGGAGCAATATACAGAAGGGAACTGCGCAGTGCCTTTACCGGAATGACTGGTGCAATTGCCGCAGCTGTCATGCTGCTGGTGGGCGGCCTTATGTTTCGTTACTATAATCTGTACAATGGAGTGCTGACGCTGCATTACGCCGTCAGCAATGCAACTCTGATGTTTTATATCGTTGTTCCGATCCTTTCGATGCGGACCTTTTCGGAAGAGAGGAAACAGAAGACAGACCAGCTTCTGCTTACTTCTCCGGTCGGCATCACGGAGATTGTTCTCGGGAAATATCTGGCGCTTATCACTATTCTTGCTCTGCCGACGGCCGTTTTCTGCTTTTATCCGCTCATTATGCTCAGCTTCGGCGCGGAAACACTGCTGTGGGATTATATCTGTATTATGTTGTTTTATCTGATGGGCTGTGCCTATCTGGCTGTCGGCATGTTTATCTCAACCTGTACGGAGAGCATGGTCATAGCAGCGATCCTGAGCATTCTTTTTGTTTTTGTGACGCAGATGCTCAGCAGCGTATTTACGATTATCGGTTCTTCTGCTTTTTCGTCGCTTCTTTTTCTGATTGTTCTCGCACTGTTGGCAGGACTTCTCTGCCTGTACATGACGCGTCACTATTACCTGAGCCTGGGATTGTTTGCGGCGCTTGCAGTCACATTTTCCGTGCTCTATCTTGTGAGACAGGACTGGTTCAGCGGAAGGTCGGAATCGCTCCTTCGGGTATTGGATTTCAGCACTCATTTTACAGCGGCCTGTGCGGGGTCGGTCAGCATTTCCAATCTGCTGTTTTTTGTATCCTATATCGTGATCGGCGTCGTTCTGACGGTTCAGTCTGTTGCCGGAAGACGCTGGAATTAAGGAGAGAGTGATGAGGAAAAAAAGGTCAAAGGAAAAAGCTGCCGCTCTGGTTTCACCGGAGAAATTAAAACGGTCGAAAGCGGCGAAGAGGAGAAGGCTTGCGAACGGCACTTATTCAATGCTTATAGCGGGCTTTGTGATCGCTGCGGTGGTGCTGGTAAATGTGATCGTGCAAACGATTCCTTCTGCTTTCACAACTTTTGACGTGACGGATGAAAAGCTGTATTCGATTGGCACAGCCTCCAAAGAGGTGCTGGCTTCGCTGGATGAGGATGTGACGCTTTATTTTCTGACGGAGACAGGAGAAGAAGATGAAGGTGTTGAAAAACTCCTCGATAACTATGAGGGCAATTCCTCGCGGATTCATGTAAAAAAGATAGATGCAGTTGCAAATCCCACCTTTGCATCAGAATATTCGGACGATACGGTCACCCTGAACAGTGTGATTGCAGTCTGCGGCGACCGCTATAAGGTTGCGGATTACAGCGATTTTTATATTTACAGCTATAGTTATTATTACAGTGCAACCGGATATGACGCGGAGGGAAAGATTACCAGCGCCATTGCCTTTGTGACTCAGAATGAGACGGTTCGGATCGGGTATACTGTCGGACATGAGGAGCTGGATCTCGGTACAGAGCTCACGGATGCCCTTGACAAATCGAATATTGAGACAGAAGAAATCAATTTGCTGACTTCAGATATCCCGGATGATATCAGGGCGCTGATTATCTTTGCTCCGGGAGCGGATTTTACAGAGGAGGAGGCTAAAAAAGTCCGGGAGTATCTCGGCAGCGGCGGCAATGCACTGATCGTTTCCATGGCTTCCATGGTGAACGGGACCGAAACACCGAATTTTGATTCTATTATGGAGTCTTATGGTGTGACAAAGGCGGAAGGCATTGTCATGGAAGGGGATACCGGGTGCTATGTACAGGCTCCCTATCTGCTTGTGCCGAATACTTCGTCGGTTTCGGAAGTCACTGCCGGACTTGAGAATTCAAATATCGTCTACTCACTGGCGGAGGCACTGATTCCGTCTGAGGATGAAGATCTTGCCTGGACTGTCACGCCGATTCTGACGACCTCGGAAAATGCCTATCTGAAGACGGATCTCACGAATACAGTTCTCAGGGAGGACGGGGATGAGACGGGGCAGTTTGTTCTTGCTGCGGCGATAGAGCAGACATTTTCAAATGATTCCGATGGTGCATCCGATATTGAGGACGGAAACGCAGAGAGCGGTGCTTCCGAAGCTGCAGCGGATGCCGGAGAGGAAGCAGATGACGGAAGCAGCGAGCCGACAGTGACGAAAATTCTCTATTACACTTCTCCCTGCGCTTTTAATTCCGATGCGCTCTCTTCGCTGATTCAGCAGAGCACGGCGCTGCCGGAGGGAAACAGCAGTCTGATTTCCGCATCGATCCGGTATCTGACCGATCATGAAACAGCGGTCTCTGTGCCTCAGAAATCCCTGTCCGTTCCGCAGACCACGATCGATACGGGAACGGTCAATACCCTCGGCGCTGTTTTTATGTATGTTCTGCCGGCAGCGGTGCTTGTACTTGGCTTTGCGGTCTGGATGAGGCGGAGAAAGAAATGAACGGAAAGAAAAAGATGAAGCGGCTTGCAATTGCCGCGGCGGTGGTCGTCCTTCTTACGTGTGCTCTTCTGATTGTTCGAAAAAAGAGTGCCGAATATGAGGAAGCACAGACGGTTCAAAAAGAAATGATCATTGATCTTACTGCAGATCAGATTAAGTCGATCCGTTATACAACGGAACTTGGCGAGACGCTGGAGTTTGTGAAGGTTGAGGGACAGTGGACCAGCACAACCAACCCCGATGTGAAGCTTGACCAGACGAAGGTCGGTACCCTTGCATCTTCGGTGACCGGCTGCGGAATAGCCCATACGATTGAAAATGCCGGTGCGCTTGAGCAGTACGGACTCGCCGAACCTCTGATGACACTGTCAGTCACAGATATGGACGGAAATGAGACCGCACTTGATATTGGCATTACAAACGAACAGACCCTGGATGTCTATTGTCTGCGCGGAGGTGATCAGTCAACGGTTTATGCGGTTTCAACCGGACTAACGGTGGACCTCGCCTGGACGATAGAGGATTATATTGATGATTCTGAAGACGGGACAGACTCTGCAGTGAGCGGCGCAGAGGAAATTGCAGTGAGCGGCGCAGAGGAAATTGCAGTGAGCGGCGCAGAAGAAACTGCTGCGGGCAATTAAGAGGTGATTGCTGAAGCAGTGCGGGAGAAAGGATGACAGGAGATGAATCGGACAGGAACAGGTTACGATGTACACAGACTTGTCGAGAACAGAAAGCTGATACTGGGAGGCGTTGAGATTCCTTATGAAAAGGGCCTTCTCGGCCATTCGGACGCGGATGTTCTCGTTCATGCAATTATGGATGCCCTGCTCGGAGCGGCGGCCATGGGAGATATCGGCCTCCATTTTCCGGATCATGATCCGGCATATGAAGGAATTTCTTCGATGAGACTCCTGAAAAAGGTTGGCGGCATGCTGACCAACGGAGGCTATTACATCTGCAACATTGACTCCACAATTATAGCGCAGGCACCGAAGCTGCGCCCTTATATTCCAGAGATGCAGAAAAATATTGCGTTGTATCTGGGAATTCCGGAGGACCGGGTGAATGTGAAGGCGACAACAGAAGAGGGACTCGGCTTTTCAGGGGCTGGGCTGGGAATTGCCGCACAGGCGATTGCTTCCATTGCGGAACTTAAGGCGCGATGTTAGGGAGAAGAAGGTTTCCGATTCTGAAGAAATGGTGCGTGAACGTACATGGTGCGGCCTGAAAGTATTCCTTGACAAAACAATTATTTTTGATAGACAATAAAGTAATCTTTGTCTTATGCCGACGCAAAAGGAGCTTAAAGCTGTTTCCCGCTGTAAGCTTTGTCCGGGCGGCACGGCTGTAGCGGGACGAACAGTTCCCGCTCCGTAAGAGAAGATGTTTTTACGTACAGGGAGGAGCTTTGGCCGGCAGCGTCCGGAAAAAAGGTCCGGGAGAGAAGTTTAGTCCGAGGAGTAGATGATAATGAAGATCTTTAATTCGCTTACCATGACGAAACAGGAATTTGTTCCGATTGAACCGGGAAAAGTCAGCATGTATGTCTGCGGCCCGACCGTTTATAATTTTATTCATATCGGAAATGCCCGTCCGATGATCGTCTTTGATACATTTCGCCGCTATCTTGAGCATAAAGGCTTTGAAGTCAATTATGTCTCCAACTTTACGGATGTCGATGACAAGATCATTAAGGCAGCAGTCGAAGCCGGTGTGTCATCCGAGGAGATTGCCGGCCGATTTATAGAGGAATGCAAAAAAGATATGGCCGGTATGAATGTGAAGCCGGCAACCACACATCCGCAGGCAACGCATGAGATCGACGGTATGATTGAGATGATCGGGACGCTTATCGAGCGCGGACATGCTTATGAGAAGAATGGCACCGTTTATTTTTCCACCAGAAGCTTCCGCAATTACGGTGAACTCAGCCATAAGAATCTGGATGATCTTCGTTCCGGCTTTCGTGATCTCAAGGTAAGCGGAGAGGATGAGAAGGAGGACCCGCTTGATTTTGTTCTCTGGAAGCCGAAGAAGGAAGGTGAGCCGTTCTGGAAATCTCCCTGGAGTGACGGCCGTCCAGGCTGGCATATTGAATGCTCCGTGATGGCAAAGCGCTATCTTGGGGATACAATTGACATTCATGCGGGGGGTGAGGACCTCATTTTCCCGCATCATGAAAATGAGATCGCCCAGTCCACCTGCGCCAACGGTGTTCCGTTTGCGCACTACTGGATGCACAATGCGTTTTTAAATATCAATAACCAGAAGATGTCGAAATCACTCGGCAATTTCTTTACTGTTCGTGATATTTCCAAAAAGTATGATCTTCAGGTGCTGCGTCTCTTCATGCTCTCGGCTCATTACAGAAGCCCACTTAATTTCAGTGATGTGCTGATGGAGTCGGCAAAGGCATCGCTGGAGCGTATCCGTACGGCTGCGGATCGTCTGAATGATATGGCAGCTTGCGGAAAAGATGTTCCGATTACCACAGAAGAACAGAAGGTGATTGATGGCGCAAATGCGTTTGTCGGAAAATTTGATGAGCGCATGGATGATGACTGCAACACGGCAGATGCGATTTCCGTGGTATTTGATCTTGTACGCTATGCTAACACGAATGTTCCCGATGGTGCGTCAAAGCAGTTTGCCGGCGCTGTCCTTAAGGTGCTCCTTGAACTCACGAACGTGCTCGGGCTGATTGCGATTGCAGCGAAGGAAGACCTTGATGCCGAAATAGAGGAGATGATTGCGCAGAGACAGGCGGCGAGAAAGGCGAAGAATTTTGCTGAGGCCGACCGAATTCGCGATGAACTGAAGGCGAAGGGAATTGAACTTCTTGATACCAGGGAAGGCGTCAAGTGGAAGCGCGTTTGATTTGCCGCAGTACACGAAAAGAGATACCGGCGGCAGGCTTTCAAACAGCAAAAGAACCCGTTCGGATGAATTGACCGAATCGGGAAATCAAAAAAATGCAGAAGAGCTCAGCGCGGACAGAAAATCCTGTATGGCAGAAAAGTTCAGTGCAAAGCGTGAATTCTGTATGGGAAGAACGCTGTATGGGAAGAACGCTGTATGGAAAGAACGCTGTATGAGAAGAACGCTGCATGGGAAGAACTTAGCATGGAAGAAAGAAACAGCATGGAACAAAATTTCGGGCTGTGGTTTACGGCAGATAAAACAGAGGCGGAAGCGGGGAATTATTCCCCGCTTGTGCTTGCTTTTCTCGGCGATGCGGTCTATGAACTGGCAGTACGTACGATGCTGGTAAAGCCGGGAAATGCCAGGCCGAACCAGCTGAACAGGAAAAAGTCACAGCTGGTCAGAGCGGAGGCTCAGTCTGCTATGATGGCGATGATTGAACCGGAACTCACAGAAGCAGAAGAGGCGGTTTACCATCGCGGCAGAAATGCGAAATCGTATACCTCTGCGAAAAACGCAAGTATTACAGACTATCGGAGAGCAACCGGGTTTGAGGCTTTGATCGGATACCTTTATCTGAGCGGGCAGACAGACCGCATGTATAAAATTATCGCACTGGGAATAGCTGCATTGCAAGCCTGACCGGAAGTCTGCGGGATTTCAAAACGGAAAGTGAGTGGATTTAATTCAGAATGGACAGAATAGAGGGCAGAAATGCGGTTCTTGAAGCCTTTCGATCCGGGAAAGGCGCAGATAAATTGTTTGTACAGGAGCACCTTTCGGACGGTCCGATCCGGACAATTCTCCGGGAGGCCAGGAGACATGATACAATCGTTAATTTTGTCTCTAAAGAGAGGCTTGACGAGATGTCTGAGACCGGCCGTCATCAGGGCGTGATCGCACAGGTGACAGCTTATGAATATGCGTCGGTTGATGATATTTTAAAGCTTGCCGAAGAGGCCGGTGAGGCACCCTTTCTTCTCCTTCTGGATGAGATAGAGGATCCGCATAACCTGGGCGCGATTATCCGGACGGCTTGTCAGGCAGGTGTACACGGGGTGATTGTGACAAAGCATCGGGCTGCCGGACTTACTTCGACAGTTGCAAGAACATCGGCCGGTGCACTCCACTATGTACCGGTGGCGAAGGTCACGAACCTGAAACAGACGATCGAAGAACTCAAGGAAAAGGGCATCTGGTTTGTCTGCGCCGATATGAACGGAAAGCGGATGTATGAACTTGACTTCAAGGGTCCGCTCGGAATTGTGATCGGCAATGAAGGGTCGGGTGTGAGCCGCCTTGTCCGTGAGGCCTGTGATTTTACCGCTTCGATTCCTATGACCGGAAAAATAGATTCCCTGAATGCCTCTGTTGCGGCGGGGATCCTGATGTATGAGGCAGTCCGGCAGCGCGGACAGCTATGAAGCAAAGGGGCAAAATGGAGCAGACAGATGTAAAGGACAAAACGGAATCAGTGTCCGCAAGCGGGAAAAATCCCACTGGGCCAGCGGATCAGAGCCTTTCGGACGAAGATTTGATCCGTGAAATGAGAACCTGCGGCGGAGAAACCGGTGTTGATTTTCTTATGGAAAAATACAAGCCGCTCGTTCTTAGGCTCTCCAGAACTCGCTTCCTTACAGGCGGTGAAAGAGATGATCTGATTCAGGAGGGAATGATCGGCCTGTTTAAGGCAATTCGCGATTATGAGCCCGGACGGGAGGCTTCTTTTGCGACTTTTGCTGCGCTTTGCATTAACAGGCAGATGCTGAATGCGATAGAGGCATCGACCCGCGAAAAGATGAAGCCGCTCAATGATTCTGTTTTGCTTACCGACCCGGAATTTGAGACGGAACTGGCTGCGGGCAGCGAATCGCCGGAAAGAATTGTGCTTGATCAGGAAGCAGAGCACGAGATGATTCAGCGGATCAGAGGCCTGTTAAGCCCGATGGAGAAATGTGTACTGGACTATTATCTCGAAGGAAGAAATTACCGGGAGATTGCACATATTCTGCAGAAGACGCCGAAGTCGATAGATAATGCGCTTCAGAGAATACGGAAAAAAATCGGTGCGAACCTCAGGTGAACTATTTGCAATACCTGTACATATCAGAAAAATGTACAGGTATTTTTGTGCAATAAGGCCGTCAGGCGGTCATCGTGCTTGCAAGAATGACGCTTCCTAATGGGCAACTTCGGCGTGACGGCCAAGTACATCGAACGGCAGATATCAGGAATTATTGGCCGTGGTCTTCACATCGGTGGAAGTGCCGGAATCATCGGCCGCGGTCTCCGCAGCGGCCGAAGCAGAGGAGCCGTTCACTGCAACGGTCCCGCCTGCCTGGTCCCAGGTATATCCGTCGCGAACCCAGAGCCGGAAATGATAGGAGCTGATGGCAACCTCTTTTTCAACATGATAACCGGAGATTGTGAAGTCATCGACGCTGCACACAACCATATCATGCTTTTGAATTTCTTCCCTCACATATTCAATATTGTAATCATTTATGTCAGACCAGTCGGTCATGTAGATGACATTTTCCCATCCCATCTGATACCAGAGTTCCGGTACGCAGTAGCCGAAGGCCCAGCAGTCTTCCGGAAGTTCGTTCTTCAATTCTTCGATTCCGCTCTCCAGACTTTCTGTCTGCCAGGAAGATTTAGCGCGGTATTCACAGCACACTTCGATATAGAGAGTCCCTTCGATGGCCATCCACACCAGACCGCCGAAAAGAATCACAGAGAGGCAGGCCGGAAGGAAAGAGGCAGGCCGTCCGAGTATGCGGCGGGCGTTCTTTTTTGAGATTGCGATGGCATTCTGCCCCCAGCTCGCAAGCAGAAGCACCATCTGAATATGAGCGATTGACATATTGCCGTAAGCAGCGCGGTTGATAAAATAGATGAGTGAAGAGAGACCGGACATCGCAACCGCGAAGCGCACTGTATCAGCTGCCTGATTGTCTGTCTCCTGCAGATGCTGCCTCCTCAGTACAATGAGTGCTGTGAGGAAGAAGAGCAGGATCTGGAAGAAATACAGGAATTTGACGGAAGGCAGCGGGCAGCGCAGGTGATTGACGTTGTAGGTGCCGGACATGAGCGGGTAGATGAAGAGCCGGATGGAATTCAGACTGCCGCCGACCAGCAGGTTGTAAACGTTAACAGCTGCATAAGCTCCGGCGAGGCAGACCGTGCCGAAGAGAAAAGCGCGGAGAACACTAAGCCACATTTTTCTGGAGAAAAGCTTCCCATCATAGAGTGATCTCAGAATTATGATCAGCGCGCAGACACATACGCTGAAAAGACCGGTTTCAAAATTCCAGATGACGCTTAACACACCGGTGATGATCTCAAGAAGGATGAATCCGGTGCGGCGTCCTGTCCTGCCGTTTTGATGATGAGCGCAGAACGTGATGACCGCAAGCATGAGCATCGGGAAGAGCAGGCGCAGCGGATTGATCTGGAAATACTGTCCGCGCCGGGTCAGGAGGGTCGTCGTTCCGGTGATGCCGGCGAGTGCGATGAAATAGATGACGTCGCGGCGGATCAGCTTATCTGCCGTATAAAATGCAGCGGCAAAAGCGATGAAGGTAAAGAGAGAGATGCTTAGTGAAATTGCGGTCAGGTTATTTCCGAGCAGCTTTACAAAAGGCAGGAAAATGAGACCGAAATGTCCGTAAATACTGCAGTTTGTCTGACTATAGGGCTGCAGGCGGGCGACGTTAACGATGCTGTTGAAGACAGCGTGAATATGAATCACGCCGCCGCCGGTATCCGAAAAAATATTCGGGCACCAGGTGGCGACAGCATTCAGCAGGGAGAACATCAGACCGAGTCCGATTCGGAAGGAACGGTTCTGTTTCTCCTCCTTATCGCGGCTGAGTGTGAAGAACAGAATTGCGGCAATGATGAAGATTGCCACAAAATAACAGCGGTGATTAATCAGCTGACGCAGATAAGTGGGTGCGGCATCTCCCGGATACAAATTGCATTCATTGATGTAGATCTCATAGATGAGAATCAGCACGCCGGCAGCGATGCAGCCGTAGATGATGTAGAGGACGGCATCCGCGAACTTTCCGGCGGGAGTCCGTCGCTTTTTCTCAGCCTCATCGGTGCTGCTGTCCGCAAGCCGTCCGGAAATAAAATCCCCGGAAAAACTCAGAATCAGAAAAACCGTAAAAGCGAGTGCGAGGGCGGCGACATAGACCAGCAGATTGTAATTGATGCCGTGGAAATAGCCGGTTTCATTTTCAGGTCTGCCGGAGGCGAAATGAAAGATCGCCGTAAGTCCGAGTCCGATCGCAATATACATCAAATGGTTGAAATTGTGCAGCTTCTTTTCCATATAAAATCCTTCCCGAATTTAAAATCCCAAAACGGTTCTCAAAAAGAGAAGACGCGGGGCAAAAATGCCTGTTTCATTATAGCAGTGCCGGAGAAAATAGGAAAGAAAGAGAAGCTTTTTTTCGGCAGGCCGCGAGAATTCCTGACGGAGCCGGAATCGGGAAAAAGGGTCGCAAAATTGGGGGACGGTTGTTATAATAAAAAGCAGCCGGGAAAGAAAATACCGGTATTTTAAGGAGGAAAATATTATGAGCGAATATCTTGAAGAAGCGAAAAGGCTTCGCGCAATCACGGAGATTCATTATAACTGCTGTCAGAGCGTAGTTGTTCCGTTTGCTGAGAAAGCCGGGATTTCCGCTGAAACAGCATACGCCTGCGGAGCAAATTTCGGTGCAGGCATGGGAATCGCAGCTACCTGCGGGGCGATCACCGGTGCTCTGATGGTTCTCGGTCTTTGCGGCGTAGATGATCCGTCGGTTTCCGCGGAATTTTTCAGACGCGTAAAAGCAAAGCATGAAGGGTGTACCAATTGTGCCGATCTTCTCAGAATCAATAAGGAGAAAGGAACGTCTAAGAAAGAACATTGCGATGGAATGGTTTTTGAACTGGTGGAGATTGCCGAAGAACTGCTTCGGGAAAACGGAAAGTGAAACGCCTGCCGGGGGAGCCGGCAGGCGTTTCTGGGGAGTATAAAAAAATTAATAAGGGGTTGTAAAAAAATTTTTGAAGGGTAAATTCTTTTACGAGTTTGATTATACGACACTCGAAGAATAAATGCAACAAAAATTTAACAAATTATTAACATTTTTTGCGACTTACTGATGAGTTTCTTTCCGGCCAATGTGCAATGCCGGGGGAAGTGGAAGCCGGTAAATGAATTTTTTCAGCAACTTAAAAGGAATTCCGAAAGATTTCAGTGACAGAAATAATGTCAGAAGAATTCCGACGGAGAGATAAACGGCACCCCAGGCGTGTCCGCAGAAGCTGCGGATGGCGGCAGCCAGACCGCTGTCTATGACGGCGTAGAGGACAAGCCGGTGCCAGAAATAAATCTGAAGCGTTCGCTGCCCGATGAGACTCATCAAGCGGCTATGTTTTTCCGGAGTGAGAATGAGAACCGCTGCACCTGTCAGAAAAGCGATGATGTAGAACAGAAACCGCTGCGGAAAGCCACAGTTTCCGTGATTGATGCCGGAGTAAGGATTTCTTCCGGTGAAGAGCCGGATGTAAGTGTAGAACGGCCGGATCCAACGAATGCAGACAGCCAGATTGGCAGCGAGGATAAAGGCAGAGAGCAATTTTAAGCTTCTGCTTTTGGAAAAAGACAGTACTTGATCGGAATCGAGGCAGTATCCGAGATAATAAAACGGGAAAAAGACAAGAATTCTTGAAAGGTTTAAGAAACTATTGATTTCCCGGCAGTATCCGGCAGCGGCGGCCGCAAATATGCTGATGGCAAGAACGGCCGGGCTGTTGAGATTTCTCAGCAGATAAGTTAACAGGCAAAAGGCTGCCATTGCGAACATGTACCAGGGGATTCCTGTATCGGACAGCCAGTAAAAATGAGGCTTTTCTCCGAATAAATATCTGACAGTGAAAATCATGATTTTAAGCGTGTAGCCGAGCATCAGATAAAACAGAACTCTGTGCAGATCGAAGGGCCTTTTGCCGGAATATTTTTTTTCAAGCAGACCCGAAAGAAAGATGAACAGCGGCATATGAAAGGTGTAAATGAACAGGGCAATCGTCCGCATATTCCAGGAGGTTTCCTGAAACTGGTTTGCGAAATGCCCGGTCACAACCAGAAAGATCAGAATACATTTTAAATTATCCCACTTGTCAATTCTTGTGCGCGCTGCTGACATGATGAACTCCCTGACACATGAAAAAAGCGGAAGAGGCGTTACGTCTTCCCCCGGTGAGCTTTTCGGCAAAAAATGCGGCCGGTGCGGCCGCGTTTGCGGACCGGTTACTATCAGGTATACTCCTTAAAACCGATTTGTCAAATTTTAAGGACAGGGCTTTTGTTTTGCCGAACTACTCATGGCGCTTAAGCGGACATATGTCCCGGCCGTCAGTCTGAAATTTGCCTGTATTTACGAAATTTCAAAAAAATAGTATGATAAAACGGAAGCATCGTTCGGCGGTCATCAGGAATCTGTCCCGGACTCAGATAAAATTTAAAACATATATCAGGAAATAGATATGGCTCAATATGAATATGCGGCCCCGTGCCATTTCGGCATGGAGGCAGTGCTCAAAAGAGAAATTCAGGATTTCGGTTATGAAGTGACGGCGGTTGATGACGGCCGTGTGAGATTTCGAGGGGACGAATCAGCAGCGGCATCGGCCAATGTGAATCTGCGCTGCACAGAGAGAATTCTCCTTATTGTGGGAGAATTTAAGGCGTATTCGTTCACGGAACTGTTTGATGAGACGAAGAAACTGCCGTGGGAGGAATTTCTGCCGAAGAATGCAAAATTCTGGGTCGCAAAGGTTTCATCGATCCGCAGCGCTCTTCATTCTCCGTCCGATGTGCAGTCTATTATGAAAAAAGCAATGGTCGAGCGGATGAAGCAGCATTATCACACAGAATGGTTTCAGGAGGACGGACCCGGGTATCCGCTGAGGGTGACGATTAAAAAAGATCTCGTGACGGTTGCTCTTGATACAACGGGGGTGTCTCTTCATAAGCGCGGGTATCGGGCAGCACCGGTGATTGCCCCGATTTCGGAGACGCTTGCGGCTTCTCTTATACGGCTGAGCCCGTGGCACGCCGATCGGATTCTGGTGGATCCTTTCTGCGGCTCCGGCACCATTCCGATTGAGGCGGCAATGATGGCAAAGCATATCGCTCCCGGGATGAAGAGGAGATTTTTGGCAGAGCAGTGGACTTCTGTGCTGCCTCCGCAGAGCTTCAGGGAGGCGCGCCGAAAGGCTGAGGAAGAGGTTCTGGAGATGGTTCCCGACGTCGACATTCAGGGATATGACATTGATGACAAAGCCGTTCGTTATGCGAGGCAGAACGCGGAAGCGGCCGGTGTTGAGGGACTGATTCATTTTCAGAGGAGGGCGGTTAAAGACCTGAGTCATCCGAAAAAATACGGTTTCATTATTACGAATCCCCCTTATGGTGAGCGGCTTGAGGACCGTGCCGGTCTTCCGGCACTTTATGGTCAGATCGGAGAAGTTTACCGAAAGCTGGATGACTGGTCCATGTATCTGATTTCGTCATATGATGAGACTGAGAAATATATAGGCCGGAAAGCGGATAAAAACCGCAAAATCTACAACGGAATGCTTCAAACCTATGTTTATCAGTATTTTGGCGCCCGCCCGCCGCGGCAGAAGGACATAGAAGCGGGCAGGAGAAAACTGGCGGACAGATAAAGAATCATACAGAAGAAAAAGACGGAGAGTTCAGGATGGATGAGAATCTGACGGAGGCTGTATTTGCCACCGGGAATGAAAATAAAATGAAAGAGATCCGGGCAATTTGCGCGGACCTTGGAATTACTGTCCGCTCCATGAAGGAGGCGGGAATTCGATGCGAGATTGAGGAAAACGGAAGCACTTTTCTTGAAAATGCGCTCATTAAGGCGAGAACGGTCTGCAGCGCCTGCGGGAAAATGACGCTGGCCGATGATTCCGGCCTGGTAGTGGATGCAATGGGAGGTGAGCCCGGAATCTACTCGGCACGCTGGATGGGAGAAAACACTTCTTACCGCATCAAAAATGCGGAGATTATAAAGCGTCTGGAGGGTGTGCCGGATGAGAAGCGTACCGCAAGATTTGTCTGTGCGATTGCCTGCGTGCTGCCGGATGGACGCGAACTGACAGCCGAAGGCGTGTTTGAGGGGAGAATCGGCTATGAAGAAAAGGGTGAAAACGGGTTCGGTTACGATCCGATCTTTTTTGTGCCGGAGTTTGGCTGTTCCTCCTCAGAATTGACTCCGGAAATGAAAAATGCTGTCAGTCACCGGGGCAAGGCGCTTGCCGCTATGAGAGAAAAACTGGAAACAGCGCTCAAGCTGTGAAAAGAAGCGGTGATGAGGAGAAAAGGAGTTTATGAAAATACTGGTAGTGAGCGATACTCATGGAAGAGCGGAACCGCTGAAAACTGTGATTCATGCCGTGAAGCCGTTTGATTATCTGTTCCATGCGGGCGATGTTGAAGGAATGGAGGATGAGATTCGGAGGGAAGCTTCCGTGCCGTGCGTTTTTGCCAGAGGAAACAATGATTATTTTTCAAATCTGAAGCTCTGGGAGGTATTTAGTGCCGGTGGTTATCGCTTTTTGATTACCCACGGACACAGAATGGGTGTTCACGGTTCAGCGGAAGCGCTGCGGGCGAAAGCGAAGGAACTGCGCTGCGGCGTTGCGGTGTTCGGGCATACTCATTTTCCACTGCTGGACGAGTCTGACCCGGAACTTACGCTGTTGAATCCGGGAAGCCTTTCATTTCCCAGACAGCCGGGGCGGGAGCCGAGTTATGCAATCATTGAGATTGACCGTTTCGGAAAAATTCACTATACCATTAACTATCTGAGCCGGGAACCGAAAAAAATGCTGTGGCTTTGATGCCGAAGGCTTTGAGGCGTCCGGAGCGTTTTTTGTCGTGTGAAGACCGCTGTCTCAGATGAAGGCCGGGTATGCAGAACCACTGCAAATTTTTTTGAAAAACTGTTGACAAAGATATTGGATTACATTATAATTCATTTTGCGTTGTTAAGGACGCGGCCGAAAGAAACGGCGAAACGAGTGACGGGGTGTGGCTCAGCTTGGCTAGAGCGCCTGCTTTGGGAGCAGGATGCCGCAGGTTCGAATCCTGTCACCCCGATTGCTTTTTCTTATAGTACATGCGGGTGTGGTTCAATGGTAGAACACCAGCCTTCCAAGCTGGCCACGTGGGTTCGATTCCCATCACCCGCTGCTTATTTTCGGTCCGTTTTTTTATGTGTGCTTGTAGCTCAGCTGGATAGAGCAACGGCCTTCTAAGCCGTGGGTCGGGGGT
>R11__coassemble_368_pt1 | contig 30744 bp, 26 predicted proteins | sample R11__metabat2_low_PE_006 | metagenome-assembled genome bin R11 | reverse complement strand
CACGAGAATATAGGATTTCGTATAGTCTTATGGATTGGGCAAGTTCTAATTAAAACGAAAGGAAAAAATAGGTCTGTTAAATGTAAGGCACACTTAAACGACGTTTAGAAACATATGCATCGGCGATATACTCAGGACGACAAATGAAACAGAGAGAAAAGATAAAGAAAAAGCAAGCAGTCAGTCAGAAAACAGCGGTTCATGAGAACGAGAGGGGGGAAGGGCAATGAAGACAGCAATAATCAGAGAAAAGATATTTTTGGATGACGGATGCGAATTCTTTAAGAGGCTGCATTGAATACGGCAATATAAAGAGCAGACCGGAAGAAGGAGGAAAAGACCATGGAGAAAACATTTAAGAGCTTCCTTGAAGCGTATTACGATTCGTTTAAGAGGGTTCACTAAACACGAAAGAGATCAGATGAAAAATGTGAGGGGAGCAAAGATTATGACGAAGACGTTTAAGAGTTTCCTTGAAGCGTATTACGATTCGTTTAAGAAGGTTCACTAAACACGAAAGAGATCAGATGAAAAATGTGAGGGGAGCAAAGATTATGACGAAGACGTTTAAGAGTTTCCTTGAAGCGTATTATGATTCGTTTAAGAGGGTTCACTGAAGTGACTGTAAAAATTTTGCTGCTATTTGCGGGTAACTGAAAATACTAAAACATGAAAATACTGCCCAAAACAAAGGGCAGTATTTTTTTAGTGGCTGAATTTGAAAATATGACATTCCGGATTTTTTACAATTTTATGATGAGTCAGGACTTGACTCTTTTTGGAGATGTAATTTACAAGGGTTCTGCAGAATGCTAAAATCAGGGCAGAGGTGAAATAAAAAGTACTTGCTGCGCAAAAATGCAGAAGCAAGTACGGAAAGTACGAAATCAACGCTCAATATTGCGGAGAAATTTAAAAAATGAGACTGATATTTATCAGACACGGCGAGCCGGACTACGCGACTGACACGCTGACGGAAAACGGCCGGATCGAAGCGGCCGCTCTTGCCGAACGGACGGTAAAATGGGATGTGGATCGTTTTTTCTGCTCGCCGCTCGGCCGTGCGCGTCTTACAGCCGAACCGACGCTGAGAGCACTTGGGAGAACAGCGTCGGAGAGACAATGGCTTCAGGAGTTTATGTTAAAGATCACGGATCCGGTCACGAACGAAGTTCAAGGACCGTGGGATCTGCAGCCCGAATATATGGCAGAGGATCCGGTACTCTATGATCGTGAAAAATGGTTCCGGGCCGAGGTTTATAAGGACCATCCGGAAATTGAGGAACGCTGGAGAGAAGTGTGCGGCGGACTGGATGAAATCCTGGAAGGGTATGGGTACAAAAGGAGTGGCCGGTGCTGGCATTTTCAGAACCCGGACGGAAGTATACTTCCTGCCGAAAAGGAGGACATCATGCTTCATGGTACGAAGGAATACGAGATCCGGGATGATGATGATGAGAAGACGGCTGTATTTTTCTGCCATTTCGGAGTGACATGTGTGATGCTTGCCCACCTTCTGGGCGTGTCTCCGATGGCACTCTGGCACGGAACAGTGATTCCACCGACCGGCATTACGGTCGTCAATGCCGAGAAACGCTATCACAACACTGTTAATTTCAGGATTCAGACGCTGGGTGACTGCACTCACCTGCTTGAGCGCGGCGTGCGGATTTCGGGATTTGCGGCATTCTCAACCGTGTTTCAGAAGTGAGATGACAAAGAATCTTTTTATATAAACCTGAATTTACAGGATTATGGAAAAATAAATCCGGATTTACGGAATCCGGAAAATAAATCTGAATTTACTGCATACAGGAAAGAGAAGAAAAAATGCATATTTTTAATGACAGAAAGGAAGCGAGAGCTTTATATGTTGACGTGCGAGGAAGTCTTCTGATTTATCTTGTGGCATTTACGTGTCTCAGGGCTCTTGTGCTGCTTCCGATTTTCTCGAAGATCTGGGGTTGGATTCTCTCCCTTACGCCGGAGCAGTTTATCTATGAGTGGAATATTATCAATATTTTTAAAAATCCGGTTGTGCCGATTGCGGGGCTGCTGATTGCGTTTGTGTACTGCATGATTCAGCTCTGGGAATTGGCCGGTATTCATATCTGTCTGGAATATCATTATGAGGGAAGAAAGATTCCGCTGCTGAGGCTTTTCGTATTGTCATTCAAGAAGATCTTCAGAGCCTGGCATCCCCGCAATTATTTTTTGCTGATCTATGTCGCACTGATCATTCCGTTTGTAGATGCGTATCATGTGAGCGGACTTTCGAAATCCTTCCAGATTCCGGAGTATATCATGGATGCGATTCTGGCATCCCCGATTTTATCGCTTCTGACCCTGGTCGGAATTCTGGCATTACTGTTTGTCGCGCTCCTTTACTTTTTTGCAGAGTATGTCTTTGTGTTCGAAGGCGTGGATTTTCCGGAGGCCTGCAGAAAATCCGGCAGGCTTACCAAGGGGAAACGGCTTCGAGTAGGCTTTAAGATCATTTTCTCACAGCTTTACTGCTGGCTGAGCTGTCTCAGAGGGCTTGTGCTGGTGATTCTCGGGCTGATCGGGCTTATATTCCTCATGGGAGCAATGACCGGTGCTGAGATTGCAATCAGGACAGTCGTTGTTCAGGGAACACAGATTGTTCTGATTCCGCTGACGGAAGTCTTTGTGAAGATGAAGCAGCACGCTTATCTGCTGACCTATTATCACAGGCTTGAGGCGGAAGCGGGTGAGGAGACGGATATCGCAGGCAGCCTTCCGGATTATCCGGTCAGGCAGAGAAAAAAGAGATGGATCTATGCGCATTTTACGGGAGTGCTTTATGCTGTGATTTTTCTGACCATGGCCGTGACATATGCAGGGATCAATATTGCCATTTCGGAGGACCCCGAGGTTGCGCTGAGTTTCTTTAACTCATCGGAAATTTTCGCTCACAAAGGCTATTCTTCGAGGGCCCCGGAAAATACTATGGATGCGTTTCAGCTGGCGGTCGACTGTGACGTCGCAGACTGGATAGAGCTGGATGTCAGATGCACAAAGGATAATATCCCGATTGTCATCCATGACGCCTCAATTCAAAAGGGCTCCGGCGAGGATATCTGTGTTTACGATGTGACGCTGGAGGAACTGCAGCAGCATAAGATCCCGTACGATTTCACGGACACCTATCCGAACGCTGTGGTGCCGACGCTGGAGGAAGTGCTTTCTGCTTACGGGCAGAGCAAATATTTCCTCATTGAGATCAAATATGATGACCGGGCACCGGAACTGCCGGCGCAGATTATTGAACTGGTGAAAAAATACGGTCTTGAAGACCGGGTGAAGATCCATTCCGGTTCTTATCTGGCGCTGACCAAGGTGAAAGAAATTGACCCCGACATGCCCTGCGGTCTGATCATGGCCATCGGTCTCGGCAATTATTATGACCTTCCCGGGGTGGATTTCTTCAGCGTAGAGCATTCGTTTGTGAGCTCGGATGTGATTTCCCAGGTGCATCTGAGAAATAAGCAGATCTATGTGTGGACGGTGAATGACCGGACTTCCTTTGACGCTGTCCGTTATCTGGGTGTTGACGGTGTTATTACGGACTACCCTGATGATGCCTATTCAGAACTTCACAGCAATGACGCAGATGCGCTGCAAATCTTTGTAGATTCGCTTGATCTGAGCAGGAAATCGGAGAACGGAACGACAGATGCGACTTCCGGAGAAACGGCCGGGGCCGGGGGCAGCAGGAATACGGAGGACGGCGACTGGTAACGTTTTTGCGTTGAAAGACGGGCTTGAAAAATCAAAAACAGGCAGGCACGGGTTCGGAAGACCTGTGCCTGCCTGTTTGAACGTTGTTATAACTTATAGAAGGAACGCCGGTCTGAGTTCCTGTTTGCCGTAGTGTACGAAAAAAATGCTGCCGGTATCAGAAGACCACCATCTCCCCGGAAGCTGACGGCTGTTCGATCGGGCCGGCAGTCGGATTGATCGCGCGGTGATTGCCGAAATAATCTTCGTTGAAGATGATTTCCGAGCCGTCCGGATTTTCAAACGGCTGCTCGGACTCAAAAGCTTTGCCCAGAACTGCGGTGGAGATTACACCGGCTGTACCTGCCGGGAGATAGTCGTAGAGGTTGGTACGCAGAACCGGTCGGCCGTCGGCGGTATTTTCAACAATTTCAATGAAAATATTGTGCGCGCCGTCGATGCGGGCATCGCTCTCCGAGCTGCAGGGCTTTGCACCGTTGAAGTAAAAGTTGTCCTTGAACCAGACCGGAAGAGGACTGTAATATTTGTCCGAGCCGCTCTCCGGATCTCTCAGCTGACCCGGCGTGAAATGACTGTAATACTCTCCGGCACTCGGATAATCACCGAACGGAGCGGTGCCGACGGTGAACTGATAATTTGCCGGTTTAAGCGTGTTGTGACGCGCTGCGTAGCTGACATACTCCTCATCGACCGGCATCTGGACAAAGATGTTGTTTAAGAAGCGGGCATCTCCGTGAAGGATCGACATGAAGCCGGCGACTTCCGTGCGGTGCGGCATATGGTATGGCGTGTAGCGAGGAGTCGGAAGGCTGACACCGTTGTTATCGACACCGCCGCCGACATAAGTGAAGGAGCCGGCGATCAGGTTGTGGACGAAAGCGAAGCCCTGGGTGGACAGGCGGCCGGCGCATTTTGAAAGCAGAAGGTTATTGTCAAAGAGCGTCGGTCCGTGTGAGACCTCAAGGAAGATATCTTCGCCGAGCCCCAGGCAGTCCGGAATATCGCAGCCTGCCGGAGGCGTGTTGTCGTGGAAGAGGTTCTGGGAGACGCGGGTTCCCTGAGCCTGCCAGTCGAGCCAGAGGCCGCGGGTGCAGTGATGGAAGTGGTTGCGGCGGATTACGACGTCAATGGCAGCGTGCATCTTGATGCCGCCGATCTCCGCGCCATTCAGATCCTGCTTGTTGTTGATGTGGTGAATATGATTGTCCTCGATCAGGGAGAAGACGCCGCCGAGGTGACCGACGATACCGGTCTGACCGCAGTGGTGAATGTTGCAGCGGCGGATGATGTGAGACCCGATCCGCTCCTTTGTCCATCCCTCATACTGGGCGAGGCAGATGTTGTCGCGCTCGGTCTGAGTACCGTCCTTGATACCGAAGGTGGACCACTTGTTGTTGTTGGAAGGCTGGAGATATTTTCCGAGACTGATGCCGCTGCAGCGGGAATCGGAGATTTCGCAGTCCTCGATGATCCAGCCTTTGGACCAGTGCGGACCGATCATGCCGTCCTGATAGGCGGTCGGAGGAGCCCACTGCGTGGCTGCCTGGCGGATGACAAAGCCGCTGACCGTGATATAGCCGACGCCTTCGCGGGATGGATAGAAGCAATTTCTGCGGACGTTGATCTCAACGCATTCCGCATTGGGGTCGAGCGTTCCGAAATTGGCGATCAGAATCGTTTCATTCTTCTCATCATCCTGAGCTGTGTACCACTTGCGGAGTGTTGCTTCCGGCTCCCAGGAGCTCTTGAAAACGGTCGGATTTAAGACCTCCTCTTCCGAAAGAACTTCATACATCGCATGACCGTTGAGGTAGATTTCACCTGTATGAACCGGCTTCGGGGCAAAATACCAGTCGCCGGCGACCGGGGTGGTGTACGGATTGTACTGTCCGAAAATGCCGTTTTGTATGCGGCACATCCAGACGTTTTCAGCATATGGCGTCCAGTTTTTCACTTCCTCCGCTCCGGTGATTACCGCACCGCCCTTTTCTGCGGACGTATAGGTGATGCGGGCATCTTCGGTGCCTGCATTTGCGGGATCGACATATTCGCGGTAGATGCCGGGGGCGACAAGAACCTCATCGCCCGGCTTCGCGATTTTCGCGGCAGAGGAGATGTTCTTAAACGGGGCTTCTTTGGTTCCGCATCCGCTGCGGAAGGCGGATGCATTGACATAGTACTTCATGCTTGGTCCTCCTGTTCGGCTGACTTTGTGTCTGTATATTGAATCGCAGGGGCGGAGTCATGCATGTTTTCTGTATCTTCCGTTTCCTCCGGCGGTTCGAGCATTTTAAAAACGGGTTCATACATTCTTGCTCCGACATAGGCCGGCATGGAGATGCCGAGCAGCAGAAGGAGCGGGAAGAGGGCGAGGCTGAATTTGAGGATTGCGAAGGGAATTACCCAGACCGCAGCCATCACGAAGGTCCGGGGAAAACGGGCAATGCACAGAATAAAGGAATTTTTGATGGTGTTGAAGATCGTATTTTCAAAATGTGCTTGCAGCGCGAAGACGTACTGAAACAGGAAAAAGGAGACGATTCCGACGATCATGAGCATGTAATGGAAGCTGTCGGCAGTGATCATCACCCAGTCGATTCGGATAGCGGCAGCGATAAAAAGGACAATCAGCCAGAGAATCGTGGACTTTTTAAAATTTTCCTTAAAGGCCCGGAAAAACATGGTACTCATGTACCCGTCTTCTTTTCTGATGATCCTGATGAGACAGTAGTGGAGCGCGGAGAGCGCTGCACCTCCGGTGATGATGGGGATGCAGGTGAGAAGCGTGAGGAGATTGAGAATGATCAGGGACCACGCGGTGGTCATTGCCCTTGAGAGAGGGGAATCCTGTCCGAAGATTTTGTTCATCATAATGATAAAGACTCCTTTTCGGTACTGTTCTGTTATCTGGACGGAACCTTATGCTTCAAGGCCGCCGAATCGGCTCGCTAAGCATTGAGAGGTGATGCGGATACGCGGCGAATCGGGAAGTCTGCGCATCTTAAGCTTTAATCGGCGAAAAAATCGTCCTTTTGATATTTATTGCGGTAAGCGCGCGGCGTCATGCCGGTGACGCGCTTGAATTCCGTTCCCATGTGACTCTGGGAGGCAAAGCCGAGGTAGGCGGCAATTTCTACATAGGAATAAGGGGAGTAAGTCAGCATCTTCTGCACGAGATTGATTTTTTCGTTCAGAATGTACTGCTTAATTGTAACGTGTTCGTGCGCTGCAAACAAGGTGGAAAGATAATTTGCGTTAAGACCGCAGTAATCTGCAATCTCGCTGACGGAGATTTTTCCGTGGAGATGAGAGAAGATATAGTCTTTGCAGTGCTCGATGTGGGGATTGGTCTCCTCTGTTTTTGCCGAATCGGATGCTGTGCCCAGGCTGCGGCCTGTATTTCGAAGTATATCCCGGACCATCTCGGCATAATGTATCTGGACGGCTTTGTAGAGCTCAGCCACTTGTGAGGTGCTTTTGCATTCTTCCATGAGCCGGATACAGACATCGCTCAATGTGAAGGCTTTTTCATAGTGTACACCGGCATTGATCGCGGTGCGGGAGGCGATGGTCACACAGACGATGCCGATGTTGATGCGCTGCCGAAGCGGATTGTCGGCAACTCTTCCCTCGTTGGATGCGAAATCCTCGTCGAGGACCGTCATGAGGTCCTCGATATCACCCTGTTCGATGGCGTGAAGCTGCCGGAGCTCATGGCTGATAGGATTGTGCCTGAAGTGATTTTCGTGATTTCGGAATGTTTCATTGTAATAGGAATCCTGAAGCTGCTGATAGGCGGCCTGAAGTCCCGGATTTTCAATCGTCATGGAAAGACCTTTCGTATAGAAGTGAAAAATAAGCTGAGAAACCGGAAAATGCGGAATATCAGCGGCCGGTAATACAGCAGCCGACGTGATCGGATTTTACAGCCGCTGTTCGTCAGATTGTATAAGTCTAATGGGAATGGAACCACCGGCGTTATCACATTATACCATATACAGATGTTAGAATAAATGAAAAAAATGATAACAGGAAAAGAATTTTGATATAAACGGATGTATGGCAGTGTTACAATCTTTTTAACAGATGGAAATCGTTCGTGAAAATGATTTCCGTCACGCCGGAAACGGTGCAACAGGATACCAATGGAGGGAACAACATGAAAAAAAAGGTATTTGCAGCTCTGGTTGCAGCAACGATGATGGTCGGCACAATGGCATCATCCGTCTCCGCAGCAGAAACCATCACTTTCTGGAATATCGCTACAGATGAACCGGACAAGACGATCTGGTCTTATGCGGTTGATCAGTATAATGCGAATGATTCCGCAGAGTCCGGCTATGAGATCGAGCAGGTTGCCACTGTCAACGATCAGTATAAGTCCAAGCTCGCAGTTGCCATGGGCGCAGGTCAGTGCCCGGATATGTACATCCACTGGACAGGCGGCCCGATGGTTGAATATATCAACTCCGGTTACGCTCAGGACATCACAGATCTCGTTGACGAGTACGGCCTCCGCGATCTTTACACAGAAGCTTCTCTTGCACAGGCATCCGTAGACGGCAGAATCTATGCGATTCCGGTCAAGTCCAACTCCGTAGCGATGTTCTTCTATGATAAAGCTCTCTGGGCTGAAAAAGGCTATGAAATTCCGGAGACAATCGATGACCTCGAAGCACTCTGCGACCAGATGCTTGAAGACGGCATCACACCGTTCGCTCTTGCCAACCAGGCGCAGTGGACAGGTTCTATGTATTATATGTACCTTGTAGCCCGTTACGGCGGACCGGATGTCATCACGGACGCTTACAACGGCACAGGCTCTCTCGTCAATGACGCTACGATTTATGCTGGCGAAAAGATTGAAGAGTGGGTTGAGAAGGGTTACTTCCCGGATGGTGTCAACTCTCTTTCTCCGGACAACGGTGATGACCGTGCTCTTCTTTACACAGAAGCCGGCATGATGCTCCAGGGTTCCTGGCAGGTCGGTTCCATCCAGAGCGAAAACCCGGATTTCTTCGAGAACCTCGGCGCATTCCCGTTCCCGATCAAGGCTGACTCCGATGCTGACCAGACAGCAGTCGTAGGTACACTTGGTGACAACTTCATCTCCTTCAACTGCGAAGGCGACAAGCTTGAAGCAGCAGTCAAGATGGCAACCTATTATTCAACGGATGAGTGGAGAGAGCTTGATCAGGAATCCGGCAACATCCCGCCGCTTAAGGCTGCTACCTCCGATATTCCGGCTAACCAGGATATTCTTGAGGTTCTTGAAAGCGCATCCTGTGTACAGCTGTGGTGGGATCAGTACCTTCCGAGCGCTGTAGCTGATGTTCATAAGTCTGAGACGCAGAAGCTGTTCGACTGCTCCGCAACTCCGCAGGAAGTCGCAGAAGCTCAGCAGGCAGCTCTTGACGAGTATTTCGCTGAAAATCAGTAATCTTAAATTTCATGAGCCAAGGGATCTGCCGCCGGCAGCAGCTTTGGTATGATGAGACGGATAAAAAGTCCGCTCAGCCTGTCTGTCCGGACTTGAATAAAGAAATCTGAGGTATGGGGAACCTTTTGGGTTCCCCATATTTAAAGAAAAAACAAGGAGGAGTGGGATTTGAACGAAAACGCGCTGGCGAAAAAACGTCAGAAATCGATCAATATCTGTGCAGCGGTTTTTCTGGCACCGGTCATCATCCTGATGGTGATCTTCCTGTTTTACCCGATTGTGCAGACTTTTATCAACAGTACCATGAAATGGAACGGCATTTCTGCCAATAAGACCTTTAACGGTCTTTATAACTGGAATAAGCTGATTCACGACACGGATTTCTGGAGAGCCTTCCTCAACAATGTCAAGATCATGGTGCTCTCTCTGATTATCCAGATGCCGATCGGTATTCTTCTTGCGACGTTTCTCGATGCCGGCGGAAGAAAATTCAACATCTTCAAGATTCTGTGGTTTCTGCCGCTGCTAATGAGCTCCGTTGCGGTCGGCTACATGTTCCGCTATGCGCTCGCTACAAACGGCGGTATCATCAGCTCCATCTCCGCGCTTTTCGGAGGCGGCAAGGTTGACCTTCTCGGCAATCAGGCGACAGCCCTCTATGCGGTTATCGCGGTCGTCTGCTGGCAGTTTATTCCGTTTTACATGGTTTATTACATGGCGGGATATTCTTCCATCAGCGGCGATGTCTACGAGGCGGCCATCATTGACGGCGCGACACGCAGACAGTATGTCATGAAGGTTGCGCTTCCGCTGCTCGTTCCGACGATCAAGAGTGCAGTCATCATGTCTGTCACCGGTTCTCTTAAGTATTTCGATCTCGTCTACGTCATGACAGGCGGCGGTCCGGGTACTTCCACAGAACTTATGGCGACCTACATGTACAAGAATTCGTTTGAGACTTACAACATGGGTTACGGCTCGGCGATCGCGGCAGGTATGTTTATCCTGATCACGCTCGTGGCGGCAATCATTATGAAGGTCATGAACAGAGGAGGTGACGACTGATATGGCAAACGGAAGAGTAGAGTCCTCTAAGACAAAACGCGATAAGATCATCGGCTGGACAGTCGCCATGATCCTTGCCATCATCTGGCTGCTGATTTCCTTTGTTCCTTTCATCTTCATGGTAATGACCGGCTTTAAGCAGAAGCTTGAGGTGATCCTGGGCGGCGCATTCGGTCTTCCGGAGAGCCTGTATCTTGAGAACTACAAGTCAATTATCACAGACCCGAGCTTTTGGAATTACTTCAAGAACTCTGTCATCGTTCTTGTAATATCTCTTGTGGTCCTTCTTCTTTTCTGCTCCTTTGCGGCGTATCCGCTCTCAAGATTCAAATTCAAGCTGAGAGATTTTATCTTCCTTGTTATCGTTGCCTGTATGTCGATTCCGATTCATGTCACGATGATTCCGGTCTTCCAGCTCGCTGTAAAGACCAATCTCTATGACACGATCTGGGTGCTGATTCCGACGGCTGTAGCGTTTGCGCTTCCGATGTCTGTCTTTATCATGACCGGATTTATGCAGGGCATCCCGAAGGAACTGGAGGAAGCAGCCGACATCGATGGCTGCGGCCGCTACGGCAGATTTTTCAAGGTGATTTTCCCGCTGTCAACACCGGGCCTTTCCACTCTGGCGATTTACAACGGTGTCAACATCTGGAATGAATTTATCTTCGCCTTCACTCTGACACAGTCAGAGAAGAACCGTACGCTTCCGCTGGCACTGTGGAACTATCAGGGCCAGTATTCTTCCAATACTGCGATGATCATGGCGTGCCTGACGCTGTCGGCACTTCCGATGATTATTATGTTCAGTATCTTGCAGGAAAAGCTGATTAAGGGTATGATGGCAGGTGCCGTTAAGGGCTGATGTCTTAACACATGGATCAGCCTCCCGTCTTCAAGCCGTTAGAGTTAAGGCGGCGGCCGGGAGGCTGATTTTTGCTTTTATTTTTTAGGGGTATTTGTTTTTTTGTTTTACGGGTAAGGAAGGAATACGATTATGAAGATTTTTGTAAATGTGAATGCACCGCAGTTCGGAGACGGCTCGGAGAAATATCCGCTTCGCTCGATTGCAAAGGCAGCGGCGATTGCCCGCCCGGGCGATGAGGTTATCGTCTCTCCGGGTATCTATCGCGAATATGTCGATCCGGTTTGCGCCGGCACGAAGAGGCCCGCATCGTCTACCGCTCCGAAATCCCGTGCGGCGCGGTGATCACAGGCGCGGAAGAGGTGAAAAACTGGACGCCTTATCCGGGGAATGATACGGTCTATGTCGCAAGAATTCCCAATGCTGTCTTCGGCGCTTATAATCCCTACACGACAAAGGTGTTCGGTGACTGGTTTGATGCTCATTATCTGGCACATACCGGTGAAGTGTTCCTGAATGACAAGTCCCTCTATGAAGTTTCGGAGCTTGACGGGGTTCTGAATCCGGTTGTTTACGGAAAATCCTGGGATCCGGAATTTACGGTTTACACCTGGTATGCGGAGCAGGATGAAGCAGCGGACGAAACTGTGATCTACGCGAATTTTCAGGGCGCTGACCCGAATCAGGAAAATGTAGAGATCAATGTTCGTGAAAACTGCTTCTACCCATCTAAGGAAGGGGTCGGTTATATCACGCTTTCCGGTTTTAAGATCTGCAAGGCCGCTACCCAGTGGGCTCCGCCGACGGCTTATCAGGAGGGCATGATCGGACCGCACTGGTCAAAGGGCTGGATCATTGAGGACTGTGAAGTCTCACACTCCAAGTGCTCCGGTATTTCTCTCGGAAAGTATAAACAGCCGAATAACGACAATAAATGGTCGCTCTGGAAGTACAAGGACGGCACACAGACCGAGCGCGACAATATCTGTCAGGCTCAGATCGAGGGCTGGACGAAGGAGCGGATCGGCTCCCACATTATCCGCCGCTGCAATATACATGACTGCGGCCAGACCGGTATCGTCGGCCATCTCGGCGGTGTTTTCTCTGTCATTGAGTACAACCATATTCATCATATCAATAACAAGATGAACCTCGCGGGAGCAGAGATCGGCGGTATCAAGATGCATGCGGCCATCGATGTCATCTACAGAGGCAACCATATCCATCATTGTACCCGCGGCCTCTGGCTTGACTGGCAGGCACAGGGCACCAGAGTTACGCAGAACCTGTTCCATGACAACACGTTCATCGGCGCGGACCATGATTACAGCGATAATATCAATGCCGGAGAGGATATTTTCATTGAAGTGTCCCATGGCCCGACGCTTGTGGACAACAATATCCTGCTCTCTGATTTTGCACTCAAGCTGCCGACACAGGGTGTTGCGCTGGTCCATAATCTGATCTCAGGTTCTATCACGGCGGTTGGACGCGGTGTCAACAACGGCTCGATCACAATGAAATCGCCGCGCTACACACCGTACCATGTGCCGCATCGCACGGAGATTATGGGCTTTATGACCATTCTTCACGGCGACGCAAAGATCTACAACAATGTCTTTGTGCAGCATGAGGTTCAGAAGGGAATTACAAAGTTCTTTGAGATCTTTAAGGACAATGAGTGGACGGACGCAAACCCGGTAGCCGGCACACTTCCGTATGACTCTTATCCGACGATTGAAGAGTATAAAACGATGTTCGAGGGCTACTGCGGCATGGGCTCTCCCGCAAGTGACCGCTACTATTCGAAGCTTCCGGTCTGGGCGGGCGGCAATGTCTATCTTGGCGGCGCGAAGGCCATGGCAAAAGAGACAGATGCTTATGTAGATGAGACACCGGTCAGCATTGAGCTTGAGTACAGAGACGGCAAGCCGTACCTTAAGACGGATCTCTTCGAGAAACTCCCGAAGGATGCAAAAGCCGTGATCTGCACGGAGACACTCGGCATTGCGTTTGAACCTGAAGAAAAATATGAAAATCCGGACGGGACACCGATTGTCTTTGATACGGATTACTTCGGAAAGAGCCGCGGCTTTGCACCGATCGCGGGTCCGTTCGCAGCAGGCACTGCTGCCTGTGACGGCGCGCTTGAGGTATGGGGCTGAAGAAATGAAAAAGGTGCTGTGCAAAAACAGCATGCAAAAAGGACCTGCCGCGGCAGGTCCTTTTTGCATGCTGAGGATTGCGCGGGAGGCGATAGCCGTCTGGCGTTCAATTCTTACCGGTAAAGGCCGTCGAAGTCCGACCGGACGGCCCGCTGGAAGCGGATGAAGAAGTCATGAGACTTGCCGGGTATGAATCGATTTTCAAGCAGGAGAAAGGATACGAGGCCTATGAGTATTTTGATGCTTCAAAGGATCTCGGCGTCCTGGTTGAGGTCAAGGAGCATTACTGAGAATAAAATGCGCCGGAGCGGATCCTCTCTTCACATTGACAATTTGAAAGTCATTGGGTAGAATACAAGTCAGACTCGGCACGATGGCTCACATGCGATGTGCAGGGCATGGCTGTCAGATTGAAAATCGCAGAGTGAAAGCTCTGCGATTTTGTTGCCTCAGCAGACCGAAGCAACAGCCGGCGCTGGGGTCTTTTGTTCTTCAGACCAAGGAGCAGTCGGCGGCAGATCCCTGGATTTTCGCCATCGCGCACGAAAATGCGTGTTGTCGGCACGTTTTCGCATTTTTGCGAAGGCAGATATTTCACGACACTCACAGATCATCACTTTAAAGGAGAAAGGATGACGGTATGAAACTTAACGGACTTACATCAAGTCAAGTCGAAGAGAGCAGACGGCAGCATGGCGCCAATACGCTCACGCAGATCCCGCCGGATCCGTTGTGGAAAAAAATCCTCGAGGGCTTCAAGGATCCGATGATTATGATCCTTCTGGTTGCGCTTGTGGTACAGGTGGTGCTGTTTATTCTCGGAAAGGCAGAGTGGTTTGAGCCTTTCGGCATTCTTGTGGCCATCCTGATCGCGAACGGCGTATCGTCGATCAGTGAGAGTAAGCAGGAGGGCAAGGCTTCCGCCCTCAAGGCTGAGGAAGAGTCCAAGGAGATGGCGAAAGTGATTCGCGACGGCAGGCTTCTTGAGATTCATGTAAGCGAAGTCGTTGTCGGAGACATCGTTTTTCTGCAGGCGGGTGACAAGCTTCCGGCCGACGGTGAGATCGTCGAGGGTGAAGTGAAGGTTGACCAGGCTGCGCTCAACGGGGAGACCGAAGAGGCAGAAAAGCTTCCATGTCCGACCGGAACAAAGTACGACACCAAAGATCTCCTTAATAAGCATTATGCGTACAGGGGCACGGTTGTGGTCGGCGGTGAGGCCTATATGGAGGTCAGGGTCGTCGGCGATAAGACTCTGTTTGGCGAGCTTGCACTTGAAGTCCAGGAGGATACCAGAGAGACGCCGCTTCAGCTGAAGCTTGGCGTACTTGCGCAGCAGATTTCCAAATTCGGCTACATCGGTGCCATCGCGATCGTTGCGGGCATTCTTGCAAAGACGCTGATTACAGGCAGCCTTCCGGCGGATATCTACGGTTGGATCGTCCTTCTTATGGATGCTGTTACGGTTGCCGTCACCGTCATTGTCTGTGCGGTTCCGGAAGGCCTGCCGATGCTGACCTCCATTCTGCTCTCCTTCCAGAGCCTCAGGATGGCGAAGGACAATGTCCTTGTAAGAAAAATCAACGGTCTCGAAACTGCGGGCAGTTTAAGCCTTCTCTTCAGTGATAAGACCGGAACGATCACAGAGGGCAGACTCTCGGTGGTTGAACTGACAACCGGAAATGTCACGAAATTCCAGAAGCTCGATGAGATCAATCCGGTCCTTGCGGCAGATATTGTGACCGGCATCGGCATCAACAACAGTGCATCCGCATCGAACGGAACTGTCATCGGAGGAAACAGCACGGACCGCGCGCTGATGTCGTTCCTGATCTCCGCGAAGGCGGCAGACAGTATTTCCAGAGAGGATGTTCGGAATTTCAACGCTTTCAACTCCACTAAAAAGATGTCCAGCGTGACGCTGTCGAAGGACGGAAAGAGCGTCACTTATGTCAAGGGTGCTCCGGAGAAGATCATTGAAAGATGTACAGCCTACATCGATGAAAACGGAAAAATCCAGAAGCTGACGGAAAAGAATTATCTGATTTCTTATATCGATGCTCAGGCAGGCCGTTCCATGCGTCTGCTTGCGGTCGCAAAATGTGACGGCGCCTCCGATGAGGTCGATCTCACGCTGATCTGCGTGCTCAGCATCCGCGACAACGTTCGAAAGGAAGCGGTAGATGCGATTCGTGAAGTGCAGAATGCCGGTATTCAGGTTGTTATGGTGACGGGTGACAGAAAGGAGACCGCCTGCGCGATCGCCAGAGAGGCCGGTCTCCTTAAGGAGAATACGGACGTGGCACTCACATCCGCAGAGATGGCGGAGAAGTCCGATGATGAACTGAAAAAGATTCTTCCGAATCTGCGCGTGGTGGCCCGCGCACTGCCGACGGATAAGAGCCGTCTCGTTCGTATCGCTCAGGAGCTTGATTATGTCGTTGGCATGACGGGCGACGGCGTCAACGATTCCCCGGCCCTCAAGAAAGCCGATGTCGGCTTCGCGATGGGCAGCGGAACGGAAGTTGCAAAAGAAGCCGGCGATATCACGATTCTGGACGACAATTTCTCCTCTATTGAAAAGGCGATTCTCTATGGCCGCACGATGTTCAAGAGCATCCGCAAGTTCCTGATCTTCCAGCTGACGGTCAATGTTGCGGCGGTTCTCACTTGCTTCATCGGCCCGCTTCTCGGAGAAAATGTAGTCCTCACCGTGATTCAGCTTCTTCTCATCAACCTTGCAATGGATACGCTGGCCGCGATTGCGTTCGGCAGCGAACCGGCCCTTAAGGAATATATGCGGGAGAAGCCTGTACCGAGAAAGGCCAGTATTGTGAGCAGGGAGATGCTGGCGGAAGTGCTTATCAGCGCTGCTTACATTACCTTTATCTGTCTTGCGATTCTGTTCTTTGCACCGGTCAGAAAGCTGTTCGGAAATGTTGATACGACTTATCTGAAGTCCGCGTTGTTCGCGACCTTCATGATGGCGATCACCTTCAATGGCTTCAACGCGAGGACGGATAAGCTCAATGTGTTTGAAAATCTCGGCCGCAACCGGAATTTCCTGCTTGTTATGGCGTCGATCTTTGCGATGCAGTTCGTCTTCGTAACCTTCGGCGGGGAAGTGCTTTCGGTTGAGCGCCTGAGTCCTGCGTCATGGGGGATCTGCCTGATCCTTGCTGCTCTTGTGATTCCGATTGATATGATCCGGAAGGCAGTCATGCATAAAGGAAAATGAAGCTGCTGCGGTATTTTGGGGCGAAAGTCCTGAAATGCCGCAGTTTTTTCATTATAACGTACGGTAAACGTGCCGGCGGCAGATCCTTTTGTACGTTATTGCACACGAAAGAGAAGGATTGTGATAAAATACCCGGTAAGAATGTTTATGGCGGATGAGCGGAGCGATCTCCGCTGAAGATGGGATCGCTCACAGATGGAGGAAGCATGAAGCGGGCAGAACTCACAGAACCGGAGAATTACTTTCTGGAGCTTTCAAAGCGCACCGGGCGGGGCGTTTATTTCTGTCGGCTGAACGGATACAGCAGTGAACTGCGGGTGTTTATCGGACGATATTATGAGGCTGCACGCCGTGCCGGAGTGATCATTGAGGGAAAGCTTGCGAACCCGGACAGCCGTCAGCTCGCCTACTACGAAGAGATTATGGGAAGGGATTTTCTCCTTGACATGGGTTTTATGAAACAGTCTCTCGGAAAATGGCTCCCGCGCATGAACCTTGTGCAGCGCGAAAATACGGCCGGTGCGATGTATGACACGTTGATGGACCTCAGAAAAGCCGGCAAAAACGACAATATTTTAAAAAATGCCTATATCAAATTCATGTGCTGGCTGTACTACCGCTTCGAGCGGATCGTGAATCAGTTCGGCAATGAGAACCCACCGAAGATTCTTTGCGATGGGGAGATCGGAAATTATGAGCTTCTGCTGATGAGCGTGCTCAGCGCGGCGGGCTGTGACATTTTACTTTTACAGTATCACGGAGATGAGGCTTACCGGAAGGCAGATCCGGCTCTTGTGAGATCACAGGAGATGAAGGTTTCCGGTATGACCGCTTTCCCGGCAGATTTTCGTCTGGAAAGCATCCGGAAGGATATTGCCGAGGCTTTTGAGAAAGAGAGACTGTACGGAGAGCTGTCTCTGTATCGGCCGTGTACAAACGCCTGGCTCAGCGGAAAGATCCTGACGGATATCCGGGAAGATGCCCGGATGCGGGGAACAGACAGAACCTTTTTTTATAACTGTTTCTGCAGGATCAACGGCGTGGAAGACAAGCTCACCTATCAGAATGAACTCTATCAGCTTCAGGCGGAACTGCGGAGCAGAAAGAGGAAACTGGTCATTGTGAGCGGGGAGATTCCGGTGCCGGCACCGGAGGAGATCAGCCCGATTCGCTGGCAGAATTATTCAAATGTAAATCAGCTGATCGAAGGTCTGTCCCGGAATCTGAGCGAGATCTTTCCGGACGGTGAACTTCTGCGGATGGCGCGGAAGGCGTTTGTTGATCTTCTGCTTGAAGAGGGAAAGCGGACGGAAGTCCAGCTGAGCCGGCTTATGAATAAGGCGGTGTATCTGCTCTGCTGGCTCAAAAGGTATAAAGCACAGCTCTTTGCGGGATGGAATCTGCCGGAAATTGCCGGTTTCTTTTATCTTGGCGGCTGTAAAAATGATACGGAGGCATTGTTTTTGAGAATGCTGGCGCGCCTTCCGGTTGATGTCCTGGTCTTTCATCCGGACCTGAGTACCTTCTGCTGTCTCGAAGATCCGCTTCTTTATGAAGTAAATTATCTGAATTCCCTTATCGTTGAAAGGTATCCGGAGAACAATTCCGGCGTGCGGGCACGGACAGCGGCCTATGAGGCGGAGCAGGAGATGACATCAATGCTTTTTACGGATGCCGGGATTTTCCGGGACCGGCAGTTTGAAAAAGCCGATGTACTGCCGCTGCAGACAATATATGAGGAGATCGAAATCCTCTGGGATCAGGAGCTGAAGTATCGGCCGGGTTTCTCAAATGACAGCCGGACGGTGCAGCTGCCGGTCATTTTTTCGAAAGTCTCCGGTGTGAAGAACGGCAATCTTTCCGTCTACTGGAGCAGCATCAAGAAGCTCTTCACGGAGGATGCAGAGGTGATTACTTCCGTTCCGAAGCTGACCTCCATGACCGCCAATCCGATGAAGCCTTTTGCGGTAGAGTTTTTAAAGAACGGGAGGCTTCTAAGAGAGAAGATCCGGCGGCATTCCGCTTACCGGTACGGCATTTTGAGAGAAACGATGCAGGAGCATCTCCTTGACAAGCTTCAGCTTATGCTTGACAAAAAGCTGATTCGCGGGACGTTTGAAAACGGCATGGAATATACGATTACGGCCGTCTGTCTGAATCTCGATAAGGAATTGCTCCGCAGGATTCAGAAGTTTGATTTTACAAAGAAAAACCCGAAGCTGATCTATATTGTGACGGGGGAGCACATGCTGTCTGCAGAAGATGCTGTCTATATGACTTTTCTGCATCTTGTCGGCTTTGATGTGCTGCTGTTTGTTCCGACGGGCTATCAGTGTGTGGAGCAGTATTTTAAAGAGCAGGTGCTTGAGGAGCATCAGATCGGGGAATATATTTATGATCTGACAGTGCCGGATTTTAATGAGATTGACGCAAATGCGAAGCCATCGTGGCGCGACAGAATCTTTAAACGGGGGATATGACAATGGGACTGGATTTTTCAAAAATACCGACGGCACAGACGGCGGCCGCTCCATTTCCGGCTGCTGCATCGCCGGAGCCGGCAGCTCTTTCCTACGATATCGCGGATGACAGAAAGCAGATGACAGAGACATTAACCGGCTCTCAGGAGGTCGATGCGCTGGTCAGTACGATAGAGATTGACAACATGGCTTCGATCGTCACATTCGGTGAGCACGCAGCCGAGGAGATTTCCAAGGCCTCGGATGTGGTTTTGAACAGCATGAATATGGCACAGCTGGATGAATCCGGGGAGCTGCTCAACTCACTCGCGAAGATCATGGAAAAGTTCGATATAGAGGAAATTCGCGAGAGTAAGGGATTGTTCGGAAAACTTTTCGGCAATATGCGCAAAAAGCTTGATCAGATATTAGAGAAATATCATACTATGGGGGATGAGGTTGACAAAATTTACGTCCGCCTCAGGCAGTATGAATCGGAGATCACACAGTCGAACCACAAGCTTGATCAGATGTTTGAGGCCAATGTGAATTATTATCACGAGCTTGTCCGCTATATTCTCGCGGGTGAGGAGGGCTGCCGTGAAATCGAGGAATATCTGGAGCAGCGGAAGGCCGATATGGAGTCGACGGGAGATACTTCCATTCAGTTTGAGATCGGCAACCTTTCCCAGTGTCTGATGCTGCTCGAGCAGCGGGTTCAGGATCTGAGGACGGCGGAGAGCGTTGCGATGCAATCCATTCCAATGATCAAAATGATGGAATTCACCAATATGAATCTCGTCAGGAAGATCAATTCGGCCTTTATCGTCACACTTCCGGTTTTCAAGCAGGCGATAGCACAGGCGATTATGCTGAAGCGGCAGCAGCTTCAGGCAGAGTCCATCTCGGCACTTGATGCCAGGACAAACGAGCTGCTTGTAAAAAATGCGCGCAATACAGTGGAGACAGCGAAGCTGACCTCGAAGCTGGCAGCCGGCAGTTCAATTAAGATTGAGACACTGGAGGCGGCCTGGAGAACAATCATGAACGGCATCGATGAGACGCGGTCCATTGAAGCGAATGCCCGGAGGCAGAGGAACGATGACGCGAAGCGGCTCGAGGCGATCAAGGAGGAGTTCAGCCGGAAATATCATGTTCCGGAGAAGCGATGGTGAGAAACCGGCTGTATCAAAATAAGGATATAAAGATGCAAAGGTACTTAGAATATCCGGATATATAAGGAGGAAAGAGATTATGCCTATCAATTTATCAAAAGGACAGAAGGTCAGTCTTACAAAGGGAAATCCGAGCCTCACAAAGATCATGGTCGGGCTTGGCTGGGATGTCAACGCATATGATTCTGGCTATGATTTTGACCTTGATGCGTCAGCTTTTCTTGTCGGCTCAAATGGAAGGTGCCCGACGGAGCGGGAATTTATCTTTTACGGAAATCTTGAGCACGCAAGCGGTGCGGTCAGGCATATGGGCGACAATCTGACTGGCGCCGGAGAGGGCGACGATGAGCAGATTGAAGTCGATCTGTCAATGATTCCTGCCAATATCGAGAAAATCGCATTTACCGTTACGATTTATGACGCAGAAAAGAGACGCCAGAACTTCGGACAGGTAACCAATTCTTTCTGCCGCATCGTGGATGAGAAGACGGGAGAGGAGATCGTCCGCTATGATCTCGGCGAAGACTTTTCAATTGAGACGGCGATCGTTGTCGGTGAACTCTATAAGAACAACGGAGAGTGGAAGTTCAATGCGATCGGCAGCGGCTTCCAGGGCGGTCTCGCGGCACTTTGCGCGCATTACGGAATCGACGCGGAATAAAAGATTACAGAAGCTGCAAAAAAGATATAAAAGAAGAACATGATTAACCGCCCTCTTATGCGGAACAACTTGCGTGTGAGGGCTGGTTTTTGATGCCTGATATCGAAGAAAATGGGCGTACAGCAGACTTGCGGAAAGGGGGATGTGCCGACAGGACCGGCACCTGTGAACGATGGCAGTAAATCTTCAAAAAGGCGTAAAAGTCAATCTCAGGAAGAAAGGCGTCAGCGGAATCGGGGAGATTCTTGTCAATCTCAACTGGAATTCCAGACCGAAAAATGAGGGCTTCTTTTCAAAACTTTTTTCCTCCCGCAGCGGCATCGATCTTGATCTCGGCTGTCTCTTTGAACTCGAAGACGGGAAAATCGGTGCGATTCAGGCTCTGGGAAAGTCCTTCGGCTCACTGGAGCGTCCGCCTTATATCGCCCTCGACGGAGATGACAGGACAGGAGATTCCAGTTCCGGCGAAAATCTGCGGATTAACGGGAAAAAGATTGCGGAGATCAAAAGAATCCTGATTTACACCTATATTTATGAAGGTGTCGCGAACTGGCAGCAGGCGGACGGCACGGTGACGATTAAATACCCGGGTGAAGAAGATCTCATCGTGAAGATGGATGAATACAATTCCACGGAGAAGATGTGCGCGCTCGCACTGCTCGAAAATGTGAATGACGAAACCTTCAGCGTTGAAAAGCTCATCCGTTTTTACCGGGGACATGAGGCGATGGACCGTGATTATCACTGGGGCCTCAAATGGGTTCAGGGACGCAAGTGAGAACACCGGAGAGATGAAAGATGAAAAATCTGAAGGAAGGCTTCACTACGGGGAGCTGCGCGGCAGCGGCGGCACTGGCTGCCTGCATGCGCAGGCGGGACGGCATTTGTCCTGAGAGAGTGTCGATCGTTGTGCCAGCCGGAAAGACTTATGCCCCTGAGATCATCGCTCATGAGGACGGAACGTGCGGAGTCCTCAAATACAGCGGCGACGATCCCGATATCACCAATTCGATGGAGGTGATCGCGGGGGTCGAGATTCTTGAGGAGAACGGACCGGTTATTTACCGTGGCGGCGCGGGGGTCGGCATCGTGACGGAGCCGGGTCTCAAGATTCCCGTCGGTGAACCGGCGATCAATCCGGTGCCGAGGCAGATGATCGAGGATGCGGTCCGCAGCGTTTACGGCCCGCGCGGCGCGATCGTTACCATTACCCTGCCCAAGGGGGAAGAACTGGCGAAGCGTACCTTCAATCCGAGGCTCGGCATAAAGGGAGGCCTCTCGATTCTCGGGACGAGCGGCATTGTCCGTCCGATGAGCGAGGAGGCCCTCAAAGCCTCTCTCTATGAAGAATTGAAAATGCGTTCTGTTCAGGGCTGCACGAGCCTTATTTTCACTTTCGGAAACCAGGGCGAGCGGGCTCTGGCCCCGAAATATCCCGAATATAAGATTGTTCAGGTGTCAAATGAGATCGGTTTTATGCTTGATTCGGCGCTGGAGCTGGGCATAAAGCATCTGATCCTGGGCGGACATTCCGGGAAAATGACGAAGATCGCCGCCGGTATTATGCAGACGCACAGCCATACGGCAGACGGGCGGCGCGAGGCGATTATCACAAGGCTTGCAATGATGCAGGCACCGCTTGAACTTATGCAGAAGGTTGACCGGGTGATCACAACCGATGCGGCGGGTGAATTGATTCACGAATACGGCTATGACGGTGTGTGGGATCTTGTGGCTGAGGCCGCCAGAAAATACGCGGAACTCAGGGTGAGAGGCGGGATTCTGATTGACACGATCATCACGGATACGCCCGGCAATATCATCGGAAGCTGTATTCGCTGAAAAATGGATGTTATCGGAAGCCGGTGCGGCTATTCGGGAACGGAGAGCGGCACCGGCGGCTGCGCTGATATGAGCTGAAGGCATTTTGTATGGAAATCCCGCGGCCGCAGGAAGCGAAAAATCAGAAACGTCCGGCGCCAAAGGCCCGGATCAATCAGAAAAATAAATGATGACAGGTGACGTGATGAAACCGATGGAGATTGAAAAACGAAGCTTTGAGATCATTAAGGAGGAACTCGGCGACCGGGTGATCGATCCCGAATATGACCTTCTTGTGCGGCGCGTGATCCATACGACCGCAGATTTTGACTATGCGGATACGCTGTGCTTTTCCGAGCATGCGGTGCAGACAGCGATGGAGGCCATCCGCGCCGGCTCAGATATTGTGACGGACACCACGATGGCGATGTCCGGAATTAATAAGCGTGTGCTCTCTTCTTTTGGCGGTGAGGTACACTGCTTTATCGGCGATCCTGATGTGGCGGCGGAGGCGAAGGCCAGGGGCGTCACGCGTTCCCTCGTTTCGATGGAGAAGGCGGCAAAGCTCGAAAAGCCGCTGATCTTTGCAATCGGAAATGCGCCGACGGCACTGTTTTCCATCTGTGATCTCATCAGGGCGGGAAAGCTTGATCCGGCGATGGTGATTGCGGTCCCGGTCGGCTTTGTCAATGTTGTCGAGGCGAAGGAAGAGCTGATGAAGACCGCAAAGCATTATATCGCGGCGCGGGGACGAAAGGGCGGCAGCAATGTGGCGGCGGCGATTATCAATTCGATACTTTATCAGATGACGGTGAGGGAGGAGTAAGCTATGGTACATTTTGTCGGGGCAGGTTCCGGCGCGGAAGATCTGATTACGGTGCGCGGCGCAAGATTACTCGGGGAGGCGGATGTGGTCATTTACGCAGGTTCGCTTGTCAACCCGGCGCTGCTCAACTATACAAAGGAAGGCTGCGAGATCCATGACAGTGCGAAGATGACGCTGGAACAGGTGATTGCGGTGATAGTGAAGGCTGAGGAGAATGGAAAGACGACCGTGCGCCTTCACACGGGAGATTCCAGCATTTACGGGGCTGTGCGTGAACAGTTTGATGTGCTCGATGAAAAGGGGATCGAGTATGACGTGTGTCCGGGAGTGAGTGCATTTTCCGGCGCGGCCTCTGTGCTGAAAGCGGAGTATACGCTTCCGGATGTCTCGCAGACGGTCATTATCACCCGCATGGAGGGCCGCACACCGGTGCCGGAAAAGGAGAAGATCCGCCTGCTCGCCTCACATGGTTCGACGATGGTGCTGTTTCTCAGCACGGGACTTATTGAGGGCCTGCAGCAGGAGCTGATCGCCGGCGGCTATGCGCCGGAGACCCCGGCGGCCATCGTCTATAAGGCAACCTGGCCGGAGCAGAAGATCTTCCGGTGCCCGCTTGCGAAGCTGGCGGAGACAGCGAAGGAGAACCATATCACGAAGACGGCTCTGATCACTGTGGGCGGATTCCTTGGAGATACCTATGAGCGCTCAAAGCTCTATGATCCGGCCTTTACAACGGAATTCAGGGAGGCGACGGAGTGACGGGTGACTGCAGCGGCGGTAAGACTTCGGAACCTGACGGAAGGAACAGCTTTTGCTGTGGTGCGATGGGCAGTGAAGTGCTGCCGGAGAACGGGAAAGGGATGGAGCTGAGGAGCCGTGCCGGTATATTCTGCTTTTCAGACAGAGGGGCTGCACAGGCAGAAAAAATCAGTGCTGTTCTGGCGGCCGATTATGAAGTTTCCTGTTTCAGGCCGAAGGGCAATCTGAAGGAGCTGGCGGCAGCTTTATTCCGGGAAGCGGAAGTGCTGGTCTTTGTAGGCTCCTGCGGGGTAGCTGTGAGGGCAATTGCGCCCTGTGTGGTGTCCAAGACTTCTGATCCGGCAGTGATCGTCTGTGATGACTGCGGAAAACATGTCATTTCGCTTCTGTCCGGGCATATCGGCGGCGCGAATGCGCTGACCGTGAAAATCGCGGATGCTGTCGGTGCAGAGCCGGTGATTACGACGGCGACAGACGTGAACGGCCGCTTTTCGGTGGATGCGTGGGCGAAGTCGCAGGGGCTTGTGATCGGATCCATGACAGCGGCGAAGCATTTTTCGGCAGAGATCCTGAAGCGGGATCTGCCGTTTTACTCGGGAATCCCGATTTCGGGAAATGTACCGGCGGGAATTTATTATAAGCCTGTGGATTTATTTTCTCCCGCAGCTGGTGATGCGTGTGCAGCGGAAAAGATGAGCGAAGCGTCGGCCGGGCAGAGCCCGGCGGCCGGATGGAAAAGTGCGGCCGCAGCGGGAGAAAGCGGTCGAAGCTGTGGAGCTGCGGTGACATGGAAACGGATACAGCCGTTTTCCGAGACGCTGCTGCTCATCCCTAAAATCGTGCGCATCGGTATCGGCTGCCGGCGGGGAACGCCGCTTGAACAGGTAGAGAGAGCTGTTTTGAAGCTGCTGGAGGAAAATGAAATCCTTCCGGAATCCGTGGCAGGATATGCTTCGATTGATGTGAAAAAGGATGAGGCCGGACTGCTCGCATTTTCCGAAAAAAGCTGCCGGCCGATTGATTTCTTTACGGCAGATGAGCTGAACGCGGTTCCGGGCACATTTTCAGGATCGGAATTTGTAAAAAAGACAGTCGGGACAGACAATGTGTGTGAGCGCGCCGCCATCGCGGCGGCGGGCAGCGGCGCGAGGCTGATTGCACGAAAGATGAGTCTTGACGGTGTGACCTGCGCGTGCGCAGTCTCTCCGGCAGTACTCGAATTCTTAAGCGAGAGATGAATTAACAATGATTAGAATGTGGTGAATTTAAGAACGAAACGACTTTAAAGGCGGAATAAGGAGCGGATTGCGAATGTCCGCTTTTGCAGCATTCGATGGAGGAAAGAGACAGCAATGAGCAGATTATACGTAATCGGAATTGGCCCCGGCGCGGAGGATCAGATGACCTTTCGCGCTCTGAATGCGCTGAAGGCGTCCGATGTCATCGTAGGTTATACGGTTTATAATGACCTGATCCGGCCGATTCTTCCGGAGAAGGAATATTTTCAGACCCCGATGAGAAAGGAAGTCGATCGGTGCCGGGCAGCGATCGAGCTTGCGGAGAGTGGGAAAAATGTCGCCGTCATCTCAAGCGGTGACGCCGGCGTGTACGGGATGGCCTGTCTGATCCTGGAAATGGCGGAAGGAGCCGATGTCGAAGTGGAGGTTGTTCCGGGCGTGACAGCGGCGTTAAGCGGCGGCTCGGTACTCGGCGCTCCGCTTTCGCATGATTTTGCGGTTATCAGCCTCTCGGATCTTCTGACGCCCTGGGATAAGATCGAGACGCGCCTCACAAAGGTGGGGGAAGCGGATCTCTGTATCGCTCTTTACAATCCGTCGAGCCATAAGAGGCGGGATTATCTTGCGAAGGCCTGCGACATTCTCCTCAAGGTGAAAAGCCCGGAGACTGTCTGCGGCATCGTGCGCAATATCGGCCGCGAGGGCGAGGAATGCCGTGTCATGACGCTCTCTCAGCTTCGGGACACGGAAGTTGACATGTTCACGACAGTATTTATCGGAAACAGCCGGACAAAGAAACTCGGAGACCGGATGGTGACGCCCCGGGGGTATATGATATGAGCCGCCGGCGGATCTGTATCTTTGCCGGAACGTCGGAGGGACGGGAGATCGCGGAGCGGCTTTCCGCAAAAGGGTTCGGGCTTGTCATTTCCGTGGCGACGGAGTACGGTGCCGAACTTCTCGAAAAATGCGGCGGTGCGGAGATCTTGACCGGCCGCAAGGATACGGAGGCGATCATCCGGCTTTTAAGCGGTGAAGCATTTGCTGCGGTTGTCGATGCAACGCACCCCTATGCGGATATTGTGACGGAAAATATCGCCCGTGCTTGCCGGGAGACCGGAACGGAGTACATCCGGCTTGTACGCGGCAGCACAGCGGACGTAAGTGACGGCATTTTTGTGGAAAATACGGCGGCCTGCGTGGAATTCCTGAAACAGTCTGAGGGGAATATTCTGCTTACAACCGGAAGCAAATCGCTCCCGGAATTTTGTGCTGACGAGGCACTGCGGGAGCGGGTCTACGCCCGGGTGCTTCCGATGGTTTCCTCACTGGAGATCTGTCAGGCAGCCGGAATCGCGCCATCGCATATTTTCGCGATGCAGGGTCCTTTTGATGAAGAAATGAACATCGCCTCTCTTCATTTTGCACATGCAAAATGGCTTGTGACCAAGGACACCGGAAATGCCGGAGGCTATGAGGATAAGCTGCGCGCGGCAAAGAAGGCGGGAGCGTCAGTCATTATTATAGGGAGACCGGCGCAGCGGGAAGGTCTTGCCATCGATGAGGCCTGCGCTTATCTGGAGCGGCTGGTGTACGGTGCGGCTGCTGAGGAGTCCGTCAGTACGGCTGAAAGCGGCGCAGCGGAGACAAACGGTGCGAATGAAAGCGGCGCAGCGGAGACAAACGGTGCGAATGAAAGCGGCAAAGCGGAAATCCGGGAGCCGGACACGGAAGACCGCGGCAGGAAGACAGCCTGCGCCAACGGGAAACTGGCAATTCTTGCCGGCATCGGCATGGGCGGCATAGGGACGAGAACGCATGCTGTCGATGAAGCGGTGCGCCGCGCGGACTGTGTGATCGGCGCCCCGCGTATGCTGGAGGGTTTCGATCTTACCGGGAAGGAGGTTCACCGCGAGATTCTGAGCGAGAAGATCGCGGCCGTGATCGGGCAGACTGAATTTCAGACTTATGCGGTTCTTTTTTCCGGGGATACCGGATTTTACAGCGGTGCGAAAAAGCTTTCCGAGCTTCTTAGAGGCATCGCTGAAGTGACGATTCTGCCCGGCGTCGGAAGCCTCTCCTATTTCTGTTCAAGGCTCGGCCGGACCTGGCAGGATGTAAAGGCGGTGAGCCTGCACGGTCGGGACTGCAGCTTTGTCCATGAGGTTCGGACAAATCCGGCGGTTTTTACGCTTCTCGGAGGAAATGACGGCGCGAAAGAGGCACTCGCGCGGCTCGAGGCCGCAGGAATGGGGCAGCTGACCGCGGCGGTAGGTGAGAGGCTCGGCTACGGAGAAGAAAAAATCACACGCGGAACGGTGGAGGAACTCTCGGGAGGCTCATATGATGCGCTGAGTGTGCTTCTCGTTGAAAATCCGTATTTCAGGGATAGTCTGTCAGTGCATGGTCTTCCGGATGAGGCCTTTTTAAGGGATGAAAAAACCCCGATGACAAAGTCGGAGATTCGCAGCATCTCCATTTCCAAGATGCTGCTGACCCCCAGTTCAGTTGTATACGATGTGGGCGCGGGGAGCGGTTCGGTGTCCGTCGAATGTGCGCTGCGTGTTCCGTACGGCAGGGTCTATGCAGTCGAGAAAAAAGAAGACGCGCTTCTGCTTCTTAAGAAAAATGCCGACCGCTTCGCGCTCTCCAATATGACGATTGTGCCGGGAACGGCACCGGAAGCTCTTACGGAACTGCCTGCGCCGACACATGCGTTTATCGGCGGCAGCTCCGGCAATCTCGCGGAGATTGTCGATCTTCTGCTTGAGAAAAATCCGGAGGTCCGGATGGTTGCAAATGCGGTGACCCTGGAGACGCTTGCGGAACTGACGGAACTCCTGCCGCAGTTTGAATGCGCGGAAGCGGTGGCTGTGAACGTCAGCCGCGACCGCAGGGCGGGGCGTTATCACCTGATGACGGCTCAGAATCCGGTTTATGTGGTGACGCTTCAGCACAGGAAACAGGCATAAGATGCAGGAAGAGTGAGGCTCTGTAAAAAAGGAAAAATAGCGGAGGAGAGTGAAATGAAGAAAGCAATTCTGGTGGTCTCATTCGGAACAAGCCATATGGATACCCTCGAAAAAACAATCCTTCCGATAGAGAACGATATCGCGGCGGCATTTCCCGACAGGATCTTTTACCGGGCATTTTCGAGCGGTATGATTGTCCGGAAGCTGAAAAGGAGCGGACAGGCGGAGATTGATACCGTTGAAGAGGCGCTTGAGAGAATCACGTCGGAAGGTGTGCGGGATCTGATCGTGCAGCCGTCGCATATCATAAACGGAGAGGAGTTTGATCTTCTCACGAGGACAGTGGAGAAATATGCCGGACGTTTTGAGATGTGTTCGCTCGGAACGCCTCTGCTTACGTCGGACGGGGATTTTGCGGAATTTTCTGAGGTGCTGATGCGGGAGATGCCGGAAAAGAAGGCCGACAGACTGATCCTCTTTATGGGGCACGGAAGCCCGCGTTTTGACAACTCGGCTTACGGGCGGCTTGAGGAGAAGCTGCGCAGTGCCGGCCGGGACGATGTGATGATCGGAACGGTGGAAGGCACACCCAAAATCGGCGAAATTCTGGTGAGGCTTGAAAAGCTGGCTGGAATAAGGGAAGTCTTCTGCCAGCCGCTGCTCATTGTTGCCGGTGATCACGCGAAAAATGATATGAGCGGCGATGAGCCGGATTCCTGGAAGATGCGGCTGCAGGCGAAGGGCTATGAGGTGGAGTGCGTGCTGAAAGGACTCGGAGAGTACGCCGGCGTGCGGGAGCTGTTTGTGAGGCATGCGGAGCGGGCCTCATAAACAGAATCACCAGTCCGCTATACATAGTTTTCTTGACATCATATGCAGTAATCATTGTCCATTGGATCGATGCCTTCGTCTTTGAACTATTTATAAAAGATGAGTTAAAACACCGGATATCCCCAATGCTTTCTTGATTTGTCTGATATGATCTTTGCAGACCTGTTCGAATGTCAAGCCTTCTCCGGAAGCTCCTGGGTTACAGGACTCCGGATATTCTTTTACCTCTGATAAAGTAAAGGGATTGAGGTAAAGCCTGCAGGTATGTCGATTAAAAAGGCCGCCTTTGTTTTTATTGATATGCTCTACCATCCACGACGTTGCCGATCCACAAACAATGAACACCAGATTACTCCGTGCGCATCCAAAATCATTCCAGAACCATTCAAAGGCATCTAAAAAGCCGGACCGATTGGTATCAAGCCAGGGCATTTCATCGAAAAATACAATCTGCTTCTCCTCCTCCGGAAGCTTTTCTAAATATTCTCTCAATCTCTGAAACGCTTCAATCCAGTCTGCCGGACGCTTCACTTTTTGCTTTGACTTACGCTCTAACTCTGCAGTGAAATTTCTGATCTGGTCCTTCTTGGGCTGATTATATGCACCTGTCAGTTTAAAAGCGAATGTGTTATCAAAGAACTGATTGATCAAATAGGTCTTTCCCACACGTCTCCGTCCATAAACAACAACCAGCTGGGCTGTATCCTCATTCAAACATTCTTCTAATCGTTCACATTCTTTTTCTCTGCCAATAATTTTTTTCTTTTCCATATCCAATATTATACTCAGCCTTCTTCGGGATTTTAATTTCGCTTGTCCAAAACTCTTATTTTTTTACACTTTTGGACATATTAGAGATGTGTTGGCTGCTCTGTATTGGCTGCATCGTACCACTCCTCTTTGATTTCGATATGCTTCTCATTTAAATACCGCTCCATCCTGTTGTAATATGCAATAAGCCGCAGCAAATAATCCGGCATCTTCCTGCGACCGGCTTCCCAGTCTTCCAGATTACGTAATGGTATGCCCATATACTCAGAAAACGCAATCCGTGTCATGCCTGTCTCACTGCGTACCGCTCGTAATTTATCTACCTGATCCTGCAGATCCTCTCTTATACTTTTCATTTTTTGCATCTCCTTTACCACTTATTAGGTGGTTTTATAATATCATAACGTTTTTTGTTTCAGCAAGGAGAAAACACAGTACTGCACACTATTCTACTTATTTGTTTAAAAAAGAAGAGCCATCTGCTTTAAGACCAGCAGATAGCTCTACATCATGACCTATTTCTGTTTTCAAATATTATTTCGTAATCTTAACTGCCTTTTTAGCCGACCACTTGGAATAGGCCGTCCGCATCAACCAGACGACCTTTCTTATATGGGTTTTAACAGACGAACCGGATTACTTTTTGAATAATTCTGAGTGGGTTCCTAAACGATATAGCATCAGAACAAGAACTTC
>R11__coassemble_367_pt1 | contig 30866 bp, 27 predicted proteins | sample R11__metabat2_low_PE_006 | metagenome-assembled genome bin R11 | reverse complement strand
GTATAGAGGTAACTGTTTCCAAGTCAGAAAATGCTGCTTATTAAACAATTGAGAATAACCGGAAACAGTTAAATTAGGATACGATTCCGTACATATAATCACTAATATACCAAACTGCCGCTGCCGACGACTCCTAAAATCATGATGACCTTTGACAAACTAAAATAAAAAAAATAGTGGGTCTACAAGAAGATTTATAATGCGGTGTCCGGAAATTTTATGATCCGCTACTGGAACGGCAAGCCGTCCTCGGGCAATAAGGCGAAGCTTTCGACCTCAAGCTATGTGCCGGACGGGACGTACACGCTGGCAGTCACGACCTTTACCACGAGCGGCGTCGCGAAGAGCCGGCGGACGCATTCCTTCAAGGTGAGCCGGTCCGCGCCGTCCGGTAAGAGCGGCGTGACAAAGCGGTCACTCAAGCCCGCATATGTCGGCTATGGCTGCATGGATTACCTCGCGGAGCTGATGATTAAGGCTGCGGGCGTGAAGTCCACCGATTCCGCAAATGCGAAGGTGAAGAAGATCTATGCGTACATGACGAAGAATTTTAAGCATGTCCATGATCTCTCCACGCGCGCGGAGCAGTATAAGATCAGTAAGCTGACCACCGCCATCACAAATTATAACGCCGAGATCTATAAGGCCTGCAAGAACGGGCATTCCTCATTCATGTACCCGTCCTGGGTGAAATCCGAGCAGACGAGCATGATCCGGCGAGGCGGGCAGTGCAATGACCACGCCAGAATCTTTGATATTCTCTGCTGGCATGTCGGCGTACCGGCGGGCTACTGCACCGGCTATTATAAGAACAGCAACGGGACGCTCGCGGGGCATTACTGGCCGTATGCGATCATAAACGGCACGAAATATTACTACGATGTCGATATTGAGATCCAGAACCTGGGGAAGGGTCAGGGAGATTTCTACTGGTACAAATGGAGCCAGGCGAAAGCCGACACAAAGTATATCTTTAATTCGACCTATACATTCGGTGCATAAGAGGTGAAGTGTCTGAAATAAAGGAAGTACCCGGATTTTTCGGCACCTGTTATCCGTGCCGGGAGCGGCGAAGAAGCAGAACTTGCATTGAAACAAACTTGCGTCAGCCGCATTTTTACTGTATAGTGTATGAGTCTTAAATAAAATATCACATATGGGCGCAGAAGCGCCAAAGGAAAGAGGTGAGACTATTGGTAGAGTTGGATCCGATCAGATACGAACTGAACAGCTATGACAAGCCATTAGTTGAAATGAGGGATTCACTTTGACCTCGCTATCAAAGAAAAGCGGATCGAAGAATTAAACAGAGAAATGGAAGACATGCACTTCTGGGACAACCCGGAAGAGGCAACAAAAAAGCAGAAGCTTCTCGGCTCCCTGAAGGCGGACGTGGACGGCTATAAAAAGCTGGAGGCCGACCGTGACGACATTCGCGACATGATCGAGATGACGGATGAGGAGCCGGATCCGGAGATGGTGCCGGAGGTACAGGAGCTCTTTGAAGATTTCAAGGAGCGTTTTGAGGCCCTTCGGATGAAGACACTTCTGTCCGGAGAGTATGACAGCTGCAATGCCATCGTTACGCTGCACGCCGGTACCGGCGGAACCGAGGCGATGGACTGGACGAGCATGCTCTACCGCATGTACACACGCTGGGCGGAGTCGCACAGCTTTCAGGTGGAAGTGCTGGATATTCTCGAGGGCGATGAGGCCGGCCTCAAGTCGGTTACGTTCCAGGTCAACGGCGAAAATGCATACGGTCTGCTGAAGTCGGAGCACGGCGTTCACCGGCTCGTCAGAATTTCACCGTTCAACGCGAACGGCAAGCGCCAGACCTCATTTTCAGCGTGTGAAGTAATGCCGGATATCGAGGAGGATCTCGATATTGATATCGATCCGAAGGATATCCGCATCGATACTTATCGCTCGTCGGGTGCCGGCGGCCAGCACATCAACAAGACATCTTCGGCGATCCGGATTACACATTTTCCGACAGGTATCGTCGTTACCTGCCAGAACGAGAGGTCGCAGTTCCAGAACAAGGATAAGGCATTCCAGGAACTGAAGATCAAGCTGTTCATGCTGAAGAAGCAGGAAAATGCGGACAAGCTCGATGATATCCGCGGAAAGGTCACGGAGATCGCCTGGGGCAATCAGATCCGGTCGTATTTCCTGCAGCCCTATCAGCTGATCAAGGATCTGCGCACGGGAGAGGAACAGCCGAACTCCACAAAGGTGCTTGACGGCGGAATCGATCCGTTCATCAATGCCTATCTCAAGTGGATTGCGCTCGGCAATGTCGATAAGACGGATAAGACCGGAACCCGCTGACAGAGGCATCTCAGGGGATGCCTTGCGGACAACAGTGAAAATGAACAACGAAGCGGATGTTTAAAAAGTCCGCTTTGCAGCTACAAAAGTGCCGGACCGCAGGGGTGCGGGACGGAAAAGGGCAGGGATTTTAGCCGTAGACGGGCAGAGGTGTCTTGCTGCGGTAAAGTCGCTGCCATAAAAGATGCCGGAACACCGGTGCAGACAAGGAGAATAAAGCCATGGCCAAGATTGCAGTTATGGGATGCGGTACGGTAGGAAGAGGAGTATTTGACGTCCTCGCCATGAATGCGGAGCTGATTACAAAGCGCGCCGGCGAGCCGGTTGAAGTGAAGTACGTGCTTGACCTCCGCGAATTTCCGGGAACTCCGGTTGAAAAGGTTCTGACACATGATTTCAATGATATTCTGAACGATCCGGAAGTCAGTGTTGTTGTTGAGACGATGGGCGGTCTGAAGCCGTCTTATGATTTTACAAAGAAGTGCCTTCTTGCGGGAAAAAATGTCTGTACCTCCAATAAGGAACTGGTTGCGGAGCACGGCGTCGAGCTCTGTGAGATTGCAAAGGAAAAATCTGTCAATTATCTCTTTGAGGCGAGCTGCGGCGGCGGCATTCCGATCATCCGCACACTGAACACGGCGCTTACTGCGGAAGAGATTGAAGAGGTCACCGGTATCTTAAACGGCACAACGAATTACATCATGACCAGCATGACCGAGGAGGGAAAGGGCTTCGATCAGGCCCTCAGCGAGGCGCAGGCGAAGGGTTACGCCGAGCTTCATCCGGAAGCGGATGTCGAGGGCTGGGATGCCTGCCGCAAGATCGCAATTCTGTCATCACTTGCATACGGAAAGCACATTCCGTGGAAGTCCGTTATGACGGAAGGCATCACCGGGATCGACAGCGTCGATATCGAATACGCATCGGCAATCGGCTGCCGCATCAAGCTGCTGGCTACCAGCAGACGCGACCCGGAGGGTACCTGGGCACTTGTTGCTCCGATGATGATCGGCGATGAGAATCCGCTCACAGCGGTCAGCGGGGTTATGAATGCCGTTATGGTGAAGGGCAATGCTGTCGGCACGACGATGTACTACGGCAGCGGCGCAGGCTCGCTTCCGACGGCATCTGCGGTTGTCGGTGATGTGATCGATGCGGTCAAGAATGCTCATAAGACAGTGAATACACTGACAACGGCTGAGGTTCTTGAACTTATGCCGGTCGATGAGGTGGTTCGTCCGTTCTTTGTTCGCTTCAGGGGAACGGAAGAGGCTGCAAAGGCCGTATTCGGTGAGATCACAAGCGTGATCAGACTGGAGAGCTGCCCGGATGAAATCGGTTTCCTGACCCCGATGATGGCGGAGAAGGATTTCAGAAAGGCTGCGGAGGCTGAAGGCGTTATGAAGTGGTTCCGCAGGGGCAAGAAGGAAGAGAAGTAAGAAATACAGTCAGAAGAACTGTAAGAGCAGCGGCGGGCAATGCAGCCGGAAGTACAGTGAAAACTGTGGGAAAACGGTAAGAAAACTGCGGAAATTTAGCGGTGATGTTCGGAAAGCGGCTCTGAACAGGACATGAATTGAAAAACTGTCAGCAGGCGGGGGACGTGATGATGAAGTATCATGATTGCCCCGCCTGATATTTTGCCATCAAAAAAGACTGCCCGCAAAAGAGCAGTCTTCCTTGATCTCAAATGATGCCGGATCAGCCTTCGCTGATAGCGCCCTGCGGACATACTGCTTCGCAGGCACCGCAATCCACGCACATATCAGCATCAACTTCGTAATGAGAAGCACCTTCAGAAATAGCGCCTACCGGGCATTCTTCTGAGCAGGATCCGCAGCTGACACAATCATCAGAAATAACATGAGCCATGGTAAATACCTCCTTAAGTGGTAAAACATTAGTGTAGGGTTATTTTAAGACATTCACTCGAGGAATACAAGTGACGGGAAGATTAAAGGTTGTAGCACAGGTGTAATCTTCGATATAAGACTTTAACTTCTGAAAAAAATCGTGGAAAAGTTTAACAACGGTAAAAATCAGGGACTTTTTAAGTGGCTGCCCGGTCGGCACGAAGGGCGGCAGCACAGGAAAACCGATGGAAAGATAAAATATTTTTGAATGATTTTTTTCGCTTCATGCGTTATAGTATGATTACAGAGTCGGAAGCCGGCCGCCGTCCGCTGTTTTACGAAAGCGGAAAGAGAATAAAAGGCGGGATGAAACCTTGCGATGCGCTCCGCAGGAAACTCGAAGCGGGATATGAGCAATGCAACAGCTAAAAAACAGGAACAGGTTATGAAGATAGAAAAGATCAACGACAATCAGATTCGCTGCACACTCACGCAGGCCGATCTCGAAGAGAGACAGCTTCGGCTGACAGAGCTTGCGTACGGTTCGGAGAAGGCCAAGCAGCTGTTCAGAGAGATGATGCTGAAGGCCTATAAAGAATACGGCTGGTCAAATGAGACGAATATACCGCTTATGATTGAAGCGGTGCCGATGCGTGAAAACGGGCTGATTCTCACAATTACCAAAGTGGAAGATCCGGAAGAGCTGGACACGAGATTTTCGCGCTTTACACCTACAGATGTGCTGCCGGATGATGAAACAATACCGGAAATCGAGGGTGCGGATGATATCCTCGACGTGTTCCGGAAGTTTTTTGACCAGAAAAAAGCGGCTCAGAAACAGGGAAAGAAAGGCAGAACCACTCCTGCGGCCGATGGAAATCCGCAGGAGGCGGACGACGGGAAGACCGGGGAAGCTGCTGAAGCTTCTGTTAATGAAAAGATGCCGGGTACCAAAAAAGCTGCTTCGGCCGGAAAGAAAGCAGCAGGTGAGACCGATGCCGCTTCCGGAAAGAAGCCGCCGGTACTGACAAGGGCTTTCCGGTTTGACAATCTTGAGGAAGTGATTCTTGCCGCGAAGGCGCTTAGGGGCTTCTACAACGGCGATAATTCTCTGTATCACCTTCGGAAGGAAGGCAATTATCTGCTGGCGGTGCACCAGGCGGCGCATACGCCGGAAGATTTTAACCGGATCTGTAATATTCTGACAGAGTATGCGCACGGCGAAAATTTCAGTGCGGCAGCGGAAGCGTATCTCACGGAACATGGCTCGCTGGTAATCCGCGGGGAGGCGCTGCAGAAGCTGGCAGGACTTACGGAGTAGTAAGCAGGGGACTGCGAAGGCATTTCAAATAATGACGGACTCGCGGAATCATAAGCGGGGAAACAAGGAGAGCCGCCGCAGAGGCGGAAAAACTTATAGAAACGTGAAAACGTGCCGCCTGCACGTTTTCCGGGCGTTATGACAAAAAAAAAGCAAAAGGTTCTGCCGTCGGCAGAGCCTTTTGCTTTTTGAAATTCAGCCTGTAGAACTTAGGATCAATCCTAATGCCTTATGCGGCAGCGCAATGAAATTATTCAGCAAGAGCCTCATTGATCTGTGCATCGAATTTTGCTTTGTCAGCGAGATATTCATTGACAGTCTTCTCAACCATATCAACATTGAGACCGTGAACCATGCAGGCTTCTTCGAGCGATTCGCCCTGGGAAGCCGGGCAGCCGAGGCAGTGCATACCGACAGCCATGAGAACCTTTGCTGTATCCATGTCAACGGAAAGGATTTCGCCGATCGTCATATCTTTTGTAATCTGTGCCATGTTCATCCTCCTGATATGCGGAAATCATCCGCCTGTTCTTTTCTTTTGAAGCTTTCGTCATTATACGACACATGCATACTGAATTGCAAGGAGAGATGGGCAGCGTATAAAGAGGGATTTCAAAATATAAAACCCGTAAAGTCGGGGAAGAACAGTGACAAACCGGCAGAAAGAAATATCGGAAGCCGGAAAAATAATACTTTTAAATCTGGTTTTTTCACCTGGTTTTGAAGTTTGCCGGGAAAGGTTGACGGCGTTTCCCGGGCGGCTATAATCGAACTTACAGAGAGGCCTTTCTGATTCGCGGGAAACATTTTCCGCCCTGTTCTTCTTATGGAACAGAGAACTTTCACGGCTGTCCCGGGGACGTTCGGGACAGGAGCAACTGAATAAGAGCATGTCTGTGTACGTTTGGGAAGATTCTTCCCGTAATGTGCGCGGGCGGAGCGTGTTCCGTGACAAAGCGGATCAGGAAAGGAGGGGCGAGGAGGAAAAATACGCTGTAAGTTGCAGGGGAGTACTTCTGCAGAAATGTTGGAAAATATAATATGTACGGAAATGGAAATAATCCCGGAACCGCAGGAATCTCAAAGTGCAGGCGGCTTCCGGGATTTTGTATTCGTCATAACATACAGAAAACGTGCCGGCGGCATGTTTTCCCTCTTGCTTCAGCATGGCAAAGGAGCTTTTTCTTTACGAACCGAAACAGCCTTGTTATAATAAATCTGTATGTTCAGAGGGGCGGACAGCCTGAAATGAATAAACTGTCATAAAAAGCTGGCCTGTGATTAAGTGTCATAAAGCGCGATAAGCCGGGAAATTAGAAAAACGGCACGAAGAAAAGACTCTGAAAACGGCATAAAAAAGTACTTAAAGATGGCAGCATAATCAACGGTTGACATCGGAATTGCCGGAAAAGAGCACAGGTTAAGCCGCACAGAAAACAAAAAGGACAGACAGAACATGACATCAGACTGGAAAGAAAGGCGCAGACGCCGGGTAAAAAGGATACGTCTCCTGATTGCGGGCACTGCGGTGCTGATGCTCATCCTTCTTCTGGCACTGCTTGTTCCGAGTGGAAAAAAGATCAGCGCGGCCGATTATTTCGGACTTACGGAGGAGAACCAGGTCGGAATCTGTGCGGGGACGGAGAAATCAGAAACCTGCGGAAGGATCATTGATGGGAACTGGTATATTGATTATGAGAGTATCCGAAGCTTCAGCAGGGCAGTCTGGTATGATGAAGAGGAGAAACTTGCTGTCGCAGTCTCTCCGGTGAGAAAAACCGTCCTTGATGTGAGCGGAGGACGGTCGGAGGATGGGGAAGTCGTTATTGCGGACGGCATTTTATATATTGCAGTTGATTTTCTGCTTCAGGCTGCGGATATCGAGGTCACGGAGTATCAGGAACCTTACCGCATTTATGTTACTGAAAAGAGATCTTATACTGCGGAGACAGTCACTTTTGATGCTCCGGTCAGACAATCCCCGAACATTCACAGTGGGATTGTGACGCAGCTGGCAGAGGGCGATGAGGTTCGTACGGACGAGGTGACGGCTGACGGCGCAGTCACGTCGGAAAAGAATCGGGGCTGGACAAAGGTCGCGACCCCGGACGGTTTTGTCGGATATATCCGGGACAGCGCGCTTGAAAATCCGCATGAAGCCGAGGCGGATTACCCGAATCTTGCCGGCGAGTACACGCGGATACAGCTCGATGAGCCGGTCAATATGGTCTTTCATCAGGTGACGGATCAGGCGACCAACAATGCTCTTTCGGAGGCACTTGAGGGGGTAAGCGGCGTCAATGTGATTGCGCCGACCTGGTTCTTCCTGGACAGCGGGAGCGGGGAGATCACGTCCCTCGCTGACAGCACGTATGTGGAAAATGCGCACGCAGCCGGACTCATGGTCTGGGCTGTTCTGAATGATTTTGACGGAGCAGCCGCCTCCGCAGAGGAGACTGCGGAGTTTCTCTCACATTATTCTTCCAGAGCGATGCTCATCGATCGGGTCATGGAGGAACTTCGGGCTTCAGGCGCAGACGGACTCAATCTTGATTTTGAACTTGTGACCAGAGATTCGGCACCTGCATATATTGAATTTATCCGGGAGCTTTCCGTTGAACTCAGAAATGAAGGCATGACGCTTTCGATTGACAATTATGTGCCGACCTATACCGGCTATATGCAGCGCGGCGCGCAGGCCGAGGCCGCAGATTATATCGTGGTGATGTGTTATGATGAGCACACCTCCGGTTCGGAAGAGGCGGGTTCTGTGTCATCACTTTCTTTCGTGGAAAAAGGTATCGAAGATACGCTGAAAGAGGTACCGCGGGAACAGGTGATCGCGGCGATCCCATTTTTCACAAGGCTGTGGATCACGGAGAAGGGCGGAACACCGGAATCAAAGGCCTATGGGATGGAGTCCGCGGAAGCGGCACTTGCCGAATACGGCATGACATCAGTGTGGGATGAGAAGACGGGACAGTATTACGCGGAGTCAGAGGACGGTGATCTTCACTATGAGATGTGGCTTGAAACCGTTGATTCAATTGCTGCGAAGATGGAAGTGATCCGCCGGGACGGATGTGCGGGCGCTGCCGAGTGGAAGCTTGGCCTCGAAAAGGCGGAAGTCTGGGAGATTATTGAGACTGGTTTGTCAGCGGAATCGTGAGAGAACTGCGGGGCAGGCGGTCTTCATAAATAAAGGAAACAAAGGGGATGTATTTTTCCGGCGAAGGAAGGGGAGAAATGTCACATGGATGAATACATGATGTTCAAGCAGTCGATCAGGGGTTTTGACAAGGACGAGGTGCTTGCCTATATCCATAAACAGGAAGCAGATTTCAATCGGCAGATTACACAGCTTGAGAAGGATATGCGGAAGCGCGACAAGCTGATCTCGGAGCTTAAAAGCAGAGTGGTGCTGAAGGATGAGCAGGTTGAGAGGCTTGAGCAGGATATCAAGGTCAAGTATCAGAAATATATCGACAATTATCGCCAGATCGGAGAGCTTGTCTATGAGTCGCGGATCAAGGGCGACCAGATTGTCGCGGACGCGGAGGCTGAAGCCAAAGCGATCCTTGAGGCAGCGGACAAAGAGGCGAGACAGCGTGTCGCTTCTGTTCAGAGTGAGATCGACACGAAGCTCAATGACGGCAGGAAGAAATATCTGGCTGTCCAGGAAGAAATGAACGAGATCGTAGATCTCTTCAATCAGATCCAGAAGAAATTCATGGTCTCCTATAAGGAAGTCCATGAGATTATTCAGGATATGCCGGTATCGCTAAATGAGATTCCGCTTCCGGGGGATGCCGAAGACGAGTTTGAAGAAACTGCCGAGGCTGCGGAATACGATGATTATGACGATCTCGATGAAATGGATGATGCCGAACTGGAGGCTCTCCTCAATTTTGAGATCGGTGAACTGGATGACCCGGATGATGTGGACGAATCCGACGCAAAGACAGCGGCAGAGGAGGCATACCACAGAGAAATGGGACCGGAGACTGTGAATTCCGAGTCCGCACGCAGTGAGGAAAAAGCGGAAAATGCGGAAAAGCCGGTGAAGGCAGACGAAGTGTCTGTCGGGCAGAAGGCAGATGCTTAAGGTTCGGTGAATGCCTTGTAAGTTCAGCTGTTCCGATGAAAGCGAACACGATAAATGAAGACGGAAATATGGAAAATGAATCCCGGAGAAGACCAGTCCGAAGCCGCGGAACGTGCCGGGATGATTCTTAAGAGCGGCGGTCTTGTGGTTTTTCCGACCGAGACGGTATACGGACTTGGCGGAAATGCGCTCGACCCCGAGGCTTCAAAGAAGATTTATGCGGCAAAGGGAAGACCGTCGGACAATCCCCTGATTGTCCACATTGCGGATATGGACGCTCTTCCGGCGATCGCTGCGGAGATTCCGGAGGCGGCTGTTCGCCTGGCTGATGCCTTCTGGCCGGGACCGCTGACGATGATTTTCCGCAAGACCGCGCTTGTTCCGCCGGAGACGAGCGGTGGTCTTGACACTGTCGCGGTCCGCATGCCGATCCATCCGGCGGCAGCGGCGGTGATCAGGGCGGCAGGCGGTTATGTGGCTGCGCCGAGTGCTAATGTGAGCGGCCGTCCCTCTGCGACAAATGTGCGGGACGTGATCGAGGATTTTGACGGCAGAATTGAGATGATTCTTGATGGCGGCAATTCCGACATCGGAATTGAGTCGACGATTGTAGATATGACGGAAGCAATACCGGTGATTCTGCGCCCGGGCTTTATCAATGAGGAAATGCTGAGGAAAGTACTCGGCGAGGTTCGGATTGATCCGGGTATTCTGGATGAAAATGCCGCCCGGGGAATCCGTCCGAAGGCCCCCGGCATGCGCTACCGCCACTATGCGCCGAAGGCTGCCCTCACAATTGTAGAGGGAGACGGAGAAAAGGTCACTGAGAAGATCAATGAGCTGACCGAAGCTGCCCGAAAGGCGGGCAAAAGGGCCGGCGTGATCGCTTCGGCGGAGACAGAGGGCCGTTATGAGGCTGATGTGGTGAGGGGGCTTGGAAGCAGGAGTTCGGAAGTTTCTATTTCCAGGCATCTCTTTGCGGTGCTGAGAGAGTTTGACCGCGATGGGGTCGATGTCATTTACTCGGAGTCTTTCGATACACCGAAGCTTGGTATGGCGATCATGAACCGGCTGCTGAAGGCCGCCGGACATCAGGTGCTTCAGGTCTGACGCAGTAAAAAAACGGAAGAGTGCAGCAGACCTGTGTCAACTGTTTCACGGTGTCAATCAGATACGGCAGCATAGGAACATGGTTTTTAAAAATACGGAAAATACGAAAGGAACGGCGGGATGAGCGATAAGAGAACGGATTATCTGAGCTGGGACGAGTATTTTATGGGCGTGGCGGTACTCAGCGGAATGCGGTCAAAGGACCCGAACACACAGGTCGGCTGCTGTATCGTAAGTCCGAACAACCGCATTTTAAGCATGGGTTACAATGGCTTTCCGAACGGCGTGTCGGATGATGAATTTCCCTGGGCACGGGAAGGTGAGCCGCTTGAAAAGAAATATTTTTACACAACGCACAGCGAACTCAACGCGATTCTCAATTACCGGGGCGGCAGTCTGGAGGGAGCAAAGCTCTATGTGACGCTGTTCCCCTGTAATGAATGCGCAAAGGCGATCATTCAGGCCGGCATCAGGACCGTGGTCTATCGGAGCGATAAATATGCGGCGGATCCGTCGTTTATCGCCTCAAAGCGCATGTTTGATGCGGCCGGTGTCAAGTATTATGCTTATGGGGAGACCGGCCGGGAGATCAGCATGACGCTGTGAGACGGGGAACAGGATAAAAAGGCGGAGCAATCCGTATGATATAAAGGAGCAGTTATGGCTAAGGATAAGAAACTTGTAGAATCAATCACTTCACGCGAGCAGGATTTCGCCCAGTGGTATACCGATGTGGTTAAAAAAGCCGAACTTACCGGTTACACTTCAGTAAAGGGCTGCATGGTGTTTAAGCCGGCGGGCTATGCGATCTGGGAAAATATTCAGAAGGAGCTTGACAGAAGATTTAAGGAGACCGGTGTTCAGAATGTCTATCTTCCGATGCTGATTCCGGAATCCCTTCTTGACAAGGAGAAGGATCATGTAGAAGGTTTTGCTCCGGAAGTTGCGTGGGTGACCCAGGGCGGACTTCAGCCGCTTCAGGAGAGGATGTGTGTACGTCCGACTTCAGAGACGCTGTTCTGCGACCTTTATGCCAAGGACATTCAGTCCTACCGTGACCTTCCGAAGGTTTATAACCAGTGGTGCTCCGTGCTCCGCTGGGAGAAGACGACCCGCCCGTTCCTGCGCTCAAGAGAATTCCTGTGGCAGGAGGGACATACAGCTCATGCGACTGCGGAAGAAGCAGAGGCCCGCACCAGACAGATGCTGAATGTCTATGCGGATTTTGTCGAGGACGTACTCGCGATACCGGTAGTCCGCGGCCAGAAGACGGAGAAGGAAAAATTCGCCGGCGCAGAAGCAACCTATACCATCGAGGCGCTGATGCACGACGGGCAGGCACTGCAGTCCGGAACGAGCCATAACTTCGGCGACGGCTTTGCGAAGGCCTTCGGCATTCAGTATACAGATAAAGACAACACGCTGAAATATGTCCACCAGACATCCTGGGGGATGACGACCCGTCTGATCGGCGCCATCATCATGGTTCACGGCGATGATGACGGTCTGGTTCTGCCGCCGAGAATCGCTCCGACCCAGTGCGTGGTGATTCCGATCCGCCAGAACGCAGAGGGCGTTCTTGACAGGGCAAATGAGATCACTGATGCCCTGAAGGCCGCCGGCATCCTTGTGAAGCTTGACGATACGGACCGCACACCGGGCTGGAAATTTGCGGATCAGGAGATGAGGGGCTTCCCGATGCGGATCGAGATCGGTCCGAAGGACATCGAGAACGGAACCTGTGTGCTGGTGCGCCGCGATACGCGCGAAAAGCTCACTGTCGCAATCAGCGATGCCGCTGCGGAAGCGGCAAAGCTTCTGGATACGATTCAGCACGATATGTTTGAGCGCGCGAAGAGCTTCCGCGCGGAGCATACCTTTGAGGCCGATGATTATGAGACATTCTGCTCAACGATTGAAAATAAGCCGGGCTTCGTGAAAGCTTACTGGTGCGGCGACCGCGCCTGTGAGGATAAGATCAAGGAAGATACCCGTGCGACCTCCCGCTGCATTCCGCTTGGTGCGGAAGGCGAGGCTTCAGATGGTGCCGTCTGCGTCTGCTGCGGCAGGAAAGCAAAAGCGAGAGTTTACTGGGGAAGAGCATATTGATTTGCCTCTGCATGCCGGAGGGGTCTGTCGTCGGCAGGTCCTCCGGCTTCAACTGCTGATCGGCTTCCCGTCTCTGAGCCAAAGAGGTAAAGGTCCGCTTTTACAAATGTGAAGCGTTTCGAGGCGTAAAGAAGGGCGGACTTATGGAGGCAATCCGAGGTCGGTCTGCGCGGCGTGAAATGCAATGAAGCGATCGGGGATTCTTCTGCGTGAAGTGAAGAAGTTAAGGATTTGCGGCGAAATAAAGCGATGAGATTAAGGATTCGCGGTGAAAGAAAGCGATGAGATTAAGGATTCCACCAAAAGTAAGTTATATACTGGATACTCTTGAACGGCATGGGTTTGAAGCCTATGCCGTTGGCGGCTGTGTGCGGGATGCCGTACTGGCAAGAGAGCCGCATGACTGGGATATCACCACATCGGCGAAGCCGGAGCAGGTCAAGCGCTGTTTCCGCCGCACGATTGATACCGGCATTTTACACGGGACCGTGACAGTGATGCTGGAAGCAGACGGCTTTGAAGTCACAACCTTTCGCATTGACGGCGCATACAGTGATGGCCGTCATCCTGATACGGTGACTTTTACGCCGAATTTAAGGGATGACCTGATGCGGCGGGATTTTACCATCAACGCGATGGCTTACAATGAGACCCGCGGGCTGGTCGATCTCTATGGCGGCATGCAGGATCTGCAGAAAAAGATCATTCGCTGTGTCGGGGATCCCGATCAGAGGTTTGAGGAAGATGCGCTCCGCGTGATGAGGGCGGTGCGTTTTGCGGCGCAGCTCGGCTTTCGGATTGAACCGGCGACCTCGGAAGCGGTGAAGAGACATGCCTCGCACCTTCAGGCGATAAGCGCCGAGAGAATCCGGGATGAATTGGTGAAGCTTCTTGCATCCCCGCATCCGGAGATGCTGAGGACACTGTATGAACTCGGAATCACGGCGATGGTTCTGCCGGAGCTGGACAAGTGCATGCAGACGCCGCAGAACACGCCGTGGCACATTTATTCTGTCGGAGAGCACATTATTCACTCGGTTCAGGGAATTGAGGCGGACCCGGATCTCAGAATGACGATGCTTCTTCACGACATTGCCAAGCCGGAGGTCAGGAATACGGATGCTGACGGACGGGACCATTTTCCCGGTCATGCCGAGGCGAGTTCGGTCATGGCGGACGGCATTCTGAGAAGGCTGAAATTTGACAATGCCACAAGGCGGCTGGTGACAGGTCTCATTCGCTGGCATATGCTGAGACCTGGGACGGATGCGGCTGACGTCAGAAAATGCATGGTCGCTGTCGGTCCGGAATCATTTGAAAAATGGCTTGCGGTTGTCTGGGCGGATACCATGGCGAAGAGTGACAAAGGCCGGGAAGATAAGCTCCGCTGGATCAACAATATGCATGCCCGGTACAGGCAGATCTTAAGAAACGGGGATCCGCTCCGTATCCGCGACCTGGCGATTAACGGAAATGATCTTGCAGCGATCGGCATCAGCGGAAAGGAGACGGGGGTGATCCTGAGCGAGTCGCTGGCAGAGGTGCTGAAGGATCCCGGCCGGAACCGGAGGGACTATCTGCTTGAATTTGCGCGGAAGCAGCATGCCGGCCGGTGAGCGCGGGACTGTCTGCAGCAGGAGAGCTTCCGGCAGAGGCTGTCCGGAAAGAAAACTTACGGAGACGAGGCAATGATCGGAATTGTACTTCATGAACCTGAACAGCCCGGAAATGCGGGGGCGATCGGAAGAACCTGTGTCTGTGCGGGGGCATCGCTCCATCTGATCGAGCCGCTTGGGTTTCATCTCACGGACCGCTATGTAAAGAGGGCGGGAATGGACTACTGGGAGCGGCTTGATGTGACCCGGTATATGGATTATGAGAGCTTTCTTGAGGCACATCAAAATGCAAAGATCTGGTATCTGACGACAAAGGCTGTTCAGTGCTATACCGAGGTGTCCTATGGTCCGGATGATTTCCTGATGTTCGGAAAGGAGAGCGGCGGGATTCCCGAGGAGATCCTGAGGGCGCATCCGGAGCGGTGCATCCGGATTCCGATGAAGCCGGACGAGCGGTCTTTGAATCTTGCGACATCTGCGGCCATCGTTGTATTTGAGGCACTGCGGCAGTGCGGATTTCCGGGAATGGATCGGAAGGGACATTTTCCAGATGAATCTTGACCCTGCCCCCTGTAAAGGAATATAATTGTGCATAACACAGCAGCGAAAAAACGGAGAGATACCGTAAAATATCACAAAAGAGGGGGATTTTAACGATGTATCAGGATGAGTATAAGCGCTGGCTTGAGGCAGAGCTTCTGGACTGCGATCTGAAGACGGAGCTCATGACGATCAGGGACGATGATGAGGCGATCAAGGATCGGTTCGCTGTCTCTCTTCAGTTCGGAACCGCCGGCCTTCGCGGAACCCTTGGCGCAGGTACAAACCGCATGAATATCTGGGTTGTCCGTCAGGCAACGCAGGGTGTTGCCGACTGGGTAAAGACACAGGGCGGCACACAGACAGTTGCAATCAGTTACGACAGCCGTCTCAAGGGCTATACCTTTGCCAAAGACGCGGCAGGCGTTCTGGCTGCGAACGGCATCAATGTCCGGATTTATGATGAGCTGATGCCGGTTCCGGCGCTCAGCTTTGCGACAAGATATTACAACTGCAACGCGGGCATTATGGTAACTGCTTCCCATAATCCGGCGAAATACAATGGCTACAAGGCGTACGGACCCGATGGCTGCCAGATGACGGATGATGCCGCAGCCATCGTCTATGATGCGATTCAGAAGACAGATGTCCTCACAGGCGCAAAATATATGTCTTTCGCGGAAGGTGTCGAAAAGGGTCTCATCCGTTTTGTCGGCGATGACTGTAAGGATGCTTTCTACGCCGCTGTTGAGTCCCGCCAGGTCAGACCGGGCCTTGCGAAGACAGCCGGCCTCAAGCTGGTTTATTCCCCGCTCAACGGAACCGGACTGGTTCCGGTAACCCGCGTTCTGAAGGATATCGGAATTACAGATATCACGATTGTTCCGGAGCAGGAATATCCGAACGGCTATTTCACAACCTGCTCTTATCCGAACCCGGAGATTTTCGCCGCTCTTGAAAAGGGTCTCGAGCTCGCAAAGGAAGTCGGAGCGGATCTGATGCTTGCGACCGATCCGGATGCGGACCGTGTCGGCATTGCCATGAAATGTCCGGATGGCTCTTACGAGCTTGTCACCGGCAATGAGATGGGCGTCCTTCTGCTTGATTACATCTGTGCGGGACGCATTGAGAAGGGGACGATGCCGAAGAATCCGGTTGCGGTGAAGTCTCTTGTCTCGACACCGCTGGCGGATAAGGTGGCAGAACATTACGGAGTCGAGCTGCGTCACACGCTGACCGGCTTTAAGTGGATCGGCGACCAGATCGCACAGCTTGAGGCTGCCGGTGAGGTTGACCGCTTCATATTCGGCTTCGAGGAGAGCTACGGCTATCTGGCAGGTCCGTATGTCCGCGACAAGGATGCCGTCATTGCATCAATGCTGATCTGTGAGATGGCAGCTTATTACCGCAGCATCGGCTCTTCTATCAAGCAGAGAATGGAAGAGATTTATGCCGAATATGGTCGTTACCTCAATAAGACCGACAGCTTCGAATTCCCGGGACTTACCGGCATGGACAAGATGGCGGGCATCATGGTCGATCTCAGAAAAGAGCCGCTTAAAGAGATCGCCGGCCGTGAGGTTACTTCCGTTACGGATTACGCGAAGCCGGAGGAAACCGGTCTTCCGAAGGCCAATGTGCTCACATATGCTCTGAGTGACGGATCTTCTGTTATCATTCGTCCGTCCGGCACGGAGCCGAAGATTAAGGCTTACTATACGACAAAGGGAGCTGATCTTGCGGCAGCTGAAGCTGTCAAGGCTGAGCTGGCTGACAGTCTGAAGCCTGTATTTGCCTGAAAATACAGGCGCTCCCACTGCTGCAGGCAGCAGCAGATGAAATCAATAGAGGCATAACGCTTGAGGCGGCGGCTGTTATTCTTGACAGGCGCCGTCTTAAGCGTTATAAAAGAATAGGCTGTCCCGGAAGGTGCTGCAGGAGTCGGAAAGATCAGTTCCTGTTTCCGTTACCACCGATAAGATTGAGGATTTAGATCCTGAGCCGGGATGAACACTGCTTCCGTTGCCGGATGCGGACAGCCGGAGTAATCTGCAATATAAGATATGGAGGGTTTTATTATGAATAAAGTCGAATTAGCCGAGGCAATCGCTGAGCAGACAGGTATCACCAAAAAGGATGCCGCTGCTGCTGTCAAGGCCTTTATTGAAGTTGTCACAGAGGAATTGAAGAAGGGCAACAAGGTTCAGATGGTAGGTTTCGGCACATTTGAAGTTGCTGAAAGAGAAGCGCATGAAGGCAGAAATCCGTCGACAGGCGAAACGATCATGATCGAAGCTTCCAGAGCTCCGAAGTTCAAGGCCGGCAAGGCTTTAAAGGAAGCTGTCAACGACTGAAGCGCAAGGGCGGAGGTTCTGACGCACCGGGATCTGTTATGAGAGAGAATCACCCCGCCGATCTGGTCCGGGGTGATTTTTTATTTCGTCATAACATACAGAAAAACGTGCCGGCGGCATGTTTTCCCGCTGCTTCGGTAATTTTCCGGGAAAGACTGCATTTATACCGTAAGACAGGAGAGGTTATGAGGCTTGATAAATATCTCAAAGTGTCTCGTCTGATTAAGAGGCGCACAATTGCGAATGAAGCCTGCGATGCAGGCAGAGTGACAGTCAATGACAAAGTCGTCAAGGCATCTTATGAGGTGAAGGTCGGAGATGTGATCGCAATTCATTTCGGAGAGAAGGAAGTGAAGGCGGAAGTGACCGCAATTATGGATACAACGAAGAAGGAAAATGCGGCTGAGATGTACCGCCTGCTCTGAATTTCCATAACGTCAGGAAAGTGTGACAGCGGGCGCTGTGCTTCCGCATGGGACGTCTGCGGTCTGTCGACCATACACGCGGAATGTGTGATGTCTGTTTTTTGAAGTGGAATTCCGAAGAGAGGACAATGCGCCGCAAAAAAGTGAGTGACGGCGATAAGGAGAGCGGAGCGATGAGCGGAAAGAAACGGAGACGGAGCGCGGAAGCGGCCAGAGAGAACCGAATCGGAATGACCGTGATCTTTTTCGTGGTTCTTCTTCTTTTTATTGTGCTGCTTTTCGAAGGACATCGTCTCAGGGCTCAGATTGCGGAAAATGATGCCCGGACAGCAAGTCTTGAATCAGCGATTCTGGCAGAAGAAGAACGGACGGCGAGCCTTGAATCCAAGAGAGATTATATGCAGACCGATGAATACGCAAAACAGGCGGCCAAAGATTATCTCGGCCTTGTGGAGAGCGGAGAGACTGTATTTCGGAGAGCGGACTAGATGAAGCGGGAAACGGAAGCGGAGCGGAAAGTAACAGAGGCCATGAAGGAAAACGGAATGCTGCGGAAGGGGGCGCGGGTGATTGCGGGCGTGTCCGGCGGCGCGGATTCGGTTTTCCTTTTTTTTGTGCTGAAAAGTCTGTGCGAGGCCAGAGAGATAGAACTCAGAGTGATTCATGTGCATCACGGAATCCGTGGCAGCGAAGCGGACGGCGATGAGGCCTTTGTCCGTGAACTGTGTCAAAGGTATGGGATTCCCTGCGAGGTTGTGAGACGCGATATTCCGTCGGAGGCTGCCGGGGCCGGTTATACTCTGGAAGAGGCTGGCAGGCTTGCGAGGCGGGAGATCTTTGAAAGAGCGGCTTTGTGCTGGCAGGGGGCCAAAATCGCGCTGGCACACCACCGAAATGATCTTGCGGAGACAGTGCTGTTCCGACTGGCGAGGGGAACCGGGATTCACGGACTGGCTGCGATGCAGCCGGTGAGCGGGATCTATCTCCGTCCGCTGCTTGGAGTGACGAGGGCGGAAATAGAGGCATCGCTTGCAGAAAGACATATTTCCTGGCGGGAGGATTCAACCAATGCGGGAGATGAAGCCGCAAGAAACCGCATCCGGCACCGGATTCTGCCGCTCATTGAAAAAGAGATCAATGAGGGCGCGGCCGAGCATCTTGCGCAGATTGCGGAGCAGGCCGCGCAGGCGGCCTCTTTTATTGAAGGCGAGGCAGCCAAGAGGGCAAAACGATATGTCCGGTATGCAGATAAAGGAAGCTGGATCTCCCGGCAGCTTCTCAGGGAACCGGAGCTTATGCAGACGGAGATCGTGAGGCTGGCCATTCGGCACATGACCGGGAAAACTGCGTCTTCCGGCTGCGCAAAGGATTTTTCCAGGGGACATATCCGGGATATCCTTCTTCTGTTCGGAAGAAAGGATGGGGCAGAGATTGACCTTCCCTGCGGACTGAGAGCTGTATGCTGCAGGACATTTCCGGAAACAGGCCGCTTTGATGAATCCGGTGACGGTGGGAGAAATCGATGCTTTGATACCGGGAGCTGTCCGGATCAGCCCGCTGATAAAGAAAACCGCCCGGACCTCCTGTATGAGGGAGGCATCTTCATCGGATACCGCCCGGAAAGCAGCTGGACCGCCGGAGAAATCAGGAAAAAGACTGATAAATTTTGCGAAACAGATGCAGGGTTCCGGCAGGGGTGTGCGATGCACGGAGACCGAACGAAAGAGGGTACTATTTTCATAGAGGAAGAAGAAAATGTGCCATCGCCAATCCCCGAAAATCAGTATACGAAATGGATTGACTGTGATAAAATTAAGAGTACGCTTGCTGTCCGAACCCGGCAAAGCGGTGATTTTCTGACAATCGATGCAGCGGGACACACGAAGAGTCTGTCGGATTATTTTACAAATACGCATGTGCCGAAGAGCCTGAGGGATCACATTCTTCTTGTCGCTGACGGGCATGAAATTGTGTGGGCTGCAGGTCTGAGGCTGGGGTATCGCTACCGCATCGGGCCGGATACCGATCGGGTGCTGAGGCTCCGGTATGCCGCAAAAGCGGAATTGCAAATGAAAGAGAGGATGGAAGATGAGCGAGAAGATTAGCGTGATGATTTCTGAGGAAGAGATCAAAGAGAGACTTACGGTCCTCGGCAGAGAGATCAGCGAGAAATACAGAGGGAAAGAAATCCACATGATCTGTGTTCTCAAGGGCGGCGTGTATTTTCTGACGGAACTCTCCAAGCACATCGATAAGGATGTTCCCGTAACGCTGGATTTTATGTCGGTTTCAAGCTACGGAAATGAGACGAAGTCGAGCGGTGTCGTAAAGATCGTAAAGGATCTGGATCAGCCGCTTGAGGGAAAGGATGTCCTTGTGGTGGAGGATATCATTGATTCCGGCAGAACGCTGAGCTATCTTCTTGAGATTCTCGAATCGAGAAAGCCGGCTTCCTTAAGCCTCTGCACACTTCTCGACAAGCCGTCCCGCCGGGAGAAGGAAGTGAAGGTTGATTATGTCGGATTTGAAATTGAGGATAAGTTCGTCGTCGGTTACGGCCTGGACTATCAGCAGCGCTACCGCAACCTTCCCTATGTCGGTGTCGTAGAGCTTGGCTGAAAACGGCTTAAGGATGCGGGGAAAAGTGCTTGCAGGGCCGGCTGACGGCTTAAGGATGCGGCGGAAGTGCTTGCAGGGCCGGCTGAGGCGGCTTAAGGATGCGGCGGAAGTGCTTGCAGGTCCCGGCTGAAACGGCTGCAGGATGTGACGAAAGCGGTCGCCGGATCTGAAGAAGCGGCTGCGGAGAAATGAGTCCGAAAAAGTCCGCAGCATCGTTGTAAATGTGAAGAAGCACGGAAACTATGGTGTCTTCTCAGCTTTGTTACAGAAACGGAGAATACGGTTTTGCCTCTTAGATTTTTCAGAAACCTGATTATCTATCTTGTGATTGTCTTTGGCTTTTATTTCGCCTGGCAGTACATGACCGGGAAGAATGATCAGACACAACAGTATTCCATGAGTGAGTTTCGGGAGGACCTCGAGAAGGGGAATGTGACCTCTGTCGAGATCCGGCCGAATGCGGAAGTGCCGACCGGTTCTGTCGTGGCGGTGACCACTGACGGACAGAAGCATTCCTTTTACGAGACCGATGTTGCGGCGATCCGCGATGAGCTTGAGGAGAAGTATCCGGAGCTTTCCGTGAGTGTGGCTGATGTGGATAACAGCGGCTCTTTTTCCACTACTTGGCTTCCGATTATCGTCGGTGTGGTGATCATGGCAGTCATGATGCTCTTCCTGATCCGCGGTGCCGGCGGAGGCGGAAATGCCCAGATGATGAATTTCGGCAAAAGCCGCGCTCAGATTGTGGACGGAAAGAATAACCGGGTGACCTTCAGGGATGTCGCCGGACTCGATGAGGAGAAGCAGGACCTCGAGGAGATCGTTGATTTTCTGAAGAATCCGGGAAAATACACCCGCATGGGGGCGAGGATTCCCAAGGGCGTGATTCTTGTCGGACCTCCCGGAACCGGCAAGACGATGATCGCAAAAGCGGTGGCCGGAGAGGCCGGGGTTCCGTTTTTCTCAATTTCCGGCTCGGATTTTGTGGAAATGTTTGTCGGCGTTGGCGCGTCCCGCGTCCGTGACCTGTTCGAGGATGCAAAAAAGAATCACCCCTGCATTGTGTTTATCGATGAGATCGATGCTGTGGCCCGCAGAAGAGGAGCGGGCATGGGCGGCGGCCACGATGAGCGCGAGCAGACGCTCAACCAGCTGCTTGTCGAGATGGACGGCTTTTCGGCAAATGAGGGGATTATCGTGATGGCAGCCACGAACCGCGTCGATATTCTCGATCCCGCGATCCTTCGTCCGGGGCGATTTGACCGGAAGGTCGCTGTCGGCATGCCGGATGTCAAGGGACGCGAGGCGATCCTGCGCGTTCACTCACAGGGGAAGCCCTGCGGGGATGACGTCGATCTGAAAGCGATTGCGCAGACAACGGCGGGATTTTCAGGGGCAGATCTTGAAAATCTTATGAATGAGGCTGCGATCGGAGCCGCAAAATCAGACAGAGCCTATATCCGTCAGGAGGATATCAGGAGTGCCTTCGTCAAGGTCGGAATCGGAACGGAGAAGAAGAGTAAGGTGATCTCTGAGAGAGATAAGGAGATTACAGCGTACCACGAATCAGGTCATGCACTGCTGTTCCACCTGCTGCCGGATGTCGGACCGGTCTACTCCGTTTCAATTATTCCTACCGGTATGGGTGCAGCCGGTTATACGATGCCGCTTCCGGAGAAGGATGAGCTCTTCAACACCAGAGGAAAGATGCTTCAGGACATCACGGTCTGTCTCGGCGGCCGTGTTGCGGAGGAGCTGATCTTTGACGATATTACATCAGGAGCTTCTCAGGACATAAAATCCGCTACAGCTACCGCTAAGGCGATGGTCATGCGGTACGGATTTTCCACAAAGCTCGGGCTTGTTACCTACGATGATTCCGACGAGGTCTTTATCGGCAGGGATTATGAGAAAACAAAAACTTACAGCGATGAGACTGCGGCCGAGATTGACCGCGAAGTGAGAGATATTATTGACCACTGCTACGCAGAGGCGAGGAGGATCATTCTGGACCACCGGGAAGCACTTGAAGCCTGTGCGAAGCTGCTGATGGAAAAGGAGAAGATCGGACAGAAGGAATTTGAGGCAATCTTTACGCCGGTTCCGCTCAGCCTTTCCAAAGAATAAATGATTTCAAAAACCAACGGGGAACCACATGGACAATCATAAGAAAGAAGCAGGAAGACGAATTGCGGAATATGTCGGAAGGATGTGTCCGGTCTTCAAGCCGAGGGCGGTCTACAGTGATGAGAGCCGGTACTACCGTGAACCTTTTGAGCCGAAGCCGGGAGATGAGGTGACGGTTCGGATTCGTACCCTGAAGAACAATGTGGACGGTGTCCGGTTTATCAGCGGAGCCATCTACGATGAGATGCAGCTTGAAAAGAGAGAGGGCGATTTTGATTATTACGTCTATCGCTTTGTGATCGGTGAAGAGAATGTTTCCTACTATTTTGAGCTTCGTTCGGGGAGTCTTTCCTGTTATTACAATAAGCTTGGCATCACGAGGGATCTTTCGGACCACAATGCATTCCGCATTGCACCCGGCTTCACCACGCCGGAGTGGGCGCGCGGCGCGGTCATGTATCAGATTTTTCCGGACCGGTTTGCCTGCGGAGATCCGACAAACAATGTGCTGACGGATGAGTATAATTATCTTCAGGAGCATTCCGTCCATGTGGATGACTGGTATAAAGTTCCGGAAGTTATGGACGTAAGGAATTTTTATGGCGGTGACCTGAAGGGAATTGAAGATAAGCTGGATTACCTTCAGGAACTGGGAGTGGAGGTCCTCTACCTTAACCCGATCTTTGTCTCACCGTCGAACCACAAGTATGATATTCAGGATTATGACCACGTTGATCCTCATCTGGGGAAGATCGTCAAAGATGTCGGCTGGCTTCTGCACAGCGGCGAGAACGGAAATATCAATGCGGCAAAATACATCTGCCGCGTGACGGAGCGGGAAAACCTTGAGGCATCGGACCGCTATTTTGCCGAACTTTGCGGGAAAATTCACGAGCGCGGCATGAAGATTATCCTGGACGGTGTCTTCAACCACTGCGGTTCTTTCAACAAATGGATGGACCGTGAGCGTATTTATGAGCGCCAGGGGAGCTATGAACCGGGGGCTTATGTGAGCGCAAACAGTCCGTACCGATCTTTTTTCAAATTCAACAATGAGCACGCCTGGCCGTACAATGAATTTTATGACGGCTGGTGGGGGCACAGCACGCTGCCGAAGCTCAACTATGAGGACAGCGAAAAGCTCACGGAGTATATCCTTCAGATCGCAAAAAAATGGGTTTCACCCCCATTCTCCGCCGATGGCTGGAGACTTGACGTGGCAGCGGACCTGGGACGCACAAGCGACTACAACCACAAGTTCTGGGAGCGCTTCCGCGCAGCGGTAAAGGAGGCGAACCCGAATGCGCTTATTTTGGCGGAACATTACGGGGAGACCTACGACTGGCTTCAGGGAAACGAGTGGGATACAGTCATGAACTATGACGCGTTTATGGAGCCGGTGTCCTGGTTCCTGACCGGCATGGAAAAGCACAGCGATGAGTTCCGGGGGGATCTTCTCGGGAACGGTGAGGTCTTCCGTCAGGCGATGGCTTATCATCAGGCAAGCTTTATGGCTTCATCGCTGCAATGTGCCATGAATGAACTTGATAATCACGATCATTCGAGATTTCTCACAAGAACCAATCACAAGGTCGGCCGTGTGGCACAGCTTGGCTCAGCTGCTGCTTCGGAGGGAATTGTTCCCGCGGTGATGCGCTCAGCAGTGATGATCCAGATGACTTATATCGGTGCACCGACGCTGTACTACGGTGATGAGGCCGGTGTTGTCGGCTTTACGGATCCTGACAACCGGAGAACTTATCCGTGGGGACGGGAAGATGAGGAAATGCTCGACTATTACCGGCGGGTGATCAGACTCCACAAAGACCACAGGCTGTTTACAGATGGATCGATCAAGGACCTCGGAAGCGGACAGAATTATGTGGTCTACGGCAGATTTTCCGATTGTGAACAGGCGGTCACAGCTGTCAATTCCGCGGACGAGACATTTTCAATTGAAATTCCGGTGTGGGAATTGGGAATTTCAAGGAATGAGAGCGCAAAGATGACGGAGCTCATCATGAGCTGGAAGGAAGGCTTTTTAGAAGAAGCGACGGAATATGAGATTGTATCCGGAATTCTGAAGCTTGAACTGAGACCGTACGAGGCGGTCACGCTGTATAGGAAGAATTGAAGTATCCCCCTCTCAGAATGTCAATTTGGCATCATCAGACTGAGAGGGGGATTTTTTGTTCGTTTTAACGTACAGAAAATGTACCGGCGGCACGTTTTTCAACTATTTGTTATTGCAGTTCTCCGATTGTGTCGCGGTAAAATTCTGCAAGGACCATCAGATAGTAGGGAATGATCCAGATCAAAGCAATACCGAGCGAACACAACGCCAGAATTCCGTAGCCGATGAAAGGAAGGACACAGGCAAGAAGCCTTTTCTTTCTCCCATACATGAGTTTAAGGCTTTGCTTCAGCGCTTCGATTGCACCGGTATCTTCTTTTTCAAGGAGGAAGAAGGGGGCAAGTGCGATGCTGATGCGGAAGAGAATGCAGAGTGCTGTACCGATAATACTCCAGATTCCCATGATGATCAGCCACGGGCGGGGATTATCGGAAACCATGAAGAGACCGGCAACAACCGGGGCGTAGATCAGAAGCTCTCCGCCGAGCTTTATAAGGCCGATGATAAAATAGCGGTCCGGCTGAATGCGGAAAGGAACGAGAAAGTCTTCCGGCGCGGGTTCGGTTCCCCGGGCAAGCTTCAGGAAATGCAGGAGTGCCCCGTCGGCAACGACTCCGAGAAAGAGTTCAAGAATGAGGGCGACAAGAAAGCCCATATAATAGGCGGAATCGCTTCCGTTCAGGGTGAAGCGGGAGGAAACCATGCCGGCAAGAAGCTCGAGAGAGATGAGAAGGAGTCCGGCTGCGGCGGCCTTACGCCAGTGCCCGTCGAGCTGCTGTCTGGCTGTACGATTGATTTTAGCGGAAGGCGATTCAGCTTTGACTGCTGCCATGTTGAGTATCCTTTCATGAACTTATTTGAACAGATGCAGCTGTTGACTGCAATTGCTTAGATGCGGAGCGGGAGGAAACTGCGATGAGCGGAGCAAAAGCGGCTGTGGTTACAGCGCGGCGCTGGGCGCTTCGGATTTGGCGGCGGGATTGCCTGCGTCAGCGGCACTGTCCGCACCGGCGATGGAACTGCCTGCGTCAGCGGCACTGTCCGCACCGGCGATGGAACTGCCTGCGTCAGCGGCACTGTCCGCACCGGCGATGGAACTGCCTGCGTCAGAGGTACTGTCCGCAGCTGCGTTGGCATCGCCCTCGGCTGCGCCGACAGTTGTTTCCGCAGAACTGTCTCCGATTCCGAGACCGCCGTACAGCCGGTTCTGGAGCTCTGAGAGAATTTCTTCCTGCAGGGTGCTGATGGCATAGGGATCGTTCGGATCCATATTGCGGATGCCGTCCATCATGACATCCCACACTCCGGTGGAGATGAGAAGCCAGAGAGAAAGCCCCATGGAAATTGCAAAAGCCAGAATTCCGGCGGAGGCAAGGCCGATGGCGGTCTTTGCCTGGCGGGAGAATTTTTTTCTTTTTGATAAAAGGGCGAGTGTGATGGCAATCGCCGCAAATGGGACGGACATGCCGAAAAATACGGCGACGAGGGAGACGATGCCAAAGATCAGCGCAGCTCTGGTGAGACCGCTGACTCTGTATTCTTCGGGGATTTCTCCGTATCCGGGTTCTCCCGGATGCCCGCTTCCGTGATCCCTGAAGGAGGTCCAGTATTCCTCCTGATCGGTATGGGAATCGCCGTTGTCGGTTCCGTTCAGTTCTCTCCAGTATTTTTGCGCATCAAAAGTAGGCTCATTCGGATTTTCTGAATCGCCGTTTTCAGGTGAGGAGCCGCGATCCCGGGCAGCTGTGGAATTCTCTTCCGCGCCGGGCATCAGGGGTTCATGCTCTTTATTTTCATTGAAATGTTCGTCCATCTGTCTATAGATCTCTTTCTGCTGCGGTTTCCGTCGTACAGGCACATCTTATATGCCGGCTGCATTTAAAAGCTGCGGCTGAAATTGCCTGTGTCCGCATGGATGAAGACGGAAGTTTGTGTATCAGAACCATAATAACACTACAAAGTCAATGACGCAAATGTAAGGAAATGGAGTGCTTTTTGTTTGACACTCGCTTCGCAAGTAAGTAAAATGAAAATGAGCAGAAGTCCGGAGGACCTGCAAAAAAATCAAAATCAAATCAGTGCAGTGAGGAGGATCATATGAAGAAGGGAATGATATTAGCAGCAGCGGTGATCGCAGCTATCGGAATGACGGTGAGCGCATCTGCTGCGGAATCCGGAGTTGATGCAGCCGCGCTTGAACCGGCCCGCGTCACGGTATTCGCGGCAAAAAGTCTGAACACGGTGATGGAAGAATTGATTTTAGCCTATCAGGAAATACAGCCGGACATCGAAGTTGTAGGAAGCTATGACAGTTCAGGGACACTCATGCTTCAGATTGAGGAAGCCGGCGGCTGTGATGTCTTTTTCTCAGCAGCCCAGAAGCAGATGAACGAGCTGGAGGAGCTGGGCCTTCTGGTCGAAGGAACAAGGACTGATGTTGTCAACAATCAGGTATGTGTGGTAACCTATAAGGACAGCGGTACGGCGGTCACGGGGCTTGATAATCTTGATCTGGCGGCCAATATGGCTCTGGCAGACGGTTCGGTTCCGGTCGGCAAATATACGAGGCAGGCGCTTGTAAATGCCGGAATTCTCGAGCCTGCAGAGGATGTCTCGAAGATTACAACGGATGAGGTTTCTGAAGCACTTGGCGGTCTTGAGATCAATGAGTGTGCAAACGTCGGAGCTGTTACGGCTGCGGTTGCGGAAGGCTCAAATGAGGTCGGTACGGTTTATTATTCCGATACCTATGGCTTTGAAGATGATCTTGTGATTCTCGAAACAATTCCCTATGAACTGACCGGAGATGTGATTTATCCTGTCGCGCAGGTGATTAATGAGGAAGCTGATGAGGCAGAGACAGCTGCGGCAGCGGATTTTATCGCATTTCTGACTTCGGATACAGCAAAGGAGATTTATCAGAGCTTCTACTTTGACACAGATGTGGAATGATCTGATTATTATGATGCCGGGGTCAAAAGACATTTTCCGTGGTATCATCATAATATGAGGTATTGAATATTTCGGTGCGGCGCATTCGAATGTGCCGCGCCGAATTTTGCAAACGGAAAATCAGGAAAAGTCTACAGACGGAGAGATCAGAATGCGGGACGTAATGCTGTTTCTGCAGGATGCGGACTGGAGTCCGCTTTTTATATCACTTAAAACCGGTGTTGTCGCGGCTGCAATTTCTTTTTTTATGGGAATTTTTGCGGCCAGAAAGGTTGTGAAGGCCGGACCGAAGGTGAGAGCGGTGGCAGACGGTCTTCTGACACTTCCGATGGTTCTTCCTCCGACGGTTGCCGGCTTTTTTCTGCTGATTATTTTCAGCCTGAGGAGGCCGGTGGGTTCAGCGCTGTATCAACAGTTTGGGATTAAGGTTGTTCAGACCTGGCTTGGGTGCATTCTGGCGGCAGTTGTCATTTCATTTCCGCTGATGTATCGGAATGCCAGAGCTGCATTTGAACAGGTGGACGTGAACCTTGTCTATGCGGCGAGAACACTTGGAATGTCCGAGACAAAGATTTTCTGGAAAGTCATTATGCCGGCTGCGGGACCCGGCGTCGTCTCCGGCACCATCCTGACCTTTGCCCGTGCCCTCGGAGAGTACGGGGCAACCGCGATGCTTGCCGGCAACATACCTAAAAAGACCAGCACGATCTCCCAGCGGATTGCGATGGTCATTCAGGACGGGGACTATGCGTCGGCCGGTTTTTGGGTCGCAGTGGTGATGCTGATCGCTTTTGGGATCGTTGTTCTGATGAATCTTGTGACTTCAAAGAAAATGAAAAACAGCAGCCGATACTAAAAACCGGAAGAACTGTTATCATGCTTTTGAACGCAGTACAGGCAGGCTTCCGCCTCTAAGTTCCGGAGACGCAGACAGAGGGGTACGGGGAGAGGATGCCAGTGCCGGGAGGGGGAAAGTCCCCTGACAAGCCTCGAAGCGGATGACGAAAGTCCGCTATGCACGGAGACCGCAGAAATGAAAGGTATAAAGAGAGAAGAACAATGCCGGATCGGGATAATCAGAATCGATTAGAAGTCAGAATCCGCAAAAAGCTTGCCGGATTTACTTTAAATATAGAATTTGAGACCGGAGAGGGAGTATTTGCCCTGCTCGGCGCCTCCGGCTGCGGAAAGAGCATGACGCTCAAGTGTATCGCCGGAATCGAACAGCCGGACGAAGGAAGGATTGTGCTCGGCGGACGGGTGCTGTATGATTCTTACGGAAAGATTAATCTGCCGCCGCAGAAGAGACGTGTCGGTTATATGTTTCAGGATTATGCGCTGTTTCCGAATATGACAGTCCGGCAGAATGTGATGGCCGGAATGGGGAAAAAGCCGGATGCCGGTAAGGTTGGACAGATTCTGGAAAGATTTCATATCCGTGAACTGGCGGATATCTATCCGGCAAGGCTGTCCGGAGGTCAGAAGCAGAGGACGGCGATGGCACGGCTTGTGGCGCAGGAACCGGATGTGATTCTTCTTGATGAGCCGTTTTCCGCACTTGACAGTTATCTTAAATGGCAGCTGGAGCAGGAGATGAAGGAAATTCTGAGTGAGGTCCGGAAGCCGACGATTTTTGTATCTCATGATCGCGATGAGGTCTATCATCTCTGTTCAACGGTCTGCTGCATCAATGAGGGCAAGACGGAGACAATCGAACCACTGAAGGAATTTTTCAGGGAACCGAAAACCCGGACAGCGGCTATTCTGTCTGGCTGTAAAAATGTTGCGCCCGTGAAAGTTCTGGACCCGCATCATATTTTCTGTGAAAAATGGAACATGGGGCTAACGGTGCGGAGAGAAATACCGCGGGACATCCGTTTTGCCGGTATTCGGGCTCACAGCTTCAGGGCGGAGCGTGGGGACGGCTGCGACAATATTTTTAAAATCAGTTCCTGTCAGCTGCAGGAGGACCCGTTTGAGTGGACTGTTTTTTTCCGGACATGTACTGAGGGGGATGTTCTCCAGTGGAAGCTCGGGAAGAGCGGTTTTTACCCGGAAGCGGTGCCGGAGGCACTGTACCTTGACAGTGATCAGATCATGCTGCTGAGCGAGTAGACTCGCGGCGCATAAAAGAAGTGATATAGAATCAATTTTCGGTCAGGCATAGATACGGGTATGATGCTGCCTGGCATGATGGAAAGAAGAGGAATGCAGTAAGAGGTGAGAGTATGAAACAGATCAGAACAGAGGACGCCGTCGGGCATGTGCTTTGCCATGACCTCACGCAGATCATTGTTGGGGAGAAAAAGGACGCGGTTTTTCGCAAGGGTCATGTCGTGACGGAGGAGGATATTCCGGTTCTGCTCAGCATCGGCAAGGAAAATCTCTATGTCTGGGAAAAAGATGAGACGATGCTGCATGAAGACGAGGGCGCGGACATCTTAAGAGAACTCTGCCAGAGTGATTATATGCACGCGACGTCTCCGAAAGAGGGCAAGATCAGCCTGCTCGCGGATACGGCGTCTGTGCTCAAGATCAATCGCGAGAAGCTGGTGGCAGTGAATTCCTGCGGAGAGGTCATGATTGCCTCAAAGAGAGGGGATACGCTCATTAAAAAGGCACAGGTATTTGCCGGAATGAGAGTCATTCCTCTGGTGATAAAAAAGGATAAAATGGAGAAGGTGCGGGCGGCGGCCGGTCCGGAGCCGATCTTCCGACTTCTTCCGCTCAAAGCGAAAAAATGCGCAATTCTTGCGACCGGCAGCGAGATCTTCAAGGGAAGGATCAAGGATACCTTTACACCGGTAATTGAAGAAAAGCTGACAGAGCTTGGAGCTTCCGTGACAGACCGCAGAATTCTCGATGATAATGACGCAATGACGACAGCGGCGATTCTGGATGCGATTGGCAAAGGGGCGGAGCTTGTGTGCGTGACTGGGGGCATGAGCGTCGACCCGGACGATAAGACGCCGCTCGCCATCAAAAATACCGGCGCGAAGATTATCACTTATGGGGCGCCGGTACTGCCCGGCGCGATGTTTCTTCTTTCTTACTATCACGTGAAGAGAGCTGATGGGGCGGAAGACGTGATTCCGGTCGTGGGGCTTCCGGGCTGCGTGATGTATGCAAAGCGGACGATTTTTGATATGGTGCTGCCAAGGCTTCTTGCGGATGATCCGGTGACCTTTGAGGAACTGGCATCACTTGGTGAAGGTGGACTCATCTGAGGATGCTTTTCGTTTTCCGGAATATGCCGGGAAACAGGAA
>R11__coassemble_363_pt1 | contig 31187 bp, 24 predicted proteins | sample R11__metabat2_low_PE_006 | metagenome-assembled genome bin R11 | reverse complement strand
GCGCTTCTAGCTCAGTTGGTAGAGCACCTGACTCTTAATCAGGGTGTCCGGGGTTCGAGTCCCCGGAGGCGCATGGAAGTCCGATGCAGCTTGCATCGGACTTTTCTATTTGTCATAACGCACGGGAAAAGGTGCCGATGGCACGTTTTCCTGTTTGCCTCAGCATATCAAAGAAACTGCAGTGGCAGGCCTTTGATTATCGGCATCAGCCTGCTGAACGAACTCTTTTTCTCCCTGCGCATGGGAGAGCACCCGACATTGAGGCAGTCGCGGCAGCGGATCAGGCATCTCTCTCTGCGTTCTTTGTGCCGCTTTACGAAGCGGGAAAAAGAATGGTTGTACAGAAAAACAGAGCCTTTCAGCCGAAAAAAGGTGAATTTCGCTAAAAATAAAAGTAATGCGTGATTTTCTAACCGAATTATGTATAATGTGAAAAGGGAAAGTGTTGTGAAGACAGCCGGCGAATCATGGATTCCGGTTTTCAAAATCGCCTTCTTAAAAGGCGTTCTAACAGATTTCACGACGCATAACAAAGTAAATCATCATCAAAGAAAGAGGTTTTAACGATGGCAGAAATCAATTTGAGCAAGTATGGCATCACCGGAACAACAGGCATTATGCGCAATCCGTCCTATGATGTTCTTTTCGAAGAAGAGACCAAGGCAGGCCTTGAAGGCTATGAAGTCGGTCAGGTCAGCGAACTCGGTGCTGTTAATGTTATGACCGGTATCTATACCGGACGTTCTCCTAAAGATAAGTTCATCGTCATGGATGAGAATTCCAAGGATACGGTATGGTGGACTACTCCGGAATATCCGAATGACAACCATGCTGCTTCCGAAGCAACCTGGGCAGCTGTCAAGGAGATCGCGCTTAAGGAACTCTCTGACAAGGATCTTTATGTTGTAGATGCATTCTGCGGCGCCAACAAGGATACCCGTATGGCAGTCCGCTTCATCGTTGAAGTTGCATGGCAGGCACATTTTATTGAAAATATGTTCATCAAGCCGTCAGCCGAAGAGCTTGCAGCTTTTGAGCCGGACTTTGTCGTTTACAATGCTTCAAAGGCAAAGGTTGAGAACTATAAGGAACTTGGTCTGAATTCCGAGACAGCGGTTGTTTTCAACATCACAAGCCGTGAACAGGTTATCATCAATACATGGTACGGCGGAGAAATGAAGAAGGGTATGTTCTCCATGATGAACTACTATCTGCCGCTGAAGGGCATTGCTTCCATGCACTGCTCTGCAAATACAGATATGGAAGGAAAGAACACAGCGATCTTCTTCGGCCTTTCCGGCACAGGCAAGACCACTCTTTCCACAGATCCGAAGCGTCTTCTGATCGGCGATGACGAACACGGCTGGGATGACAACGGTGTCTTCAACTTCGAAGGCGGCTGCTATGCTAAGGTTATCAACCTTGACAAGGATTCTGAGCCGGATATCTACAATGCCATCAAGCGCGATGCTCTTCTTGAGAACGTAACAATTGATGAGGCAGGCAAGATCGATTTCGCAGATAAGTCCGTCACAGAGAATACACGTGTTTCTTATCCGATCGACCACATTGAGAAGATTGCGTCCAAAGTGAACGGCATCTCTGCCGGCCCGGCCGCTGACAATGTTATCTTCCTTTCCGCAGATGCGTTCGGCGTTCTTCCGCCGGTTTCCATTCTGACACCGGAGCAGACAAAGTATTACTTCCTGTCAGGCTTCACAGCAAAGCTTGCGGGTACAGAGCGCGGCATCACAGAGCCGACACCGACTTTCTCCGCATGCTTCGGTCAGGCATTCCTGGAACTGCATCCGACAAAGTATGCTGAAGAACTCGTTAAGAGAATGGAAAAGAGCGGCGCTAAGGCTTATCTGGTCAACACAGGCTGGAACGGCACCGGCAAGCGTATTTCCATCAAGGATACACGCGGTATCATCGATGCGATCTTAAGCGGCGATGTCCTGAAAGCTCCGACTAAGAAGATTCCGTATTTCGATTTTGAAGTTCCGACAGAACTTCCGGGCGTAGACACAGGTATTCTTGATCCGCGTGACACATATGCAGATGCGGCAGAGTGGGAAGAGAAGGCTAAAGATCTTGCTCAGAGATTTATCAAGAACTTCGCGAAGTATGAAGGAAATGAAGCCGGCAAGGCACTTGTCGCAGCTGGTCCGCAGATGTAATGTTTTGCAGCCGCGAACAGAAGGAACTCATGCCCGCAGATCCGTTTGTTCGTCATTGTGTGCAGAAAATTAATATTATATCACATTTATGATTTCGAAAATCCTCTCCTTTGACCTGTCAAGGGAGGGGATTTTTCTGATGTTCACTCAAGATACACAAAGGTGTGTGATAATGAGTTCACTTTATAATTGCGCAATGCGCAGTGCAAATGAGGTCCTGAAGCAGGTGCCGGAGAATGCCGGCCTGCGATCCGGAGTGAAAAACAAAAATGGAGAGTTTGATATGATGAAGAAAAAGACGGTTCTTGCGGCAGCGGCATTTCTTGCCGTTTCAATGGGAGTATGCGGTTCCTCTGCAGCAGTGAGTGCAGCTTCCGAAGAGGATGAAACCATCAGTCTGGCTGAAGTTTATGATGAAAACGGCGAACTGGATGAATACGATGAATCGGAAGAGTACGATGAGTCTGAAGATTACGATATCTATGACCTTCTTGATGAGGAGGAAGACGAGGTTTATGAATCGGATGCGATGACAGACTTTGAACTCTCGAATCCGTTTGGTGATCCTGTCACGGTAAAAGTATGGGAAGGTGCGGAAGGTGAGCCTGATGTGGGAGAAGACTATGCTTCACTTACAACAAACGCCAACTACATTGCCGTGACTCATGAAGTCCTCCGGCAGGACGGCGAACCGGCGGAGATCCTTCTGGAAGAGCTTCAGAGTCTTGCTGAAACAAATATGGCTTATGCCACGATCAGTCTTGTGTCACCGCGGCAGGATGAGACGCAGGCCTGGTCGGGACTTAAGTACTCAGGCCTCGGTATGAGCGGTTACGGTCAGCTGGTTGTCATTCGCAAAGCCGGCGACGGTATTATTGTAAAGACAACGGTTGAATATTCGATCGGTGAGGATATCTACGGGACGGATTATACGCCCGATGCGGATAAACTCAAGACGGCGATTGAAGCACTTGGTATTTCCAACACTGCCGGCGAAGAACTGGATATGACCCTGGAAGAAATTCTGCCTTCACCGGAACTTCATGAATATACGGTGACAGATGCGACTGTGGGAGAAAAGACGCTGTGGGTCTGGGAAGACGAGCCGTATGTAATGACCGCTGCGGATTATGACTATGATTATGATGATGTATCAGACAGTTTTGCCGAAGAGATAGAGGATGATACTGCAGATACGCAGGAAGCAACAGACAGCTTTGTGGAGACATATCTGGATACAGGTGACTCTGAGGAAGAGTACTACGAAGACGAGGATTATGAGGAGGAGAATGCCTTTATTCTTTATTGCAGTACCTCCTGCCGCGGAGTTTTTGCCAGCATAGAGATGTATGAGAATGACGATCCGGATATTGCACAGTCACTTGTCGATGAATACACAAGTTATCTCTGCTACTATGGTGCCGAGGAGCTTAAGCGCAGCGAAGTTCATACTTCTGAGAACGGCTGCTGGGTCAGCGCATGCTACGGCCCGGACGAGACTGATGAGTCCTATCAGAACCTGCGCCTGGTTTATGCGGTGATTCTGGATGATAACACCTATACATCGATTGAATGCTACGTTCCGAGCGATGCGGATGAGGAAACCTTCCAGTCATTCCTGAATCAATACGGCATTACTTATGATGAGCCGACGGTTGAAGTCGCTCAGGAAGAGTATGATTATGATGATGAAGAGTATTACGACGATGAAGCGTATTACGACGAAGAGTACCTCGACGAAGAATACAATGATGAAGAAGCTCTGAATGAGGAGTAAATGCAGGCGGCAGGCCCCTTTGGTTGAGTTTTTCCGGATATTTTGAGATAATAAAGCAATGGAATAAAAGCTGGAGGTGAAGCCATGAAAAAAACAGCGATGATATTGCTTTGTGCAGCTGCCCTCGCTGTCGGTGCGGTCACCGCATCGGCGGAGAGTGAAACCAAAAAGGCCGTCTATCTCGGTGTTAAGGATTACGGAAGCAGTGCAGTCAATAAAGATACAAAGCCGGACTTTGAATATAATTTTTTTGTTGACGGTGAAAACGTGACTTACCTGGTCGACAATGGGTCACCCGATGATGACAGTCTTTGGTCATACGATATTCAGAATACGCTGCAGGAGGGCTCACTCTACGAGATTACTGTCAATGAGGGAGTGGTGACGGAGGCGGACAATCTCGAGGATGATGAAGATCTTGTCAAGGGAACGATCGGGGCCCTGACGGATAAAACTGTCGTGATCGGCACAAAGAGTTATGCGTTGGGATCGAAATCAAAGACCTGGAGAATTAACAGAGAAGCCGGCGGCGCATCGGTTGAAGCGGCAGAAGCTGCCTCGGGTGAAACCGTGTGGGCAACCTTAAATTCCAACGGGACGGTTACGGCGCTTTATCTCACTGATATTTCTGTGAATGTCGTCTATCCGGTGTCCGGTACACCCGGCAGAAAAACCCTTAAGAATTTTCTTTCGACGGCCCTTATGCCTGTCGGGACAACACTTTACATGTTTGGCGGCGGCTGGAACTGGCAGGACACCGGGACGAGTCGTTTTGTGTGCGAGATTGGAGTTCCGGAGTCCTGGATCAGTTTTTTTCAGTCGCAGGACATGAATTACACATTTAAATCACAGGACTATGCGAGCGGGGATCTGATGGAAAATGCGGACCCGGCGAACAGTTATTATCCGTATTATGGATGGAATGAGTATAATTATGCCGGTGTAGACTGTTCGGCCTATATCGCCTGGACAACGTATAATACAATCAACAAAAAAAGCGGAAAATCCGGATATCTGACAAATTCCAAGAGGATTGCCTCTTCATATGCCGGCAGGAGCTGGGGAACGCTGTCTACGGATTTCAACAAGCCGAAGAACAGCAGGTCGAGTGACTTTAAGCCCGGTGATATTATCAGCATCGACGGGCATGCCTGGATTACGCTTGGAACCTGCAGTGACGGATCCATCCTGATTCTGCATTCAAGTCCGACGCTGAGTTATACTAATGAACCGGGCGGGGGACCGCAGATCAGCGCCATAGGCGATTCGGAAGACTGCAAGGCTTTTAAACTTGCCGAAGAGTATATGACAAAATACTATCCGGAATGGAGCAGCCGGTATCCGGTTGTGCTCAGGGACTACGAAACCATGACGAATATTGAGGCTGAAGGAACAGGGAAATTTTCCTGGGATGTGAGCGGCGACGGTGTGCTCACAGATCCGGACGGCTATCAGGAGATGTCGGGAGAGGAAGTACTTGCGGATCTGTTCGGCGAGGAATGATTTCCTTCAGAAGGAATGCGGCCTTGCGGACTTCCAAAACAGCCGTAAATTTCACGAAAACGGCAGAAAATGCCGAAATTTACAGAAATGTAACAGAAATGTCATTAATGTACGAAAAAGTAAAACAAAATTAATATCGAGAGGCCCGAAAAGGCGGTCCGCTAACTTGACATAACGCGGCAGTAATTTATAATAATTACAGTATGTAGTTTTATGCTCTGCGTACAAACACAAAATATTGAAGGGTGTGTTTGAATGGTCATAGAAGGAAAAGTAGAGCGGTACGTCGAAGAGGTGGTCTCCAATATCCCTGCTGCAGACCGGGCACGGGCTGCGCAGGAGACAACGGATATGATCTTCAGGCTGATCCGTGAATGCGCCGGGGAGCGGGTACCTGATATCCTTGATGCAAGGGCTGTCATAAGGGAACTCGGGGCGCCTGAAAATGTCGCTCTGGCATGGATTGATGCAAATGAGGGACGCGGGGAGTCGGCTCAGGCCGCTTTTGGTATGATGCGTATTCTTGAGAAAATTCCGGTGTTGAAGCGTGTCGGTCCCGAAAAGATTGTAAACCGGACTTCGCAGATCCTCAGAATTTGTTCCGTGCTGGCATTTCTGCTGGTTCTGTTCGGTATTATCGGAATTGGGACCCATATCAGCACTTCAATGCTTCCGATCCTGATCGGAGGAGTTGTTGCGCTGATTACGGTGATGGGACGCAGCGTTCTTGTTGCCCAGAATTCGTAGCTGTTTTAAGTGTCGGTATGCGTGACGGAAGAGATTCTTTTTGTATCGTGATATCGTTATGCGGGATCGGACCCCCGAAAGGGTGTCCGGTCTTTCTTGTCACATAGATCTTATAATATCAGATGGAGGAATAACATGATGATGACAGCTTCACCTTCTGCCTGCATTGAGCTTAAGCCGGGAACACATTTTGCAAAATGCGTTCTTATGCCGGGTGATCCGCTTCGCGCCAGATATATCGCGGAACATTATCTGGAAAATCCGGTGCTCGTCAATGATGTCCGCAATATGCTTGCTTACACCGGCACTTATGAGGGCCGGGAAGTTTCCGTTATGGGATCCGGCATGGGCAGCGCGTCACTGGCGCTTTATGTTCATGAACTGTTCAATTTTTTCGGTGTTGAGGCGGTGATCCGCGTGGGAACAGCCGGCGGTCTCGGCGATGATGTCCATGTAAGAGATGTTGTTCTTGCAATGTCAGCTTCTACGAACAGCAGTTTTAATGACGCAATCGGTCTTCCGGGAATTATGGCACCGACTGCTGATTACGGCATGCTGAAGACTGCCGAGGCGGTGGCCGGGGAGATCGGCGTGAGGGCGGATGTCGGTTGCGTATACACTTCGGATTTCTTCTATTATCCGCAGCCGGATCTGAACCGGAAGGTAAAAGAGGAAGGTCATCTTGCCCTTGAGATGGAGACGGCGGGACTTTACCTGATGGCGATGCACAATCATAAGAAGGCACTTTCCGTGCTGACGATCTCGGATCATATTTTCACCGGCGAGGCTCTGACAGCAATTGAACGTCAGGAGAGCTTCCATGAAATGATGGAGATTGCACTCAAGACCGCAGTCAGAACAGAGTTCTGAAATTTCTATAAATACGGCGAACGGCTTCTTGCTATTTGAAGCCGTTCGTTATATATTTTCTGTACGGATTCCGGGCGGCGAGGATGCCGTCTGCCGCTGAGACGTACTGAAAATGGAGGCTTTTTGATATGAAAGGTTTTTTTGAAAGAATTGCTGCCAAAATGCGGGAAATAATGGCCGGCCGATATGGTACGGATGACTTTTCGAGATTTCTTCTGGTCGTGACCATGGTGCTGCTTCTAATCTCCATGTTTGCGGGACAGGGAATCCTCTATTTTGTCGCGCTGGCCTGCCTCATTTATTCCTATTTCCGTATTCTTTCGAAAAACTATGTCAAGAGAAGGGCGGAGAACGAAAAGTATCTCAGCATGACGGCGAAAATACGGAAATCTTTCCGGATTACACGGAAACGCTTCAGTGACCGCAAGGATTACCGGTATTTTAAATGTCCGAACTGCAGTCAGGAAGTACGCGTCCCAAAGGGAAAGGGACGCATCAGAATTACCTGTCCGAAGTGCCGCACACAGTTTGACCGAACGGTCTGAGAAGGGACAAGCCGGTTGTTTGGCTATGTGACGGTCAATCAGGAAGAACTGAAGATCAGGGAATACAGGAGATACAGGAGCTTTTACTGCGGACTCTGCAGATCACTTGCGGCAAGGTACGGAGTGCGCGGGCAGATGATCCTTCCGTATGATATGGTTTTTCTGAATGTTCTTCTGAACGGACTTTATGAACTTCCGCTGGAAGAAAAGGATATCAGATGTCTCGCGCATCCTTTTTCAAAACAGCACATGGTTTATAATGAAATTACGGATTACTGCGCCGACATCGGTCTTCTGCTGGCCTATTACAAGCTGCAGGACGATGTGGAAGATGTGAAGAGTATGAAGGCAAGAACAGCCGCCGGACTGATTCGGAAAAATGCTGAGAAGGCTGCCGGGAAGTGGCCGCAGAAGGCGGAGGCGATACAGGATTTCATTCGGCTTCAGAGTCTTGGCGAAAAACGTGACGAGCAGAATCTCGATGAGATCGCCGGGCATACCGGTAAGGTGCTGGGAGAGATCTTCGCATGGCGCAATGATGTGTGGGCGGATATTCTCCGCAGAATGGGTTTTTATCTCGGAAAATACGTTTATCTCCTGGATGCGTACGATGATCTTGAGAAGGATCGGCAGAAGCGGCTATATAATCCATGGGAAAAAATTTCGGGACAGGTGGATTTCGATGCCTGCGTAGAGAATACCCTGACACTTATGATGGCGGATTGTGCGAGAGAATTTGAGAAGCTTCCGATTGTTCAGGATATTGAGATTCTGAGAAATGTCATCTATTCCGGTGTATGGGTGAAATATCGCGCGGTACGGCAGGAACGGGACAACAGGGATACGGAGAATAAGAAATGATAGCAGATCCATATAAGGTACTGGGCGTCAGTGAAAATGTATCTGACGCGGATCTGAAAAAAACATACCGGGAACTGAGCAAAAAATGGCATCCCGATGCGAATCCGAATAATCAGCAGGCCGCGGAGGAGCGGTTTAAAGAAATTCAGGAGGCATACCGGCAGATTGTTGATGCGCGTGCGAAGGGGACAAGTGCGTACGGAACGGCACAGAACACTTCAGGCAATTACGGCGGCTATTCCTCTTCGGGGTCGGGCGGCGGCTATCAGGACTACGGCAATTACGGCGGTTTCGGTGGTTTTGAGGAATTTTTCAGCCAGTGGTCGCAGTATTCTGATGAAAGGCGGAGTCAGGAGAATTCCAACGAGCTGAATGCTGCAAGAAATTATATTAATAACGGCTATTATCAGGAAGCGATGACAGCACTTGAACAGGTTGACCAGAGCCTTCGGGGGGCAAGGTGGTATTATTTCGCTGCAGTTGCAAGCCAGGGACTGGGCAATAACATCAACGCCATGACCTATGCCAAGAAGGCCTGTGATCTTGAACCGGGAAATGCGGAGTATGCGAATCTCCTGAACCGGCTGCAAAACGGCGGCACCTGGTACCAGGACCGCGGAACAGAATACGGCGGGTTTGGAAGCATGGATCCGCAGGCGAAATGGTGTCTTTCGCTTTGTGCGATCAATCTGCTCTGCGGCGGGTGCTGCAGGGGACCGGTTTTCTTTTGCTGAAAAGACACGGCGCAGACGATGCCTGCGCCGTGCCTTTTGTTTTCGTCATAACGTAAGAAAACGTGCCGGCGGCACGGTTTCTTGTTGTCTCAGCATACCCAGGGAGCTGCCAGTGGCAGGTCCTTGGGTTTCAGTGCTCGTTTCAGAGATTTTTAGCTCGTCAGAAGCATACACAGACATGGGGCGTTCAGCGATGAAAAGCCTGTTGAGGGTGCAGGATGAACTTGTCGATGATTTCCGTGAGACCGGAGTGATCACAGTCCCGTTCTGTAATGTAATCGGCAGCGGCTTTTACTTCCGGGGAGGCATTCTGCATGGCGCAGCCGACTCCGGCTGCTTCAATCATTGGAATATCATTTTCAGAGTCACCGGCACTGACGGTCTGTTCGATGGGAACGTCGAGGTGTTTCGCCAAAAATCGAACAGCAGAGCCTTTGGAGACTCCTGCGCGGACGATTTCCAGATACCAGTCATTGGAGTAAAAGCAGGAGAGGCGGCCGCACGACCATTTTTCAATTTCGGCACGCAGACGGTCAAGCTTTGATCGGTTGTGAAGATCGATCGCAAGAAGCTTGATCGGATCTTCGGTGAGCGTATCCGGAAGGCCGGGATCGATTCGATAGGAAATATGGAGCGAACGGATGTAGAAGGCGAGCTCTTCGTTCATTTCGCGGGAGAGAACATCTCTGGAGTCATAAGTCTGGATGTGAAGTCCCTCAGCCTCGGCAAGTCGAAAGATATAAGAGGCTTCCCCGACGGAGACGCATTGTTTGAGGAGCGCTGTCCCGGTTTCAAAATCCCAGATCTCGGCACCGTTGCCGGAGATACAGTAACAGCCGGGTCTGTCGAGACGCAGCTGTTTCGCGATGCCGATGACACCGGGCAGCGATCTGCCGCTCGCGATCACAATTCTGTGCCCGTTCGCGAGAACGCTGCGGATGGCTTCATTCACCTCCGGAGTGATTTCTTTCTTCCGGTTCAGGAGAGTATTATCAATATCGAGAAACAGAATGCGGGTGGTGTCCATAGCGGTCCTTTCTCTGGCAGACGTCAGGCTTCAATTGTTTTCTGTGTTGTGATAATATCAGATTTGATGCGGTTTTGCATATCATGTTTTGCATATCAAATGACAATAAATGATGATATAAAAATGTTTTTTGAGTGACTGCAATTGACGGCTTCTTTCACTGACGTTAAAATAACGTTGCGGTTTTTTATCGTTATCTTTAGAAATACCAAAGGATCTGCCGGCGGCAGGCTTTTTAGTTCGTTATAACGTACAGAAAACGTGCCGCCGGCACGGTTTTTGGGTCAGTTTAATAAGGAAAATGGGTGGAAAAACAATGCGTAGAAAAATGATCAGATCGGCAGCGGTACTTGTGTCTTCAGCAATGATAACAGTTTCTCTCGGCGGCTGCTCACTTACTTCTATAACTCCGAATGCGGCCCCGGAAGCTGTTCAGGAGTCATCAGCATCGACGGCTGAGAGCGGAACGGCTTCAGATACAGACACGGCGGTGCAGTCGGCAGACGGGTCTGAGTCTTCTGTTTCAAGTGCACTTCAGTCGGACTCTTCTCTGACAGCGACAGAATCCGTCGTCTCGACAGTTGAAGAGGTGATCCCCGCGATTGCAGCAGAGGAGATCACCCCGACTCCGACGCCTACTCCGCTTCCGGATTCTGAGCTTAAAGTGATGGGCGAAGAAGCTGAAGGGGAATACGCTTATAAGGTCCGACTTGAGAATGGATCCGATCAGGACGTGATCGGCATTGCAGTGCGCCTGAGAAGTGACGGCTATGATACTGCGTCTTACCTGAGTGAGGAGGAGCCTTTTGTGCCCGGAGAGCGGCAGATTCTCTATTATGACGGTACGAAAGCAATGGAGGAAGCCCTTGAGACGGGCGATATCTGTGAGTTCCAGATCACTGTAACGTATGCTGACGGCTTATCTTACCGCATCGGCAATTTCCCGTTCGGTGATACGGACGATGTGAAGATTATGCGCGGTTCGGATTATGCGTATCTTATTTATGATTCGACTGAACAGAGCGGAGAAGTGAACACGGAGAACACAGAGCGCGAAAAGCTTGGCTATGCTGCTGTTGAAGAAGCATCGGAAGAGTCGACGGAGGGAGAAAATTCCGGAGAAACTTTCGAAGGCGGCGATAACGATGCAGACTACCGGGAGCAGTCATCGGACGATGCGTCAGGTACCGTAGAAGAGGATAATTCCGGTGATCAGGAGACTGCCGGAGAAGAAGATGCTTCGCAGAACGGCGGAGATACGGCTGCCGGAGACGGAAGTGCCGATGAATTTGACAAAGAAGCTGAGGGCTTTGAAGGCAGTGACTGAGCAGAAAGACAGTTCAGGCTTTGACGTACAGAAGGAAAAACACAGGAGCTTAAATTAAAGGCGCAATTATTAAGAATCCCGGAAACAGTCCTAAAAAAAGGATAAAACTGTTTTCGGGGTTCTTGACTTTTTCCGGAATGGCGAATAGTCTTTTGATTATCATCCTTGGGCTTCGGCGCTGAAGTGCGGATTTCTTCGCTTTTGGCAGTCGGCGCTTATAAAGCAGCTTCGGGAAAAAGGGAGAATTCTATGGGAACTGCAAAACAACCGGATAAAAAACCGATTATTATGTACATTGTCATTGTTGTGGCAGCGATGATTCTGATCAATGCCTTCCTGGTGCCGGCGATTATGTCCAGAAAAATAAAGGATGTTGATTACAGCACTTTTCTCAGCATGGTCTCCAATAAGGAGGTCGCAGCTGTTCAGCTGGAATCGGATTATATTACCTTTACGGACAAACAGGAGCCGGAAAATTATTACCGGACCACGACATTTGAGGACCCGAATCTTGTGGAGCGGCTTGAAAATGCCGGCTGCACCTTTGGCAGAGTGGTGAATGAGACAAATCCGATCCTTTCCTTCATCTTGAGCTGGATTCTGCCGCTGGCGATTTTCTACGGAATCGGCGTCTGGCTGTCCCGTAAACTGATGTCGCAGATGGGAGAGGGATTCGGAGGCGGCAATCCGATGCTGTCATTCGGGAAGAGCGGCGCAAAGAAATATGTTCCATCGACTACCAGCATTAAATTCCGGGATGTCGCAGGCGAGGAAGAAGCGAAACAGCTTATGGAGGAGCTGGTTCTCTATCTTCACGATCCGAAAAAATATGCGGATATCGGTGCTTCCTGTCCGAAGGGCGCGCTGCTCGTCGGACCGCCCGGTACAGGAAAGACACTGCTGGCAAAAGCAGTTGCCGGTGAGGCTGAAGTGCCGTTTTTCTCGATTGCGGGATCGGAATTTGTGGAAATGTTCGTCGGTATGGGGGCATCCAAGGTGCGGGATCTCTTCTCCCAGGCAGAGAAGAACGCTCCCTGTATCGTTTTTATTGATGAAATTGATACGATCGGAAAGAAGCGTGATGGATCCGTTTACTCTGGAAATGACGAGCGTGAGCAGACCCTGAACCAGCTCCTCACGGAGATGGACGGCTTCGATGGCTCAAAGGGAGTTCTTATTCTGGCGGCTACCAACCGGCCCGAAGTGCTGGATCCGGCACTGCTTCGCCCCGGACGGTTTGACCGACGGATTCCGGTAGAGCTGCCGGATCTGAAAGGCCGCGTTGATATTCTGAAGGTACATGCAAAAAAGGTTAAGATCGCTGATAACGTGAATTTTGAGACAATTGCCAGAACAGCGGCCGGAGCTTCCGGAGCAGAGCTCGCCAATATCGTCAATGAGGCGGCGCTTCGCGCTGTGCGTATGGGTCGCAAGGTGGTAACACAGGAGGACCTGCAGGAGAGTATCGAAGTCGTTATAGCAGGTTACCAGAAGAAGACGAGAGTTCTGTCCGATAAGGAAAAGCTGATTGTCGCATATCATGAAATCGGTCATGCGCTTGTGGCGGCGAAGCAGTCGAATTCAGCGCCGGTGGAGAAGATCACAATCATACCCAGAACTTCCGGTGCGCTCGGCTATACGCTGCAGGTTGACGAAGGTGATAAATACCTCATGTCGAAATCGGAAATTTTGAACAAGATCGCTACCTTCACCGGAGGCAGATGCGCGGAAGAATTGATTTTCCGGTCGATTACAACGGGGGCCTCCAATGATATCGAGCAGGCGACAAAGCTGGCGAGAGCAATGGTGACGCAGTTCGGGATGGATGAGAGCTTTGGCATGGTGGCATTTTCAACAGAAACCAATATGTATCTTGGCGGAGACCGGTCGCTGACCTGTTCGCCCGATACCGCAAGAATGATTGATGAAAATGTGGTGAAGATCGTTCAGGAACAGCATGACAAGGCGAAAAAGCTCCTCGAGGACAACATTGGGAAGCTGCACGAACTGGCGAAATATCTGTATGAACATGAAACTATTACGGGCGAAGAATTTATGGGTATTCTGGAAGCAAAAGAACTGCTCACGGATAACCTTAAGTGATGCCGGAAGGAATTTTCTGGAGCAGGCTTTCTGCTTTTGCATAATGTAAAACAAGATAACGTGCGGCAGCACGATATCTTATCTGCCCCGGCAGAAGGAAATTGTCGGCGGCAGGCCCTTTGATTTATATAAAAAATGTGCTGCGGCATATCTTCACGTTTACTGTAGTGTGTGAAGATGTGCTGACAGCACATTTTTTGTCCGGTGAAGTTCGGTACAAACAGTCCGAAACGGGGTTAAACGGTGGGAAACATCAGCTGGAAAAGCCGGAACATCAGCGGGATAGTGACGATACAGCAGATGGTAGTCATGATATTGTAGGCGCTGGCGTTGTAGGGCTCTTTGTCGTATAGGACTCCGAACTGCGCGATGAGGGTGGCGGAAGGAGCCAGGACGCAGAGGATCGAGATCTGTACGTCCGAAATGAACGCCGGATAGATTTTGAAAATTCCGCTCACATAAAGAAGAACCATGATCAGCAGAGGGTAGAGGATCAGACGTGCAATCGTAATCAGGTAGGCCTTTTTAAAACGAAAGACCGCACCGAGATCGGAGGAACCGATCGTCATGCCGACTACGAGCATGGAGCCGGGGCCGACCATAGAGGAAAATCCGGAGGCAGCGGTATCGATGATGTCCGGAATCTGAATGCCCGACAGCATGAGAAGAATACCGATGGTAATTGCGATCAGGTTCGGCGTGAAGAGAATCTTCTTGAGATTGACCGCATCCGTACCGCGCAGCAGAATGACGGCATGCGTCCAGACGAAGAGGTTGAAAACAACCTGGAAGGCGGCGACGTAGAAGACATACTCTTCACCGAAAATCATGCTGACGAGCGGGATGATAAGGTTGCCGCAGTTGGTGTAGCAGAGAGTCGCCTGATCGATGGGCGTCAGCTTCAGCGGCTTGCGAATGAGCGAAGTGAAGAGGATCCAGATACACATCACGGCAAAAGCAAAGGCGATACCGAAGAGAAAGCTCTTCATCTTATCGGCTGTAAGATCAATGATAAAGGCCCGGACAATCATGCAGGGCATGAGCGCATAGATCAGCAGAGTTGAGATCGTCTTGCTCTCCTCTGTCTTCAGGATACCGGCGCGGACAAGAATAAAGCCGGTAATGGCCCAGATGAGCATGGCGATGATTTTTTTCATAAGCAGCAGTGTTAAAGCCATATGATGACCTCCGTAAGGAAATAACTGAAAAATGTCAGGAGCATCACAACCCCGCTGATGCCCATCCAATCATAGTTGATGCAGTGGGAAAAATCTATAGAAATTTCCCCGGTGAAGATCAACGCCGGAGAGAGTCCCTGTCAAATGAAGAGGATCAGTTGACTTGAACGCAGTACAGGCAATTCTTGCCTATAAGCCGCAGAGATGCAGGCAGTGGTTACGGGGATCCTTTTGTCCCGGCATAAAGCGGAGGGGGCTTATTGAAAGGATTATCAAAATTATTGTCAGTTTGTAGTTGAAAAGAATGTAATAATTTTGTAATATATTAAAGTAACTCGAAAATTACAATCAGCGGTTTGACGGTTCGAAAGAAATCTACAGGGCAGATGGTGACGATAAGAAGCAGTACTCGGAAGAAGTTCGAAATTCTGATCAGGCTATTCCTGGCGTTTTTTGCAGCGGCAGTGATCCTTGGCGCGCTGGGGATCAAAGCGGAGGCTGCGGATTCATACATTTACAATGGAATCGATTTTTCTCCGGTTTACGATGAGGATTTTTTCATAAAGAAGTATCCGGGGATTGCCAGAGATCTGAACAACGATAAGAAGAAGATTTTCCGGTATTTTGTCCTTACGGGGATGAAAAAAGGCCTTCAGGGCAGCGCAAATTTTGACGTGAAGAGCTACGCTTACCGGTACGCGAATACCCGGCATACGTATAAGAATAATCTTGAACAGTATTATCTCCATTATCTGAGGTGCGGTTATCCGAAATATCACAGGGTCGGGGTCGGCACCACGCAGATGCTGGATTATGAGACGGTTTATAACGGGAAGGATTATTCGGACTGCTATAACTATAATACGTTTATAAAGGCTCATCCGGAGGCGGAAACCCTCTATGGTCTGGATGATGTAAAAGTCCTTGAGTATTTTGTCAAAAAATACTATCGCGAAACGACGGTCAAGGGCAAGACGATGTCTGTTGTGTACGAGACGATGGCTGTCGGCACAAAGAATGATCTGAGGGTAATTTCTTTCTCGAACACTGTAGGAACGGGCGATGCGACACTTCTCGAGTCAAACGGATCCTATTTGCTGATTGATGCCATGAATGCAGGCTACGCCAATAAGATCCTGGCAAAACTGAAAGAGTATAAGGCCACGAAGCTGAGCATCTATATTTCACATTATCACCCGGATCATTACGGCAGTCTTCTGCAGCTGCTGAACAATCAGACGCTGACGATTGAAAAGCTCTATCTTCCCGATCCGGATCATCTGCTGGATGCGGATCTGAGCCTGTGCGCAACCGCAAGTGTAAAAAGTAAGATGAAACAGGCGCAGTCGGATTATAAGAAGATCACAGCGGCGGCCAAAAAGCGTGGCATCAAGGTGATCTATCTGAAAAAAGGGTCTTCTTTCAGTTTTGGCAGGTGTTCCGCCAGTGTATACTGGGGCTGTAACTATTCGTGCAGCTCGTATACAAATTCTTACCTCAATAATAATTCGCTGGTGACGATGTTCAAAACAGCAAGCGCTTCTTATCTGTCGAGCGGGGACGTCGAAAAAACAGTGCAGAAAAAAATTCTGAAACTGGGAGTTGATCTTAAGGCTGATTTCATGGAGCTTCCGCACCACGGATATGCAAACGGCTATCTTGCGGAGTATATCGCTGCTGTGAATCCGGTGTACGCGTTTTATACCTGTTCAGCGGATACGAAATTCGGAAAATATTCGGAGGTCAAGACAACTGTAACGGCTGTCAGCAAGGTCTGCAATCTTTTCGGCAGGGCCTATAACGGTGAAATTATTTTCTGTGCGAACAATGGCAAAATTTTTGCCCAGGCTGAGAGGAATGTTCAGAAGAAGACAAATGATGTGGTGAAAAACGGCGCGATTTACCGTCGGACGCTTCAGTTTAATGCCGCACAGAGCAAGCAGTTTATAACGGCCAAGATGACGTCTTCCTGACAAAACTGCCTGCAGACGGAGGAACATAAAAAGACTGAGGGCTCGGTCTGCGGCAAAATGAAATAAAAGAAAATTGAATTGACGGAAATAAGGGTCTGTGATATATTGTACTTGCTACAAGTAACAGGTCCTTTTTTTTTGCGCATTTTTTGCTTAAAAAAGGAGGAACGCAGATTATCATTGGAGGTGAAAACCGTGCGTACAAGGATAACATTAGCGTGTACAGAATGCAAGCAGCGTAATTACAACACCAAGAAGGATAAGAAAGAACATCCGGAAAGAATGGAAACAAAGAAGTACTGCAGATTCTGCCGCAAGCACACTCTTCACAAAGAGACGAAGTAATAAACATAAGTCCCTTGGCGGAAAGAAAGTTAAGGTAGAGCAGATGGCAGAGAACACAGGCAAGGAAGTTAAGTCAAAAGACAAGAAGCCCAGCTTCTGGACCGGAATTAAGCGCGAGTGGAACAAGATTATCTGGATCTCGAAGGAAGACATCGCGAAGAGGACAGGAATCGTTGTTGTTGTCTCTCTGATCATGGGCGTTCTCATTACCGTGATTGACACAGCTGCGCTTTATCTGGTGGACCTTCTCATCGCTCTTTGATGATAGGGCGGCAGCTCATATAAGAAAAAGAGGATTCAGATGGCAGAAGCAAGATGGTACGTGATTCACACGTATTCGGGTTATGAAAATAAGGTAAAAGAGGACATTGAAAAAACGGTGATCAACCGGCATCTTGAAGATGTGATTTACGAAGTCCGTGTGCCGCTCGAAGAAGTTGTAGAGATTCGGAACGGTGTGGAGAAGACGGTCCAGCACAAGCTGTTTCCGGGGTATGTTCTGGTCAACATGGTCAATAATGACGAGACCTGGTACGTTGTCCGCAATACCCGCGGTGTTACCGGTTTTGTCGGACCGGGAAGCAGTCCGGTTCCGCTTACGGAAAAGGAACTGCGGTCTCTCGGAATCGGCGGCGGTGAAGCTGTGCAGCCTCAGAAGCCAAAGGTTCTTGTGGACTTTGAAAAGGGTGATCTGATCGTGGTGATTGACGGTCCGTGGAAAGGCACAGAGAGTGTTGTCCAGGAAGTGAATTCACAGAAGCAGACCGTGACAATCAATGCAAATATGTTCAGCCGCGATACGCGCGTCGAATTGAGTTTTGCCGAAGTTGAGAAGAAATAATCATCCCCGCCGGACACATAAGCCATTCCGGGAAGAAAGGGATTGATCAATTTTAGAAGTGGAAGGGTGTTAAGGCTCGACATACCACAAAGGAGGAAACATCATGGCAAAAAAGGTTACAGGTTATATTAAGTTACAGATTCCGGCCGGTAAAGCAACTCCGGCTCCGCCGGTAGGCCCGGCACTTGGCCAGCATGGTGTCAACATTGTTCAGTTCACAAAGGCTTTCAATGCAAAAACACAGTCCATGGGTGATGTGATCATCCCGGTTGTTATTACAGTTTATGCAGACAGAAGCTTTACATTCATCACAAAGACTCCGCCGGCAGCTGTTCTGATCAAGAAAGCAATCGGCCTTCAGTCTGCATCCGGCCAGCCGAATAAGGTGAAGGTCGGAAAGATCACCAAGGCTCAGGTCAAAGAGATCGCTGAGACAAAGATGCCGGATCTTAATGCCGGAAGCATTGAAGCTGCTATGAGCATTATCGCTGGAACCTGCCGCAGTATGGGCGTTGAGGTAGTTGACTGATCAGTAGTGGAAGGAATGAAGAGTTCCGTCAGGACCACATGGAGGTATATATAAATGAAGCACGGTAAGAAGTATATGGAAGCAGCCAAGGCAGTTGATCACGCTTCTCTCTATGATCCGAGCGAGGCAATTGCACTTGTCAAGAAGACAGCTGTAGCAAAGTTTGATGAGACGATTGAAGTTCATGTCCGCACAGGCTGCGATGGACGTCATGCAGATCAGCAGGTCCGCGGCGCCGTTGTTCTTCCGAACGGAACCGGCAAATCTGTCCGCGTTCTCGTTTTCGCAAAGGGAGCCAAGGCTGAAGAGGCTCAGGCAGCGGGAGCTGATTATGTCGGTGAAGCTGATCTCGTTCCGAAGATTCAGAACGAAGGCTGGCTTGATTTTGATGTTGTTGTTGCGACACCGGATATGATGGGCGTTGTCGGCCGTCTCGGTCGTGTCCTTGGACCGAAGGGCCTTATGCCGAACCCGAAGGCCGGCACGGTTACAATGGATGTAACGAAGGCCGTTAAGGAGATTAAAGCCGGTAAGATTGAGTACCGTCTTGATAAGAGCAACATCATCCACGTTCCGATCGGAAAGGCTTCTTTCGATGAAGCGGCTCTGCAGGCCAACTTTGATGCTCTGATGGATGCGCTGAACAAAGCTCGTCCGGCAGCAGTCAAGGGCGCTTATATGAAGAGCGTTACGCTTTCTTCAACGATGGGCCCGGGCGTCAAGGTAAATCCGGTCAAGGTTATGTAATAAAAGGCTTGACAGAGATATCTGCCAGGTGATATTCTACACAAGCATCAAGCCGAAGACAGCAGGTGACTGAACAGAGGTCGTAAGCATCGACGCCTGCCGAGGATTTGATTTCTTAACAGCAGCATAAGCCGGGGGTATTCCGGCATGTTGTCTCCGAGATCATTGTATTGCCTCGCGTCTTTTGGATGCGGGGCAGTTTTTTCGTCTGTGATGCCGTTTTGAAATCTATAAAGGAGGAAAAAGGGTTCATGGCAAAGGTAGAACTGAAACAGCCGATCGTTGAGGAGATCTCCAAAGCGATCGACGGCGCTAAGGCAGCAGTGATCGTTCAGTACCTCGGACTTACAGTAGAGCAGGACACGGCTCTTCGTAAGGAACTGCGTGAAGCTGGTGTAAACTACAAGGTTTATAAAAATACACTTATGCGCCGCGCATTTGAAGGCACTGTTTTCGCAGAACTGGATAAGCATCTTGAAGGCGCGAATGCGATCGCGATTTCCAAAGATGATCCGATTATTGCGGAAAAGATTCTTGCGAAGTATGTAAAGAATTATAAGTGCTTCAATTTCCAGGGCGGTATTATTGAAGGCCAGTATGCGGATGAAGCCAAGCTCAATGAGATGGCGAACATTCCGTCCAGAGAAGTTCTTCTCGGAAGACTTTTCGGCAGCATGCAGTCTCCGATCACCAACATGGCACGTGTTCTCAAGCAGATCGCGGAAAAAGACGCTCCGGCAGCGGAATAATGTTATTAACCGTCTGGTCATGTGCCGGCGGGATGATGAGAATTTATTTGAAAGGTTCATATTGAACAGTATTTTGATCCCGGGTTTCCGGATGGCAGGCCGGGAAAATACAATCTTGTATGGAGGAAAATAGAATGGCTAAGTTAACAACAGAAGAGTTTATCGCAGCTATCGAAGAGCTTACAGTCGTTGAACTTAATGAACTTGTAAAGGCTTGTGAAGAAAAATTCGGCGTTTCCGCAGCAGCGGGCGTTGTTGTTGCAGCAGCTGCAGCTGATGCTCCGGCTGAAGAAGAAAAGACAGAATTCGATGTCGAGCTTACAGAGATCGGTGACCAGAAGGTTAAGGTCATCAAGGTTGTCCGTGAAGCTACAGGTCTTGGCCTCAAGGAAGCTAAGGAAGTCGTTGACTCCGCTCCGAAGGTAATCAAGGAGCAGCTCAGCAAGGAAGACGCTGAAGAACTCAAGAAGAAGCTTGAAGAAGTTGGCGCCAAGGTTACTCTGAAGTAATTTTGAACAATTTCTCTTAACGAAAAGGCTCTCCGCGATAAAGGCGGAGAGCCTTTTCGTTGTGCCGCAGTATACAAAGCCGCTGCCGGTGACAGGTCCTTTGGTTCGTCATAACGTACAGAAAAGGTGCCGGAGGTACGTTTTCTCGATTTTTTGCAAAAATATGACATTTTTCTTTGACACATTGAAGTATCTGTGATACTCTTGAGAATGCACAATTATGGAGCAGTGTCTTTTTGTGCGCATTTTTTGAAAATATCCGTCTGCTGCAGGAAAGATTAAAAATCAAAATCGCGAAAAGACGGAGAAAAATATCGGAAGAGCGCATTTATAAGATGGTTAACCAAGGCATTTTTTAGAAAAACGGGGTGAAACGTCGAATGGAGAAGAACAGAATTCATCCAGTCAAATCGGGTCGGTCGATTCGAATGACATATCAGAGACAGAAGGAAGTGCTTGAGATCCCGAATCTGATCGAGGTTCAGAAGGCCTCTTACAACTCGTTTGTCACGGATGGTCTCAGAGAGATTTTTAAGGACATTTCCCCGATCGAGGACTTCGCAGATAAACTCAGCCTTGAATTCATTGACTTCAATCTCTGCAGAGACGAAGTACAGTATCCGATCGAGGAGTGCAAAGAGCGCGATGCTAACTATGAGGCTCCGCTCAAGGTGACTGTTCGTCTCCGCAATAAAGAGAACGGCGAGATCAAGGAACATGAAGAATTCATGGGCAGACTTCCGCTTATGACGGATACAGGCACGTTCATCATTAATGGCGCTGAACGTGTTATTGTCAGCCAGCTTGTGCGTTCTCCGGGAATTTACTATGCGATCGGTCATGATAAGATCGGCAAGAAGCTTTATTCCTGCACGGTGATTCCGAACCGCGGTGCCTGGCTTGAATATGAGACAGACTCGAATGATGTCTTCTATGTCCGTGTCGACCGAAACCGCAAGGTTCCGGTTACTGTCCTGATTCGCGCCCTCGGTGTAGGTACAAACGAAGAGATTATTGAGATGTTCGGCGATGAGCCGAAGATTCAGGGAAGCTTCTCAAAGGACCCGTCTACAAATTATGTGGAAGGTCTCCTTGAACTTTACAAAAAGATTCGCCCCGGTGAACCGGCTGCTGTTGACTCAGCGATGCAGCAGGTTCAGAACCTGTTCTTCGATGCGCGCCGGTATGATCTGGCTAAGGTTGGCCGTTATAAATACAATAAAAAGCTTCTTTTAAGAAATCGTATCCGCGGATGCAGACTTGCACAGGATGTAGTCAGCGACATGACAGGTGAGGTTATCTGTGAAGCCGGGACTGTACTTACCCGTGAGATGTGTGACCGCATTCAGAATGAAGGAATTGCCTCTCTGACCGTACTGGCAGATTATAAAGACGATAAAGGTGAGGAACAGACCAGGGAAGTAAAGATTCTGTCCTCCCTTATGGTTGATATTGATACCTGGTTCAAGCTTACGGACGAAGAGAAGGAAAAAGCCGGGATTACAGAGCTTGTATACTGGCCGGTGCTGAAGGAAATTGTCGATGAACAGCTTACCGGCGATGAGCTTCTGAAAGCTCTGAAGAAGCGCGTCAATGAGTTGATCCCGAAGCATATCACGAAAGAAGACATCTTTGCCTCGATCAATTACAATATTCATCTTGAATACGGTATCGGCAATGATGATGATATCGATCACCTCGGAAACCGCCGTATCCGTGCGGTCGGTGAACTGCTGCAGAATCAGTTTCGCATCGGCCTTTCGAGACTTGAGAGGGTCGTAAGAGAAAGAATGCAGACGCTTGACACCGACACGGTGACACCGCAGTCGCTGATTAATCCGAAGCCGGTGGTAGCTGCCATTAAAGAATTCTTTGGATCATCTCAGTTGTCACAGTTCATGGATCAGAATAACCCGCTCGGAGAGCTGACGCATAAGAGGCGTCTGTCCGCTCTCGGCCCGGGTGGACTCTCCCGTGACCGCGCCGGTTTCGAAGTTCGTGATATTCATTATACACATTATGGACGGATGTGCCCGATTGAGACACCTGAAGGACCGAACATCGGTCTGATTAACTCTCTCGCCTGCTATGCGAGAATTAATCAGTATGGCTTTGTTGAGGCACCGTTTAGAAAGATCGACCACTCAAAAGACCCGAAAAATCCGGTTGTTACCAACGAGGTTGTCTATATGACAGCGGATGAGGAAGACAACTATCATGTTGCTCAGGCTTCCGAGCCGCTGGATGAAGAGGGGCATTTTATCCATAAGAATGTCTCCGGCCGTTACAGGGAGGCAACTCAGGCGTGGGACAGAAGCCTGTTCGAATATATGGATGTCTCGCCGAAGATGGTCTTCTCAGTCGCGACTTCGCTGATTCCGTTCCTTCAGAACGATGACGCCAACCGTGCGCTGATGGGTTCCAACATGCAGCGTCAGGCTGTACCGCTGCTTATGACAGAGGCTCCGGTGGTCGGAACAGGTATGGAGGAAAAGGCTGCAGTTGACTCCGGTGTCTGTATGCTTGCGAAACGAGCCGGAACGGTCACTTCCGTAACTTCGACGGACATCGTGGTTGTCGGAGAGGATGGAATCGCTGATAAATATCATCTGACAAAGTTCCTGCGCTCCAACCAGAGCAACTGCTACAACCAGAAGCCGATCGTCAGCAAGGGAGAGCATGTTGAGGCAGGCCAGGTAATTGCCGACGGACCGTCAACTTCGAACGGCGAACTCGCTCTCGGCAAAAACCCGCTGATCGGCTTTATGACCTGGGAAGGTTATAACTATGAGGATGCGGTTCTTCTCTCCGAACGTCTCGTGAGGGACGACGTTTATACCTCTATCCATATCGAAGAATATGAGGCTCAGTCCCGCGATACGAAGCTCGGACCGGAAGAAATTACCCGCGATGTACCGGGCGTCGGCGATGAGGCTCTTAAAGATCTCGATGATCGCGGAATTATCCGCGTCGGTGCGGAAGTCCGTGCCGGTGATATCCTTGTCGGCAAGGTGACGCCGAAGGGAGAGACGGAACTTACAGCCGAAGAGAGACTGCTTCGCGCGATTTTCGGTGAAAAAGAGCGTGAGGTAAGAGATACTTCCCTTAAGGTGCCGCATGGAGAATACGGCATCGTTGTAGATGCCAAGGTTTTCTCGAGAGAAAACGGCGATGAACTGCCGAATGGAGTTCATCAGAGTGTCCGTATTTATATTGCTCAGAAGAGAAAGATCTCTGTCGGTGATAAGATGGCCGGCCGCCACGGCAACAAGGGTGTTGTGTCCCGTGTACTGCCTGTAGAAGATATGCCGTATCTTCCGAACGGACGTCCGCTGGACATCGTTCTGAATCCGCTGGGCGTTCCGTCCCGAATGAACATCGGTCAGGTTTTGGAGATTCACCTCTCACTGGCCGCGATGGCTCTTGGATTCAATATTTCGACGCCGGTATTTGACGGTGCGAAGGAAATCGATATTCAGGATACGCTGGAACTGGCCAATGATTATGTCAATACCAGTTGGGAAGAGTTTACAGCGAAGTATAAAGACATTCTGGATCCGGAAGTTTATCAGTATCTCGGCGATCATCTTGAGCACCGTGAACTCTGGAAAGGCGTTCCGATTTCCAGAGACGGCAAAGTCCGCCTGAAGGATGGCCGGACAGGTGAGTACTTCGATGGCCCGACAACGATCGGCCACATGCACTATCTGAAACTCCATCATCTGGTAGATGATAAGATTCATGCCCGTTCGACGGGTCCGTACTCGCTTGTTACACAGCAGCCGCTTGGCGGCAAGGCCCAGTTTGGCGGCCAGCGCTTCGGTGAAATGGAAGTTTGGGCACTGGAGGCGTACGGCGCTTCGTATACACTGCAGGAAATTCTGACGATGAAGTCCGATGATGTCGTCGGTCGAGTCAAGACCTATGAGGCGATTATCAAGGGCAAGAACATCCCGAGTCCGGGCATTCCGGAATCCTTTAAGGTTCTTCTCAAAGAGCTCCAGTCGCTCGGTCTTGATGTCAGGGTTCTTGATGAAAACCGGAACGAAGTCCATCTTAAGGAATCCCTTGAATATGGTGATACTGATTTCCGTTCGGTTATTGAGGGAGACAGCAGGAGACAGCGCCAGCAGGATGAAGATTTCAGCAGGCATGGTATGACCATCCAGAGATTTGATGAAACGACGGAAACACTGGTGGCCGATGAAGAGGAACTGCTTGATTCTTCTGTCAATGACGATCTTGAAAATGATTTCCTGGATGTCGATGAGAGCTATGATGACGGTTATGATGACGAAAACTGAACAGCTGATGTGAACGGAGGTTCATTATCACCGCTGATCGGATGTCAAATGCACTCGGATGAATGCCGCGAATGGTGAGAGCAGACGAAGCGGCCGGAAGCCGGCCGCCTCGATTGCACGGGAGGTACATTACATATGGCAGAAATAAATAAACAGCAGGAGGACAGCAAGCAGACCAATTTTGACGCGATCAAAATCGGACTTGCGTCACCCGCTAAGATCCGTGAGTGGTCCTATGGCGAAGTCAAGAAGCCGGAGACAATTAACTACAGAACACTGAAGCCGGAAAAGGAAGGCCTGTTCTGTGAAAAAATCTTCGGTCCCTCAAAGGACTGGGAATGCCATTGCGGAAAGTATAAGAAAATTCGCTACAAGGGCGTCGTATGTGATCGCTGCGGCGTTGAAGTGACAAAATCATCCGTTCGCCGCGAGCGGATGGGACGGATTGAGCTTGCAGCTCCGGTCTCACATATCTGGTACTTTAAGGGAATTCCGTCCAGAATGGGTCTTATTCTGGATATGTCCCCGAAGAATCTTGAGAAGGTTCTTTATTTTGCAAGCTATATTGTACTGGATCCGGGCGAGGTGCCGGTACTTTCAAAGAAACAGATTCTTACTGAAACAGAGTATCAGTCCTTCCGTGAAGAATATGGGGGAAATTTCCGTGTCGGAATGGGCGCGGAGGCGATTCAGGAACTTCTGAAGGAGATTGATCTGGAGAAAGAATCGGAAGCACTCAATGATGAACTCCGTGAATCAACGGGACAGAAGAGGCTTCGGATTATTAAGCGTCTTGAAGTAGTTGAGTCATTCAGAGAATCCGGAAACCGTCCGGAGTGGATGATTATGAATGTCGTGCCGGTCATCCCGCCGGATCTCCGGCCGATGGTGCAGCTCGACGGCGGGCGTTTTGCGACCTCCGATCTGAACGACCTGTACAGAAGAATTATTAACAGAAATAACCGCCTGACACGCCTTCTTGATCTTGGCGCTCCGGAGATTATTGTAAGAAACGAAAAAAGAATGCTTCAGGAGGCAGTTGATGCGCTGATTGACAACGGCCGCCGCGGCCGTCCGGTTACAGGCCCCGGCAACCGTCCGCTGAAGTCTCTCTCTGATATGCTGAAGGGAAAATCCGGTCGTTTCCGCCAGAACCTGCTCGGAAAACGTGTCGACTATTCGGGACGTTCGGTTATCGTTGTCGGTCCCGAACTCAAGATTTATCAGTGCGGTCTTCCGAAGGAGATGGCGATTGAACTCTTCAAGCCCTTCGTGATGAAAGAGCTTACCCAGAGAGATATTGCCCATAATATTAAGAGCGCAAAGAAAAAAGTCGAGCGTCTTGAACCGGATGTTTGGGATGTTCTGGAGGATGTCATCAGAGAACACCCGGTCATGCTGAACCGAGCGCCGACACTCCACAGACTCGGAATTCAGGCTTTTGAACCGATTCTTGTAGAAGGAAAGGCAATTAAGCTTCATCCGCTGGTCTGCACGGCTTTCAATGCCGATTTCGACGGAGACCAGATGGCGGTACATCTTCCGCTGACGGTAGAGGCACAGGCTGAGTGCCGGTTCATGCTGCTCTCCCCGAATAACCTGCTTAAGCCGTCTGACGGCGGACCGGTTGCGGTTCCTTCACAGGATATGGTCCTTGGTGTTTATTATCTGACGCAGGAGAGACCGGGGGCAATCGGAGAGGGGATGTTCTTCTCCAGTCTGAACGAAGCCATTCTCGCTTATGAGAACAAATATATTACGCTGCAGACGAAGATTAAGGTGCGTGTATCAAAGACTCTGCCGGACGGCGAAGTGATCACCGGCAACGTCGAGAGTACGCTCGGACGTCTGCTGTTCAATGAGATTATTCCGCAGGATCTTGGATTTGTTGACCGCTCAAAGCCGGAAAATCTTCTGAAGCCGGAGGTTGATTTCCTGACAGGCAAGAAGCAGCTGAAGAGTATTCTATGGAAAACAATCAATATTCATGGTGCCACGGTGACTGCCGAGGTGCTCGATGCCGTTAAGGCAATGGGATACCGCTATTCAACAATTGCGGCCATGACGGTTTCGATTTCTGATATGACGGTTCCGCCCGAAAAGCCGGCGCTCATTGCAGAGGCTCAGGAAACTGTAGACAAAATCACCAAAAACTACAGAAGAGGCTTCATTACAGAAGAAGAACGATATAAGGAAGTTGTTGAGACCTGGAAGAGAACAGACGAGGAACTGACCAAAAAACTGCTCGGAGGTCTCGATAAATATAACAATATCTTCATGATGGCGGATTCCGGTGCCCGTGGTTCCGACAAGCAGATCAAACAGCTTGCAGGCATGCGAGGCCTGATGGCGGATACTACCGGTCACACGATTGAGCTTCCGATCACTTCGAATTTCCGTGAAGGTCTGGATGTTCTGGAGTATTTCATGTCAGCTCACGGTGCCCGCAAGGGTCTTTCCGATACGGCTCTTCGTACGGCAGACTCCGGTTATCTGACGAGACGTCTTGTAGACGTTTCGCAGGAACTGATCATCAGGGAAACAGACTGCTCTGTTAACCGAAGCGAGATCCCGGGCATGTGGGTCAGCGAGTTCTCTGAAGGAAGCAAGGAATCGAGCAAGCAGGTGGTTGAGTCTCTTCAGGAGAGAATAACCGGCAGATTTGCGGCAGCCGATATTCTGGATAAGAACGGAAATGTCATTGTCGGCGCAAACCATATGATTACACCGAGACGTGCCGAGCGCGTGGTGGCAAACGGAGTCGGAGAAAACGGTGAGCCAATCAAAGCAGTTAAGATTCGTACAATTCTTACCTGCCGTTCAAAGTTCGGCATCTGCGTCAAGTGTTACGGCGCCAATATGGCGAGCGGCGAGGCGGTTCAGGTCGGCGAAGCAGTTGGAATTATTGCGGCACAGTCCATCGGTGAACCGGGTACACAGCTTACTATGAGAACATTCCATACGGGCGGTGTTGCCGGCGGTGATATCACTCAGGGTCTTCCCCGTGTCGAGGAACTTTTTGAAGCACGTAAGCCGAAGGGTCTTGCAATTATTGCGGAAATCCCCGGCCGTGCCGAAATTATTGACACAAAGAAAAAGAAAGAGGTTGTCATCACTGATGAGACGGCCGATGAGACCAGCAAAGAACGTCAGAAGTCCTATCTGATTCCGTACGGTTCCAGACTGAAGGACATCGACGGCCGGGTTCTCGAAGCGGGCGAGCCGATCACGGAAGGTTCTATTAATCCGCACGATATTATGCGAATCAGAGGCGTAAGAGCGGTACAGGATTATCTGCTCTGCGAAGTTCAGAAGGTTTATCGTCTCCAGGGCGTTGAAATCAACGATAAGCATATTGAAGTTATCGTGAGGCAGATGCTGAGGAAGGTAAGAATTGAAAAGGGCGGAGATTCGGGATTCCTTCCCGGATCAATGGTTGATTTCCTTGACTTCGATAATATGAATGAGGAACTGGAAGCTCAGGGGAAGGAACCTGCGGAAGGTACCCGCATCGTTCTCGGAATCACAAAATCCGCTCTTGCGACGAATTCCTTCCTGTCGGCAGCTTCGTTCCAGGAAACCACCAAGGTGCTTACGGACGCGGCAATCAAGGGCAAGATTGATCCGCTGATCGGTCTTAAAGAAAATGTCATTATCGGTCAGCTGATTCCTGCCGGTACCGGTCTTAAGAGATATCGTAATACCAGACTTGATACGGATGAAAAGATTGAACGTCAGCTTGCGATTGAGGCGGCTCAAAATGAACAGAATGAAGGCGGTGAAGCTGTCCGGACGGCTGTTGATGAGCACAGTATTGTAGAGGATACGGACGAAGAGACCGTTGATGTCGGAACGTCTGCAGATGAAGAAGTATAAAAAATAAAAAGAACCTACGATGTCGGGGAGATATCGTAGGTTCTTTTTATTGCAGGAAAATGTTGTCTGAGGCATAATAATATCAGAACCTGATCCGGTCGGGCGTGAAAGCACCGGATATCCATTTCCGAAGGCTTCGTTCGAAGCTGTATTTTCCATTTTTTTAAAATTGAATATCAAACTGCAGGTGTCAAAAGTATGATGGCGGACAGTTACCGGCTCGTATTTTATGCCCGGATAAAAAAATTGAAGCTTCCTGCAGCTAAAATCAGGCCGGCTTAAAGCCAGCGGCAGCGTAAAAGAGAAGAAAAAGCTGCTGATTTTGTGATTCGGGAGGGTACATGGACTATGAATTTCAATATGTGACGAGTATTGGCAGGCGGAATGTGAATCAGGATGCGTGCTATGTGTGTTCCGCTTCCTCAGGCGGCGGGACCGTTCTGTGCGCGGCTGTATGCGATGGGGTCGGAGGTTTTGCGAAAGGCGAGACAGCAAGCGCGGAGACGGTCCGGGAGATCGATGAGTGGTTTCGCTTTGAATTTCCGGAATTGGCGGAGGATCACAGAAGCAGATTTGCGGTGGCTGAAAGTCTTACTGAAAGACTGCGCGCGGTCAGCGAACGGATTTTTCATTTTGGACAGTTTTACAGTATGGAAAGCGGCACAACAGCTGCAATCCTTGTTTTGTTCGGAAGGGACTATATTGTGCTCAACGTGGGTGATTCAAGAGTTTACCGGCTGCGCGGCAGGGCAATCCGCCTTCTGACGGAAGACCAGACGCTTGCCATGCTTGAAGTCAGACGGGGAAAACTAAGCCCTGCGGCAGCTGAAAAAAGTCCGGAGAGTAATATTCTGACACAGTGTATCGGATCGGGAAAAGATGTGGTGCCGGAAATCAAATGCGGACATGTAAGGTACGGCGACAGTTATCTTCTCTGTACGGATGGTTTTCGCAGGCGGCTGTCAGAAACGGAAGTTTCAGCGGTGCTCCGCCGGGAGTTAAGCGGAGAACAGCTCAGACATAGTCTGGAAGATCTGGCCGAAACAGTGCTTGCAAGAGGTGAGGCCGACAATCTTACGGCAATTGCGGTCAAGGCAGAGAGGACAGATGGAAGATGAACTATTTCAGTCCGGCGCAATTGTCGGCGGGCGGTATGCTGTGAGACGGCAGATCGGAAGGGGCGGAACCAGTACGGTTTATCTTGTGGAAGATCTGGGGCTGGGAAAAGAATGGGCGATGAAGGTCATGGACGGAGGCGGCATGACATCGGCCCAGCGCCGGCAGATGGCATCAGAGATCAGCGTACTTCGAAAACTGAGCCACCCGAATCTTCCGAGAATCGTTGATGCCATCGAAATAAACGGAAAAATCTGTCTCTTTATGGATTATATAGAAGGTGTTACGCTGCGTCAATTGACAGAGAAGTACGGTGCGCTGGACGAGGAGACAGTAGTTGGCTGGGCACTTGAGCTCACAGATGTTCTATCTTATCTTCACGGATTTTATCCGCCGATTATCTACAGAGATTTGAAGCCGGGTAATATCATGCTGAAAAAAGACGGCCGTGTCGTACTGTTTGATTTCGGAATTGCCCGGGAATATAAAGAAGCCGGTGCTAAGGACACAACCTGTCTCGGGACGGTAGGATATGCGGCTCCGGAGCAGTTCGGGGGCAAGGGGCAGTCAGATGAAAGAACAGATATCTATGGGCTCGGTGCTACGCTGTACCATCTGCTCAAGGGGGCGGATCCGTCACAGCCTCCGTATGAGATGATACCGGTTCGCAGGATTCGGCCGGGGCTTTCGGGCGGACTTGAGAAGGTCATTCTTACCTGTACGAAAAGGAATCCTGATGAAAGGTATCAGAACTGCCGGGAACTGCAGGAAGCACTGCGCAGTTATCGTCAGATGGACGATGCTTTTCTGAGACAGGAGAAGAAGAAGCTTCTCTTCTTTTTCGGGCAGACCGCTGTCGGATTGTGTCTCGTGGTCTGCAGTCTGATTTTAGGCATGATGGCAGCCGGAAAGAAAGCAGATGATTATGCCTCACTGATGTCAGAGGCAGGGACACTCGCAGCGGAAAGTCTCTACAGGGGAAGCTATAACCCGGAAGTGCTGGCTCTTTTTCTGGAAGCGATTGATCTGGAACCGATGCGGGAAGAAGCGTATATAAGCCTGCTCAATTATTGTGAAGATTCCGGTGAGACGGCGTCCGGGGTGACAGCTGTCTGTGCGAGGATCGATGTAGCGGGCGGCATCCAATCTGCGGAGCTGCTGTTTCGCGTTGCCGAACTATATTTTTCCGGAAGCGAGGAAGACCCGGATTTTTCTGTCGATTACCGGAGGGCGGCAAGATATTTTTCAATGATAGATGCGTCGGTCTATCCGGAGGCTGAAAAGTGCGCGCATCTTGCATCGGCACTTGGAACCTTTGGCGGTGAACTTGACTGGGCTTCAATCAG
>R11__coassemble_345_pt1 | contig 31938 bp, 27 predicted proteins | sample R11__metabat2_low_PE_006 | metagenome-assembled genome bin R11 | reverse complement strand
CGCCGGAGCTATGAGAGGAATCCTAAATCCCACAAAATTTGTGATTGAGCCTAAATTTCCTGTATTTTGTCCATCACCTTCTTTTTTTGCGCATAATAACCAGACTTCCTTTCTTTCAGGAAATTGTAATACGCATTTGGAAGGATATTAAGCCTTCTTAAAAGCCATCTAAGGCCGTATTCATTGAAATGTTCCCGGACAAACCGATATGCCCCTAATCGATCTCCTTCGCGAAGAATGCCGCCGCTTTTTTTAAGAAAGAATTTTCTTTCCTAAGTTCCTCCAGCTCTTTCCTGAGGCGGAGATTTTCCTTCATGCAATCATATTCTTCTTTTACTTCTGGGCTTTTCTGGCATTCTTCACGCAAATTCCTGCACCACTTGGAGATTGTGGCTTTTGATACTCCATATTCAGATATGATACTTTTGTAAGTGCGTCCTTCTTCTTCATGAAGACGGACTATTTTCTTCTTGAATTCATCTGTGTAGTTTTGTGACATAATGGGATTCTTCTTTCTATGGTTTCTTGATTATATCCTATTAGCCACTCCCGTTACAATGTTAGTATATCAGGTCATAGCAAGAACAAGTTCCGGATCTGCGCCTCTCTCCCATGATCTTCCGAGTGTCTGATAAATGGCGAGAGTAATTGTGGATCTTGCACCTGTCATGGCCATAAACGGATCCATGGAGGAAAGACCTTCCGTCAGAGCGACTGTAATGGTGTCGTTCGGGGCCGCATCAGCCGATGCTGTGACTGTCAGGCTGCCGGCAAGCATTGCGATCGCTGTACCGAATGCGAGCACTTTAGCAAAAGACTTTTTCATAGGTTACCATCCTTTCTTGTGAAAACTCTTATCGGAGTTCCATTTGTTGACTGTATTCTCTCATATCGATTTATCCGGGAGCAATTCGGTCTGATTTTGCAGTTTTTCACTTTTTGCATATATCGTCAATTTATTGTAAAAATGACAGTAAAAATTGTGCAAATCAGTCAAAATCCGGTATAAGCTCTAAACATTTCAGTTTTTGTCAGGATCGAAATGAATTAATACAGTACAATACAAGAAAGTTACAGTGAGAAAACGCACCACAGGCACGTTTTCTGTACGCTTTGAGCGAATAAAAACACAGAAGCAGTCGGCTCCATAGGGCAGACATTCGCAATCGCTCTACTTATAATGAATTTATATTACAATGCGGGCTTTGTTACATGCATACAAAAAAAAAAAAAAATCGTCTTATTTTTATGCAATACTAACATATATCAGTCATTTGTCAAGCTGTTGTCTGACAACATTTATTTCTGCGACACAGCCTCATCTATTACCTTACGGAACTGTGTCTCATAAAGCTTTGTATAGACTCCATTTTTTTTAAGCAGCTCCGCATGGGTTCCCTGCTCAACGATCTCACCTTTTGCAACAACCAGAATACGATCGGCAGCCATGATCGTCGACAGCCGATGAGCGATTACAAGGCTTGTCCGGTCTTTGAGAAGCGGCTCAATCGCCTCCTGGATAAGACTCTCGGAAATGGAATCAAGTGAAGAGGTTGCTTCATCCAATATAAGAACGCGCGGATCCTTGAGAATAATCCTTGCGATCGAAAGACGCTGCTTCTCTCCTCCCGAGAGCTTCATTCCCCGGTTTCCGACATAGGTGTTGTAGCCTTCAGGAAGTGTACAGATATAGTCGTGAATATGGGCTTTTCTGCATGCCTCTTCGATTTCTTCCATCGCCGCATCATGCTTTGCATACCGGAGATTGTCAAGAATCGTTCCGTTAAAGAGATAATTATCCTGCGTAACCATACCAACATTCTGCCGCAGATACCTGAGATCGAGATCTCTGACATCATTTCCGTCGAGTTCAACACTTCCCCCGGTGACGTCATAAAGACGAACCAGGAAATTGACAAGTGTTGATTTTCCGGCGCCGGACGGACCTACAACCGCATACGTCTTTCCTGCCGGAATTTCAAAAGATACATTTTTCAGAATCTGATTTTCCGCTGAATATCCAAAATACACATTTTTGTAAGCAATAGTGCCCTCCGGCCGATGATCCGGTATGATTGCATCCGCTTTACTTTCGATCTCAATCGGCATATCGAAATAATCAAAAATTCTCTTAAACAATGCCGTCGCGCGTATGAGCTCTACGTGAACATCAAGAAGTGACTGCACCGGACGGTACATCTTTGTAAGAAGCGTGACCATAACCGTGATGTCACCAACTGTGAGACGCTGAGCATTCTGTTTCAGAATAAGATAGCCGCCGACAAGATAAATCAGCAGCGGTCCCATATTCGTAAAGGTTCCTAGAGCCATACGATGCCACCTGCCGGCCATACTGGACCTGATCGACAGGCGGCACATTTCACGGTTTGCCTCGGAGTATTCACGGTATTCGATCTCTTCATTCGTAAAGAGTTTTACAAGCTGCTGCCCGCTCACACTTAGCGTCTCGCTCGTAATCTGGTTCAGTTTGTCCTGTTTTTCCTGAGTCTGCAATGTGAGCGTCCATCTTTTCTTCCCGACCAGCCGCGTCGGAATGATAAGCAAAGGGACAATAGTTATGCCGATCGATGCGAGAATCCAGTTCTTCTGATAGAGAGCAATAATTGACGCCGTAAGAACCGCAGTGTTTGAGAGTGTATCTGTTACGGTGTTGACCACAACAGTCTTAATTCCGTCGATGTCGCTCGTCATCCGGGTAAAGATATCACCCTGACGATTGCCGGCAAAAAAACGCTGGGACATCTTCTGCAGATGTGCGTACATCTGGTTCCACATATCCATTATGATACTCATGGCAATACGGCAGCTGAGGTAATTTTTCAGAATTCCGATCAACCCTGATGCAATATAGGCTGCAAAAGAGGCTCCGACCAGACAGGCAAGTACCTGAAAATCCCCCGCCAGGAAGCCTTCATCGATAATTCTCCCCGAAAAGAGAGACGGAAGCAGTTCAAGAATTGCTGTGAGGATGATCACAGCAAATAACAGCAGCGCCTGAAAGCGATACGGAAGCAGCTGTCTGAAGATGCGAAGAATCAGCTCTTTCGTGATTTTCGGACTGTTTTTTTTCTGTTCTTCGGTCATATAACCGCGCATCGGTCGGTTGCCGCCCATATCGTATCCCCCGTTTAAAAGATTGAATATGAGATCTTTGTCTTCTTAAATAGACTAAATTGGAATATTTTCGTTCTATTATCCGATTCCGTTTTTATCTCAGCAATGTGATTTTTCAGATCATTTATGCACAGGCAGCGGGTTTGAGTATCCGGATTCAAATTGACAGCTGCGCAATCTGAAAAATAAAATAAATGCAGAGTTTTAGCCGTTTAACTTAAAAAAGGATAATACGGAGTTATTTATGGAGATCGACCTGAATTGTTTTGCTGACACCAAAAAAGAGGAATGCATCGGAGAAAAAGAAAAAGCAGACAGGGAAAAAGACCGTCTTGCACACATATATGCGATGGCAGAGGATGTCCATCTTCTCTTTGTCGGTTCACTCAACTGTATCCGCCACAAGCCTTATATGGAGATTGGAAAAAAAATGGCGACCGGAAAAGCATCATTTTTATGTCCGTCCATGAGTGATTTTGCAACAGGGCGATATCTGCATCAGATTTGTGATGCCGTCGCGGAACTTCATATGGAACGCGGAATTTTGAATTTCGTGATCGCCTTTGGCTGTCAGTGGATAATCCTTTCTACAGATAGTGAACTGATCGCTGAGCAGCTGCATAAAAAATACGGCATCAATGTGATGTTCTATGATGACAGTCATCTTGAGAATGGAGATCACAGCTGACCGCTGCGGTTAAAGCTAAAAGGAGGAAATATGAAGCGTCTCTGGAAATCAATTCCCCCGTGCTGCTCGGACGTGCTCGGTTTCATGGCTGTCATCAACCAGCTGGACGGAATCGGAATTATCGACGATCCTTCCAAATATAAACCGGCTAAGAAAAAAGGGAAAAAGAGCAGCCGCGTCCTTCATTCCAATATTAGGAATGAAGACGTGATCCGGGGAACCGAAAAAAAAGTGCTGGCAGCCTTTGAGAAAGCAAAAGAAAAATCTCCGGCCTTTGTCATGCTGAGCAGTGCGCCTTCTTCAGCGATGATCGGATCCGATCCGGATACATATGCGGCGCTTATATCCGGGCAGGGCATTCCCGCCTGCGCAGTAAAAATCGACGGAGAAAAGGATTATCTGTACGGGATTGGCGTCACACTTGAGGCTCTCGGAAAGCTGCTGCTGAAGCCTGCGGTGAAAATTCCGCGATCAGTCAATCTCATAGGCCTAAATCCGGTCGATTTTTTAAAGGAAGAGACTGATGAACTAATCGCCGCGGTCGAAGAAACCGAAAGAACGGTTTTATCCGTCTGGGGAATACAGGAGACATCAGAAAACCTGAAAAAAGCAGCTTCTGCGGAACTGAACCTTGTTGTCAACATCTCGGGGCTTCGTCTCGCCCGTTATATGGAAGCTGAATTCGGAATCCCTTATATTGCAGGAAGTCTCATCGGAGAAGTAAACCGAAAAGCTGTATTTACGGCACTTGAAAGCAGCGCGGAAGCTTCCGGAGAGCTGCATTATTTATTTCCGGAAGCGATTCCCAAATGCACCCGCAGAACAGAAAAAGTTGTGATCGCCGGTGAACAATTCACCGGAAATGCACTGCGTACAATGCTCCTGGAACGTGGATTTTTAAATGTGTCCGTCATCAGCTTTTACGATATGGATAAGACATTTATGCTGCAGGGAGATAAAAAAATAATCGGGGAAGATGATCTCACCCTCATGTGCAAAGACGCAGATCTTATCCTGGCGGATCCGGATTTCCGGACAGCCGCTAATACGAAAGCAAAATGGATCCCACTTCCGAACCCGGCAAGCCTCTCTCCTGTCGCGGCGCCTGAAAATTTCAATAAATTCGGAGCGCATGCCGACGCCTGGCTTAATACAGAACTCCGAAAGGCCGGATTTTAAAACACAAAAGTTTGGTGCCGGCAGCTCAAAATCAACACTTAAAGGGAGAATATATGAGACAGATTGCAATCTACGGAAAAGGCGGTATTGGAAAGTCAACCACAACGCAGAACCTGGCTGCTGCCCTCTCTGAACACGGCAATAAGGTCATGATTGTCGGCTGTGATCCAAAGGCGGATTCGACTCGTCTGATCCTTGGCGGTCTTATGCAGTATACGGTCCTCGATACAATGAGAGATAAAGATGAAGAAGAGATCGAAACGAATGATCTGGTAGCTGTCGGCTTTCATGGTATCCGTGCGGTAGAATCCGGCGGTCCGGAGCCGGGTGTCGGCTGTGCCGGCAGAGGGATTGTAACCGCAATCAATCTTCTTGAGCAAACGGGGGCTTACAATGAAGAGAATACAGACTATGTTCTCTATGATGTTCTCGGGGATGTTGTCTGCGGCGGTTTTGCTATGCCGATCCGCGAGGGCAAAGCAAAAGAAATTTATATCGTCTGTTCGGGTGAAATGATGAGCCTCTATGCGGCAAACAACATCTGCAGGGGAATTCTAAGATACGCAAAAAGCGGAAGGACAAAGCTCGGAGGTCTGATCTGCAATTCAAGACTCGTCGACAATGAGGTGGAGCTTGTCAGGGAATTTGCAGAACTGCTCGGCACGCAGCTGCTCTATTTTATTCCGAGGAACAACATCGTTCAGCATGCAGAACTGCATCGAATGACTGTCATTGAGTATGCACCCAAAGACGCACAGGCTGACGAATACCGAAAACTCGCGGATAAGCTGGATAAAAATACAGAATTTTGTGTGCCGACTCCACTCAGCAGTGATGCACTTGAGTCTCTGCTTCTCAAGTACAGCCCGGAAATGCAGTGAAGAAACATGGAATAAACGACCGCCCGGTCAAAGGCAATTCGCCTCCTGCCGGGCGGTCGATGAAGTTCAATCAGCATTTATACGAAAGGCATCCTCCGATAATGTTCTCTCCTCTTCATGATCTCCGTGTCATCAATTTCTCCGGTTTCAAGAAACTTTTCAACCACATTTCTTGTCGGAAGCCCTGCATGACAGCCGACAACGGTCGCTTTGATCGCTGAAACAGCGGATGAAAATCGTGCGTTTTCACGGTTCTCCAATCCTCTCATAACACCGGCGATAAAGGCACCATGAAACACATCGCCGCACCCGGAGGTGTCGGCGACATTGACCTTAAAGGCCGGTACATCAAAATAACCGTCATCATCAACCCCAATGAGACCGCGCTCTCCCAGCGTAACAATCATGAGCGCATGATCCGCACAGAGTTTCCTGAATTCCTCAATACCCTCTCTTTCAGAAAGATCCGGAAATAAGGTTCTGAAGCATTTTTCCGAAGATATCGCGTAATCAACATAAGAAAGCAGCTCTTTAATTGTCGGTGTTGCGATATCACAGTCCATAAGAACTTTAATGCCATGCTCATGGGCATATTTTGCGGCTTTAATGACACCCGGCTCAGAGCGGTTGACGTAGATCAGTTTCGCCCCATCCATATAAGCAGTATCAATATCCACTTCGAGAAGGCTGCGCATTGTCTTCGGTCGGCCGAGGAAACTGCGTTTTCCGGTATCAAGGTAAGAAAGAACGATCGTGAGACGGTTTTCTCCTGTCTCCGTATGTATCATCTGCGAAGTATCAATTCCGTGGTATTTCAGATCGTTCAGGCAGAGTTCCCCTATTGATCCGCCAATCAGGCCGACCATGCCGATGCTTCCCGCTCCGAGAACAGCTGCCTGGCAAAGACCGTTAGAGATCGTGCCGCCGTACTGCCAGCTCATTTCATTGAGCTCAGTCCGGTCATCCGGAACAGGCATAGAAGGAAGGTTAAGTGCAAGATCAAGACATGTTGAGCCATAGCCGATGATATCAGGCATATCGTTCTCCTTATTTTGCAGAAAAACTCTCCGGTGAGAGATCACCGGAGAGTGCGGTAAACTGTTCTATTATTACCAAGCCTTTCCGTCAGAGCCGTAAACCGGGATCTGTTCTTTCAGCTTGTTGCAGAACCCTTCCTGAGCGAGCTTGAATGCATTGCCCTTGCCTTCTGATGCAAGAACGTTTGCCATCGCTGCATCGTTAAGATCTGTTGCGATATTAACCTTGTTGATACCCATACGGCAGATCTTATAAAGCTGGTCGTTCGGTGTCTGAGAAGAACCATGAAGAACGAGCGGGAACTGTCCGACTGCTTCCTTAATCTTAGCGAAGCGCTCGAAGTCAAGCTGCGGGATGACACCCTTCGGCCATGCACCGTGAGCGGTTCCGACAGAAACTGCAAGGCAGTCAACACCGGTTTCTTCAATAAACTTAACAGCTTCTTCCGGTTTTGTATAAATGTTATCGCCGCCTGCTCCCTCTTCGGCGCCGTTAGTCATAGTGCCTGCATCACCGACGTGACCAAGCTCTGCTTCGCAGCTGCAGCCAGCGGCATGAGCAAGCTCGCAGATCTTCTTTGTTTCAGCAACATTCTGTTCATACGGAAGTGCGGAGCGGTCAGCCATAACAGATGTGCATCCGTACTGAATGTTTTTAACTGCTGTAAAATAAGAAGCGCCGTGATCTTCATTAATCGCTACCGGAACTTTAGCTTTCTCTGCACGCATGCGCATCCACATACCGAATTCTCTTGCGCAGGGCATTCTGTCTTCCGGTCTATCAAGATGAACGTCCAGGATAATCGGTGCATTCATTTCTTCTGCTGCCTTAATCGCCGCATCAACTTCAAGGCTGTTGCCGACGTTCGGAGCTGCGATTGCGTACATCTCTGCACAGGCGCGATCGAGAAGTTCTTTCATTGTATAAAGCATAATGAGTTACTCCTTTCAAACTGTCATGTAGTCTGTTTCTTTCTGCCCATAGAATACGCTTTAACGATTTTTGAACGCAATTCGAAAGAATGAGGAGATTTATTTCATCGTTGCATAAGTCTTTTTGAGATGTCTATGCGGTTCGTGAATAAATCGCCATAATACACGAATTGCACCGCTTCTTTCCTATTGATAAATTTATTCTAACGATACTGTTTTATCCTGTTTCTGTATAAAAATGAGGTCAATATGAGACGTGCAATACTGATTATTGATTTTGACAGTTACAAGGTTCAGGCCAAGGTCATTGAAGAGGAAACGGGCATCTCCCTTTGCTCCTTCCGAAGCAGGTTTGACCTTATCCATCCGAAAGAAAATTATCTTGAGGCTGATCCGGAACGGATCTGGAACGTTTCCTGTGACTGCGTCCGCATGGTTCGTCAGATGATTGGCTCAGAGGCTGAAATCTGCGCGCTCTCCTTCTCATTTACCGGTGAAGGTCTTTTTGTTCTTGACAGTGATGGAAACCCCCTTATAAACGAAATTCTCCTGGCGGACAAACGTGCCGTCAATGAGGGACGCGAATTACAGGCAAAATTTACAACTCCCACTGCACGATTCAGTCATCTTGCAGTAGCGTCAAAGGTTCTTTATTTAAAAAGAAACTGCCCGGAGATCTTTGACAGGGCAAAGATGTTCGTTTCTCTCCAGCAGTTTATTCTGATGAAGCTCGGCCTCGAACCGGTCTGGGACCGCACAATGGCATCCTGTCACAGCTTCTATGGGATGCGGCTCGGTGACTGGAAACCGGAAGTTGTCGAAGCTGCAGGAATTACAAAAGACCGGCTCGGCGGCAGGATTCTGAATTCATATGAAGTAATCGGAACTGTTCGAAAGTATGGAGATGTGGAATTCGGCAGAGCAGTCAATGTAATACCTGGCGGACACGACGGAGATATCGGCATGCTCGGACTTGGAATTACCGATCCGTCTGCAGAGGCAATCGGTGAAGTTGCCGGTTCTTATGATCATGTGGGATTTATCACGAAAGTAGATGTTTCCAAGCTCGATTCTCTCCACCGACATCCCGGTCCATATGACGGAACCTGCGTTGTCATGAAAGCTTATCCCGAATATTATTCCGTTGCAAAGTGGTTTATGCGCGAGATCGTCGGGAAGCCGACAGATGCAGGCTTTGAGGAGATGTGGGCCGCGTCGGAATTTGATGGGAAGACAACTCTCGTTCATATGGATCCTCATTTCCATGACGGTAAAGGTGCTTTCTTCGGACTTAACATCAACCTCACGAAGCATGACATGTTCAAATCCATGATGGAAGCACTGACGTTTGAGAACAGACGCCTGATCGAATCAGTCATAGATGACAGCAATCAGACCTGTACTTCCGTCCGAATCGGCGGTGACGCAGCAAGTTCAGACGCCTGGATGCAGCTTAAAGCGGACGTGAGCGGACTTACAGTGAGCCGAATGATCAACAATGATATTTCTGCAGTCGGAGCATCAATTCTGGCAGCATATGGTTCCGGAACATATGAGAGTATCGATGAGGCGATCACCACGATGACCTCCGTCCGCGATACTCATTGGCCGGATATGACCAGACATGCACGTTATAACAAGCTTTACAGAAATTACCTGTCCAGATATCCGCATCCGGACAACAACGTCAATCCATGGAGGTACGTATGAGTGAAGAATTAAAGGGAAGAATTGCTGTAGTGACGGACAGTTACACAACAGAGATCAAAGAGTATACGGTCCCGGAACCGGATGACAACGGTCTTGTAATCAAGATTGAAGCCGCTGCAATCTGCGGCTCAGATCAGCATAACCTGGAAGTTCCGGCATCTCAGCCCCGCACGATCGGACATGAGTTCGTCGGCCGTATCATAAGAATGGGTAAAAATGCAAACCAGACAATCAACTGCTACGGCGGAGAGATGAAAATCGGTGACCGCATCGTCGTTTATCCTCATGTTACCTGCGGACACTGCCGCATCTGTCTTACATACGGACACGGCGTCTGCCTCTGTGACAACGACTGGATGTACGGAGGCAAAAAATTCGATCCGAACACCGTCTACAACAACGACTCAGATCTGTGGCCGCACTTTAAAGGCGGATTTGCAGACTATGTTTACATCCTTCCGAATACTTATGTCTGGAAGGTTCCGGAAGACATGCCTTCAAGAATTGCCGTTCTTCTCGATCCGCTTGCGGTTGCAATGCGCGCAGTTGAACAGGCAATGACCAATATCGGCGGTCTGGCGGAAGGCATCTCATCAAATTCTCATGCACTTGTGATCGGTGCCGGACCGATCGGTGTCATGGCAGGCATGATCCTCAAAAACATGGGTATTGAACAGCTGGTCTTCACTGATTTCATCGACGAGAAGCTCGCCAAGGCAAAGGAAATCTCCGGAGCGGATACCGTCCTCAACACAAAAGGAATGTCCCTTGAAGAGATGACGGAAAAGATGAATGAAATAACAGATGGCGGACCGGACATTGTGATTGCATGCGCTAACCACCCGAGCGCCACCGTTCAGGGCCTTGCAATGATCCGCAAGCTCGGAACCTATGTGGAAATCGGAGCGGCGAACGGCGAACAGCTGACACTTTCAAACAAGATGCTGTTCAAGAAAAATGTCCATATCACTTCGGTCCAGGCAAACACACCGCAGTGCTATAATCGCTGCATGGGTCTTCTTAAGAGATGGCGGGAAATGCCGTTTGATAAGCTTGTTACCCATACCTTCAGCAAGCTTGAAGACCTCGTTCCAACCGCTAGAAAGATGCGTGATATCGACTACCTGAAGGGTGTCTTTATCCCGGAGGAATAAACAGAACTGTTTAAACTGCTGACCATTTACCAAAAGGACCTGCCGCCGGCAGCTCCTTTTGTATGCTAAGACAAGTAAATTAATTACTTCCGGAGCATTATTTTGATCCGGAACATATTCCAAATAATGAGGAGGACATTTTCCATGGCAAAAAAAGTAATTGTAATCGTGCAGCCAGGACAGGCTAAGAACATGGCTCGCTTTGATTTTCTTAAGGAGCTTGACGGCTTCGAAGTGACATACATTGACGAATGTGAGATCAAAGGTGATCCGTCCATGCTCCGCAATCATCAGATGGAACGTCTCGGACCGGACTCTTTCGAATATGAGCCGGAATTTATAAAAGCTCTCAGCGAGTCTAATATTGTTGTCACTGCGATGACTCCTATCCCGTCAGCAATTTATGAAAGCGGCAATGTAGAGGCAGTCTGCATCCTCCGCAGCGGCGTTGAAAATGTTGATCTGGCAAAAGCAAGCGCGGCAGGTGTTAAGATCATCAATGCTCCGGGACGTCTTGCAGTACCGGTTGCGGAATATACAGTCGGTCTCATTATTGCTGAGATTAAAAATATCGCGAGAGGATATGCTGAAATCGAAGCAGGCGGCTGGGGAAACAAATTCCCGAACAAGGCTTACAGCACTAGCCTGAAGGGCAAAAACATCGGTATCGTAGGTCTCGGCGCTGTCGGCTCCAGAGTCGCAAGAGTCATGACTGCACTTGATGCCAATGTGCTCGTTTACGATCCGTACCAGAAAGAAGGCGCCGTTGAGGCGATGGGTTACAGAAATCTGTCTCTCGAGGACCTCTGCAGAGAATCGGATGTTATTACCGTTCATTTCCGCCTAACTCCTCAGACAGAAGGCATGATCAACAAAACACACTTCGATCTCATGAAGCCGACCGCCTTTATCATCAATACAGCCCGCGCAGGTCTTATTGATGAGGCAGCTCTTATGGATGCTCTTCAGAACAAAAAAATCGGCGGCGCAGGCCTCGATGTCTTCCATGAGGAACCGCTTCCGGCAAATTCTCCGCTGATCGGCATGGAGAATGTCACGATCACCCCTCATCTTGCAGGCTCCTGCTCCAACCTCTGGGATCTGACGATCGATATTATGGAATATACAATGCGCAGCTATGCTGCATCAGGTGAATGGACCTGTGTTGTTAATCGCTGACCATAAGTTAAACCAATACATCCGATTGAGTTGCTAACCGTTCCCCCGCCACCTGCTCAATTCTGCGATGATAAATGATGTTTCGAAACAGCGGAAAACCGAAAAAGGTTTTCCGCTGTTTTTGATCTTTCATGACCGGTGTCAGAGATTTATGCAGAAACCGCTCGAGGATTATGCAAAACCGGAAAATATATTCATCAGCTTCAAAAAAAACGGCCAAAATTCACATTTTTAATTCATTTTCGGCGACATCATTACGAATCCTAATAGTTATCCTGCATAAATCGAATTGAGTCTGCATCAGCCTGCACTGTAAAATATAAACAAATCGAAGAAGAACATTCAACAAAGGATTGACAAAAATATTTGTCTTTCCGTTTTCAAAGACCAGGGAGGTATTAATTATGCTGGTAACCATGAAGGAAATCCTTGACCGCGCTTCCAAAGAAGATTACGCTGTCGGCGCTCCGAACGTAGGAAACTCCTGCGAAGTTGATGCTGCTATCGAAGCAGCAGAAGAAATGAACTCTCCGCTTATTCTTGATGTTCATTTTGACAATATCGGACCGACAAAGGTTCCGAATGCCAGAGCGTTTGCAGAATGGATGCGCCGCCGCGCAAATGAATCTCCGGTGCCGATCGCAATCAACGAAGACCACGGCCGTTCTTATCAGACTGCAATGCGCAACATACAGGCAGGCTGCACATCCGTAATGGCTGACCGCTCCTCTCTTCCGTTCGAAGAAAATGTTGCTGAAGTAAAAAAGGTTGTTGAAGCGGCTCATGCATGCGGCATTTCCGTAGAGGCAGAACTTGGTCATGTCGGAAAAGCTGATACTTATGCAAAGCTTGACAACGAAGAAGGTTCCGGCGGTGACTCCGTATATACAAAGGTTGAGGAAGCTGTCAGCTTCGTAGAACAGACCGGCGTTGACTGCCTTGCAATCTCCATCGGTACTGCTCACGGCGCATGGCCGAAGGGTGTCGTTCCGCACCTTGATTTTGATCGCCTTAAAGCAATTAAGGAAGCACTCGGACATGATTATCCGCTTGTTCTTCACGGCTCCTCCGGTACGCCTGTCGAAGAACAGAGAAAAGCCTGCGCGATGGGCATCAACAAAGTCAACATCGCAACAGACCTCAGCATGGCGGCTATGGCAAACGTACTCGCTTCCGAAGGCAAGGGCAACGCATTTGCACTCGCTAAGGCCGGCTTCAAGAATAAGCTCAAGGAAATGATCCCGGTTTACGGTTCTGACGGAAAGGCCTGGAAGGAATAACCTGATTGGCGCCTGAGCTCCGCTGACGTTGCAACGCTGGCGGAGCTTTTCCGATTCGAAACGCATCTTTAGGGGGATCCGATGAAGTATATACTCTCACATGATTTCGGCACCAGTTCAGCGAAATCCGCTCTTTTTGCAGAAGACGGAAACATGATCAGCTGCTGTTCTTACGACTATCCGACTTATCGTTCCAATGGCTGCTGCGTCGAGCAGGATCCGGAGGACTGGTGGAAAGCATTTTGTACAAATAACAGAAAACTTCTGGAGGAAATCGATAAAACTCAGATTGCATGCGTTGTATTCGACGGAACGATACCGGATGTTCTTCTCGTTGACCGCGACCTTAAGCCTCTTCACAGAGCACTGATCTGGCAGGACAATCGGGCCGGTGCCGAAGCCGAAGAATTCCGTGCCAGGGTTCCGGATTCTCTCCATGAAGGACGTGGTGCACTTGGTCCCGCACGCGGGGCTATGATGCTTATGTGGCTTCGAAAAAACAAGCCTGAAATTTATAAAAACGCTTATAAAGTCGTGATCAGCAACAGTCTTTTTGTTATCGCACGGCTCTCCGGAAAAGTTGTATCCGATTATGAGCTTGCTTTTGGAACGGCTATGCTGAAGACCGACTACAGCGGATGGCAGGATGAAATTCTGGACATTCTGGGTTTCGAAAGAGATCTCCTTCCGGAACTTCACTGCCGAACAGATGTCATTGGTGAAGTCCGTGAGTGCGTGGCTGAAGAATGCGGTCTCCTTCCGGGAACAAAGATCGTTGTCGGTGCAGATGACGGAGGATGCAATCTTCTCGGTTGCGGTGTTTACCGTCCGGGGGACGGTGTTTTGAGCTGCGGTACCTCCGGAGGTGCAGGCGGCTTTGACCGTTTCGGTCATCACACAAAGATTCGCGGTACTCAGGCTGCCGGCGCATCCCTTGAGTGGGCAAGAAAGATCTTCTGCTGCGAGGATCAGATCGAAGCGGATAAAAGAGGTATAGACGTATATACCGTGATCAACGAAAAGATCGAACAGTCTCCGGTCGGAGCTAACGGTGTCATGTTCCACCCATATCTCGCAGGTGAACGCGGCATGAGAAACAATCCCGATGCCCGGGGGTCATTTACCGGCCTCAATATCAGCACTACAAGGGAAGACATCCTTCGTGCAGTGGCAGAAGGAATCGCATTTAATATCAGTCTTTCTGTTGATAAGGCGAGAACCATGGGATGCACCTTTAAAAAATCTCCATTTATCGGCGGTATGAGCAATGGCTCCGCAACAAGACAAATTCTCGCGGATATGATCAACGCTGAGCTGATTATTCCCAAAAATCCGGGATACTCCGCCTGCAGAGGAGCGGCCGTGCTCGGAGGTGTCGGTGTCGGACTTTTCGACGACCTGGGAGCATGTGAAAAATTCATGCAGGTTGCGGCAGTCGTAAGACCGGACGCGAAAGCGCACGCCAAATATGAAAAACTGAAGCCTCTTTTTGAAGAAGTTTATCATTCACAGGAACCGTATTACGCCAGGTTCAAAAGAACGGAGGAATAAAATTAATGAAAAAGGAATATAGTTCTTACAGAATTTGTCTCTATCCGGATTTTGTTTTCGGAAAAGGAAAAACAGCTGAGGTCGGCAAGCTGGTAAAAGAACACGGCGGCACAAAAGTCCTCATCGTCGGTTACGGTGCTGATCTTTTGCCTGAACTTTACGGCATTGTCCGCAAGGCACTCGAAGAAGAAGGCATCGCCTATGTTGAGATCCCGGGCGTTGTTGCAAATCCGAGAAGATCTCTCGTCAACAAGGCTGTCGAACTTGCAAAATCTGAAAATATTGATTTCATCGTCGCTCTCGGCGGAGGCTCTGTGATTGACAGCGCTAAAGCAATTGCCTATGCAAAGAATTATGACGGCGAGTGGTGGGATTTCTATACCAGAAAAGCTTCTCCGAAAAAGGAAGACAGAGTTCCTGTTGGCGCAATCAATACAATCTCCGCTTCCGGCAGTGAGACAAGCAAGGCTAGCGTCATTCTCGATGATATCGACACCATGAAAAAGATCGGTGTTGCTACCGAGTTCGGCAGGCCGGTATTTGCAATCGAAGATCCGGTCAATACCTATTCCGTACCGGCATTCCAGACAGGATGCGGAAGTGTTGACATTCTCGCCCATACATTTGACTGCTACTTTACACCGAGATTCTGTGCACTCGGAGATGAGTTTGACGAAGGTCTCATGAGAAATACCGTCCGCTACGCTCCGATCGCTTACAATGATCCGACCAATTATGAAGCCAGAGCCGAGCTTATGCTCACATGTTCGTTCTGCCACAACGATATCGCGACACTCGGAAGAGAACGCCACGGCGGTGGAACAGCAGGTGCTCATGACCTTGAATTTATCAGCGAAGTTTATGACAAGCCGCACGGCGCAGGCCTTGCTATCATCATGCCTCACATTCTTGAGTGGTATGTTGAAGGCTCCGCTGACACCTGTGCCAAGGTTGCACGTTTTGCAAACCAGGTCTTCGGCGTTCCTGTTGATTTCGATGATATGAAGATCACGGCTTACGAGGGCATCCGGAGATTCAGAAACTGGCTGAAGAGCATGGGCATGCCGTCAACACTTTCCGAACTCGGAATCACGGATCCTGATGCTCCGCAGAAGCTCTGTGATGCTGTTCATTACGAGAAAGACGGCACCTACAGCTGCTTCTATCCGATGACAAAGGCTGACGTACTGAACTTCTTTAAAGAACTTGTCTGAAATAAAGGGACTATACGAGCTGCCCGGTTCCGGTAAATTCCGGGCAGCATTTGGAAAGGAGAACAAAATGGATTATCCAAAGATGAGAAAGATGGGCGCGATCATTGAGCCGAAACTCGCAGAAATGCGGGAAGAAGAACTCGGTACACCGGGTCCGAATGAAGTTGTTATCAAAATGCTCGCATGCAACATCTGCACAACTGACTATCAGCAGTGGTTAGGTCTCAGAAATCATATGGGGTTCCCGATGGCAGCAGGCCATGAGTGGAGCGGCGATGTTGTCGCAGTCGGTGAAAATGTCAAGTACTTCAAGGTCGGCGACCGCGTTTCTCCGGGCGGCGGCTTCGGCTGCGGCGTCTGTGAATACTGTCGTACCGGACGTCATGAAATGTGCATCGTTCCGAAAGGACCGCACGCTATGGTCAACGGATACCGCGGTCAGCGCGGATTCAGCAATTATCGCATTGCAAACCAGAGCGACCTTGTCAAAATGAATAAAGAAATCGCTCCCGAACTCTGTGCTTTCCTTGAACCGGTCTCTGCGGCAACAGGATGCGCAGCAAAGGCAAGAGTGAAAGCAGGCGAAAATGTTGTCATCGTCGGCATGGGTGTCATGGGTATGCTGAATGCTCAGGTCTGCCATGCTCTCGGTGCAAGAGTCATCGTCTGTGACGTCTCTCCGAAAAAGCTTGAACGTGCAAGAAATTCAGGTCTGTTTGATGTTATCGACTCCAAAAACGAAGATCCGGTGAAGAGAGTATTCGAGCTTACTGATGGCGTAGGTGCGGATGTAGTGATCCCCTGCATCGGAAATTCCGCTGTTTACGCGCAGGCTTACGAGATGCTCAGACAGGGAGACGGAAGATACATCCTCTTCGCAGCAGGTTACCCGGCTCCGGAGCTTAAGATTGACCCGAATAAGGTTCACTACGGCCGAACAGAGATTATCGGAACCATCGGCAGCAATAATGAAGATCTTTTCCTGGCTGCAAAGCTGATTAACTCAAAGATCGTGGATCCGTCTCTCTCATGGGAAGGTGAAAAGTATCCGCTTCGTGACATTCAGAAGGCTTACGAAGCTGCTACCCAGCCGGATAAATATCGTGTTACAGTTGATCTTCAGGAAATCTGATCTCACATATTTGTGATGCATTCCGATATTTCCGTGATCTGTGAAAGATAAAATTACACAAATAGGATTTTAAAAGAGAATTAACATTCGTTCTACAGGGGGAACAGGTTATGGGCAGACTCATGTGCGGTGCTTCAAAAGCTGATATTACACCGGCTCCGGAACTCATGGAGCATCTGGCGGCGCTCGGCAACCGGCAGATTGCAGGGGTAATTGACCGCATTTACCTTCGTGTGATTGCAGTCGGCGATGGTGATAATACTGTACTGCTCATAACCTGCGACCTCGATAAAGTTCCGGGACCTGATGAGAATATCAAGGCCATTTCAGAGGCGACAGGAATCACGGAAGATGCGATCTTTCAGGTCAGCATTCACACACATACAGCTCCGATCGCCGGTTATCGCCCGGACGAAGGACCGAATTTTCTTGAAAGAAAACCGGTTGATGTACAGGAAGCTTCAGCCGTTTATGAGACATTTGTCAGGGAAAAGATGGTCGAGGCCAGCAAAAACGCTGTCGCCGCCATGGTTCCTGCAAAAATGGGATATGCAAAGGGTGAATGCTTCCTCAATGTAAACCGCGTTCAGGACTATGTGTCAAGCGGGCCGGACGGAAATCAGAAAGTCACTACTGCACTCGGTTATAACCCTCTGCGCGAAGCTGACAAAACACTCTTTGTCATGGAATTCCGCAATGAGGAAGACAGACTGCTCGCAGTCTATACAAATTATGCGATGCATAACTGCTGCATGATTGCAAATAATTATAAAGATGGAAAGATCGGTATTTCGGCCGATATCGGTGGAAATGCCTCAAAATATATCGAAGAAGCTAACCCCGGGGCGATTGCAATGTGGACAAGCGGCGCTGCCGGCGATATCAACCCGATTATCTGCAATGAGCTGACCTATCCGGATCCGTTGACCGGAGAGCCGATGTCATATGATGCTCCGGACAGTACCTTTGCTGAAAACCTTTTGAAGATCCTGACTGCCCGGCACACTGAAGATATTCGCCGCACAATGCGGAACGTGCGCTGTTCGGTCACGGAAGCCGCAGTCCGTTCCGGCGTCGAATGGTCCGAGACGGAAGGAAGTGACGGGAAACCGTTTAAAATCCGTGTCCACGGAGCCATAATCGGCGATCTCGCACTTGTGGGATACAGCGGAGAACTATACAGCTCGATCGGAAAACGACTTCGCGAGACAGCTCCTGTCAAAGAAATTGTCATCATGAATCACGATGCATCCCTTGGTGCAAGATCCGGTTACATTTTCGACGATGAGGCGCTGACAAAAGACGTTGACTTCCGGCTTCCGGGTCACAGATCCACCAGGATGAAGCCCGGGCTTGTAGAGGCTTCACTTGTGGAAGCGACAGGAAAGCTTCTTGCGGAATTAAAGTAAAGTACTAAAAACCTTATTTCAGACTTGTATTGATCGGAACCCAATTCAATCATACAGGAGGACAGCATGGATATTAATTATTTCCGTGAGTTTCTGATGCTTGCCGAGACCAATAATTATCTTGAAGCGGCCGATTATCTGTATGTTTCCCAGTCGACACTCACGAGACACATTCAGTCTCTTGAAGCAGAGTTAAATACACAGCTTTTTAACCGCTCGACGAGAAGAGTAGAACTCAACTCTCACGGCAAGCTGTTTATGCCCTATGCACGTCAGATTGTTCAGATTCAGAATGAATATACAAATGCGCTTGCAAATCATAAGAAAATGATCGACAGCAAGCTCACAGTCGGAACAGTACCGTTTATGGTCCAGTATAACGTTACAAATCTGTTTGTCCGCTTCCGCTCTCACTTCCCGTCAGTCTATCTTGAGGTCAATGAAGAAGACTCCTTTACACTCAAGAATATGCTGCGCAGAAACCAGCTTGACTGTGCTATTGCCTGGGATTCGGAAAATCCGGAAATTGAAAGTGACTTTAAGATGATTCCCTACACGGAAGATACGCTGGTAGCTGTTATTCCGAACACACATTCTCTCGCAAAGCATGATTCGATCCGTCTCGAAGATCTGAGAACCGAATCCTTATTGCTGACCTCCGAGAAATCAGCAATGTATGAATGTGCAGTCAATGCATGTTCCGAAGCCGGTTTCGTTCCGAGAATCGGCTATACGGGAAATCAGCTGGATAATCTGGTTCATGTTGCGGGAAGTGGTCTCGGAATTGCGCTTCTGATGCGCAAAGTTGCGGAAAAGGCGGCTGATGATTCCGTGAAGATTGTTCCGATCGATACAGACATCAATCTTACAAGAAAGCTCTGTCTGATGTACAGAAAGAAAGGAACACCCGTGGAAACCGTGGAAGCATTCGTGAATTTTTGTAAAGATGAGATGGTTAAAGCCTAAAAAAAAACATCCTGTAGATTCAGCCGTGCTGCCGGGTAACCGGCGCACGGTCTTTTTCGTCATAATGTACAGAAAACGTGCCTGCGGCACGTTTTCTTGTTTGTATGTAAATCATTTTGACATAAGTCAGTGTATATAATAAACTGTAATCACAGAAACGTAATCAAACTGTAAAAAACGGTGCGCACATCCGGATATGCTGCGGAAAAGATACCAAAGGAGGTATTATTTATGGATCTCGATTATATTCGCGAATTTGTGGTATTGGCCGAGATCGGCAACTTTCAGAAGGCTGCAGATGAATTATTTATTTCGCAGTCTTCCCTGTCCCAGCACATTAAACGCCTTGAGGCCCAGATGGGTTCACCGCTTTTTAACCGTTCAAAATATCCTGTTCAGCTGACTCCATTCGGCCAGGCCTTTCGTCCTTATGCGGAAAAGATTACGAGAACCTATCAGGAATGTTCCTATGATCTCTCTCTTTTTTCGGATAAAGGACAGCGATGTCTCCGAATCGGAACGAATATTCTGGATCGCTATCATATTTCTACGTATATCGCACAATTTCGAAGAATTCATCCGGACATGGAGATCCGTCTCTTTGACAATGAAGATGACGAACTTCGCAATATGCTGAGGCACAACAAGTGTGATCTCATCATTCTTAGGATGCCGGAAAAAGAAGATTCGGAATTCATCTCAGTGACACTTCAGGAAGACCCGCTCGTCGCTGTTCTTCCGATCTCTCATCCGCTCGCTTCCAGGTTCAGCATTCCGGTATCCGACCTTAAGGATGAAACAATTCTCTCTACAAATGACGGAACCCTCATCAATATGCTTTTTCGGGATATGGCTAAAGCTTCCGGCTTTGATCCAAAGATTTCTGTTCTCAAAACAGTCGGAACGGTCCTGAGCCTGATTCAGTGTGGGAACGGCGTCGGTATCATCGCACGTAGCATGTGCATTGAGATGGAGGATCTTGCAATCGTTGAGCTTGAAAGCACACGATCGATCTATGCAAATTTTCTCTTCCCGAAGGACGAGAATATCTTTGACGCTCCGAACATGTTTCTGGACTTTCTCCGCACAAAATCACTGGAATTCAACAGGTAAAATTGAACAGCTAAGCCGCAAAATGCAATTACTTTCTGCGCATAAATGACAGGGGAATGTGGATTGCAGTGAATGTTTTCCGAATGCTATGCTCTTTTTATAGTTATCTCAAATCATGAAGGGAGTTATATGTTATGGCGGAAAATATTAAGTCATCGGAAAAGGGGAAGTCATTACTGAATCCTATCTTCATAGGCGTATGCTTCGCAAACCTTATGTACTACTTCGGGCAGTCATCTGTCAATACCATGATGACACCGTACATCAAGAACATGGGGGTTCCTACCGCTCTCATCGGTACCATTTCTTCTCTGTTTGCATTGACAGCGCTGTTTGTTAAGCTGTTTTGCGGTCCGGCGACTGTTTCTTTTTATAAAAAGACCCTCTGTCTCGGCGCCAGCCTTACCGTCTGCGGTGCCTTCACACTGTTCGCATTTTCCACAAACGTTCCGATGGTCGTACTCGCCAGAATCCTGCAGGGTATGGGCGTAGGCTTCATCGCTCCGGTTATGCTGGCCATTGCATCAGATTCTCTGCCCTCAGATAAGATCGTGACCGGTGTCGGTTATTTCTCAATCATTCAGGTTCTTGCACAGGCGTTTTCCCCGACAATTGCTCTTAAAATCCGCGATTCTTCATTCGGTTATCACGGTGTTTTCGCAGCCGCAGCGATCTCTCTCGGCATCGCCAGCGTTATTATCCTGCTTCTCAAAATTCCGGATACACGTACCGAAAAAATTCCTTTCAGACTGAATTTCGGCACGATCTTCGCTGTTGAATGTATCATTCCGGTAATTCTTCTTGTCTTCACTCTCATGATTCATCAGAGCTGTGAACAGTGGGTTCTTGTATATTCCGAGGAAATCGCAGGAATCCCGAGCATCGCTCTTTACTACACGGTCAACGCGATTGTCCTGTTCATCTCCCGTCCGCTGTGCTCTACTCTTGCGGAAAAGCTGGGCGCAAGAAATATGTTAATCCCTGCCTTCCTTCTGATCGCTGCAGCTCAGTTCGCAATCGGGCATTCAACCACGCTGATCATGCTCGTCATCGCCGGTGCCGTCTACAGCATGGGTCTTGGATGCACACAGCCGGTTCTTCAGGCACTCTGCATCAAGGCTGTACCGGAAAATATGCGCGGTGTTGCAAGTTCCAGTTCTTACATCGGAATCGACGGCGGTTCCTTCGTCGGACCGATTCTTGCCGGTGTTATCGCTTCTCAGTTCACTGCAAAGGGTGTTTACACCGCAACTTCTATCTATGCTCTCATTGCCGCTTTCCTGGTCATCATTTTCTACAAAAAGATCAAGGCAATCGACGAAGCAAAATAAACTCAACTTTAACTTATATAACAAAGGGGCTGCCGCCGGCAGCCCCTTTTATTTATCATAACGGGAAACGAGCCAGAGGCAGGTTTTCCCGTTATTCCTGTTATAAATTTCCCTACCACATAATGGGTAATATTACGGGAATACATGCCGCCGCAGGTTTTTCGTACATTATTCTTCTGAGCGAGGAATCTTTTCACAATATTCACGGTAGCGCTCATTATAAAGAGCGAAAAGCTTCGGATCAGGGACAAATGAATCTCTGACCCTGACCAGATGCGCGGAGGCGTCAGCAACCGAAGGATAAAGGCCGGCGAACAGCGACGCAAGAACAGCCGCACCGAGAGCGGAATTGTCACTGCTCACAACGCGCTCTATCGTCATGCCTGTGATGTTTGCCCGAAGCTGCGCCCATTCATCCGAAGAAGAAGGTCCTCCGCCGATCCGGATCCTCACAGCACCGTTTTTCTTATGTCTGAGAGCAGCTTCTGCGCTTCTTCTTGTCTCGAACGTAAGCGCTTCGACAAGACCTTTAAAAATGTCATATTTTGTAGTCGTAAGATCCATATTGAAAAACGTACCGCATCCGGAAAACGCCGGATTGACGAGAAGAGACGGCATGCCGTCAAAGCTGCAGTTTGCCCAGAGGTCCGCATAAGCTTCCTCACTATTCCCGTTGTAGAACGTGCGTATGAACCATTCAATATCCGCCCCATAGGTCGGAAAACCAAGCATGATGACCATTGTGTCCTTGAGAAGCCCGGGCTTCCACTTGATCTTATGTGTGCGTTCATCCTTATCGGCAATAAACCCAAGATGGTCAAACGTACCGGAAACTTCCGCGATCACATCCCCATCCTCTCCGAGAAGCCCGAGACCGAGCATTCCGAGATCGCCGTCATGTGCACCGACACCTACCGGAATCTTAGTTCCAAGTTCAACATCTCCGTAATGATCTGTCATTCCGACCGTCTGATCAGACGCGATCAAAGGCGCATCAATCTGATCTCTGGTAATCCCTGCATAGGTGAGAATATCCTCTCGCCAGTCATTATCAGCCAGATCAAACATATCCTGAAGATTGGCCATCGTCGGATCCCACATCGGAGTTAATCCGAGACGATACAGAATGTACTGCTGAATCGACCAGTAGTATTTTGTTTTTGCAAAGACAGCCGGCTCATGCTCCTTCAGCCAGAGAATTTTTGCCGGAGGTGCCCAGTGATCGTTAAAATGTGTCGTCGTTGTGCGAAACTTCGGTGCCATCTCTGAGGCGATATCAACCGCTCTCGGATCAAAACAGAGAATGCAGTTATATGTCGGCTCAAACATATCATCCAACGGAAACAGACTCGCACCGATGAATGAAAAATTGAGTGCGCGTACAACTGCGGATTTTCCGATTTTTTCCATTACTGTTCTGACACAGTCGACGGAAAGCTCCCAGACCTCGCGAGGATCCAGTTCCTGGTAGGACGGCACGGGCGAAATGAGTGTATATTTCCGGGACTGGGAAGCAAGAACCATCCCTGTTTCTGAAGAAAAACAGACTGCACGCACATTCGAAGTGCCGAAGTCTACGATCAGGATTGCCTGTTCCATAATAATGGTCTCCATTTCAGTTCATTTAAGAAAATCCCGTATCCGAACCTAAAAATCCGGAAATACGGGAATGTTCTTTTTCAGTGTCTAAAAATAATTATCTGAGCTCTGCGCGAAGCTTTTCAAGCCATTCAATAAAACGCGGATCTTCAAGCACCTTCGGATTAACAATACCGTCCGTCTTCTTTCCGTCAATGACGGCACGAATGCGGTCTACAACCATCTTAGGTGAACCTGTATCACATTCAGTCGTAACTCCTGCCCTGTGTGGTGTGATCGTGATATTGCGAAGCTTTCTGAACGGATGATCGACCGCTAAAGGTTCTTCGTCGAACACATCAATCGCCGCTCCTGCGATCCGGTCCTCCTGAAGTGCCCTGACAAGAGCATCCGTATCAACAAGACCTGCTCTCGCTGTATTAATAAAATAAGCACTCTTCTTCATGAGACTGAACTCATGCTCTCCGATCATATGCTCGGTAGCCGGAACCAATCTTGCATGAACGCTGATATAATCAGCGTCACTGAAGAGGGTATCCTTGTCAACCATAGTGACATTATATTCGTCAGCAACTTCCTGGGAGACAAACGGATCAAAGCAGATAATCTTCATGTCAAAGCCGGAAAGCTTCTTTGCCATGAGCTTTCCAATATAACCGAAACCGACCAGTCCCATCGTGCGGCCGTTCAGGTCATGGAGCTTGGAGTGATCTCTCGGTCCAACCATCCATTCGCCCTGCATCATATCGGCATGAAGTCTTGCGATATTTCTTGCCTCTGAAAGCATCATTCCGATTGCGTAGTCGGAAACCGCATGAGCATTGCGTCCGCCGGCATTGATAACGAGTACACCGCGCTTTGTTGCGGCATCAATATCAATATTTTCAAGTCCTGCACGAATGACTCCGATGATTTTGCAGTCCGGCATTGCATCCATACCCTTTCCGGCAAACGGGATGAAGGACCCGAATACAAACTTTGCGTCTGAATTTGCAGTAAAATCTTCCGGGACATCAAAAACATCCGGTCCCTCGACCTCCATCTGACGCTGAACCGCAGTGTAATCCATATCTGCCGGGCCGTTCCAGCTTCCGCGAACGACATCAACCTTCGCGTCAAGATGTTCAGCAGCTTCAAGCATATACGGAGCCATCAGCGGACGGCGTGTTTCTTCCATGGATAAAAATTTCATGATTAGACCTCCTGAAAAAAGTTTGCAGATGTGATTAAAGAACCGTTATCTTCCGTTTCGTCCGGGATTGGAATCACCGATCAGTGTACCGCCGGAGCAGTCAATAAGGCCGCCGTTGATCTCACAGGCTGCTTCAGAGCAGAGGAATGCAACGACATTTCCCATCTCCTTCGGTGTCGCATAGCGGCCGGAAGGAATCTTCTTGACCGTGCGCTCAACACGATCCGGCTTCAGCATCGTCTTTTCAACCATGACATACCCCGGAATGATTCCGTTTACCCAGATATTGTCGGAGGCAACCTCATGAGCAAGAGAACGTGTAACAGCTGCACATGCACCCTTTACGGCGACATACGGGCTGTTGTCCACACTGGAACTCCACCAGACTGTCTTTGTAATGACATTGACGATATGTCCCGGCTTGTTATTCGCCCGGCAGTGTTTGATAAGTTCACGGCTTGTCACAAACATCGCTTCGACGACCGCTGCCTCGGCGACTCGGAATTTTTTGACATCAAACTTCTCAATCGGTCCGTTCGAACCGTTCATAAAATTCGCGTTGTTGACCAAAATATCAACGGTTCCGAATACTTCGTAGGTCTTGCTGAAGAGTGCTATGACATTTTCTTCATCTGTGATATCAGCCTGAACTGCAATCGCTTTGACCCCATATTCTTCTTCCAGGCGTTTAGCAAACGCCTCCGCTTTTTCAGCGGATGTGCTGTTATAATTCGCAACGATATTGCAGCCTTCCTGAGCCAGAATTTCACAGATACCGCCGCCAATGCCGTGAGAACCGCCGGTAACGATAGCAACTTTTCCCTTTAAACCTAAATCCATAATATCCTCCTTATATTCGTATAAACATTAACTGTAAATAACCGGAATCAGACTGCTTCGGAAAATCACTCTGTTTTCATGTAGGTCCCAGTGCCATGAACTGTTTTGATATCTCACGCAGTATCAGAATCCAAGAAGCAGACCGCCGGTAAGATCGACAGCCGTACCGACTGCTAACTGGCACATATCACTCGCGAGATAAGCCACCATGTTTCCGATTTCAATAGGCTGTGCCATGCGGTGGATCGGTACACGTGAAACACGCTTTGCCAGACGTTCCGGATCGTTTGTGTTGCGGCCGTTATCAACATAGCCGGGCATCACACCGTTCACATGGATATTGTAGTCAGTGAGATCGACGGCCATCGCGTGAGTCATTCCCCACATCGCTGCTTTATTGGCTACAACGCAGAGACTGCCCTTACTGACAGACGAAAGTGAAGCCTTGGAAAGTGTGTTGACAATCCAACCGGGTTTCTTTGTTGGAATGAGCCGCTGCGCGAACTCCCTGGACATAAAGAAACAGCCGGTCATATGACCGTTAATAAAACGGTTCCAGGCTTCTGTTGAAATATCGGGCATCGTTCCGGACGGACCTGTGACGCCTGCATTATTGCAGAGAATCTGTACCACGCCGCCGAATGCCTGCTCAGCAAAATCGAACAATTCACGAACGGAATCCTCATCCCCGCACTCAACGCCCGTGTAATAGAGGTTCGCTCCGTACTGTTCGCTGAGACGCTTCTTCAGTTCCTCAGCCTGCGTAATGCCTCTCTCACTTCCTTTGTGATAGGTAAAGCAGATACGAGCGCCTTCTCTTGCAAATGCTTCGCATATGCCGGCGCCGATACCGCTTACTCCGCCGGTGACTATGACCGTTTTCCCTGTAAGATGGAGATCCATAATTATACCTCGCTTGATGAACAAAATAATTTTCAGCCCATAATCATGTCGTGGAACGCCTTGAATGTCGGCTCCTTCCGCATATAGGCTTCCCTCTGCACCGGATCGGGCTCAAACACCTTTCCAAGAGAGACCATATGTTTCGAAGCAGCCTCGAAGTCCGTATACATTCCGAGTCCGCAGGCAGCGATCACAGCTGCGCCGACTGAACACGCCTGAGGCGTAATCGTCTTCTGGACAGGAATTCCGTACATGCTTGCACGAAGCTGCAGCCACTTGTCTGATTGAGAACCGCCTCCGCCCACACGCACAAGGCCGATATGTTCACCTCGCACCTTCAGCATGAGATCATCGTTATACTGCATCGAATAAGAGCATTCATAGCAAAGACCTTCGATGAGGGCACGGAAGAAATCATCCGGGGTTGTTGCTGACGTAATTCCTCTTATGCCGACCTTATGCTTGCCGAACCAGGGCACCATGAGCAGATTACTCTTGCCGTCGAATTCGACTGCTTCAAACAATCGGCTGAAAAGGCCCTCTGCCTGCATCCCCCGGCAATAAGTCCTTGCGTACCACTCAAGCGCACCACCTAAAATTGGAAAGCCTCTCCCATAATTGTCGTAGGTTGCGAAAGCTGTGCGGATCGGCATATTGCCCTCACAGGAAGCTTCTTGTCCGGTAACATCCGCCAGAAAATTGATCGTGTTGCTGGTGCCCATCATATCGGAAATGATCGGTCCATTGCCGGGAAGGACACCGAGACCGAGGATGCCGCAAAGTTCATCGTGAGCTCCCGCGAAAACAGGAATTTCACAGGGCAGTTCAACACGGCCGAAGTGATCAGTCCGGCCGACAATATCACAGCAGGACACAATTTTACCGCTGCACATTGTTTCCGGAATTTCATAGAGATCGAGTATATCCTTGGCCCAGACACGATTCCGGACATCTTCCACACATTTAAAAAGTGCCATGGAATCATCATTTACAGGATCCAGTCCGAGCCGGCTGAAGATGTACTGCTGATTGTCAAACATATAAGCTGCTTTTTCGAAGGTCCGAGGCAGGTTCTGCTTTGTCCAGAGGACCTTCATCGGCTCGCAGTTGACGGAATAGCCGCGTCCGGCCTTTTTGCAGATTTCCGCAGGATTTTTTTTCAAAAAATATTCAAAAGTCTCCTTCGCACGGCTGTCAAAGAAGAGCATGATATTCGTAAGCGGATTTTTTCCCTCATCGACAAGCAGCATATCGTCCGCGAACCATGAAAATGAGATCGCATGGATATGACAGCTGTCTCTGATTTCGCTGATCAGCGCTTCGCAGGCATCCTGCGCTGCATTCCAAATATCTTCCGGATTCAGCTCCATATAGCCTTCCTGTGGGATGACAGTAGGATACGTTTTGCTTTTAAGGGCAACCAGTTCGCCGGTTTTGACATCGACTGCAGTATTTTTTACACTTGAGGTTCCAACATCAAAAACCATAATAACGTCTCGCATGAGTGTTCCTCCTCATCTGGTTATTTATTGTCCTGAAGCACGGAATTCTTCGTCAGATACGCGGCTCATACATTTTGTAGGCATCCGTGCGGCTCAAGAGCTCACTTGCTTCCGTCATGCTGCCTACTGCTCCTGAGGTGATAAGCTGCACACAGATATTCCCGAGAGCAGTCGCCTCAGCCGGTCCTGAAATGACCGGTAATCCGGTCGTGTCCGCGATAATCTGTGAGAGCAGAGCTGAATTGTGTCCTCCGCCGAGAGCACGAATCCGCCGATAAGTCTGTCCCGAAGCTTCGGCAAAGCTGTGAATTGTTTTTAAATAAGTGTGTGCCAGGGAATCATAAATTGCGCGGATGGTTTCACCCTGGCTGAGCATTTTCCCACAGCGTTCGCTGATCATCCCGGGAGTATTTCCGGGCACCCGCAGCTTCGGATCATCAACATCAAACAGAAACTTTCCTGCTTCCGCACGGGCAGCTTCCTGTTCCAGATAACTGTAATCGGTACAGAGTCCGGCGTGATTCCAGTAATTCCTGCACTGTTGTACGAGCCACAGACCTCCGTGATTGCGCGTCAAACGAATCGTACCGCCGTACGAAAGCTCATTGCCGCAGCCCGACATAATAAAATCATCTGTCAGAACCGGTTCTTTCACAGGTGCTGATAAGACAGCCATCGTCCCCTGATTTAGGAAAATACAGTCCATGCCCTCTTCAGCCAGAATACTCATAGCCGATGCGCTGTCATGCTCCGTAACAGCTGCAATCCGGCAGGCCCGAAGACCGGTCATTTCACAGATATTCGGCAGCATTGAACCGAGAATTGTTCCGGAAGGCAAAATCTGAGGAAGCTGATCTCTTTCAATACCGGCGAGCTTCATCGCTTCGTACTGCCAGACCGGTTCGGTATAATTGCAGAACTGAAGGGTAACGGCATAGCTGTGTTCGGCATAAACCGAACCCGTCAGATAATAATTAAGAGCGGAGGGAAGAAAAAGGATTTTGTCGATCTCTGATGCAAGACCTCGTCGGAAATACGTCAGATAACGGAGCTTGAGAAACTGACGATATTCCGCACTCATTTTATAACCTGCTGCTCCGGACAGCTCTTCGACAGAAAGAAGAGGTTCTGCCTGACTGATCCAACGGGACATATTCGGATCCCGTCCGTAGGTCGGATTTTCAAGAAGACGGCCTTCGCGGTCAATAAAACAGGTTGTTCCGCCAAAAGAATCAATGCCGACACAATCAATCGCACCATCTTTTTGGGCTTCTCCGATCACCCGCGTCACATTATCGAAGAGGCTTCCGAAATTCCAGTAAGCAGCCCTTCCAAGATTTATGACATTGCTCGAAAAGCGCCCTGACTCGCGAAGAGTAAGGCGCTCACCATCGAAACACCCAAGAAGTCCTCGAGTGCTTCCTCCGCCGATGTCAACTGCACATACACGGATTTCCTTCATAGTCAGCCTCAGTCTTTAACAACGGCTGTATACGTATTATAGAGATAAGCCATCTGGCAGGAATTTTCGATCTTCTGCATAATCATATAAGCATCCGTCAGATCCTTGCCAATGACAAACGGTCCATGAAGACCCATGATGCAGAACTTATCCTTCGGAAGTTTCCTAAGTGCTTCCAGATTGCCGTAAGCAAGATCCCAGGAACCCGGCTTCTGCCACGAAACGACAGGAATATCTCTGACCGCCGCAAAATTATCCGGAAGTGTAACATGTTCCTTGCCGAGCATAGAGAAAAGTGCCGCATAAGGAGCATGCGCATGAATTGTCGCATTGAGATTCGGGAATTCATTCATTGCAACAAGGTGGCATTTAATCTCACTTGTGAGACCATATGGCTCAAAATGCTCAAGAACAGTAATTCTCTCCTCCTCTGGCTTGTCGGCATCATACTGGATCTTGAGAATCATATCAGGTGTCAGGAGACCCTTTTCCACTCCGGTAGGTGTTGCAAGATAGACGTTGTCATGAAGACGGACGCAGATATTGCCTGCGTTGCACGGTGTATATCCAAGCTGCCACAGCTTTTTTCCGATTTCACACATATAGCCGCGCATATAATTTTCATAGCTCATTCCCTGCATAGCGAATCTCCTTTTACAAATCTGAAAGTTTCTTTTATTTAATTTAATTTTAAAATTGCATGTTGAATGAAGCAATTCGTTTTCCGAAAGGGATTTATGATGAAACTGTGAGTGATGACCTGTGAAAAAACGGCTGTCCGGGAGACTTTAAGATTACGCATAAATTCAGGCCTTATTCGAATTGCCCGGATTGCCGGCAGATGATAAGTTAAAATCACAATAGATGTCGTCACTCATGTTGGAGGAAAACAGATGAAATCTGCAGTTCTCGTGATCGATTTTGGAACATCAAACGTCCGCGCCATCGCATTCGGTGCGAATGACGGCATTGTTTTGATGTCGCAGTCAAAACCATATTCGATTGTCTCACCGGCTGCCGGTTATTCAGAGCTTGATCCGAATAAGCTCTGGGACAACTGCTGCCGCTGCGTCGAAAAAGTTGCATCCGCTCTTGAAGAGACGGATTATAAAATTTCTGCTATTGGCTGTTCCTTTATGGGCGCAACGCTGATCATGCTGGATAAAGCGCATCAGCCTGTTTACAATTGCATTCTGAGCTTTGACTGCAGGGCTGAGACTGAAGCAGCCTATCTTACCGGAAAATACCCGCCGCCAACATATAAGCTTAATCTTGAGTCACCTGCTGCGAAGATCCTCTATATGAAGAAAGTTTTTCCAAAGGTCTTTGCAAAAGCGAGCTATTTTATTTCAATTCAGCAGTTTATTCTGTTAAAGCTCGGACTTCTGCCTTACTGGGACCGAACGCTCGCTAACTGCCATTCATTTTTTGACTGTTCTAAAGATGAGTGGGATCCCGAGATCTGCGCCGAAGTTGGCATCAGTGTCGAATCACTTATGGGGCCGGTGATGACTTCCGACGGCATTGCGGGCACCATCACTAGCTTCGGAAAATACAAATTCTCAGCACCCATTCCGGTCGTAATCGGAGGTCACGACGGCGATATCGGAATGGTTGGATGCGGTCTTGTTGATGAATCCCAGAGTATGATCGGTGAAATCTCAGGCACGTTTGACCATGTCGGGTATATCAAAAATGATAACCCGGGTATACCCTGCGTAAGAGGAAGCCATCCCGGCGCATTTCCTCATACTTCAGTTGTGATGAAGGGCTTTGCTACTTACGGCGCAGTTGTCGAATGGTTCATGAGAGAAATCGTCGGTGGAACATCGAAAGAGCATTATGCCGAAATGTGGAGCGGCTCCAGCGAGAAGTTCAGCGGCGGGTCTTTAAAATTCAATCCGATGTTTACCGGCAATTCTGGGCAGATCAAAGGGCTTGGGATCACAAGTACCAAATATGATCTCTTTTGCGCATTGATAGAAGCGCTTACCTTCGAAACACGATATCTGACAGAACAGATTCGCAAAGAAAAGAACGGCGAATGCACGATCATGCGAGTCGGCGGAGGCCCCGCTTCTTCCGATGAGTGGTGCCGCCTCCGGGCTGACATCACCGGATTGCGTATCGAGCGACTTTCAAACAATGATATATCCGCACTTGGAGCGGCGATTCTTGCGGCCAATGCGGTAGGTCTTCATAACGGTATTGAAGACAGCCTGAAGAAAATGGTTATTCCGAGTAAGTTCTTCGAACCGAACCCGGAAAAGCACGCACAGTATGAAACAGCCTACCGGGAATATATCAGATGGGCTCATTCGGAAAAATAATTCATATCGTCATCAGCAAAAGGAACTGCCATCGACAGTTCCTTTTGTTTTGCAGTTAATTTCAAATTCACCTCGCTGACCAGAGACCTGCCGCTTTCAGCTCTTTTTGTGTGCTGAGATATAAGGGAAAACGTGCCGCCGGCACGTTTTCTGTATGTTATGGCAAATGAAAAAAGCCGTCTGGGGGAGACGGCTTTTTCAAGGTGGAGGTAAGACTG
>R11__coassemble_330_pt1 | contig 33021 bp, 26 predicted proteins | sample R11__metabat2_low_PE_006 | metagenome-assembled genome bin R11 | reverse complement strand
ATGTAATACATCGACCGATCAAGCTCTTTTTCAAAATTAATATTAAATTCATTCACTTCCGCAATGTTTCTTACACTCCGCTCATATTGCTGCTCCATCTGACTGATGAGCGAAATCGCATAGACCGCAATCGCAGCAATCGGAAGCATTGAGAGCAGTACAAGGATCTGAATCTTCCAGCGAATCCCGATCCCGTGTTTTTTCGCTGTCTTTTCCACCCTCAGCCTTCCTTTCCGGAGGACGCACTCCGGTATTCCTTCGGCGTCATATTCTGCGTCTTTTTAAAAATGTAATAGAAATAATGAGGATCGCTGTAGCCGACGCGCGTTCCGATCTCAGCGTTCGGAATCTGAGTCGAGGTTAGCAGGTCCCTTGCCCTCTCCATTCTCACCTCTGTCAGAAATTCAACGAAGGTCTCTCCCGTCTCCTGGCTGAACAGCCTGCTCAGGTGATTCGGACTCACACCGACCGCCTCCGCAACACTTCCGAGGGAGATGCTGTTTTCCGAAAAGTTTCGGTAAATATATTGCTTTGCCTCCGCAACCATTGTTCCGTACCGGTTCTCCGTGCGCTTATCTCTGAGGCAGATCGCGCGATGAAACAGACTGACAAAATAATCCTTCATCGCCTCGGGACTCGTGAGCTTCACCGGATCTACAAGTGTTCCGCAGGAAGCCTCGATCTCCTCCGCACTGATTCCGGAGCTGCTCAGAAACGATGCAGTTGAAAGATATACGTCCATGATAATATACTGACGGACCAGCTGGGAACTCATATTGCGGACACCGATGCCGCGCCAGCACTGCTCCGCAAAATCTTCCGCGTCGTCTGTCGTCGCCGACCGCAGAAAATTATAGACAATCCGCCGATCGATCTTTCCGATATCAAAGCCGGAAAGAGAAAAGCCCCCAAGCGGATTTTCATCCCCTTTTCCATCCTCAGAAGACTCCTCCGGATCATCAAAAGAAAACACGCAGCTGCTCTCCTGCACGAAACGCCTCGCAAAGAGACGGCTGGCGGTATGGAAAGACTTTCTGATCTCACGAATCCTCTCGACAGGTTCACCGATCGCTGCGCAATAAAACAGCGTGCCGCTGTCATCCACGCATTTTGCCGCCTGATCCAGTTCTGCCTGAACGCGCATTTTAAGTTCATCTCTGCTGTTTCCCATAACCAGCATGCACAGCGTTCCGCCGATCTGCTCATACAGGCCTATATACGGAATCTGTTCCGCCAGACGTATGATGCTTTCAGCCGCATCAAGAACTTCCGAGGAAAGCTCTTCTATCTTCCCTGAATCCCGGCTCTGCTTCGACATCACCTGAATCAGCACGACTGTATAGAACTCCGCTGTCAGATCGATCTGCAGCTCCTGAGCCTTCTCCAGCGCCTCCGCCATAGAAAGCTTGCCGCCCATCACCTGCTTCATAAAGCGCTGTTTTTCAAGCTTAACCCGCTCTGCGTGTTCTGCCTCATAAATTTCCTTATATTCAAACTGGGACCTCTCTTCCTCGATCTGCCTCGCAGCTGCCTTCAGCGCCTCAAGCAGCTTGGCACCCGAAACCGGTTTCAGCAGATATTCCGCCACACCGATGGAAATCGCTTCCCTGGCATAAGTAAAATCATCAAATCCGCTCAGGATCAGAATCTTTGTTGACGGTCGTTTTTTCAAAACAAGCCTTGACAACTCCAATCCATCCATAAACGGCATCCGGATATCCGTAATCACAATATCCGGCTCTGTCAGCAGAATCTGCGGATAAGCGCGCTCCCCATCGCCGGCCTCACCGACGAATTCAAAGCCCGCGGCGTTCCAGTCCACCGCGCGCCTGATCGATTCCCGGATAATATACTCATCTTCAACCAAAAATACCTTCAGCATTTTCACTCTCCCACCGCAGCCTGTAAGAATTCTGCGATTTCCGATCCCCCAAAAACACCACTCTTCCGATAAATCCACAGCGAGCCGCAGCGACCGCTTGTGCTGTGCCTTCTGAAACGTTCTTCTTAAAATCCGATGGCGGTGTCTGTTTCACGACCTTTTTATTATACATTTTTCACCTGCCTTTTGTCGATTTCTCATAGAAAATACGGATTCTTTTGCCCGTGTTCACCGCCCGTCCCCGACAACCCGCCTGTATACTCCTTTTGCCCCGGCCATTCCGCGCACCCATTATTCCGCATCACAGCGAGAAAATACGCGGCGGCTTTTGCGGCATCCTGATGCAATCGGGAAATCGTGCTGTCGATCCGTTTTCTGTACGTCACGGCGAATCGCAAAAACGGACAGAACCGAAGCTCTGTCCGCCTTTAAATGGAGAAGTGTTTATGTTTATTTATTCCGGTCTTTAATATACGCGAAGACACTCTGCAGAAGGATAAACAGGCAGAGGAGCGCAGCCGTCATGATATTCGACCAGCTGGAAAGCAGCTTGCCGTTTGTCATAACAAGCGTCTGAATCGTTGCGGTAATCAGCACGCCGACCAGAGAACCCCAGACATTTCCGACACCGCCTGTCAGCAGAGTGCCGCCGATAACAGCCGATGCGATGGCTGTCATTTCAAAGCCCTTCGCCTGTGTGACGGCACCAGTCATCGTGTTAAGGCAGAAAAGGATGCCTCCGATGGAGCAAAGGAAAGAGGAAAGAATGTATGCCTGCATTTTGGTCTTTCTGACATTCAGGCCCATCATTCTCGCGGATGTTTCATTGCCGCCGACCGCATAGAGGACACGACCGAATTTCGTATACTTGAGAACGATCCAGATCACAACGACAACAAGAAGCGCGACCACAACGGACGGACGGATAAACGGAGCAATAATATTGCCCTTCTTATTCGCATATCCGAGGAATTCCGGAAGTGTAATCTTCGCGTTCGCCCAGGCATAAAACATCGCATTTCCTTCCTGGGTGATCGAGACCTGATCCGTATTGATGACCGCCGTCATGCCTCGGGCAAAGAACATGCCGGCCATGGTGACAATGAACGGCTGAATTTCGAGATAGCTTACGAGGAAGCCCTGAACAATACCGAAGACGATACCGATCGCAAGAATAAAGATGATGGTCGCGATGCAGTTCCAGTGCTTATTGGTCATGCCGTCCGCCAGGATCATGCAATCCATGGCGATGAGGGAACCGACCGAAATGTCGATACCGCCGGTCAGCATAACACAGGTCATTCCGCAGGCGACGCAGATGAGGCCGGCATTCTGCGTAAACAGATTTAAAAATGTCTGTACATGTGTAAACCCTTTTGAAGCATAGATCACACAGCCGATCGCATACATGCCGATAAAGAGAAGCAGCGTAATCAGAAGCAGCAGATTATTGCTGTTCATTTTCTTTCCGGAGGTTTTTCCGTTCATGATACAGCAGCCTCCTTTCCCTGAGCGGCAGCTTTCTTCTTGGCACGATTGCTCATCCATTCCTTGAAGACCGGAGCCTGAACAACAACGATGATAATGACGATAACAGCCTTGATCACCGGAGCCTGGTCAGTGGAAACGCCCATTGCAAGAAGCGTAGTGGTGATCGCCTGAATCGTATAAGCGCCGATGATGGAGCCGGCCATGTTGAACTTGCCGCCGGCAAGAGAGTTTCCGCCGAGTGCAACCGCAAGGATCGCGTCAAGCTCGTAGTTAAGGCCGATGTTATTGGAGTCTGCGGAATAGATACGGGAAGAAGCGATCATACCGGCGATACCGGCGCAGAGACCGCAGATCACGTAGCACAGGAAGCAAACCAGAGTGGAATTGATGCCGCAGATTCTGGATGCGCGGGAGTTGATGCCGACAGACTGAACATAGAGTTCAAGCGTTGTCTTCTTCAGAAGCAGCTGGGCCAGAATAATGACAATAACCGTGACAATGATCGGTGTCGGAATCGGGCAGCCCGGGAAGAAGTTGCCGAGATACTTATACGGCTCATAGCGGATATAGGATATCTGGTTATTGCAGAGCAGAAGACCGATTGCGCGCGCAGCTGTGAAAAGAATCAGCGTCGCAACCATCGGCTGAATCTTCAGCTTGGCAACCATGGCACCGTTGACTGCGCCGCAGGCCATACCGAAAAGAATGCCGACAAGCACGCCGACCCAGATCGGAACCAGAATTTCTGTGACGGAGGTATTGCCCCAGCCGGTGAGCACCATACAGCCGCCGCAGGCCGCAAGCGACATGACGGAGCCGACAGAAATATCGGTACCGGCGGAAACCGCTACGGCCAGTGTCTGTCCGATTGCAAGAATTGCGATCTCTGAACCGCGGTTCAGAACGTCGATCAGACGGCCGTAAAGCAGACCGTTGTTGATCTGAATAGAGAAGAAGCTCGCGACCTTGATCAAGTTGATCAGAAGAACAAGAATCATGCAGAGAATGGGCATGAACAGCGGGTTCTTCTTCAATTTTGCCCATGTATTTTTCATTATTTGTCACCTCCGGCGATCGCGCCCATGACAGATTCCTGGGTCAGCTCAGTCTCCTTCGAATCAAGTTCTCCGACCTTCTCGCCATCACGCATGATGCACATCCTGGTGCAGGTACGGATCATCTCATCGATTTCGGAAGAAATGAAGACCACGCTCATGCCTTCCTCCGCAAACTTGAGAACAAGCTTCTGAATCTCTGTCTTTGTTCCGATATCGATGCCTCGGGTCGGCTCATCGAGAATCAGGAACTCCGGATTCGTCGCAAGCCATCTGCCAAGAATCACTTTCTGCTGATTGCCGCCGGACAGCTGGCTCAGCAGTGTTTCCTTCGAAGCCGTCTTGACCTGAAGCATTTCAATAAACTTATCCGCGATCTCATTCTGCTTGGAGAGCGGAAGCTTCTTAAACATGCCGTTACGTGCCTGAAGGGCAAGGATGATATTTTCACGGACCGAAAGACCGCCGATGCAGCCGTCCAGCTTTCTGTCATCCGGGAGATAACCCATGCCGGCTTTGATCGAATCAATCGGAGCCTTGACCTTAAGTTCCTTCCCATTCATCGATGCGCTGCCTGTCTGAGCGCTGTCGACTCCGTAAACACAGCGGACCAGTTCGCTTCTGCCGGAGCCGAGCAGACCGGCAAGACCGACGACTTCACCTTTATGAATCTCAAAATCAAACGGCTTGATCGTTCCCTTATGGCTGAGACCTTTCGCGGAATATCTCACCTCGCCGATCGCCGATTCAGCGCTCTCTTTCTTGATGGAAGCAAGGTCATCAAAATCCTTGCCGAGCATTGCCGCAACAAGCTTGACACGCGGCAGCTCCGCGATCGGATAATCACCGACAAACTGACCGTTTCTCATAACGGTGATGCGGTCGCAGACGGCATAAACCTGATCCAGGAAGTGAGTAACAAAGATAATTCCTACGCCCTTCGCCTTCAGATTATTCATCATACTGAACAGCTTCTCAACTTCTTCATCATCAAGAGAGGAGGTGGGCTCATCCAGAATCAGGCAGCGGCAGTCCATATCGACTGCGCGGGCGATCGCGATCATCTGCTGGATCGCAATAGAATAATTTTCAAGTGTCTGTGTGACGTCCACCTTGATCTGCAGCTTCTCCATCAGTTCGCGGGCACGTGTGTTCATTTCTTTCCAGTTGATGGTATGGAGAGCGGTTCTCGGTTCACGGCCGATAAACAGGTTCTCCGCAACACTTAAGTTCGGGCAGAGGTTGACCTCCTGATACACAGTCGCAATACCGATATTCTGTGCATCCATTGTCGAGTGGTTGAAGATATTTCCCTCCACTCCTTCCATCCGGATTTCACCGCCGTCACGCTCATAAACACCGGTCAGGCATTTGATGATCGTGGATTTTCCGGCACCGTTTTCCCCCATCAGCGCATGAATCTCGCCCTTGCGGACCGTCAGCTGCGCATGATCCAGTGCGATTACGCCCGGGAAGGTTTTGGTGATGTCCCGCATGGTAATCAGAACATTCTCTTCATTCGCCATAGTTGTTCTCCGTTATCTGCGGCAGCCCGCGCGCCGAAGCTGCATCTGCCGCTTTTCGAATTACTTTGAAAAAGGCGGTCCCTAAAAAGAGACCGCCCTGAAGTTTCAAGCTTTTGTTTCTGTACTTCCGGCAGCAGTTATCTCATCAATAACCCGCGTCTACGATTGCCTGATCAACAATCACCATCGGCTCTGTGACTTCTTCGCCGGCAGCATTTGTATAAGTAACTTCCGTTACAGTGTCATCATGAGCATACCACGGCTCTGCCATGTATGTTTCGGCCGGAACTTCTTCGCCGGCAGCGAGCTTAGCAACGATTTCAGCGCAGTCCGGGCCCTGAAGCGGGTTGCACTGGAAGTCAGCTGTGATTTCGCCCTGCATTGTCAGATCAAGAGCAGCCTTGCAGGCATCGAAGGAGATGACGATGACATCGCCGTCCGGACCAACGTTGACGCCGGCAGCCTTCATAGCGTCAAGAGCGCCGAAAGCTTCGTTATCGTTCTGGCAGACAACAACATTGAACTGGCCTTCATAAGACTTGCAGTAAGATTCCATAACCTTCTGGCCGCCGTCCTGTGTGAAGTCACCGGTCTGCTCGTCAAGCTTGTTCCAGCCTTCAGATTCAACATAAGCGTCGAAGCCTTCGGAACGCTTGATCTGTGCGGAAGAGCCTGTTGTACCGGAGATAACAAGAACATTGACTTCATCGATGCCCTTAGCTTCTGTGTAAGCCTTCAGCCATGCGCCGGCAGCAAGACCTTCGTTCAGTGTCTCTGTTCCGATCCATGTGTCATACTTGTCGGAGTCATCGATAGTACGGTCGATAACGATAACCGGAATTTCAGCATCCTGAGCTTCTGTAAGAACTGTATCCCAGCCTGTGGAAACGATCGGGTCGATGATAATGTAGTCAACGCCCTGCTCGATGAAGTTGCGGACAGATGCGATCTGTGTCTCGGAGTTGTTGTCGCAGTCTACGAACTGAAGATCGAAACCGTTCTCCTCAGAAAAAGCTTCCTTGACAGAGTTTGTAGAAGCTGTTCTCCAGTCAGATTCATGACCGACCTGTGAGAAACCGACGACAACCAGATCATCGTCTGCCTGTACTGCAGCCGGAGCGCACACTGTAATTGCCATAGCAGCTGCGAGACCAAGAGCATAAGCCTTCTTAAACATGTTTTTTCTCCCTTCATAAATGAAATGAGTGATGGTTTTGGCGGAACTTCATTTCAGATTTCTCCAAACACGGAACTCCGCCCGATGAAATTATTTTAGCAGAGCTATTTTCTTCCCGAAACGAAGAGAATCTATTTTTAATGTGCGGATTTTCACGTTTAAACCCGGACATCTGTCAAAATCGAAATACAATTTTGGCAGGTGTCCGGGTTCGTTTTCAAAAAAGTGTAAGTTATTTTTCAGGTCAAGTCGGAAATCTTGCCTTTCTTATTCTATAACTCCTATTTCTATAATTCTTATTCTACGACGATCTCAAGATACTCGTTCATATTTTCAACCATCTCACACATCTCTTCCGCAGAATCAAATCTGAGCAGCATGGCCCCGATGCTAAATGCGGCATTCCGAAATTCGGTAACCTCATCCCCTCTTTGGATAAACAGATCGCTTCTTATGATTTTTTCCTTTATCACGGGCGAGACTTTCATCTCACGGAAAATGCCGCTCTTCTGTGAATGCACAATATAGGAGGAGACAAAACCGCGGTTTCTCTCCTGCGTCTTCAGATAAGCTGCATCGTCGCCCACAGCCTGCCGGACGAGTGCCCTGGCCATGTCAATTCCGGATGCCTCACACACTGCGTCTGCGATCAGGTTGCCGCCGCTTCGCGGGCCGATCTCCATGAGAAACACACGCCCGCGCCGGTCAACAATATATTCCACATTGAACGCCCCCATATGCAGTTTCAGAAGCCAAAGAAGCCTTCTGATCTGTGCGGCAGCTTCTTCCTGATACTTTTTCTCCTGAACCGGCGGATAGCTGTGTCCGACAGGCACATAAGGCGCACAGGCCATATCGTGATGCTGACTGCAGATTCCCCACATAACAATTTCTCCGCGGTCAACAAAAATATCCCCATCCATCTGGTAACCGCTGCGCTCAATCAATTCCTCCAGAATCACGGTCTTCGAAAGAGAATACCGCATTGCTTCATCCCAGGCAGCGTCAAACTGCTCCATAGAATCAATCCTGGCCACGCCCTTGCTCCCGCTTGCGTCAACCGGCTTCAGCATCATCGAGCGTCCCGCTCCCGCACAGAATGCCCGCGCCGCTTCCCGATCCGTAAAGGTTTCACCGAACGGAACCGGAAAATCATGTTCTTTCAGAAATTTCCGGAAAAGATTCTTATGGGTCAGAATATTGACAGACTCGTAAGGGTTTGTCGGAAGCCCAAGCGCCTCCGCGACGCAGGCAGCCGTCGGAGCCGAGACATCGGAAGCAAAAGACACGATTCCGTCTATATGGAGCTCCCTCGCTTTTTCCAGTACCTTTTCTCTGTCAATGGTACTGATATTATAATATTCATGAGCATATTTGTGCGCGGGATTGTCCGGAAGGTAATCCACACTGATCACATAGTACCCTTCCCTCACAGCCGCCAGTGTCGCCGTCTTCTGGAAATAGTTGCCGCCGAGCATCATGATGCGCTTTCGCTCTGTGCCTGAAACTGTCTGCTCCATATGTTTCTCCCATTTGCCATTCCGCGGTGTTCATTCTTTTACAGAGCAATTGTACAATCGAGCTCCCTGAAATTCAATCCTCCTTACAGCAGACACAACGTATTTTTTCTTTGACAATCTGCATCGATGGATTTATGATTTCTGTTGCATATGAGAGTCATTTCGGTCAATGGACCTGCTGCCTGCAGTTCCCTTGTTATACCGAAGAAAAAACCGACAGCCGGAACGAATCAACGATTCCGGATACATAAAAAATGAGGGGACTATGGCATCAGAAATACAGCGCCTGCTCGGATCCTTCGGGGAGGGAAATGAAGTCTTTATAAAACGGGATGATCTCCTTCCTTTTTCTATGGGCGGAAATAAAGTCCGCATTGCAAACGCATTTTTTGAGGACATGAAAGCCAGAGGCTGCGATGCGATGATCATCTACGGCAGCAGACATTCCAATCTCTGTCGGGTGCTGTCGAATCTGTGCGCCATGAGGCAAATCCCCTGCGTCATGATCTGTTCCCACGATGAAGGGGAAAAAGAGCAGCATCCAACCTTCAACACCATTTTAATCGACTGGACCGGAACAGAAATTGTTCACTGCGCCAGAACCGGAATTGCCGACTGCGTGGAATCCGTGATGAACCGCCTTCAGGCAGAAGGAAAAAAGCCTTACTATATCTATGGAAATAAATTCGGTCAGGGTAATGAAGGCACAGCGGCAATGGCTTACGCTGAAGCATATCAGGAAATCCTGGACTACGAAGCCGCGAAAGGCTTCAGCTTTGATCTGCTCTTCTGCCCCTCCGGAACACAGGCCACCCAAAGCGGCCTCATCTGCGGCCATCTGCTGGCCGGCGACAAAACCAAAACAGTAGGTATCCTGATCTCATCGCGGGAAACAGCGCGCGCCCGGCAGGTCATTGACACCGGCATCCGCGATTATTTTCAGAAAATAAAGAAAACGCTGCCCAAAAACTATGCCGAAGAGATTCATCTGCTGGACCGCTACCGGCAGGCCGGTTACGGTCTGTACGATGAGCGCATCATCGGCTGCATCCGGGAACAATATGTAAAGAACAGCGTTCCGCTCGATCCGGTCTATACAGGCAAAGCCTTCTTTGGAATGACCGAATACCTGAGAGAAGCCGGGATCACCCATAAAAAAATCCTGTTTTTGCATACAGGCGGAACACCTCTGTTTTATGACCTCCTGAGCGGCAGCTCTCTGTCATAACCCTTTATTTCCGCATCTGAAACCTGTTAACAGTAAAGCCCAGTCTCCAATGTAAAAAGCATATGATAATCTCAATCGTGATTCCCTGCTACTATTCCGAAAAAACAATCGGGAAAGTAGTCTCCATGGTCATGGAAGAATTTCAGAAAAATCCCGGCTATGACTGTGAGTTCGTTCTCGTCAACGATGGTTCCACGGACGGAACCTTCAGTGAAATCCGCCGGTTGGCAGAAACCTGTCCAAACGTCTGCGGCGTCAATCTGATGCGCAATTTCGGACAGCACAACGCCTTAATGGCCTCTCTTCATTATACAAAAGGAGATTACATTCTGGGAATGGACGACGATATGCAGACACATCCCTCCCAGATCTTCAAGCTGATCCACAAGATTGAAGAGGGCTATGATCTCGTGTACGGGATTTATCCGATCAGCAAAAACTCTTTCGGAAAAAATCTGACCAGCAAGCTGAATGAAGTCAGCTCCCGCATCATGCTGAACCGTCCGAAAGAAATCAGGTCGAGCAATTTCTGGATCATCACACGGGCTGTCAGAGACGAGGTCATAAAATACGACAGCTATAATCCTTATATAGACGGTATTTTTTACCGTGTCACGCACAGGATCGGAAATGTGCCTGTCGAACATTTCAAGCGGGAATCCGGCACCTCCGGATATACGCTTAAAAAGCTGATCCATCTTTGGCTGGCGTACTGGAATTTTTCCCAGATTCCTCTTCGGATTTCATTTTTCCTTGGTTTATTCTCCGCAGCAGCCGGCATTCTGATCGCTTTTGCGGTTATCATCAACAAGCTGCTTCACCCGGATATTCCGCTGGGCTGGTCCTCCACTATGTGCGTCATCGCTGTCTTTTTCGGTCTGGTTCTGATGGTTCTCGGAATCATTGGCGAATATCTCGGAAAGATCATTCTGATTTTAAATAATACGCCGCAGTTCATTGTCCGGGAGACCATCAACAGCAAAGGAAGGGGGATGGAAACCATCCTCCGGGACGCAGTACTGACGGACGTTCCCGATGAGAAGTCCTGACTTCTTCTGACCGCTGCCCGATCCTTCTTCCTGCTCAGTGCAACTTATGACGCTGCATAATCTTTGAAAAAGAAGACCGGATGGAGTTTTTAATGAAAAAAATAATGATTCTCGGAGCCGGGATCTATCAGGTTCCTCTTATTAAGACCGCAAGGCGGCTTGGGCTCTATACCATCGCCGTCAGCATCCCCGGCGATTATCCGGGCTTTGCATACGCCGACAAGGTTTATTATATCAATACCACAGACAAAGAAGCGGTCCTGAAAGCTGCTCTCGATGAGCAGATCGACGGCATCTGCACAACCGGAACCGATGTAGCGGTATCGTCAATCGGCTATGTGTGTGAACACATGAAGCTTGCGGGGATTTCAGAGGCAGCGGCACTCCTTGCAACCAACAAAGCTGACATGAAGGCGGCGTTTAAAGCTGCAGGGGTGTCCACCGCCCGCTTTTTCAAAGCATCCGGCTGCGAAGAGGTCTGCCGCGCTGCTTCCGAAATCGGTTTTCCTGTTGTTGTAAAATGTGTGGACAGTTCCGGAAGCCGCGGGATCACGATTGCATGGGAAAAGAAGCAGCTGAAACAGGCCTTGAAGAACGCACTTGCGCATTCGCGTCAGAATTATGTGCTGGTCGAAGAAATGCTGACCGGCACCGAAATCGGCGTGGACGGCATGGTTCAAAACGGCAGGCTTGTGTTCCTGGCCCCGCATGAAAAATATGTCTACCACAGCGGCGATACCGCTATTCCGGAAGGACACAGTTTTCCTTATCATGGCTCTCCGGACATACAGCAGGAAATTGCGCGCCAGATGCAGATGGCTGTGGATGCCCTGCAGCTGGATGCGTGTGCGGTTAACGCCGACGTATTTGTCAGCGGCGGGCGGGTATCGATCATCGAGATCGGCGGACGCACAGGCGCCACCTGTATTCCCGAACTGATCTCCATGTACTGCGGCTTTGATTATTATGAGAAAATCATCCGCAATGCGCTGGGCGAACCTCTGGACTTTATCCCTCAGCCAAAGAAGCAGCCCTGCATGGCGAAGCTGCTCATGAGTCCCATAAACGGCACCATCACCTCCGTGAATGAAGAAAAGCTGGCAGCCATGCAAAGCCGGAGCGTTCAGGTTCAGCTTGACTATTCGGTCGGGCACTCCGCAGAGCAGATGCGAAACGGAACCAATCGGATCGGTCATATCGTCGCAGCCGTTTCCGATCCCGTCGAATTCGACCGCCTGAGGAAAGAAGCATACGATGCCATTTTCGTAGACGGAAAAAGCTTAAAGGAGTTGTGGAATACAGCCGGGAGACAATGATAAATAAGGAGCTTATGAAAGCCGCCGCACGGATCGATCCCGATCCATGCGGCGGCTGATGTTTTGCTGCACAATATAAATATCTCGCCGATTTTACTGTTCTTCTACCACAGCCACACCGTATGGCTCCAGAGTGACCTGTCTGCCGAACGGCTTCCCTGTCATAGCATCGATTCCGCTCTTTTCAAGAGGAACAACCACCGTGTGTGCGTTATGGTTCATCACAAACAGAGCTCCCTTTTCTCCATCCGTCGCCAGAACCTGCTCAACGCCTTCCTGATGGGTATAGCTGCAGGAAATTCCCTCTTCTTTGCAGAGATATTCCGCCAGCCTGTCCATAGCCGCATGATCAAGATCACAGCCAAGATAATAGACCGTCCCCTCTCCCCTTCTGTTTCTTGTCAGGCACGGCTTTCCCGCATAATAATCGCCGGTGTAGACGCCGAGAACCTCCGTGTCTTTCGGATCGATGATATCACACCAGAGATCCGCTGTTCCGGCGCCGAAGACGCCCGCTGCCGGTGTCTGCTTTTGAAACTGCGGATCATACTCCTCCACTTCAATTCCGGTCAGTTCAGCAAAATCGCCCGGAACTGTCGCTTCAAGCATCGCATTTTCCATATTCTTGACACCGCTCCGGAAGCTGACAAGCAGCGTGCCGCCGTTGGCCGCATACTGTTCAAGATTCTTCTTCTGCTCTGCGCTCACCATGATAAGGGCCGGCGCCAGCACAATGCTGTAGTCCGAAAGGTCCTCTTCCGGTGCTGCGAACTCCACTGACACGCCGAGATCATAAAAGGCGCGGTAATAATCCATCAGCAGCGTATCATAGCGGAAGCCCTCCACATGACTGTGAACTGAATGGCTCCACTCGCTGTCAAAGGATTTCAGAACTGCCACCTTCGCCTTCGGCATCAGCGCTCCGAACTTTTCCGAAAGTACTTTCATCTCCGCCCCGATCTTCGAAACTTCCGCATACCTTCTGCCCGGCTTTCCGTCGTGCTCGAGAATGCCGTGCCAATATTCCTCCGTTCCGAAGAGGCAGGACCTCCAGCGGAAGAACACAACCGTATCCGCTCCGTTCGCGACGGACTGGTAGGTCCAAAGACGCAGCTTTCCGGGCGTCGGCGCCGGACCGAGCGTACTCCAGCCGCAGGGCCCCGCCTGTTCCTCCATGACCCAGAACGGCTGATGCTTATAGCTTCTGATAAGGGCATGGTTCGCAGAGACAACATGATCTGAGGCCTTGCCCCACTGAAACTCAATATAATTGTCCCAGGTGACATAGTCGAGTTCTCTGCTCATTTTAAAATAATCAATACCGGTATTCGAATTGACATCGGCATCCAGCATATTGGTTGTGATCGGATACGAGCTGTATGTTCTGATGATGTCCGCCTGATGCTTCATGAATTCGATCGCGGAATCGCTCGAGAAACGGTCAAAATCAAGGCGAAGTCCGGGGTTCTGTCCCTGCGTCTTCGGATCACTGTCATAGCAGACGCCGACTCTCGGAACGATGACCTGCGAAAAATCATTATATGTCTCGCTCCAGAACACTGTTCCGTAGGCCTCATTCAAAGCATCGATCGTCTTATATTTTTTCTCAAGATAGGCAGTAAATTTCTTTCTGCACTTCTCACAGTAGCACCTCGTCGTGTTGGCCCAGCCGATCTCGTTGTCGATCTGCCATCCCTCGACTGCCGGGTGCTTTCCGTATCTCTCAGCGATCTTCGTGACGAGTACTTCGTTTTCCTTCCGATAGACCTCGCTGTTGAAGCAGTAATGCTTTCTCGTGCCGAACACCTTGCTGTTTCCCCGGATATCCTGCTGATAGAGCTCATCGCCGTACTTGTCGCACATCCACTTCGGCGGTGTGGCAGAAGGCGTTCCGAGTACGACCTTCATGTCATGATCCGCCATAAAGTCAAGGATCTCATCCATCCAATCGAATCGATAATCTCCCTCTGACGGCTCATAGAGCGACCAGTCAAATTCGCCGATGCGGACAACCTTGAGACCGGCCGCGTGCATCATCTCAAGATCCTGGGTCCAGCGTTCTTTTTTCCAGTGCTCCGGATAGTAATCCGCTCCGATTCTCATCCTGTTCCATCCTCCTTTTTGCTTATCCGGTATTTTTCCGCTGCGGCATAAAGCCTCTGTCAGAAGCTGAATTCCACCGTCTTTAGGCACGATGCTGCCGAGCAGTCACCGACATAAGCGATATACGGAATATCTTCTGTCACGAAACAATCCTTCTCCTCATTCCAGTAAGCCATACTGTCCTTAGAGACATTGAGCTCCACCTTCTTTGTCTCGCCTGCCTTCAGGTTGATACGGACGAAGTCTCTTAAGATCTTCTCCGGGCGCTCCACCGCGCTGGACGGAGCACCGACATAGAGCTGGACGATCTCAGCGCCATCACGATCGCCGGTATTCGTCACATCAACCGTGATCTTTGCGTTTCCGCCGAACACCTCGCAAGAAGGCGTGCCCACTTCAAAGGATGTGTAGGAGAGGCCGTAACCAAACGGGTACAACACATCTTTCTTTTCCTTATCAAACAGAGAATAGCCGTGCCAGTACTCATAGGTAATCTTCGTGCAGTCCGGATCAAAGAACGGGTAGTCGTCCTCTTTATAAGCCACCGTATACGGCAGCTTGCCGCTCGGGTTCGTGTCGCCGAAGAGGATATCCGCAAGGACATTTCCGCCCTCCATGCCGCCGTAGAAAGAGAAGATGATTGCCGGAACGGAAGCTTCCCACTCATCGATCAGCATCGCGCTGCTGCCGACAAGAGAAACAACCGTGTTCGGGCAGAGTCCCTTCACCGCCTCAATGATGTCTGTGTCTCTCTTATGGAGGCGCATGGTCGCTCTGTCGCCGCCTGCCGTCGCTTCCGTCTCCACCTTGGAGGAAAGGAATTCACCTTCATCACTGTGGACATAGCCCGCCACGATCAGAACCGCATCGGCATCCGCGGCCTGCTTCTTTGCGAGTTCAAGATCCTTGCCGTCATTGTAGAGAATCTGTGCGCGCGGCATCTTCTTCATCATGCCCTGCAGCGGGGTGATCGCGTAGTACGGATGGACCATACTGGAGCCGTGGTCGCCGATATTCTGCGCGTTTCCGAGCTCGCCGAGAACCACAATCCTGTAGGTGCTCTTCTTGTCGAGCGGAAGAACATGATTTTCATTCTTAAGAAGAACCATGGACTCCTCAGCGGCTCTCTTTGCGATAGCGATATGTTTCCCGCAGGCCAGAACATCCGTGCCGTACTCCTGAGGATCCTTTCTGGTCTCATAATAAAGAATCGTGCGGAGAATAAAACCGCAGGCCGCATCGAGATCAGCCTCATCAACCCTGCCCTCTTCGAGGGCCTTCGGGATCTCATTTTCATAATAAGCGATGCACGGCATCTCAATATCCATGCCGGCCTTGACGGATTCCACCGCGCGGCCCTCATGAAGTGCCCAGAGGAAGTCGGAGAGTGTGAAGCCCTCAAAGCCCCATTTATCTCTCAGAACTTCTGTAAGAAGGTAGTGATTCTCCGAGCAGTAGCTGCCGAGGACGCTGTTATAAGCGCACATGACGGAGGCTGCGCCGGCTTCGATACATTTCTTAAAATGCGGCAGATAAACTTCGTGAAGTGTTCTCCTGTCGATCTGGACATCAGCAGTAAATCTCGCATTTTCAATGCTGTTGAGGGCAAAATGCTTGATGCAGGCCATGACGTTCTGGCTCTGAATACCTTTGACCAGAGAGGATCCCATTTCTCCGATGTGCCAGGTATCCTCACCGTAGGTCTCCTGGGCGCGGCCCCATCTCGGGTTTCTCGGCAGATTGATGCAGACACCGCCGTAGTAGTTGCCGCCGACCGCACGGATTTCCGCTCCGATGGCGGCGCCGATCTCCTCCTCGAGCTCGCGGTCAAAGGTTGCGCCGCGGGCCATCGACACCGGGAAGCAGGTCGCGGAACCGGCGACCACGCCTCTCGGGCCGTCCACAAAGCGGACGTTCGGAAGACCGAATCTCTCGACAGTACCCGTCGGGTACGGATCAATATTGTAATGAACGATTTCAAAGAGATCATAGAGCAGCTTTTCTTCGGTGATCTGGCCGGACATAATGCCGATCTTTTCCTTTACCGTCAGCTGCGGAATCACCTTCTCAACATAACTGCGGATTTCCTCTTTGCTGCAGTTCTCCCGAAGGGGAGTATGCTTGACAGCTTCTCTCATTGTAACACCTCCATGATGTAATGTACTTAATTATTATGAATTTTGAAAATGCGCTTTCAGCTTTATTTTTTCTTGGCAAATTTTCTCATATCGACGATAACCGCAAGGAGGATGATGAGACCCTTTACGATATACTGCCAGTACATATTAACGCCGATGAAAGAGAGTCCATAATTGATAACCGTGAAGATCAGCGCGCCAATAACAATGCCGCCGACCGTTCCGATACCACCGGACATCGAGACGCCGCCGACGACACAGGAGGCAATCGCATCCATTTCATAGCCATTGCCGGTTGTGTTGGAAGCAGAGCCGATACGTCCGACTTCAAGTACAGCCGCAATTGCGTACATGACTGCTGCCAGAGCATAGGTCATCACCAGGATCTTCTTGACATTGACACCGGATACCTGAGCCGCGTCCGGATTGCCGCCGACCGCATACATGTACTTTCCGAATTTTGTCTTGTTCCAGAGCACCCACATGATCACCACCGCAATCACGGCGATAATCGTCAGATTCGGAATGCGGACCGCACCTAAATGAATACTGCCGGTGCAGAGCTTTGTCAGCTTGGAGGTAATGCCGCCGATCGGCTGAGCGCCGTACGGCTCGCGGTCAAAATAAATCGAGGAAGCGCCATAAAGAATCAGCTGCATCGCCAGCGTCGCGATAATCGGCGGAACCTTGAGCTGTGCGACGCAGAGACCGGAAAGTGTTCCGCAGACCGCGCAGATCGCGGCCACAACAAGCAGCGGAACAATGATCGGAAGCTCCTTCATGTTCGGATACATGCGGTATGCATAATCCACATTCTGAAGCATGGAGGCTGAAATAACCGCTGCAAGACCGATCATACGGCCCGTCGAAAGGTCGCAGCCCCGAACCATCAGTACCATGCCGGCTGCCAGAGCGATAATGATCTTTGTCGCAGACTGTGCCAGAATGTTCTGGAAGTTCAGGAGCGACAGGAACCTCGGCTCAATAATAATGATCGCTATGAGCAGGATAATCAGAACGACGTAGATGATTTTTTCTGTAAAAATGCGCTTAATGATGTCTTTTACATCAACAGATTTTGAATTCATGCGTTTACCCCTCCGGCCGAAACATATTTTGCTGAAGCTTCCATGATCTTGACCTGATCGGCGTCAGCGGCTTCAAATATTCCCGCCTGGCGCCCGTTGCTCATGACAAGAATCCGGTCGCACACACCGAGCAGTTCCGGCATTTCGGAACTAACCATAATGATACTTTTACCTTCGGCTGCCATCTGATTCATCAGCTGATAAATCTCATATTTCGCGCCGACATCGATGCCTCGTGTCGGCTCATCCAGCAGCAGAATATCGGGATTTGTGAGCAGCCATCTTCCGAGAATCACCTTCTGCTGATTGCCGCCCGACAGGTTGCCGATCTTGGTCTTTCCGCTCGGGGTTTTGATCCTGATATCGGATATTGTTTTATCAACGGCTGCGGCAATCTTTTTATCACTCAAAAAGAGCTTATTCGCCATAAAATCATCCAGATTTGCAATGATCGAATTAAAGGCCACGCTCAGGTCTGCAAAAATTCCGTTGAATCTCCTCTCTTCCGTCAGCATCGCAAAGCCATTCCGCATTGCTTTGCCGGGAGTCGAATTGCTGATTTCTTTTCCGTTCAAAACCAGCTTGCCTTCTCCCTTCGCGCGAATTCCGAAGATCGTCTCGAGCAGTTCTGTTCTGCCGGCACCCACTAGTCCGGCAACCCCCAGGATTTCCCCTTTTCGAAGTTCAAAATTTACATCCGTAAATTTCGGCACATAGCTTGAGAGATGCTCTGCTTTCAGAACAGTTTCACCGGGAACGGTCTCCCTTTTCGGATATCTCTCCTTCAGTTCACGTCCGACCATCAGACGGATAATCTTGTCTGTATCAAGATCCTCTTTCTTCTCGGTAGCGATCCACCTGCCGTCCCGCATGATCGTCACTTCATCAGAAATCTTCAGGATTTCTTCCATCTTATGTGAGATGTATATGATGCTGACACCGCGTGCCTTCAGCATCTCAATAATTCGGAACAGATGCTGAACCTCATCTTCCGTGAGGGAGGAGGTCGGCTCATCCATTACGATAATTTTCGCGTCATATGAAACCGCTTTGGCGATCTCAAGCATCTGCCGGTCCGCAACCTGGAGAGAACCTGACTTGACACGGGGATCCACCTTGATACCGAGGTCTTTAAAGATCTCCAGCGTGTCCGCATACATTTTTCCGGTGTCGATAAACGGTCCCTTCATCGGATATCTGCCAAGCCAGATATTTTCCATGACGCTGCGGTCAAGAACCTGATTGAGCTCCTGATGAACCATCGACACATGATTGCGGAGTGCTTCGGCGGGATTAGAAAACTGAACCTTCTCCCCGTCAAAGATAATTTCCCCGCCGTCAAGGGAATAAATCCCGAACAGACAATTCATAAGCGTGGATTTGCCTGCTCCATTCTCGCCCATCAGCGAATGCACGGTCGCCCGCCGCACATTCAGCTTTGCGCCATCGAGCGCTTTGACTCCGGGAAATACTTTTGTGATGTCCCGCATTTCCAGTAAATATTCTTCTGCCATATCATTCCTCATTCCGCAGGAAACTTTTATGAAGCTGCAGTCCGCATGCCGTGGTTCAGTTCGTTCGGGACGCTGCCTTTGCCCCCGGCACCGGACAGTTTATGCGTGTGCGCGAAATTCGAGCTCCGCCATAAAATCAGGAAAACATTCCGCGAATCATAACCTTTATACAGCATATGCAGAAGATTTCTCTTCTGCATATGCTTTTACCTGCCTTAAGTGAACGAAAGGAGCTGCCTCAGGCAGGTCCTTTCGTTTAAATATGATCTTCACTTACTTCTGCAATCAGCCTTCGTAGGTCGCGGCAGCTTCATCTACATTTTCAGCTGTCACTGCCTTGTACGGAACTCGGACTGCCTTGGAGCCGTCTGTATCAAATTCGAAATCTGTTCCGTCAAGCGGTTCTTTTCCGTCTACAAGGTTGGCTGCGATCTTGACAATCATCTGACCCTGTGTCTGCGCATCCTGAAGGACAGAGCCCATCATCTCGCCGCTTGTAATCTTTTCAAGAACTTCCGGAAGCGCATCGATACCGATGACCGGAATGTACTGTTCACTGTCTGTTCCGTTTTCATTGAAGCCGGCAGCCTCGATGGATGTCAGAGCGCCGAGCGCCATCGCATCGTTGGCCGCAACAATCACTTCGATCTCATCGCCGTATTTGGAAATCCAGGCATCCATCTTTTCCTTGGCCTTCGCTGTATCCCACATACCTGTGTCTTCTTCGAGAAGATCGATTTCGATGCCGGCATCCTCAATCGTTGACTTTACATAATCAGCGCGCGGCTGAGAAGCGGTGTGGCCCGGGTCGCCCATAAGGTCGATCATCTGAAGCTTGCCGTCGCCGTTCTTATCCATTTCCGGATGTGCATTCCAGTATTCAACGATCATCTCACCCTGGATCGCTGCGCCGTAATCACCGCCGGTTGATGTAACCTGATATAGATTGTCGTAGGAATTGACAACATCTTTATCGGTGATCTCTTTGTTGAAGAAAACCAGCGGAATATTGCCCGCATCCTGGCACTTCTGAATGATCGCCGGAGCGGCTGTGATATCAACTACGGAAACCGCGATCGCCTTGGCACCCTTTGCAAGAGCTGTATCAATCTGATTGAGCTGCGTGGACTGATCGAGCTGTCCGTCATCGACGTTGACCTGGAAGACACCTTCGGAAGCACTTGTAATGGCCTTGCCGATATAAGAGTTAAAGTTATCTGTTGAAGAGTAGATGCCTGCGCCAAGGATCGGAAGATCGTCTGCGCTGACCATTGCTGTCATGGAGCTGGCTGCCATTGCGGCACAAACAAGGATACTGACTACGCTTTTTTTCATTATGAACTGCCTCCTTTAATGTTCCGGTCCGTCCCCCGGACCGTTTTCGTTGTTTCATACAAATATTATTATCATCCGACGCAGTTTTTGAGCAACTCGCATTCTTTAGATCAGGGGGGTCAGTCTTTAGGACTTGACAATCTGACAGTTTCACCCGTCATGAACGGCCTGATTTATGATAAAATACCTATAACATTGAGATCTGTATTACTGCGCCGCCAGTCTGCCGATGCTTCAGGCCCGATCATTCTCTGCCCGCCGAAATCGCAGCAGCTGTGTTCCGATCGAGGGCTCAGTTTATTTTTCGAAGATTTTTGGAGGTTCTTTATGCTCAAAGTACTCATTGCGGATGACGAAAGTAAAGTGGCCCAGCTCATCCGTTACCTTGTCGACTGGTCAGCCTTCGGAATGGAAATCATCGGCACGGCATCGGACGGACTGCGGGCTCTTGACATCATAAAGGAAGAAAAACCCGAACTCGTCATCACAGATATCCGCATGCCGAACCTGAACGGAATCGAACTCGTTCAAAAATCCAAAGAGGCCGGTCTCGATCCGTTCTTTATCATCATCAGCGGCTTCAGTGAATTTGAATACGCACAGAGAGCCATTCAGCTCGGAGTCGAGGATTATCTCCTCAAGCCGCTCAAAAAAAAGGACCTTGAAAATGTCCTTACAAAGGTCGCACGCAAGCACCGGATCGATCTTGAGAACCGGGAAGCCGCGGACTCCCTTCAAAGTGAACTCAATAAATCACACCAGAAAATGAAAAACAATCTCCTCACAGACATCCTCGTAAAACGTGATCCGCGCATCCGTGCAATGAGCGATGCCGAACTTGCGGCAGAATTTCATTTTGATCTCTCCGATTTTCTTGCAGAGTGCATCGTTGTTCAGCTGTTTACCGGAATGGCTCAGGATCAGATCGCCAACGGCGAAATCTATGGTTTCGTGCTCCCCAAGCTCAGCGAAAAAATCGAATCCATCCTGAAACCGCTTGCTATCGAATATGTCAGCATTATCCGGCAGAACGAGATTCTGATCCTGCTCTCTCACAGACACGGCGAGTATCGCACCATCATAGAGCATCTGCAGAAGCTGAAAATCAGCCTGCTCAATTACAGCAATATCTATCCAAGTCTCCGCACAGCCATCGGAATCAGCTGCCCGATCCTGTCCTTAAAAGAACTGGAACACGCTTACAGCGAAGCCTGCGATATCATCGGCTGCCGCTTTGCGGATCCGGTAAGCTTCTGCTTCGAATGTGCCGTGCTGACCGAAACCGCCGCAAATCCTTCTTCCGTACTGACAACAGTCCTCCGCAAAAAGCTCACAGATGAAATAGAACTTCTCAATGTCGCGCTCTTCAGGGAAACCTTCTCCGATATCACAGTTTCCCTGAAAAAACAGACAGTCGGTCACAGCCAGATCAAAGAATGCTATCACGGAATCATTGATATCTTCCTGTTTGCAATCGGAACGTTCGAGGACTTTGATGCCTCCGCCTACATCACCAGAGAAAACCTACTCTCCGGTTACAGCTGCATCTATGATTTTGACGACCTGTTCAGCTGGCTGTGCGACTCCATTACAGATGTGCTTGTCCGCATCTCCGACGACCGGAAAAATCTCGAAAACAAACCGATCCGCGAGGCCAAGCAGTACATCAACGATCATTTTGCCGAACCGCTGACGCTCGAAATCGTAAGCGCCGTGATCGGCTTCAATCCCGCCTATTTCTCAAGCCTGTTTAAAAAATCGACAGGCCAGAATTTTATGGACTATCTGAAAGATGTCCGCATCAGCAACGCGAAGTCAATGCTGCAGTACACGAAAAAAGATCTCGGAGCAATCGCTGCCGCCGTCGGCTATTCCGATATCAAGTACTTCTCAAAGCTGTTCCGGGCCAAAACAAACCTCACGCCGTCTGAGTTCCGCAAACTGTATGGCTGATTATCCGCTTCCGCCAAGAAGGGAGATCTATGCGAAGTCCTCTTAAAACCATTGTCGGAAAGCTCTGTGCCGCAGCCGCGCTGCTCCTTCTTTTGCTTGCAGCGACTCTCACGGGGCTGTTCCTGTTTTTCCTGAAGCTCCTCCCCCTCCCGATCCTGAAAGGGCTGTCCATCGTCTGCGTGCTCATCACCGTTCCGACCGCAGCTGTACTTTTTGTCAGCATCAGAAAAATCAGGCAGCTCAGACAGCTCTGCGAAGATTTCCGCGACGGCAGGATCTACCAGGATTTTATACAGGAGATCGGAGTGTTGCTGCCGTCTCTTGACAGCGCAGTCAGCCGTCTGGATGGTCTCCTCGACCGCCAGCAGGTGCTGCAGCTCTCCACCAAACAGGCTGAATTTCTTGCGCTGCAGAATCAGATCAACCCGCATTTCCTCTACAATACGCTCGAATCAATCCGCGGCGACGCGCTTGCGGCCGGTATGGAACAAATTGCGGATATCACAGAAGCCTTGTCGACCTTTTTCCGCTACACCATCACTGAGACCAGAAATCTTGTCACGCTGAGTGAAGAGCTCGACAACATCGACAACTATTTTGTCATTCAGCAGTACCGCTTCGGCGACAAGCTCTCCATGGTGATCGAAATCGCCGACGACCGCAGTCAGATCCTCAACCTGCAGTGTCCGAAGCTGTTCCTGCAGCCGATCATTGAAAATGCGATCTTCCACGGAATTGAACACCGCGCCGAAAATGGCCGGATCACAATTCATATTGAAATCATCGACAACGAGGTCCGGATTGAGGTGAGCGATAACGGGATCGGAATTGACGCTGCAAAGCTGCGGGAACTGAACGAGGCTCTGAACCGCGTCTCGGTAGGAGCCATCGTCGAAGAAAAGGGAAGGCAGAAGGGCGGCATCGCTCTCAAAAATGTCTGCCGCCGCATCAAACTCCTCTTCGGTGAGCAGTACGGTCTTCATATCAGCAGCATCGTCGGCATCGGAACCAAAGTTGAAGTTACTCTTCCGATTATTGAAAAGAGCAGAAGCCATGCAGACTGAACTTTTTGCGCTCGAACGGGCCGCCGTCATTCACAATGAACGATTCAGCCTGAATGAATTCAACCTGCATATTTACAGGGGACAGCGGCTCGGAATTATCTGTGATACCATCACGGAGCGCCGCACCATCATCGAATTTTTCAGGGGAAACTGTGCCGTCTTCGGAATCATGCGCTTTTTGCGGAAGCCGGCCAGACGGGTCAATCACGCCCAGTTTTCCGAATATTTTTATGTACTTGACAACAGAACCACTCTCATAGAAAACCTCACCATCGCCGAAAATATCCGTCTTTTCTCCGATGGACACTCGTTTGTCCGCTCACTCAAAATTATTGAAGAGACAGAAGGCCTTCTCCGCGAGTTTGACGTCAGGATCGACATCGGAAAGAAAGTCCGTGACCTGACTCCGTATGAACGGATACAGACTGCACTCCTAAAAGCTTACTCCGAAAAGCGGAAGGCTGTGGTCCTCGCAAACCTCTCCGAAATTCTGACGGAACAGGAAGCTCACCAGCTGGAAATTCTCATTCAGCGCTTCGAAAGCAGGGGAATGACATATGTTCTCATCGACAGCTTTGACACAGGCTTCTACAGAATGGCGGAACAGACGCTGGTCATCAAAGACCGCACCTCCGTCGGCTGCTTCAATTCGGACTTTCTGAGTACGTCCGAATTCTATAACTATATGACCCAGAGCACGCTTTCCCTCCCGGACAGCCTATCCCGAAGCTGCAATGCGTTTGATGATTCCGATCCCGAAGAGCTTGAACCGGTTTTCGAGGCTGATTCTATCTGCACCGACAAGCTTTCGAACCTCACCATCTCGCTTTACCGCGGCGAACTCCTCAAGATCTACTGCTCGGACCAGCGATCAATTGAGGGATTCAGGGAAATCGCTTTCGGCGAGAGCGGAATTCTGTCGGGAACACTGAATATCGGCGGGAAGCAGGTTACCCGTTTTCGCAATGTGCGCGATGCCATGCTGGGCGGTCTTGTATGGTGTCCCGAATCCCCATATTCCAATATGCTCCTTCACGACATGACGGTACGCGACAATCTGCTCATGGAAGTATCACACAAACTTCAGCATATGTGGCTTACACCTAAATACGGAAAAAGTCTCGATCAATACATCGATGAGAATATCGGTCAGGGGCTCGGCTCCCAGAAGCTGCGTGACCTTCGCCCGGATATTCTGCAGGTCATTGCCTACTCCAAAATTCTGCTCTTTGCTCCTGCGGTCGCCATTCTGGAAAAACCGTTCACGGACACCGACAGCCATATCAAATCCGTAACGCTTTCCATGATTGAGAAGCTGCAGGATCGCGGAATTGCCGTAATCCTGCTCACAATGACACCGTCGGATCTGAACGTCCGGGACGGGGATGTGCTCTATCTTCGGAACGGCGTCCCGATCTCCGAGGATGACACCTATCAGTATCTGTACTCGGACTAAGGCGGGATGAGTATACAGTCCATTCATTTTTCTGTGCGTTATAACGAACCAGCCAAAGGACCTGCCACCGGCAGCCCCTTTGGTATGCTTAGGCAACCGGAAAAACGTGCCATCGGCACGTTTTCTGTACGCTATGACAAAGAAAAGACCGATGCGCACTATGCATCGGTCCCTGTAAGGGAGATCGGATCGTCCCGGATCATTTAAAAAAATCATTTAAGCTTCAGAAGCCCAGGCCGTATTTCAATGATAAGACTTCAGGAATAATCCCATATTTCAGGGCTTCTCTGTAAGATTTTTCATAGGCGTCAAACATTCTGTCAATTGCTTTTTTGATTGCTTTTAAGAGCTTCATCATATTTTCCCCCTTCTGTCCTTATCAGGAATGAGCCCGCCGCTTTGCAGCTTTCTGTTCATACAGAACTGAACTTTATTTCCGGCTGAGGCTCATTGCACTTTTGGCTCATCCGATACTGCCACTATAACAGAGGGGAGACCTGCACGAAATGCAGGAATGCAGGTACTTTCATTCAAATTTCATAAAATTTGACTGCGATTTCATATAGTCAGCATGCCGACGACAGGTTCCTTTTGCTTCATACAATCGCGTCACCACGACAGAAGCTCGCACCCTTCCTCAGTCACAAGAACCTGGCTCTCCCATTGCGCCGACGGTCTGCCGTCCTGCGTTCTCACCGTCCAGCCATTCTTTTCATCCGTCCAGATATCCGCGGTACCGAGATTCACCATCGGCTCAATGGTAAAGACCATCCCGGGAACCATCAGCATCTCCGTCCCTGGACGGCTCACATAGCTGACCCAGGGTTCTTCATGGAATTCAAGGCCGCAGCCGTGCCCACCGATCTCACGAACAACCGTGCAGTCGTTTTTGATCGCATGCTGATTGACCGCATTTCCCATGTCACCGAGATAATGCCACGGAATGACCTCCCTGATGCCGACCTCCATGCATTCCTTCGCAATCCGCACAAGGCGTTCCTTCTCCCCCGAAACTTTTCCGATGCAGAACATTCTCGATGAATCCGAAAAATATCCGTTCAGAATCGTAGAACAATCGACATTGATAATATCGCCCTCTTTTAAAATGATGTCATCCGCCGGAATCCCGTGGCACACCTCTTCATTGATAGAAGTGCACACGCTCTTCGGAAACCCCTCATAATTGAGCGGGGCCGGGATCGCCCCTGCTCCTACAGTCACTTTATGGACAATCCGGTCAATCTCCCCCGTGCTCATGCCGGCACAGATCTTTTCCGCAACAGCATCGAGCGCTGCCATATTGACTTTTGCACTCTCCCGGATTCCCTGAATCTGTTCTGCCGATTTGAGAATCCGGTGCGGCGGAACAACATGACCCATCATTTCCGCCCTCCGGAGTCTGTCATCAAAGGTCATGTGGCACTGTTTGTATTTTTTTCCGCTGCCGCACCAGCAGACAGCGTTGCGATCCATTTTCGGATTGGTAAACCTGATAATCGGCATAATGACTGCCCCCTCTTTATCGTTTGCTTGAGATCATTTCATTTCGCAATTCTTTCAGAACTTCGCAGTTTATCGGCGTTTATCTTCTGCGGTGAGCACAGCATTCATGCTGCCGCTTCGAAAACCTGCAAGATCCGCTGTTACATAGAGAAAACCAAGCTTCCGGAATTTCGCATTCAGTTCCTCTCTCATTCCGACAAGACGTTCAATCTCCTCAGGCAGAACCTCAATTCTCGCCATACGCCCGCCATGCATACGGACCCGCATCTGACGGAATCCGCGCTCAAGCAGGTACTGTTCGGCCGCTTCCACCATTTGCAGCTTTTCAGCCGTAATCCGCTCACCATACGGAAACCGTGAAGAAAGGCAGGCATAACTGGGCTTATCCCAGGTCGGAAGTCCCAGTTCTCTTGAAAGTTCCCTGATATCTGCCTTTGTAAGCCCCGCTCTCCGGAGCGGGCTTTTGATGCCAAGCTCAAGGATGGCCCTGTGGCCGGGTCTGTAGTCTCCGTCATCATCGAGATTGGATCCCTCTGCCAGTTCGGAATAACCTTCCTTTTTAACGAGCATGCTCATCTTCGTGAACAGTTCTTTTTTACATAGATAGCAGCGCTCCGGAGGATTTTCCGAAAACCCGGGGATCTCAAGCTCATCCGTCTCACAGACAAACTGCCTGATACCGTTCGTTTCACAAAACGCAAGTGCTTCCCGCAGTTCATGGCCGGGAAAGGACCGTGATTTCGATGTCACCGCAGCCGTATGTTCTCCAAGGACATCGTGCGCCGTTTTTAAAAGAAAGGTTGAATCTACTCCTCCTGAAAAAGCGACTGCCGCGCTTCCGTAGGATTGAAGTTCCGCCTTCAGTTTTTCGTATTTTTCCTGTAAAATATCCACGTTTTATTCCATCTCAGCTTTCTTCCGCTCCGGACACCGCCTTCAAAAGCGCACGGCGCTCACGAGTGCCTGTATATACTCCGGTGTTGTCCCGCAGCACCCGCCGAGCATCCTCGCACCCGCCTCATAGAGTGCACGCATATGCATGCCAAAATGCTCAGCGTCCATATCGTAGACCGCCTGGCCGTAATTGTCAATCTTCGGCATTCCGGCGTTCGGCTTTGCAATCACCGGAATCTGTACCCGTTCGCCAAGCGTATGGACAAGGCTCACAAGCTGATCCGGGCCTGAGCAGCAGTTCACACCGACCGCCGAAGCTCCCATCGCCTCAAGTGCCTCCGCGGCATCATAAATATTGCCGCCCATATAAGCCATTCCGTCCGCCTGGACCGACATCGTCACCATCACGGGCAGATCCGTGACAGATCGAAGAGCATCAAGGGCGATCACTGTCTCATCCTGTGACATCATGGTTTCGACCGCAAACAGATCTACGCCTGCGGAAACCAGAACTTCCGCCTGCTCCCTGTAAATCTCATAAACTTCCTCTAATTCGACGTCTCCGCCGATACTTTTCAGAACGAGGCCTGTCGGTGACATGTCACCGGCAACACAGGCTCTGCCTCCGGCAGCCCGCTTTGACAGCTGAACCAGTTCCTTGTTCATCGCCGCGAGCCGGTCTGCAAGCCCGTGTCCTTCCAGCATATGCCTGTTAGCTCCGAAGGTCGGCGCATAGATCACCTGACTTCCCGCCTCAACATAGGCTTTCTGAAGCTGTTCGACTGTATCTATATGATTCAGAATCCATTTTTCGGTGCAAACTCCCCGCGGCATTCCCGCCCGATAGAGATTCGTTCCCATCGCACCGTCGAGAATGACATACCCATTTTCAAATAATTGTTCAAATTCGATATTTGTCATAATGAATACCTCAGATTGATAGCAATTTTATCCAAACTGTGAGATAATAAACTCTACTGTTGCTCACTGTGCCATCATTGCCGGTCAGCTCTTCAGCCGGACGCAGTCAGTCCCGGATGCACTGAAGATGTACTGCCTGAAAAAACAGGAAGCAGCATTTTATTGCCGCAGACAAATAAACTGCCTGTTCTTTGTCAGGAGACTGCATATCAGCGGCAGCATTTAAACACAAGAGGATAAACGCATGATTCAGGACATTGGAAGCAAAAAACTCAACAATCACTACGATCCCACAGCAGTGCCGGATGATACAAGTCTTATCTTCTTTATTAAAAAAGGCGCCTGCGCCGTATCTGGCGAAGAGCCTGCGCTCGTTCTTCCGACATACGGGGAATGTTCCCGCAGTTTCTCTTATACTTACCTCTTTTCCATTGATAAGGAAACCTTTTTTTTAGCGGATGATGACTGCCCTGTTCCGAATGGTTTCCGCTTCGTGCCGATCAAATCTCTTAGAAATGACTCTCTTCAGCCGAAGCACTATATCTTCGCTGCCTTCACGGCCCTGCATCTGTCTCACTGGTACGCCGCAAACCGCTTCTGCGGCACCTGCGGCACGCGGACTGTACATGACAGTGTCGAACGCGCCCGCCGCTGCCCTTCCTGCGGCAGCGTGATCTACCCGAAGCTGCTTCCGGCTGTCATCGTTGCCGTCACAAACGGCGACCGCATTCTGCTCACCAAGTACAACCGCCCGGGCAATACTCCCAACTACGCGTTGATTGCCGGCTTCGTGGAAATCGGCGAGACGCTTGAGCAGTGTGTTGCGCGGGAAGTCATGGAGGAGTCCGGTCTCAGAGTCAAAAATATCCGCTATTACAAATCCCAGCCCTGGGGAATCGTCGATGATATTCTCGCCGGCTTTTACTGTGACGTGGACGGAGATGATGAAATCCGCCTTGACCGCACAGAACTGAAGGAAGGCGCCTGGTTCCGCCGCGAAGAGGTAGTCCTTCAGACAACCGATTTCTCTCTCACAAATGAGATGATGAAACGCTTCAAAGAGGGGAAGGAAAACGAGCCCCTTTCATAAGCCTTAACTGCTGCGAAAGCCAATAAAGGCAGACAGCTGCTTGATTCGCCGCCAAAACGCTCTTCCGGGCGGTCTATCCGCTGCCGGAATTCTTCAGCGGCAAGGCCCGGTACCTGTTCGCAGCCACACACAGCTGCCGGCAGAAAAACATGCCGGGCTTTTCCGACTTTCATTATAGCATGTTTTTAAAAATAAAAAAAATATATAAAGGAAAAGGAATACTCATGAAAAAACAGTTTCTCACCGCTTTTACAGCCGCCGCACTAGCAATGACAACCCTTCTCGGAAGCTCGGTATTCGCCTCACAGGAAGCTGAAGAAATCACTTCCGGGACAGCGGAGGCTGCCGCGGATGACACGGTCATCCGCCTCGCCGGTCTCAAGGGCCCGACAACAATCGGCATGGTTGGCCTGCTTGACAATGTCGCTAACGGCACTGCCCAGGTGGACTGCGAATTTACGCTCGCCGGCGCCGCCGATGAGATTTCTCCACTTCTCATCAAGGGTGATCTCGACATCGCAGCCATTCCTCTCAATCTGGCATCCGTTCTTTACAACAAAACCGAGGGCGGCATCGAACTTCTTGCCGTCAATACGCTCGGGGTCCTCTACATCTGTGAAAACGGTGAGCCGACCGTCACCGACTGGTCAGATCTCAAGGGCAAGACGATCATCGCAACGGGAAAAGGCTCAACTCCGGAGTACGCTCTCCGTTATCTGCTCTCTGAAAACGGTCTCGACCCGGATACCGACGTCACGATGGACTGGAAGAGTGAACCGTCTGAAACCGTCGCGGCCATGGCCGCCACTGAAGAAAACACAATTGCCATGATACCGCAGCCGTATGTCATCGCAGCCAAAGGGCAGCTCGACAATCTGAATGTTGTTCTCGACCTGACAGAGAGCTGGGATGCGCTGGACAACGGAAGCCGGCTCCTTACCGCCGGTCTTGTCGTCCGCACGGCCTTCGCAGAAGAGCACCCGGATCTCGTTGAAGCTTTCCTCGAAGATTATGCAGCATCCACAGAATATGTCAACTCCAATCCTGCAGATGCCGCTTTGATCGTCGAATCCTATGACATTGCCAAAGCCGCTGTCGCCGAAAAGGCGATTCCGCAATGCAATATTGTCTGCATCACAGGTGACGAAATGAGCGAAATCGTTCCGGGTTATCTCGAAGTCCTCTTCAACGCCAATCCCGAATCTGTCGGTGGGGCACTTCCGGGAGATGACTTCTATTATTGATTCAGATTCGGCATACATTGATTTGTCCCCGGAGATCATTGATTCGGATCAGCCGTACTGCCGATCCATGCATCATCCCCGTAAACAAAAGCATCTTTAAATCCCCCGTCTCACGGCAGCGATTATGAGACGGGGGATTTAAACAAAGCTCAGGCAAATACAGGCAGAAAATCCATAAACCCTTATGAAAAAACCAGCCACTGACAATAAACGGGCAGCTTTGACCGCAAAAGCTCTCTCTGTCCTTCTCGCCGTCCTGCTCTGGGAAGCCGCAGCGGCGGCTGTCGGAAATCATATTCTAATATCCTCACCGATATCCGTGCTCAAACGTTTCTTTACGATCTGGCACGATACCGGTTTCTGGTCTGCGCTGCTTTTCAGCAGCGTTCGCATTATCGGCGGTTTTTTCATCGCGCTGTCCACAGGCTTCCTTTTGGGACTCGCCGCAGGCCACCACCCCCTCATTGAGACGCTCCTGTGGCCTTATGCGGCGATCATCCGCTCCGTGCCGGTTGCCTCCTTTATCATCATCGCTCTGATCTGGCTCCGCGGCAGTCAGCTGAGCATCTTTATCTCCTTCCTGATGGTCTTTCCGATCGTCTACAGCAACATCCTCGAAGGGACAAAGCACGCCGACCGGCAGCTTCTCGAAGCGGCTGCTGTGTTCCGTGTTCCTTATCTTCGCCGCCTGAAATATATCGAACTGCCCCAACTGAAGCCGTATCTTATATCTGCCTGCAAGGTCGGCTCGGGCATTGCCTGGAAGGCCGGTATCGCGGCTGAACTCATCGGAATTGCTTCCGGCTCCATCGGCGAACAGCTATACGAGTCCAAGATCTATTTCATGACGGAAGAGCTCTTTGTCTGGACCATTGTGATTGTTCTGCTCAGTATATTTTTTGAAAAGCTTCTCCGATTCGCACTGGACAGCTTCTATCGGCATCTGACTGAATTCCGGCCGGAAAGAATCCATTTCCCAAAACAGACCGCAGTACTACCAGATTTTTCTCCCGATATGTCTGTTTCTAAAGGCTGCGGCGGTTTCACGGACGTTTCCGCTTCCGCCGCACATGGTTCAAAGGAAACTGCCCGCAGTGTACCAAACCCATTGGCCGGCACTTCAGACAGTTCCGGAAGCGCTCCCGTATCTCCCGGCATCAGGATCCGGGATCTCTCCAAAAGCTATGCCGATCAGCAGGTCCTTATGCATCTTGATTTTTCCGTCTCCTTTGGAGAAGTTGTCTGCATCATGGGACCTTCCGGCTGCGGAAAGACCACTCTGCTCCGGCTCATCGCAGGACTTGAAACCGCAGATTCCGGAAACCTCGATTTTCCGTGCATGAGCTCCGCTGCCGATTCAGCTAAAAAGCCTCCTCTCTCTCTTGTCTTTCAGGAAGATCGCCTGCTGAAAGAATTTTCCCTGATCGACAATCTGCGGTTTACTGCAGGACATACAGCTTCAGAAGCTGTCATCAGTGAACACCTGAAAGAGCTCGGCCTTGAAGCTGCGTCCGAGCTCCCGGTCAATCGTCTCAGCGGAGGCATGAAGAGGCGCGCCGCCATCGCCCGCGCAATGCTCTTTCCCTCCTCCATTATTCTGATGGATGAAGCCTTCAACGGACTGGATGAAGAGACCCGCCGCCTTACAGCGAGGTATATTCTCCGCCGCAGAGACGGCCGGACACTGCTCTTTATCACGCACCATGATGATGAGGCAAAACTCCTCGGCGGCCGCATATTTGATTTTTCGCCCGACTGACGAACCAGCCGGTCAGATCCCAACGCATTTGATCTGCTCGATTTTCGAAGCCCGCATTCGCCGTCTCATTTGCCGTTAATCACAACAAAGGACCTGCTGCCGGCAGTTCCTTTTGTATGCTCAGGCAGCCGGAAAACCACTCCGACGGCACATTTTCCGTACGTTGTGATGAACAAAAACCCCGGAATACCACAGCAGGGAACATTCTCTGCAGCGGTGCTCCGGGGTTATCTTTACGATTCATTACTGCCTTTTGGATCTCTTCTTCTCTGAAAAATCCTTACTTCGAACAAAACTCATGATTATGAAGCAGTTCATGCGACTTCCCGTTCAGGAAATCCGCATAAAGTGACTTCAGCATCGGGTTCTCATCGCTCTTCTTGACAACAGTCGCATTGTCAGCGCGATAAATGCCTTTTGTTCTTGCTGCGCGCATCTTGCGGATGCGGTTGTCAAGCGATCTCGGCTGACCGCCGCCCATGACACAGCCGCCCTGACAAGCCATGATCTCGATCAGATGATAGTTCTTCGCACCGCTCTTGACATCATTCATCACCTTGCGGGCATTGGCAAGACCGCTCGCCACACAGATATTGACATCTATTCCGTTATAAGGAATCGTGAACTCGCGGATAAATTCCTTCTGTCTGACACCGGACTCCGACCGCAGCCTGAATCGGAATATCAAACAGTTGTCTCGGAATTTCCTTTTTCA
>R11__coassemble_320_pt1 | contig 33682 bp, 29 predicted proteins | sample R11__metabat2_low_PE_006 | metagenome-assembled genome bin R11 | reverse complement strand
TAGAAATAGGCCTCACTCCCGTTGTTTACATAGCAAAGCTTGTCCAGATCCTCTTTCAGGAGTTCATACGATTTCGTGTAAGGGATGAAGGCGCGCTCGGAAACGGCCGTTGTCTCCGCGTTATAGCGGCAGACTGCAGCACCCATCTCACCTTCATGCTGCCCGCGGCTCATATAGCCGTAAACCACAAAATCAATACCGCCGCCCTCCGTCACACGGATTATTTTGATGCCATAGAGGTTGTTGTCGTCTCTCTCGTCTGTCTCCGTGCCTACATCGTGGAACGAGAAAACTCTCGACAGCTTCTGCGAGGAATTGTTGTACTCCCAGAGCTCATTGTCCTGAACAAATGCAACGGCATTTCCGGCCTCATTGGTCATGTAATCGACACTTTTTTCGGCAACACCCAGATTGACGCCCGATGTTGTCATTACACCCGAAAGCGACGCATCAAACACCTGCAGGGCCGTACGCTCAAAATTCAGAAGCATGATACGACTGTTGTAATAGCGCAACCGGTAATATTCATGAACATGATAGATTTCTTCCTCTCCGTTTTCATTTTCAGCCGAGAGCAGATAATCATTTGTTATTGTACATGTCTCACCGTAAATTTCCTTGATAACCGGCACCGCTTTGCGGTAAATCTGCGGGTTCAGATTTCCCCAGGTCACCTGGCTCAGACTGGATTTAATCGTCACACCGGTGTAGGAATTATTGGTGATCGTGTCATCCGTCTCCAGATAGGAATTGATTTCAGATGTACCGGATGTCCCAATGCAGCCCTCATAAAAATCATAGACGAACTGCACGTATTTATCCGTGACAGGGTCAGATGTCTGAACGATTCTGGCGTAATAATAAACGTCTCCCGCCTCTGTCTGGATCGTAAAACGAATCGGATATTCACGGTTCATCAGAATCGGCTCCGACAGGGAAAATGTTGCCGTCCGGTAATCACCCTCTGCCGCAAAATTTCCGATCTTGGCATTTTCAATAACCTCACCTGTATCGGGAGCGGATACCTCATAAGACACCGATGTCACGGTGTTGTCATATGCCTTGTAAGACACTGTAATGCTGCGCTTCGTCGTCATCGGAATCAGGCATTCCCGGACTTCACTCGCTTCAAGTTCCATCGTATACCCATACATCCGGTCGATCTTGCGCCCGTTAATATCGATGCACATGACAGGAAGCGTCGGATCTGTCAGATCCGACGCATTGACTGTCTGCTGCTGCTGTAAAACCGAAAGATTTGAAAATCCGGCCACTCCGACGATGTATACGATCAGAAAGAGCAGCCACTTAAGAAGTCTATTTCTCACTGTATTTGTGGGCTTCCTCCAGCATCATGTCCTTGACCTTCATCAGGCGGACCTGGGTGCTTCGTTCATTTTCATCAAGCTTCATGGTGATATAGCGAATGCCTTCTTTCGTCTCCGGAATGATAACATGCTCAAGCGCATTGACTCGCCGGCGTGTCTTTTCAATCTCCGAAGCCATGAGCCTGCAGGATTTTTCAATCTCCGCAAGCTTCAGCATATCGGGAAATACGTCCGCAAGCGAGCGGACAGCGCCGTCAAGATCACCCGATGTAAACGCAAAACCATAGGAATAGATATCATTCGCATCCGACGTCCTTGTCTCATAGTCAAAGACCGGAATGTCGACGCTCATGACATTTTTTGTATCCTGTTTCAGAAGTACTTCCTGCTTCGGCGCCATCAGCGCCGCTCTCAGCGTCTCCTCGGACATCCCCGCCTTGGCAAGGACGAAATTCCGATTCGCATCCGTAATCCCCTTTTCAACTTTCAGCCGCAGTTCCATGTCCTCACGGACAAGCTCGAGAAACTGCCTCATAAGCTCATCCCGCTTTTCCTTGAGCAGCTGATGACCCTTGACGGCTGTCACCAGCTTTCTCTTCAGACGGGTGAGCTCCATTCTGGTAGGAGTTACCTGTGATGATGCCATTTACTGTTTCCTCCGTATGGTGTGATCCGGAGCCCTGCGGCAGACCGCATCAAACTTAAGACACCGCTCACCTGTCATAATATTGATCAAGCATAGCGTCCGAAATTCTCTTCAGCTCGGATCTCGGAAGAATGCGGAGCAGTTCCCAGCCGATTTCCAGCGTCTCTTCGATGCTGCGGTCCGTCTTATAACCCTGATTGACATAACGTTTTTCAAATTCATCCGCAAACTTAGCGTAGATCAGGTCGATGTCGGTAAGCGCCGCCTCACCGAGGATCACCATGAGCTCCTTCGCCTCCTTGCCTCGCGCATAGGCTGCAAAAAGCTGGTTCATCGTCGCGGCATGATCCTCTCGGGTCTTGCCCTTTCCGATACCTTTATCCTTCAGACGGGACAGCGACGGAAGAACATCGATCGGCGGCTGAATCCCCTTGCGGTACAGTTCACGGGACAAAATCACCTGGCCCTCTGTGATGTACCCCGTAAGATCCGGGATCGGATGCGTCTTATCATCTTCCGGCATCGTCAGGATCGGAATCATGGTGATCGATCCGTTTTTGCCCTTCTGCCGGCCGGCGCGCTCGTACATCGTCGCAAGGTCCGTATACATATAACCCGGATATCCACGGCGGCCGGGGACTTCCTTTCGCGCTGCGGAAACCTCGCGGAGCGCATCCGCATAGTTTGTGATGTCCGTCAGGATGACGAGGACATGCATATCCTTTTCAAATGCCAGATATTCGGCAGCTGTAAGTGCCATACGCGGCGTTGAAATGCGCTCGACAGCCGGATCATTCGCAAGGTTGATGAAGAGGACTGTTCTGTCAATGGCACCGGTTTCCCGGAAAGATTCCTGGAAGAAATTCGCCTCTTCAAAGGTGATGCCCATTGCGGCAAATACAACAGCGAACTGTTCATCCGTGCCGCGAACCTTTGCCTGACGGGCAATCTGCGCCGCCAGCTGCGAGTGCGGCAGACCGGAAGCCGAGAAGATCGGAAGCTTCTGTCCTCTGACCAGCGTGTTCAGGCCGTCGATGGCGGAAACACCTGTCTGAATAAATTCGGACGGATAAGCTCTTGCCGCCGGATTCATCGGAAGGCCATTGATGTCCATTCTCTTCTCCGGAAGAATCTCCGGACCGCCATCGATTGTTCTGCCAAGGCCGTCGAAGACGCGGCCGAGCATATCCTCAGAGACGCCGAGCTCCATCGCGCGGCCAAGGAAACGGACCTTGCTGTTGGAGAGGTTGATGCCTGTTGAGGGTTCAAACAGCTGGACAAGCGCATTTGAGCCGTTGATTTCGAGCACCTTGCAGCGTCTGGTTTCGCCGCTCGCGAGTTCAATTTCACCCAGCTCGTTGTAGGTTACATTTTCAACACCCTTTACGAGCATCAGAGGTCCGGCAACTTCCTGTATTGTGCGGTATTCCTTTGCCATATTACAGGTCCTCCTTTGCTGTTACTGCGGAGAATTCCTGAGCGAGCTCCTGAAGAACCTTCTCATACGCGCTCTCCACATCTTCTTCTTTTGTATACTTGAAACGGCCGATTCTTTCGCGGGTCTGCATTTTGACGATGTCGTTGATATCCGCACCGGCTTTAAGAGCCTTGACACCGCCCTCATAGAATGCATAGACAAGCTTCATGATCGCATACTGCTTACCGAGTGAAGTATAGGTATCAATCTCATCAAACGAGTTCTGATGCAGGAAATCCTCGCGGATCGAACGGGCAGCTTCCATCTTCAAGCGGTCCTGTGCGGACAGCGCGTCCATACCGACCATCTTGACGATTTCATTGAGATTTGCTTCATCCTGAAGCAGACTCATCAGGGCCTGGCGTGTGCTCATCCAATCCTCATGGACATGACTGTTGAACCAGGATTCCATGTCATCGAGGTAAAGACTGTAAGAAGTCAGCCAGTTGATCGCCGGGAAATGTCTCTGATAAGCGAGCTCCGCATCAAGTCCCCAGAAGACCTTGACGATTCGAAGCGTTGCCTGAGAAACCGGCTCGGAAATATCACCGCCCGGAGGAGATACCGCTCCGATCGCGGACAGCTGACCTTCACGGCCTTCTTTTCCAAGGGAAACCACACGGCCTGCGCGCTCATAGAACTGAGCCAGACGGGAGCCGAGGTACGCCGGATAACCTTCTTCACCCGGCATTTCCTCAAGACGACCGGACATCTCACGGAGAGCCTCGGCCCAGCGTGAAGTTGAGTCCGCCATCAGGGCTACGGAATAGCCCATATCACGGAAATATTCCGCCATGGTAATACCGGTGTAAATCGATGCCTCACGTGCCGCAACCGGCATATCGGAGGTGTTGGCAATCAGAACGGTTCTCTGCATAAGAGATTCACCGGTACGCGGATCCTTCAGCTCCGGGAACTCGTTCAGAACGTCCGTCATCTCATTTCCGCGCTCGCCGCAGCCGATATAAATAACGATGTCAGCCTCGGCCCACTTGGCGAGCTGGTGCTGCGTAACCGTCTTTCCGGAGCCGAACGGTCCCGGAATCGCCGCAACGCCTCCCTTGGCAATTGGGAAAAATGCGTCAATGACGCGCTGTCCGGTTACCAGCGGCATATCCGGAGGAAGCTTCTTCGCATAAGGGCGGCCTTTTCGAACCGGCCATTTCTGCATGAGCGTGAGTTCTCTTTTGCCATGTTCCGTTTCAACCACAGCAATGGTCTCCTCAACCGTGTAGGAGCCTGAGGAGATTGAAACAAGCTTTCCGGACACACCGTAAGGCACCATAATCTTCTGGGTGACGACCGGAGTTTCCTCGACCGTTCCCAGAATATCACCGGCCTCAATTTCATCGCCGGCTTTTGCCGTCGCCTTGAAATCCCATTTTTTATCACGGTCGAGTGCCGCTACTTCAACACCGCGGGCCAGCAGATTGCTGCCCGTCTTTTCCATAATCTTATTCAGCGGACGCTGAATGCCGTCATAGATCGAGCTGATGAGGCCCGGTCCGAGTTCAACTGAAAGCGGGACATCCATCGATTCAACCGGTTCTCCGGGGCCGAGTCCCTGAGTCTCCTCATAGACCTGGATTGAAGCCTCGTCTCCGTGCATTTCGATGATCTCACCGATCAGTCGCTCGCGGCTGACGCGCACAACGTCATACATATTGGCATCGCGCATGCCGGAAGCAACGACCAGCGGTCCCGCTACCTTTAATATCGTACCTGTGCTCATATAAGTAACACCATCCTTCTTTCGTATACCGCGCTCCGCCGCACTGATCACTTATGTCGGCGCGGCCTGCACTTTTTAAGCGCATGACGGTCTGCTTATGAAAGCTTCTGCTTTATCACTGATTGCCGAACAGAATGTCCGAACCGACCGCCTGTTCAACCGATTTTTTTACGCGGTTAACGCCGTCACCGGTATTGCCCTTCACTCCGGGGATCAGAATGATCGCGGGCATGATTCTGGAATCATATTTTGCGATCTCCTTCGGAATGCGCGCCGCAAGTTCTTCCGTGATATAGATCACGCCATATTCACTGCCGGCGATCTTCTGCAGCTTTTTCGACGCGTCTTCGGCGCTCACATCATTTCCCACCGGAAAGACTGTCAGCCCGAGAGACGCAAACCCGTATATACTGTCGTAATCGCCCATGACTGCAATCTTAAGCATACATATCCCTAACTCTTTCCCGGGTCTCCTCCTCCGTGAAGCCGTTGGCTTTCGCGGTCAGGATAATCCGCACCGTTTTGATCTCATTGAGGCGGGCAAGGTAATAGGCAATGATCGGACCCATGGATACCGAATTCATCTTTTCAGGCCTGATCGTTGCAATCAGCCGGTTGTCACACCATCTTTCAAATGCCGAAGAAGACTCCTTGAGCGCTTCGGCACCTTCACGAAAGCCATGCGTCTCAAGATAAGAAATCAGTGCCTCTTCACTCTCGGAGGCAGCAACTGCAAGCTTCCTTACATCAAGTGAGTCGCAGGGGGCCAGTGCTTCCTTTAAAAATGCAGCCGACTTCCCTGTCCGAAGACCTCTGACAGCAATCCTGATGTCCGCAACAGCGACCGTTGATTCCTCGTAGTCGCGCAGAAGCTTATTTTTCGACTTCCTGCCTGCAGCTTCCATGGCATCAAGGCAGGCGCGGTCCACAATAATGTCGCAGCGCTGCCCGTCGCGCGTCTTCAGCATCGTTTCGTACGCATTTTCAGCCGCTGCCCGCATATGCTCAGGAAGCGCCTTGTAATCCTTCTCCGAAAGGATCCTGCGGATCTCTTCCCGGCCGTATTTTTCATCCGGATAAAAAGCCTCCGGATTCGAATCGGAAGTACAGAGTTCCTTGATTCCTGCCTTGAGATTGTGATAGATCTGCGGGTAAGAGAGCAGTTCAAAGACAGCCGGATCAATCTTCAGTTCCCTGACGAGCTGAAGCGTTTTCTCTTCTTCCGCTCTCAAAACGGCATCGGCGTTCTCCTGAGGGCCGTTTCCGCTGTCGCCCCAGCCCCTGTCAGTCAGATATCCGAGCACTGCCTTCTCGTCCTTCATTGCGGTCATCTGGGAAATATCGGCATCCGTCAGCAGCGTTTTTTCCTTCACTCGGATCCGGGCCACGGCGTATACATATTTCAGATCACTCATCCGTGTTCTCCTTTACCAAAGTACGGCTGCCACCTTGTCCTGAAGGCTGTCGCGTTTCTCAGCGAAAAGTGCTTTCAGTGTGCAGTTTTCCTCAATTCCCCCAAAGCGGAGGATAAAGCCGTCTGCGATATCCGCCGCCTCCTGCGAAACAGTGAGCTTTGCGCCGGAAGCCGCAGCGATTTTATCCGCTGTCACTGCAAAATCCTTCGGAAGCCGCTTCAGATCCTTTGCGGAAAAGAGGATTTCACCCTCGCCGCCGCTCACATTTTTCGCAATCAGTTTTTCGATCATCGAAAAATACGCGGCATCGTCCTGCGAGGCAAGCTGATCATAAGCGCTCCGGATAACCTGCTCGATAATCTCCTGTTTTGCGGCAAGCACGGCCTGACGCTGTCTCATCCCGATCTGGGACGCAATGCGGTCGGCGTAATTCTTTGAATCCTGCTCCGCCTTCACCTGTGCCTTCCCGATCACGCCGCCGCATTCGGCAGCTGCGGCATTTTCTGCCGCTTCCGCCGCAGCCTTCGCCTCTGAGAGAAGCTTATCCGCCTGGAGACGCGCCTCCTGCAGGATCTCATTTGTAATATTATCAATTCCTGCCATGTGCGGTTCTCCTTAAGTTACTTAATATTCGTGACTGCAAGAATAGAAACAAGAAGAGCAAGGATCGCATAAGTTTCAACCATTGCCGGGAAAAGCATGGCCTTGCCGAACTGATCCGGCTTCTTTGCGACGATGCCGATGGAAGCAACAGAGGTTCTGCCCTGATGATACGCGGATACAAGGCCTACAATAGCGATCGGAAGGCACGCGAAAAGATACATAAGGCCCTTTTCCGGAGAATCAATCGCTGTGCCGCCGAGGATACCGATCTGGGAAAGAGTGATGAATGTAACAAGAAGACCGTAGATACCCTGTGTGCCCGGAAGAAGCTGAAGCAGAAGAACCTTTGCGAACTGTTCCGGATCTTCAGAAACCACGCCTGCCGCTGCCTGACCTGCGACACCGACGCCCCAGGCGGAACCAATCCCGGCGAGTGCTGTTGAGAGAGCTGCTCCGATCAATGCATAAACCATACCAATATTCATTGTTACTTCTCCTCCTTGATTTCAATATAATGATTAGCTGTTGTAAATGGTACGAACGGCTTCCCGCCGCCATCGTAGAACTTTCCGAAGAACTCGACGTACTGAAGACGGTTCGTATGAACATATGCACCCAGTGCATTGATGCCGATATTAAGTGTATGACCAAGTATGAAAATGATGATGAACAGGATCGCGCCGACAACCCCACCGCCAAACATGCTCGCCATCATATTGATAACATTTCCGATAACGCCGGTTGCAAGACCGAGGGCCAGAAGTCGGCTGTAAGAAAGCACGTCCGAAAGCCAGCTCGTCACACCGTAAATATCATATGCTCCGAGCGCGATGCGAAGTGCCCAGTTTTTCCTCGACCGGCCGGACATCACAAGAATGACCAGCATACCACCGAGAGCCAGCCCCTTTGAAAGCGGTGCGACAAAGGCCGGGAAGGAAAATTCCATGCCGGAGATTGATTTGAAGATATCCGACGGAAGCAGCATGAAGATGAGACCGATCAGAAATGCGTACCATGCAACAATGTCCGAAATAAAACCGATGATGTCCTTCTCCTTCAGAATCTCATAACCCTTGATTCCAAGTCCGAAGAACAGATGAATCACACCAAACAGCATGCACCACACCAGAAGCCTCATCGGATTCTTCAGCGGTTCAAACCAGAGCGGCTTCAGAATTGACGCCTCTCCGGTGTAGCCGAAAAATGTCGTCGCCACCACATCGATCGCATCCCCGAAAAAGCCTCCGTACATAAAGCCCCAGAAAGCTGTCGAGAGACCGCACCAGAAGAACAGCTGCAGCATCTTCTTTGTTCCGGCCGCCATCTTCGGAAATTTCTTCAGCACCACCGCACAGGCGACGAACATAAGAATTCCGTAGCCCGCATCAGAGAGCATCATGCCGAAAAAAATCACATAAAAGATCGACATAATAAAGGTCGGATCCACTCTTCCGTGCTGCGGAAGACCGTAGGATGCAAGCACCCCTTCTGCCGCCTGAGAGAACTGATTGTTCCGGAGAATCGTCGGCTGGACATCATCCGCCCGGATTTCTTCCTGCTCAACCAGTGCCTCGTATTTATTCGCAAGCAGCTGCGACACCCGATCCGCCTGATCGGCCGGAATCCAGCCTTCGATAAAGAACACATTTTTCGACTGTGGAATTGTTCCGAGGATCCGGTACTTTTCAGCTCTCGTCCTGAAATAGTCGGCTGCGATCCGATATTCACCGCGATGCCCCGCATACTCTCCGATCCGCTTTTTGAGCTCCGAGATCGCGTTGGTCTGCGAAGCAATATCTTCCTCAAGTTCTGCGACCGCTTCCTTAGGAACCGCGCTCACCGGCTGAGACGGCCGCGCGTATCCGATCGAGCGGAGATTTGCCTCCACCGCATCGCGGTCCCGCTTCAGACAGAGCACGGAAATACAGGTCATTTCGTTTGACGTCGAAAGGATGTCTGCCGTTAAACAAACCGGTTCCGGAAGACCCGCTGAGGCCGCAGCATACAGCTTATCCGGCGGCAGCGCATCCGGCAGTGTTCCGATAAATGTCTCTGTCGTCTTTGTTCCTGTCGAATCCATCGGAATGCCCAGCTCGATCCAGGGCTTCAGCCCCTCGATCTGGTTCCGGTCCTTCAGAATCTGCCCCTCTCTCTCCTGGATCTCCCGATCGAGCTTCAGCAGCTCCGAAGCCTCCGCAAGATACCGGGTGGCCGCCTCCGCTACCTTTTTAAAGTCCTCTCCCGCCACTTCTTTCCTGCCTTCGAAAGATGCGAGAAGGCCTTTATTCTCAGGCGCGTAGGCCGCAAGAAGCTTCAGTACTCTGTCAAATGCTTCGGCGCTCCTCTCATACTGAGTCCGCGCCGCCTGCGTATCCATCTTCTCGAGACCGTCTTCTGTCGTGTCTTCGCTGATGAATTCCATGATTCCCATGGACTGCAGGGTTTCAAGAATCGCCTTTCGGTGCTTCTTGTTTGCACAGATACTGAGCTTCCGCATACTTACAATTGCCATGTAAATATCCTCCTTCACTCAGAAGTTTCTAACTGATTTTCTGTGATCTGATGATTGATTTTCTTCAGCCGTCAGAATCCGTTCACTTCAGCAATTCTTCAATCACGGCATCCGCCGCTTCTTTCAGCTTTTCCTGCGCCGCCTTCCGGATTGCGTCAGTCTCGGTCTTTGCCTTTTCTTCCGCCTCCCGGAGTGCTGTCCTGCCGACAGCTTCCGCTTCCTGCGCGGCCTTTGCAGCTGTCTCCTTCATCTTCTGCGCGGTCTCGGCTCTCATCTGAGCGATCCTGTCCTCAGAAGCTTTCGCAATCTCTTCGGCCTGCTTTCTGGCATCAGCCGCAATAGCTTCCGCCTGTGCTTCTGCATCCTTCACCGCTTTAATTGTATTTTCTATCATAATTTTCCCGCCTCTTATATAAGGTCTGTCTCTAAAAAGAAACTGTATTCTATCTTAGCACACTCTTTTCAAAATATCTATGGAAACGAATCTGATGAATAAAGTGACAAAAGGATAATAACGGCTGTCACCATCCGCTCTCCTGTCCGGAAGGTGACTCCGTAAATGTCACCCGTTCTCCGCTCACCGGATGAATAAAGGATAATGAGTATGACTTCAGATAAAGGCGGGTCCGTGCGGACGGCCCGGTCTTTTGCTCCCCGTTCATCGACATCCCGTCCTGTGCTGCCGGCCCGTATTTCCGATCCCCGCGGACCGGCATGTCCGCATGCGCCAACTGAACCCGGATCTGATGCCGGCGACCGGTCCCAAGTTCAATCTCCACCTCATTTTCTGCGATTTTCTTATAAGCAAGCACCGCTCTTCTGGGACGTTTTCCTGTATGCATGCCTGCGCTTTTTGTTTTAGGAGCCGGAACAACTTTTGAAGTATTCGTCTTCGGATCTTCGAGAAGGTAATCCGTCAGTATTCCCTCATCTGCCGGAATTATTCCATCGACCACAGCCCTATATATTTTTTTCATGCTTCCATCGGTCAGCTGACGTGAGAGTGCAGCGGCGGCTTCTTTTGTCTCGGCAAATACCATCATGCCTTCCACAGGCTGATCCAGTCTGTGAACGATCCGGATTTCTCTTTTCCCTTCTCCCTTCATCTGTTCCCGCAGCAAAAGCAGTCCGATCAGATCCGGTTCCGTCACTCTGGCACTTTGAACCGCAACGCCTGCCGGTTTCCACACAACAATCACGGCCTCATCTTCATATACAATCCTCCGCTCAAGTTCTCCGGAGCTCATTCTCATTTTTCTTCTCCCCTCCTGCTGTCTGAATGCTTTGTCAAATGCCATGGCGTTTAAAAATGCTCTCTCATCCGCCGCCCGGCGTCTGTCCGGGCATATTTCGCTGCAGGCACAACATTAAACCGCTGCCTGTATCCATAAATCCGAGTCCGCTTCGACTGTCCGGGCTTATTCCGCTGCAAACACAACTTTCAAAATCCGCAGTCGCCAAGAACACATTTACACACCCGTACATATAACAAAGGCGGCCTCTCGCTTACCGCGGGAACCGCCTCAATTGTCCTTTATTCAATTGTCGATTCACATTTAAACAGTTCCTTCTTTCAAAGCTTTCAGAAGACTTCTGCCTGAGGAGGTCCAGCCTGTCTGATCAGAACCGGCTTCCTTTTTGCTGCTGCTTCTAAAACAGCTTTCTATCTACAGGGCTTACCTTTCCGCCCTTCCTCTGATCTGTTATGGAGGAATCTATCGTAAAGGTTTATTTTAATTCCCGGCTCGTCATTCTGACTTAGAAATTCATATCGTTTTTTCGGCTGCAGAGGGTCTTTGTATGGGTTCACCTCTTCGTCTTTATGCGGGATAGACCGCTTCTGCCATCTACCGAATGATTCGCCTTCTATCCGTACCTGACCTCATCCGGTGCGGCGGATCTACCATTACATTATTCAATGCAGGGTTCATCCAGGCGAAACGGCTGTACTCAATATGAACAACCGGTCGATATACCTTTTCCCGCTGATCTCTGATGACTGTCTCATCTTTCTATAATGTACTATAGCAGGAAGGCTTTCTTGTCGGGAATTGCCGGTTTAGCCGAATTCATATTGAGAAGAAACATGGATCGGTTCATCTGAAGTTCTCAACGGTCCGTCCTCCTCTCGTAAACAGTGCCTCCGATTCCTGCCTCGCTTTTCGCTCCTTAGATCTTTGTCATTCCGCGGTTTTCTCGTCGCCGCGCTGTCGAAATATCATGTCCCGATATCTTGTATGCAGGTCTGTCGGATTTATGAATAGGTTTCTTTTGTTATTGAAAATATACCAAAATGCCTTTCAGTTGTCAATATTTTTCGGAGATTTTCTTTCATGTTTTTTGTTTTTTTATATTTCACTTCATAATTGTCTGATTTTATAATCAGATATAGCAAATAGAAAATCGATTCCGTAAGCTCGCTGCACGTACATCCTGACATTTGACAGAAATACAGGAAGGAACTGCCGACGTCAGCTCCTTCCTGTATTATAAAGAAATTGCATTTCCTTCTGCGGCAAACCGTCCGTTACACCCGGACATCATACCGAAACCGCCCGTACAGTATCTCAGTGATTTCTGTAATAATTGATCAGACAGCCATCCATAATGATCTGCCTCTCATCATCCGTCAGATCTCCCAGCGTCAGTTCGAACGGAATCCTCTCCTCTCCGCGAAGCACCCAAGCCGGAATGACCTCCGCCTTTTCGGCTACCGCTTTTCTGATATCCGGCACAAAGAGCCAGTCCCCTTCCGCAAACGGCAGTGCCCCATCCCTGATCACAAACGGAAGCATCCCCCAGTTGATCAGATTGGAACGATAGCGTTTTGTCGCATATTCATTGGCGATATTCGCCCAGCCTCCGAGAACCTTCTGGCAGGAGGCGGCCTGTTCACGCGCGGAGCCGTCCCCCGGCTTCACCGCAAAAATAACCGATCCGATCCCCGTATCCGCAAGGCCGGCATTCATTCCCTCGATATTTCCAAGTACCGGTTCAAGCTCCGGAAGCGCAGCAAGAACCTCTTCCTTCACGTCCTGAATTGCTCCCTTCTCATAGCTTTCCGTGCCTTCCATCCAGCGTGCCTCTCTCGCGTTTTCAGCTTTCTGAACCTTTTGAGCTCTTCCCGCATACTCTGGTACCTTGCGTGAAAGCGCAAAGGTAGCAAGCTTAAGCGGATTGGACCTGTATGAAGATGTTTCTCCCGACGGAATCAGTTCGTCTGTCGTAGTGACCGGATCATGGATCTCCGCAACAACCTTAAGGAGCATATTTTCCGGCAAAGAGGCCATCTTCGGCCAGTCCTTAATGTTCGGTCCAAAGACCAGTTCGGTCTCGGGAGACGCTTTCCCATGGCTGTCAAACACACGGTTCGCATAAATCGTCGAATCAAAGAAATATGCCGGCTTCGTATAAGCGCCTTCATAAGCTGTTCCCGGCGTCAGAACACCCTGATTCGCTGCAGTCGCGGCAATGGAGCGCGCATCCATGAGCGCAACAGAGGCGATCTGGGATTCCTGAACCTTCGATCCCTCACGATTCGGGAAATTGCGCGTCGCATGACGAATTGAAAATGCATTGTTCGCCGGCGTATCTCCCGCACCGAAGCAGGGACCGCAAAATGCCGGTTTAATCACCGCTCCGGTATCGATCAGATCTGCAAAAACACCATTTTTCACAAGCTGCCTGTAAATCGGCATGGATGCCGGATAAACCGTCAGTGTAAAGTTTCCGTTTCCGATCGACTTTCCTCGCAGAATATCGGCCGCATCGCAGATATTTTCAAAACCGCCGCCGGCACAACCCGCGATTACGCCCTGCTCTACAGTGAATTTTCCGTTCTTAATCTTGCTGCAGAGGTCAACATCAACCTTTTCGCCGAAAGACACTTTCGCGCGAGCCTCTGTTTCCTTCAGAATATCATACGGGTTCGCCGCGACCTCTTCGATGGTATAGACGCAGCTCGGATGGTACGGCATAGCGATCATCGGCTTCACTTCCGAAAGGTCCATCTCAACGCAGCCGTCATACCAGGCCGTATTTTCCGGATTCATGCTCTTATAATCCTGCTGACGCCCGTGAAGGCTCAGATACTCTTCCGTTTTATCATCCGTGCGCCAGATCGTACTCAGACAGGTAGACTCTGTTGTCATGACATCGATGCCGATTCTCATATCCATGGAGAGACTGGCAACACCCGGTCCGACAAATTCCAAAACTTTATTCTTGACATAACCGTTTTTAAAAACTGCTCCAATCAGGGCAAGTGCCACATCCTGCGGACCAACACCCCCCTGCAGAGACCCCGTGAGATAAACACAGATGATCTCCGGGTATTTGACGTCATAAGTTTTTCCGAGCAGCTGCTTTACAAGCTCCGGTCCGCCTTCACCGATTGCCATCGTTCCCATCGCGCCGTAACGAGTGTGGCTGTCCGAGCCGAGAACCATACGTCCGCCGCCGGCAAGCATTTCTCTTGCATACTGATGGATAACCGCCTGCATCGGCGGGACAAAGACACCGCCGTACTTCTGCGCTGCCGTCAATCCGAATACGTGGTCATCCGCATTGATGGTTCCGCCTACCGCGCACAGAGAATTGTGGCAGTTCGTAAGAACATATGGGATCGGAAATTTTTCAAGTCCGGAAGCTCTCGCTGTCTGAATAATACCGACATACGTAATATCATGGGATGTCAGGGCATCAAATTTAATCTGAAGCTGATCCATATTGCCCGAAACATTGTGAGCCTTTAAAATCCCATAAGAAATTGTCCCTTTTTTCGCCTCGCTGCGAGATACCGGACATTCCTCTGCCAGTTTTTCTCCGTTCAGAAGAAAAACGCCTCCGTCATGAAGCTTCATCATAATCCTCCTCATCATACATGCCAAGCAGACAGCTGCCTCTCATCATCTGCGCCGAACAGACAGGCGCTGCCCATCATCTGCACCGAACAGATGTTTTTTTCTCTCTGTGTTATTTTCAAGTTCTTAGATGCCGACAGTTGAAAATACAGATGTTCTAACTTTACCTCATCACCGGTTATTCAGCAATGCATTTTCTGAAAATGTACCCTGCCTCGTCCTGCCGGCTTTCATTTCCATGCTCCCGGAAATCATCAGCGCAAGCTTAAGATCAATCGCATCGTCAAATTTCCGAAGGTCGTAACCCGTTGTCTGGCGAATCTTTTCAATCCGATAAAGCAGCGTATTTCTGTGGATATAAAGCTGCCTGGCAGTCTCGGTGACGTTTAAATCATTTTCAAAAAATGTATTAATTATTTCCAATGTCTCGGAATCAAAGCCCTCCTTCCCATCTCCTCCGAAAATTTCCCGCAGATACAGCCTGCGGGTATTTTCCGGCAGATCGTGAATCAGCCGGCCTATTCCGAGATGACTGTATTCATGCACGGTCTCATTCGAGTAAAAAGTATCCCCGATTTCGATCGCAAGCGCCGCCTGACGAAAGGCCTCCGGCATCCCCCTGAGATTTTCGGCAGTTTCTCCGAAGCCGACGCGCACCCGAATCATCGCCTCGGTATTCAGCATATCAACGATTGTTCGGGCAAGCCCCAGAATCTCATTACGCCCTTCCTTTTCATAAAGCGTACGGAAGAGAACGACTCTTCGGTCATCAAACAGCGCGCACTGATCTCCGCTTCTTCTCAAAAACATATGCTTCAGCACCTGCTCTGCCTCTTCCGCACGCCGATCACAGCAATCAACCACATACAAAACTCTTCTTTCCTCACCAACAATATGAAAGCGCAGAGCTGCAGCATAAATGTCAGTATCGGAAATGCTTCCGCAGAGAAGATTCCTGATGAAATTCGTCTTATCATATTTCTCACGGTAAGCAGCCGCAAGCATTTCAAGCCTCTCAGCCGCATCCTCTCCAGGAGCGTTCCCGTCGGAACAGACCAGGTCAAGTCCTGTCATTTTTTTCAGATCTGCGAGAGCTTTCTCCATTCTGTCCTGTTCTCTGTCTGTTAATTTCATTCTGCTCACCTTTCCGAAACGGCTTTTATCTCCAGTGAATGCATTCTGCAGGCCTGCTTATCCGTTTGCCCGTTCTAACAGGCCGACATATTCATTCACCCGTTCTAACAGACCTGCGTATTCATCTGCCCTTTTGCTCATCGCTCTGCTATATACGGGGCAGCATTTCCACTCCTTCTTTGAATGTCTGCGAAACGGAACTTCTCATAGACCGGCTTCCAACTATCTGCATATTATACATCAGTTTTTAAGCAGCAGGGACTTCAATGCTCATATTATGATCAGGATGTCAAAAGAACATAACGGATTGTTTCGTGCTGTACACACCCACAATCAGGCGAAATGCGCTTCCGGCACGAACATCATCCGACGAACAGGCATCAACGAGAAAACGTGCCGCTGGCACGTTTTCTGTACGTTATAACGAAAAAAGACCGTCCCAAAACGATGTCTGAGACGGTCCGCTTCTATCTTATAAAATTGCCTTCGAAAACTTACGTCGACACTGATCAGTCAGTAATTGTAACTTCTGTTTCCTTGTCGAAATAATGAGTCTTGCTCATATCGAATGCGAAAGTAACTGTATCGCCAGCTCTTGCCGGAGTTCTCGGATTGACGCGGGCTGTCATCTGAGCGCCGGCAAAATCGAAGTACAGGAATACTTCAGCGCCAAGAAGTTCGTAAACACGGATCGGTGCAGAGACCTTGCTGCCCTGATTCTTAGCAACGAAATCAGCATCATCATGAACATCTTCCGGACGGATGCCGAGTACGATAGTCTTTCCGTCATAGCCGCCGGCGATGATTGCCTGAGCCTTGTCAGCCGGAACCGCAAGATCTGTGCCGCCGACATTGACAGTCACGTTAGAGCCATTGACCTTAACTTTAGCATCCATGAAGTTCATCTGCGGAGATCCAATGAAGCCTGCGACGAACTGATTGCACGGATGATCATAAAGGTTCTGCGGAGTATCGATCTGCTGAACTTCGCCGGCCTTCATGACGACGATTCTTGTACCAAGCGTCATAGCCTCTGTCTGGTCATGTGTAACGTAGATGATCGTAGCACCAAGTCTCTGATGAAGCTTGGAGATCTCTGTTCTCATCTGAACACGGAGCTTAGCATCAAGGTTGGAAAGCGGTTCGTCCATAAGGAAGACCTTCGGAGCACGAACGATCGCACGACCCATGGCGACACGCTGTCTCTGACCGCCGGACAGAGCCTTCGGCTTTCTGTCAAGGAGCTGATCAAGGTCAAGGATCTTGGCCGCTTCACGAACCTTCTTGTCAATCTCATCCTTCGGAACCTTGCGAAGCTTAAGTCCGAATGCCATGTTATCGTATACTGTCATGTGCGGATACAGAGCGTAGTTCTGGAAAACCATCGCGATATCGCGGTCCTTCGGCTCAACATCGTTCATGAGCTTGCCGTCGATCTTGAATTCGCCGCCTGTGATGTCTTCAAGGCCCGCGACCATACGAAGTGTTGTGGACTTGCCGCAGCCGGACGGACCGACAAAGATGATGAATTCCTTATCTGCAACTTCAAGGTTGAAATCCTTAACAGCCTTAAAGCCGTTCGGATATGTCTTGTCAATGTGCTGAAGAGAAAGGCTTGCCATTGTTTAATTCCTCCTGAGATATAAATGCCCTTTAAGGCATGACATATTTACTGAAAACAGTATACTGTCCCCGTTCCGGCTACGCCATGTTGAAATTTCCAAAGTTTTCGAAGATTCTTTAACATTTTGCCGAACATACCGTGTACACTTATTTCCCGTGAGCCGGAACATCTTTCTTCCGTTTTACGGAATATCAGAGACTTAAAACTGTCTGATCGCATCCTGACTGTCATCCTCCGGTGCGCTGATCGACCTTATTTCAACGTCATATCCTCCGTTCTCCGTTCGAACATGCACGGTTTCTCCGACCTTCCTGTGCATCAGTGCCCTGCCGAACGGCGAATCGATTGATATCAGATTGCGCAGTGAATCTCCGCGAATTGTTGTCACGATCTTAAATTCCTCCGTCTCATCATCGTCCGGGAAGTACACCTCAACCCTCTTATTGATTCCAACCTCATCGTCAGGCGACGTATCGTCTTCGATCACCTTCGCTGTCCGCAGTACTCTCTCCAAATAGCGGATCCGGCTCTCATTCTGATTCTTTTCTCTTTTAGCCGCGTAATATTCAAAATTCTCCGACAGATCCCCCTGGGCCCTCGCCTCTTTCACTGCTTCGATCAGCTCAGGCCTCAGGTCAAGTCTCCTGTGATCAATTTCTTTTTCAATTTTTTCCAAATCGCTCTTAGTGAGTCTGTCATACATAATCCGTATATTTCCCCCTCACAGCCGTCACTCTTCAATCACCTGCAGTTCCAGATAATCAAAGTCAATCTGTTCAATAAAGGCATCCTGACGGAATCGCGTCCGCGCCCGTTTCTGAAATTCGGCAATATTTGCTTCCAGCCAGATCGGCTGTCCGAGATCAAACTCCAGACAAACCGCTTCCAAAGCATGAAATACCTTATGTGTTCTGGTATCATCGCTCACATCTTCTATCACTGTGTCCCTGAGAAGATGATTGTCCCGCCAGATCTTTCCCCAGATTCGCATATTTTTATCCTCTTTCCAGCACTCTTTGCCGGTCTGCCGCAGCAGCTTCTTATGTTTGCCGGGACAAACGGGAGAACTTGCCGACGGCATGTTTTTTTGTGCGCTGTGATGAATCCAAAGGACATACGGTACCTGCGCGCAGCGGGAAAATGTGCCAACGGCATATTTTTGTACGCTGTGATAAATCCAAAGGACGTACGGTACCTGCGCGCAGCAGGAAAATGTGCCAGCGGCACGTTTTCTGTACATTATGACGAATTAAAGCAGCTTTTAAACATCAAAGCTGTGAATATACTTTTCCTGTTCCTCCGTAAGGGCATCGATATCGACACCGAGGAAGCGGAGCTTCCTCTCCGCGATCTCACGATCAATCTCCTCGGGAACCCTGTTGATCATCGGCAGTTTTTCACCGCGGTGTCTGGCAAGGAATTCTGCCGCCAGCGCCTGAACAGCAAAGCTCATGTCCATGATCTCCGCCGGATGTCCGTCTCCTGCCGCCAGATTGACAAGTCTTCCCTCGCCGATCAGATTGACCGATCTTCCGTTCGGCAGAATATACCCCATAATATTATCCCGGCGCAATTCTTTGCGAACCGCCATTTTTTCGAGCCCCGCACAGTCTACTTCGACATTAAAATGCCCCGCATTTGTCAGAATAGCGCCTTCTTTCATCGTCATCATATGTTCTGTCGTAATGACGCCTTTGCACCCCGTCACCGTGACAAAAATATCTCCCAGTGGAGCCGCCTCCTTCATCGGCATGACGACAAACCCATCCATTACCGCTTCTACAGCCTTGATTGGGTCAATTTCCGTCACGATCACCTTCGCGCCGAGTCCTTTGGCGCGCATCGCGACTCCCTTTCCACACCAACCGTAGCCGGCAACTACCACCTGTTTTCCTGCAGCAATCAGATTAGTTGTCTTATTAATGGCATTCCACACGGATTGCCCGGTTCCGTAACGGTTGTCAAACAAATGCTTCATCTCTGCATCATTGACAAGCATCATCGGAAATTTTAATTTACCGGCACGATCCATCGCCAGCAGACGAATTATCCCGGTCGTGGTCTCTTCGCAGCCGCCGATTACTCCATCGATCAGATCCGGAAAACGATGGTGCATCATATTTACAAGATCGCCGCCGTCATCAATGATAATATTCGGTCCCGGTGCAAGCACACTGGCAAGGTGTCGGTCATATTCCTCTGCAGTAGCGCCATGATACGCAAATATATGAATTCCCCTTGAAGCCAACCCCGCTGCAACATCATCCTGAGTAGACAGCACATTGCTTCCCGTTGCATATACTTCCGCTCCGCCCGCTTTAAACACACAGGCAAGATAAGCGGTCTTCGCTTCCATATGTACTGAAAGCGCCACCTTCAGACCTTTAAACGGCTGTGTCTTTTCAAAATCACTGCATATACTGGAAAGCACCGGCATATGCGTATGAACCCAGTCGATCTTTCTGTTTCCCGACTCAGCGAGATTAATATCGCGAATGTCACTCATCTCATTTTCCCTTCGTTTTTCGTGCCGGGCCTTCCGCCCCGTTCTTCAGATCCGGGTCAGCGGTATTTTCCCGCAATCTTTTCCATCTCATAGTAAACGCGTTCTTCATCAATCGTTGTATAATGACCGTTTCGATAGACAAATTTTCCTCCGATCATCACATCCGACACTTCTGTTCCGTAAGCAGAATAAACCAGAGAGGCCTTGCGGTTGTAGATTGGCCACAGGTTCGGATTATTTTCATCGATCAGAACAAGATCTGCAGTCTTTCCGACTTCGATCGTTCCGAGATCGTCTCTCCCGATCGCCTTCGCCCCGTTCACCGTCGCAAGCCGCAGTGTTTCCTCCGCCGTCATGACAAGCGCATCCTTTTCCGCCCCTTTCTGAGCCATTGACAGAAGACGCATCTCTCCAAACATATTCAGCGAATTATTGCTTGCAGGTCCATCCGTCCCCAGGCAGACCTGGAGGCCTTCCTTCAGCATCTTCGGAACAGGTGCGAAGCCGTTGGCCAGCTTCATATTGCTTGCAGGATTGGTCACCACATGAATATTCGGATTCCTGAGAATGGCATAATCGCTGTCCTTGAGATAGACGCAATGTGCCAGAAGGATATGCCTCTCATACATGCCAAGCTTCTCAAGATATTCAACCGGTGTACAGCCATGTTCCTTCAGACAGGTCTCATATTCATATTCGGTTTCCGTGAGGTGAATATTGAGCATCAGGTCTTTCTCTGCGGAAATTTCTGTAACATATCTCAGAAAGTCCTCGCCGCATGTATAGATTGCATGCGGTCCGAGTGCATACTCGCAGTTTGCCCCGATTGATTTTCCGTACTCCATTTCATCGAGGGCCTGAGCAATTCGTTTTTTTCCGCCCTCATCATTCCGGTCCGATCCAACCAGGCCTCTTGAGATAACCCCTCTCATGCCTGTGTCCGCACACGCTTTGACAGCCATTCTCGGAAACATCTGCATATCGACATAAGTTGTCGTGCCGGTCCGGATCATCTCCATAAAAGAAAGAAGATTGCCCCAGTACGCCTCTTCAGAAGTCATGGCGTCCTCAATCGGCGAAACCCTTTCAAACAGCCAGACATTGAACGGAACATCATCCGCATAATTTCTCATCACTGACATATAGGCATGGCCATGGCAGTTGATCAGTCCCGGCATAAGCGTTTTCGATGAGCCATTGATTACCTTGTCCGCAGAAAAGCCTCTCGGCTCTTTCCCGATCCCGGCAATCCGCTTGCCGGTGATGTACACGTTCGTCCTCTCATTTTCCGGGCTGTCGATAAGATGAACATTACGGATTAAAATTCCCATTTTATACTGCTCCTCAGATGTGCTATACTTGCTTCAGGTTTTCGCTTGCTGCCATCGCAGCATGTTCTTTGCGGCACGCAGTTATTTCCTGTCGGCGCCGCCATTACTTCATAGATAAAGGAGGCTTTGCATCCCACATGATTTACAAAACAAAAGGGACCTGTTCCCAGTTGATTCAATTCGATATTTTAGACAATAAAGTTCGAAATGTAAAGTTCACCGGCGGCTGCAGCGGCAATTTGCTGGGGATCGGCAGACTCGTCGAAGGCATGGACGTACATGAATGCATCGAAAAGCTCGAAGGCGTAAAATGCGGCTTTAAGAACACCTCATGTCCCGATCAGCTCGCCCAGGCGCTGAAAACAGCGCTTCACGAGTAACCCGCCTATACCGCATACGCATAACCTGATCCGGGTTCTGCCGTATATATAGCCCGATCTTACTTCTGTCCGAAATGAACGGACTTTAAAAAATTCCGCTGCCGCGAACTGTTTAAACCGGTTCGCGGTATTTATCTTTTCTTCTCTCTATTCTCCTGGTCTTCGATGTATTTCCATTTTCTGCAGAGAGCTTCAATTTCTTCCGCCAGCTTCTGCAGATCTTTATTGGCAATGCCTCTGCCCGCATGTACCAGTGCCGCCAGTTCTCCGGCATCTTTCTGAAGCCTCTCCATAATCCCGCCGGATGACACCTTCACGCAGTCCGGTGCAGCTGCGCCCGTCAATTGTTTATCGGCTGCTTTCTCCACCGGAACACCGGTTGTCTCTTTCAGGCACATATTATTCGTCAGATCCCAGATTGTTCCGGAATACGGCGCGTAAGTCTCAAAGCCCAGCTTTTCATGCAGCAGATCGGCAAACGGCTGAACAACCGCATCATCTCCATGGACAACAAAAGTCTTCCTCGGCGGCGCCTCAAACCCCGAAGCCCAATCCAGAAGGCCTTCCCGGTCCGCATGTCCCGATATACCCGGCAATGTTGCGATCTTCGCCCTGACCCTTATTGACTCACCGAACAGAGTTACCTCCTCCGCTCCTTCCTGCAGCACACGGCCGAGTGAACCCTCCGCCTGATAACCGACAAACAGAACTGTAGAATCCTCACGCCAGAGATTATATTTCAGATGATGCCTGATTCTTCCCGCATCGCACATTCCGCTCGCCGACAGAATCACTTTAGGTTCTTTTACATAATTGATCTCTTTTGATTCCTCGGATGTCAGCGTGAGCCTGAGCTTCGGGAAGGTGATCGGGTTCGCCCCTCTTGCAACAATCTCCCTTGCTTCGGGATCAAAACAGTCATCCGAGTGCTCATTAAAGATACTGGTCGCCCGTACTGCCAGCGGCGAATCTACATAAACAGGGAAGCCGTCGTGGCCCGAGACAAGATGTTCCTGCTTAATCTGCCGGATAAAATAAAGGATCTCCTGAGTACGCCCAATCGCAAAAGAAGGAATGACCACATTGCCGCCGCGGTCAAACGTTTCCTGCAGAACAGCCGCCAGCTGTGTCTTATAATCGCTCTTCGGACCGTGGCTTCTGTCTCCGTAAGTCGATTCAATAATCAGATAATCCGCCCTGCTGAACTTTTGCGGATCGTTAATCAAAGGCTGATTGGTATTGCCCACATCGCCTGAAAAGACAAGTATCTGTTCTTTTCCTTCCTCCCGGACCCGGATCTCAATTGCCGAAGATCCCAGCAGATGCCCGACATCGCGGAAACGAATCGCAATATCCTCTGAAACCTGGATTTCGCTCTCATATGGACAGGGAATAAATCTTCTCATAATCTCCACTGCGTCTCGCGAAGTATAGAGCGGCGGAGCAGCTTTTTCTCCTTTTCTTTCAGCTTTGCGGCTCTTCCATTCTGCTTCCATCTCCTGAATGCCGGCAGAATCGAGAAGCATAATTTCGCAGAGGTCGGCTGTGGCACGTGTCGCGTATATCTTCCCCCGAAATCCCTGTGCGCCAAGCAGCGGAAGCAATCCCGTATGGTCAATATGCGCGTGCGTAACGAAAACGCAATCAATCTCCTCCGGTTTTACCGGAAGTGGAACGTTTTGGTAAGTATCTCTCCCCTGCTCCATTCCGCAGTCAATCAAAATCTTTTTTCCTGCTGCCTCCAGAAAATGGCAGCTTCCGGTCACTTCATGATCTGCTCCGATAAAAGTCAGTTTCATAGCAGAATCCCTTTCCTTAAGTGCTGCTGTTCACGTTCCCGTCTTCCCAGGCAGTCACATACCATCCGTGCTGCACACATCCGCAATGCATTCAGCGCGCCATATCTCATACTGCATGGTAACTTTTTCTAGCAGCAGCCTGCGCCTGATCAGTTCTGCTTTGACTTACAGAACCGAACAGACTATATTATAAGTACGTGAACAAAAGTACCTGCAGCCGGCAGCTTCTTTTGTATGCTGAGACAAATCAAAAGCCCGATGCTGAAAACAGCTTTTGATACTGTATGATATTATACCATAGAAAGCAGTATTATCGCGGATGTAAATGTTTCATTTTTCACTTTCCAGAAGCATTGCATCCTTTCAATAAGGAGATCTTCCAAAATGAAAAAAATCGTTCTTACCGGAGGCGGCACAGCCGGTCATGTCACGCCAAACATTGCCATGATTCCAAAACTCCGTGAACTTGGTTACGAGATCTATTATATCGGTTCTTTCGATGGAATCGAAAAAAAACTGATTGCCGACTACGGCATCAGTTATACCGGCATCTCAACGGGTAAATTCCGTCGGTATTTTGACCTCAAGAATCTTTCGGATCCTTTCCGGGTAATTAAAGGCGTGGTTGACGCACGAAAAGCGCTCAAAAAAATCCGCCCCGATGTCATCTTTTCAAAAGGAGGCTTTGTCAGTGTTCCTGTTGTAAGAGCGGCAAACTCTCTCGGAATTCCTGTCATCTGTCACGAGTCCGATATGACGCCCGGTCTTGCAAACCGGCTCTGTGTCTCAGCTGCCTCTAAAATCTGCTGCAACTTTCCGGAAACAGTCAATGCACTCCCATCGGATAAGGCCGTTCTGACCGGAACCCCCATCCGCAGCGAACTTCTCTCCGGCAGCCGCGAAAAAGCCATGACCTTCACAGGATTTGACGGCTCGAAACCTGTCATTCTTGTCATCGGCGGCTCCCTCGGCGCTGTTGCTGTTAATAATGCTGTGCGTGCCGCTCTTCCCGAGCTTTTAAAGACCTACGACATCATCCATCTCTGCGGAAAAGGCAAAAAGGACGAGGCATATACGGGAACCAGAGGTTATGTTCAGTACGAATACATAAAGGAAGAGCTTCCGGATCTCTTTGCACTGTCAGATATCGCAGTCTCAAGAGCCGGTGCCAATGCCATCTGCGAACTGCTGGCGCTTCGCAAGCCAAACCTTCTGATTCCGCTTTCTGCCAATGCGAGCCGCGGCGACCAGATTCTGAACGCCCGTTCCTTCGAAAAGCAGGGGTTCTCGATGGTTCTCGAGGAAGAAGAGGTCACCACTTTAAAACTGATCGACGCAATCAACACACTCTACAGCAGTCGAAAAATATATGAAAAGACGATGTCCGAGAGCAAAACAACGGATGCCATCACAGTCATCACCGATCTGATCGAAGAGGCTGCGGCGAAATGAAAAAACAGGTTAAGGCAGCTGAGGTATTGATTACACTCAATGTCGTCATCTTTCTGCTTGCCGAACTGATCTCCGGCAGCACTGAAAATACTTCTGTTCTGATTACCTGGGGTGGTGCGTATGTGCCTTATATTCAAAACGGTGCTTACTGGCGTCTTTTTACTGCCATGTTCATGCATTCCGGCATTCGCCATCTCCTGAACAACATGCTCCTGCGGTATGTCATGGGAGAGCATCTTGAAACGCTGATCGGCAGCGTCCGTTTTGCGGCACTGTATCTGCTTTCCGGCCTTTCAGCCAATATTGCCGCTTACTGTTATTATGTAAAAACCGGTCAGGCTGTTGTGTCGGTCGGAGCTTCCGGCGCAATCTACGCTGTCATCGGTGCTCTGCTTCTCATCATTATCCGCTGCCGCGGAAAAGCTGACGGACTTTCACTGAAGCAGATGCTGATTCTGTTAGCTCTTTCATTGTATTTTGGCTTTGTTGCCGCCAATGTCTCCAACATAGCCCATATCTTCGGTCTGATCTCGGGATTTCTGCTCTGCCTCATTCTCTGGAAAAAGCCTGAGGAGACCGAACGTTAAAATCATTGAACATTATTTATTTTATTTATGGAGGTTACTCACTATGTCCGACTGTATCTTCTGCAAACTTGCAAACGGCGAAATTCCAACTGCGAAGCTCTGTGAAAACGAAGAATTCACAGTTATTCTGGATGCCGGTCCAGCCTCCAGAGGGCACGCTCTTGTCCTTCCGAAGGCACACTATGCCAACATCTGCGAAATCCCGGATGATCTGTGCGGCAGAGCCTTTATCATGGCAAAACACACCTCGGAACGTCTCGCAAAAGCAATGCACTGCGACGGCTTTAATATTGTCCAGAACAATGGCGAAGCTGCCGGCCAGAGTGTATTTCATATGCACATCCATCTCATTCCCCGCTATGCAGGCTCTGCCCCAATTGTAGCAAACTGGACTCCCGGTACTCTGACCGATCAAAGCCGACAGGAGATTCTGGACGCATTTTCCGCTGTCGAATAAACCACCTTCTTCATTCCGGCTTTCGGTGCAGGGATTCAAATCGCAATCCGCCCGTCATGAAAGACATACTCGCAATCTGCAAACTTCACGTGCCTGCCCTCCTGCAGCTGGATTTCCTCCCTGCCTATCACCGGTTTGCCGTCAACAGAGGTTCCGTTTTTCGACCCCATATCCGACACATAATAATTGCCGTTCTTCCGAAAGATCCTTGCATGAATCCTGCTGACTGTGCTGTCCGCTATCACCTGGTCTACAAGTGAAGCCCTGTGTCCCACAAGCACATCATCTGAATTAATGGCAAACGGCCTCAGGCCCTTATCGGTAGAAACCGGCACCATGGACGCAGGCGTCCTGCTGCCATTAACTGTCAATTCAGACAGCAGGACCGTCTCTCCCGAGGACACCTCAGCATCATACCCCTCTGCCATCTCATCCCAATATACAAACGGCTCCTGTTCCCCTCCCATCTGACTGAGGTTCCTGCCGTCATACTGATACAGCTCCGAACCTGCAAAATCCTTCCGCACAAACCCGTCGTATTCTTCTCCGGAATCTTTCTCCCGCTTCACTGCCGCATCTTTGTTCTCCCCGGATTCAAGCCCCCGCTTCTCCGTGTCTTCATGGAAATTCCGGCGCCAAAGATCTTCCTGTTCTGATCCCGCGAATGTCCGGCCTTCAAAAACAGCTCCGCTTTCAAAATCGCACCCTCTTCTGTATTGATCGGTCTCCTCCTTCTTTTCTTCGAAAATCCCTTTATTTCTTTTTTCCAGCGCTTCCTTCACTTTCCGATCGTTCCGACTCCTGATCACCGCCAGAGAAATCAGAAGAAAGGCAGATGCTCCTATCAGACACCCTCCTGCCATCTGAGCCGTCGTCACCTCATAAAAATTCTGAAGATTCAGCACCAGCCAGACCGCCGCCGCTGCTGCCGCCATTCCCGCTGCACTCAGCAGCGTATCTTTTTCCGGCAAAAACGACCTTTTTTCCGCTTTCAATACAGTCTTTTCTTCAAATCCGAAACTTTCCGTTTTTTTCTCGCTGCTGTCTTCTTTCCTGCCTGAAATCCCTTTTTCTTCTCGTTCACCGGCACCGGGAAATTTCAGCAATTGCGAATCACTCCAGGGTTTTTTCCCCAGCTCATCCGCATCATCAGAATATCTTTCTCTGTAATTCTTAAAATCCACTTCACTTCCCTGAAAAATGCTGTCTCCGCTGTAATGATATGACTCCTCATATTCAGGCAGCCCACTTGCCGGCATCGCTCCCCACTCCCGCTCCCGTTCACTTTCTCCGACATCCGTCTTACCAAGAGCCCTCCTCAAATCCGCAAGCTGCAGATTCGGTTCCTGCAGTTCATGAAGCAGCCTGCACAAAAGGACAACACAGGATTGATCACTGTGTCCCAGTTTCGATAAAATATATTCGGTCAGACCGGCTAATCCTGTATAAATATCCTTTTTCCGGTTTTGCGGAAGATACGGAAAATACAGTTCATATTGACTCCAGTCGATATACATATACTCGGGATCAAGCAGCAGCTGTTCCGGATCAAGCAGATAATCCTCGTATTCTGCCAATGAATCAAGCAGTCCCGAATACATCTTTTTCAGCATCTCTTTGGTCGGATGTGCACACTCACAGAAGGAAGCAAACGACTGCAGGCCGGTAATTTCAAAGCAGAGCCGTACTTCTCCGTCAACATGTTCAACCGTCAGCGGCAAAAGACCTCGTATTCTGTTTGAGAGCAGAATTTTCATGCGATAGCTGTCCTCCTCCCCTTCAAAGCCGCTCAGAATCATATAACTGTGAGACATATTTTTTCTATATTCCGCTTTCATCCGCTTTACTCCCCGCCGGTCAGCTTTTCAGCTGCCCGCTTTACCCGTATCATCTCAACAGGTCTGTATTTTTTATAAGTCTCCTTCACCTTAATCATCCATAACTGACTGCCTGTATAGTAAAATGTTCCTGCCTCGCCGCTTACAACACGCTCTGTTTTTGAATCCTTTCCGGAGACTATAATTTCACCCCCGGCAAAAAATGCCGGTGTCTCCCGTTCACGGCCACTGATTGCCTGCTCTGCCGCCCTTGCGGTCAAATACGCACGGTTGTGAATATGCGCCGTGATATAGACCGACATAAAAACCGTAAAAATCACGATCGGCATGATCAGGGCTGTCTCAACCGTAAATGAAGCCCTCAGGCAAAATTCCCATTTTGTTTCTTTTCCGCCCTTCATTTAAATTCTTTCCCTATATCTGTTTTTCTCACAATAGCCCGTTTAATCACTACATCAGACAGATTTTCATTTCAATTCTTTCCGTATTATTTTCTCCGCAGGCTGCACTCATAAAAGAAGCAGGTGCATTACAAAAACAGTCATAATTCCGCTTACTGCACCTTCAGCTTCCGCACAAAAAAATAATAACGGTTCCCGCCATCAGACAAGGCACAAACGGAAAACTTGCTCTCCGGTCCTTTTTTCCGATAAAAAGTATTATTGAAACGGCAAACGAAAGCAAAAATGCTGCGGAAATGCAGAACAGATATCTGGTGTCATCCAGAAATAATGCCATAACGGCCATCACCAGTCCATCGCCGCATCCGATACCGCCCCGGCTGACAACCCCCATGCCGATCACCAGCACCGATATAACAAGGCCGGGTAGAAGATTGTATAAATTTCCGTTCTCTCTCCAAAACAGCACTGCCCCGATCGCAGTAAAAGCAGCCGTGAACTTCAGTGCTATTTTTCTGCAAAGAAGATCTGTTATCGTATTTCCGATCAGCAGCAGAAGCACTTCGGCTTCCTCACATGTCACTTGCCCCACCTTCCTTTTTCTCCGGCTCAACCGCTTTCCTACGCCGCGCTGTGAAGCGCACACCGCGAACATTCTTTAAGACCTGAAACATCGGATTCCGACACAATATGTACATGCCGCGTAAGTCCCGCATAATCGGCAGAAGGATAATAATAATCTCCTTTTTCCGTTACATATACTTCACCGCTGTAATTTTTCGGGAAACCGCTGCATTTTTTATACCTTCTTCCATATGCATTCCGAAGATTTCCGACTTCTGACGTTGTACTTTTATAAATCGCCAGGTCAATATGCGTACAGTCCGGATCCGTGTGATAGACCGACTGGTTGTCCGTAATATAAACTGTTTTTTCCCCAGCCGCGCCCTCCTCGTCTTCCTCACTTCCACCGATCCCCTCCTCACTGCCGATCCATGGGAAGACCCTTGCCCGGACAGCCATTCTGAGTGCCGGAACGCCGAACACGGAAAACGGATAGGTGTATTTTTCCGGATTACTGATATCAATCCATATTCCTTCCCCTTCCGCTCCGGCAAGACCGGCACAAGCCGCGAGCTGTCTGACCCGATTGGAGAGGGTAAGACTCTTCTCCGTCTGAATCCTTAAGGCATCCATAAATGATGCAAGTGTCACGCACGCCATCAGAAAAAGCGGCAGAACAAAAGCGCTCTCCAGTGTAATCGATGCCCTGCAAAATATACGCAAATGCCGGCATACCGTTTCCTGACATCCTCTGTTGATCCTGTTAAGTCTATTTCGCAGGGACATCTCTCCTCCTCCTTTTTCTTCATGTCCTCCATATGTCTAACCGAGCACGCAATTTCCTGAATCCGTTTCGCAGGTCCGTCTGCTCATATTCCCGAAAAACTGCTCACAGGAAGCCAGACAAACCAGACATCCGCAGTGCATCGTAAACCCTTTAGAGATCCCTGTAATTCATTGTTTCCTCAACGGTAAACTCCACTCTTTTCTGTGACTGAATCCGGACCGCCGTTGTCACGGCACCGATACAGGCATCCAGTCGAAAATCCGGTCTTCCGCTCCCTCGAATCTCCGATTCGGTCATATCCATCGCTCTTAAAACCAGATTGCTGTCCGATGTCAGAATCAGAAGAATCGTCAAATATTCCCGGTAATTGAGTCCGTCCGCCGAATCTTTCGTCATCGCGCCCAGATCTGTTCTGTGCAAAGCAAGGGACTGCAGGTCCGTCTGCCATTCCAAGGCTGTCTTAATATAAGGAACCCGCTTTCCTTCCATCAGGGCACGGACATCGACCATGCTCTCCGCATAAGCCCATACCGCCGCCAGCAGAAGCTTTATAAGCGGTTCCGCCTCCGGAATCCAAAGCACCATTCCAATAAACAGCGCGGTTTCCGACAGTGATGCACTCATTTCGATATCTGTATAAAGACAGGCGATATTGATCGCTTCCCTCAGCAGAATCAATTTCTTAAGGACTGTTTTCAGGTTCTGCTCGTCGCTGTTATTGCCATACAGAATATATTCCATCTGATAGGCAAGCGCTGAATTCTCAGACGGATTGCTGTAACAGGTATAATGTGCTGCGATATAAGCCTTAAAAGCCGCGCCGTTAGCTCCGGATACAGAGCTTGAAGTTGTATCGATCACACCAACGCCCGAAGCAAGCTTTCTTCCGCTGACAAGTTTGCTTTTACTGACTTTTTTTCTTGAATATCCGGGATCTGACGGCACAAGTGCTTTCAGCAGTGCCTTTCTCTTGATCTTTATTAAAATCGGCAGAGGATTTACAAAATCCGCCGGCACCTCCGGCTCCGTCAGTTCATAACTCTCTCCTGCAGCAGCTGCCGCCTCAGCCTCTTCTTCTCTTTTTTCCCTCGCACTTTCTGCCTGTTCTTCAATTCCTTCATAAGTCACAGCTTCTGCGGCCTGTTTCGCCGCCTCTCCGCGGGCAACTGTTGATTCTCCCGCAGTAATAATTTCTTTCAGTGCGGAAATGCCCTGAAGTGCAGCTGTCCCTTTGATCGAATCGATGGCCTGCGCGGCAAACGGAGCGCCTCTCATATCTGTTGCAAGTGTATATCCGGAAAGTGCGCATTGTTCGATAGACAGATTCAAAAGACTTTTTCCGCCGATCAGTTCTCTCCCCTTGTCAGGATCAAGAATATATTCGGCCGCATCCTCGATCTCACGGTTGACAGCTGCGATATCCGGTCCGCCGGACGCTCCCTGCGCATCGACAAAAAACAGATCGTATTTCTCTTCCAGCTGACGGTCATATCTCGCAAACAGCGAAAACAGCGCCTGATCAACAGCGTTAGCCGCCTGCATGCGGCCTGCGCTGACTTTTACAGACACAATCGACGCAGCAATCAGCGAAACCATTACAGTCATAACGAGGCTGAAATAAACTGTCATGCTTCCCGGAACCCGGATATTTTGATTCTTCAAGACATTTCCTCCTTTCAATGGGAATCGTATGAGCGATCAGACACTGTCGCTCTGAGACGAGACTTTACTGAGGATGCTCTTCAGCACATTGGTGATCTGCGTCTTGAAAAGCAGTACAAGCGCAATCAGAACCAGCAGAATGAGGACGATCTCAACAACCGCCACTCCGTCTTCCTCAGCCGCAAATGCTCTCAGTTCTTTCATAACCTCACCTCCCTTCGTAACTTTCATCTATGGAAAAGACAATTGTAAGGAATGCTCTGCGCCGGGGGAGGACGCAGGATCACGTTGTCTTTCCTGCCGGTTAATATGTACGCTTAACGTGAAAACGTGCCGCCGACACATTTTCTCTGCGTTATGACAAACAAAAAAGCCTGCTGCCGACAGTGCTTTTTCTGCCGAGACAGAAAAAGACGCAGGGTATCCCCAAATGCCTCTTTGCATCCTCTGAAGCGGCTGTCGTGCACTCTCCATAATTGCAGCATTCTTTCAGATTAAAAATGGGAAAACAGCGACCCGATCGGGTTCGCTCAGAAATGGAAGATTCCTCTGGATAGGAATTGGTGCAAGTATACGCTTTCAATCAGCGCACAGCAAGACGCAATAACCTACAGATTAATTCCTACAGATTTCGTGAATATGCTGATTCTTCCTGAGCATTTATTCATTTCGGTAATTTCAAAAAACCAAAGTGGTAAAATCTGCATAGCCATGCGTCATTTCATTGTCTGACAGCAGCAAAAGTACTTGCCTCATTCAGGCTAAAGTGATATCATTCCAATATTCTCTTTGCACTGCAAAAATATCTACAGTACAATCTGATCAGGCGGCAGACCTATGCTGTGTAGCCGGGCCGTAAATGGCAGCAGATGACACTTTGCATCTGTGGGACAGAGGACCTTTGTTCCAACAGATGCTTTTTATATGGATGAAAAAAATACCCTTCGGGATGAACTCTCCTTTGAAAAGCTCTTAAGGAAAATTCATCCCGGAGGGTATTATCATGTCTGAAATCACAACAAATTCTGAAAACTCAGCAGCTTCTGAATCCGCAGAAAATCCAGTGCTTCAAACCTCTTCGCCAGATTTCCGGAATACCGACACCGATCTGGCCATGACCGTTTCCCGCAGCACCATTATCGTAAATCTGCTCCTTTCCGGCATGAAGCTTGCGTCAGGCATCATCGCCCATTCAACGGCAATGGTGTCCGACGGCGTTCATTCCGCCTCAGACGTCCTCAGCACCTTCATCGTTATCATCGGTCTTCATTTCTCGTCAAAAAAATCCGATGCCAGCCACCAGTACGGGCATGAACGCCTTGAATGCGTAGCCGGCATCCTTCTCTCCGTCCTGCTGGCAGCTACCGGACTCACCATCGGCTTCTCTTCCGGTGTCCGGCTGATCCGTCATTTTCAGGGCTGTCTTGTTATTGAAACTCCAGGAGCTGTCACTCTGGCTGCCGCAGCCATCTCCATTATCACCAAGGAAATCATGTACCGCTACACTGCCAAAGCCGCACAAAAGCTGAAATCCTCCGCCATGATGGCTGATGCCTGGCACCATCGTTCCGATGCACTCTCTTCGATCGGCTCCTTCATCGGCATCCTCGGGGCACGGGCCGGCTATCCTGTGCTGGATCCTATTGCCGGAATTGTAATCTGCGGCTTTATCCTGAAAGCTGCCGGGGAAATCTTTATGGACGCTGTCAGGAAAATGACCGATGAAGCCTGTGATGAAACCACACAAGACCATATGCAGGATGTGATTCTGGCTCAGGAAGGCGTACTCGGTATAGACAGCCTTAAAACAAGGATATTCGGCTCCAGAATCTATGTCGATGCAGAAATCGGGGTCAACGGTGATATGACACTGAGAGATGCCCACAAAATAGCGGAAAAGGTTCATCATGCTATTGAAACAGAATTTTCTGATGTCAAACACTGCATGGTGCATGTAAATCCTTATTCACAGATATCACTGTGGGCTCCGGAAAAAGACAGCTGAAGGAAATGGTAAATCCGTCCCGCCGCGTCTTAACCTGTGACCTTATGATACTTCCCCGACCAGTTCTCTTACTTCTTCCCGGCTCATTGTATGCACCGGTGAAAGTACTGTGTAACCAAAATCTCCCCGCTGCCAGACCGCGCAGGCTATTGCATCCTCGCTTTCTCCTCCGACAAATACAGTAACCCCATCGGCATCAATGACAGATTCATACGGATATTCTCCATCAGTTGAGGAGATTTCTCCGGCCCGGCCCTTGCGCACCCTGAAACTCTCCTCTTCGTCAAGGTAATAGACAGCTTCCGTCCATTCGCCGTCATTTGTGCAGCAAGCGCCCAGCTCAGCCCCCAGAAAATTATCAGGCGTGCTGAGTTCAAATCCCGCTGTCTCTGATTCTCCTGCGTTCTCTTCGGGCATCACTTCCTGTGAGAACCCGCTGCCGCCGTTATCCGAAAAAATATTGTCATTTTCATTCTCTTCGTTAACGCCCCCGGCAGTCAAAACCTCGTCAGCTTCCGCTCCCAGGTCTGTGTTCTCATCAGCGAAAATATCTTCGACTTCCGCCTCATCAGCCAAAACT
>R11__coassemble_316_pt1 | contig 34021 bp, 32 predicted proteins | sample R11__metabat2_low_PE_006 | metagenome-assembled genome bin R11 | reverse complement strand
AGAGTTCGGAATGTGCTGATGTGTGCGGAATTTTATATCACCAACCGCTATGATCTGGAAAAAGCGGACAGTGAGGCGGCTTTAAAGATCAGGCAATGGCTTGAAACTGCACTAAAGGATGCCGAACGGCTGTCTGAGAACAGTCAAAGTGCGCATCTGCTGAAGAAAAGAGCGATGGGAGACCTGGCGGCCTTTCTGGTGACTGACCGTGGGACTGCCTCTGAGGCAGCAGATTATTTCCGACAACTTCAGGAGTATGAGTCTTCTGAGGAAAAAAAGCTGGTTCTGCGGCTGCGGGCGGCTGCTGCCGAAGCATTTGCCGGAGAAGCTGGCAGAGCGGAGAAGGATTATCAGGATATGATAAGAGATTACCCGGAGACCGCAGAGGTATATTTTCAATATTGCGGATGGCTGCTGGAAATGGGACGAAGAGAAGAAGCGGAAGAACTGTTCTGCAAAGCAGAACAGCTGGATGGGGCAGAGGAGACATCGAATTACCACAGCCTGAAAGAGAGGCTCGGCAGTCGGGCAGGTTTGGCGTGAAGATCCGTAGGGGGAAGAATCCTTCAGTTGAAACGAGCTGAGCTGAAGGATTGGATGGAAGAGAACCGGCAGTCGGAATATACCGGATTACCGATCTGAAAAAGAGAAAGGATGAAAGCGATGGGATTATATGAGTCAGCTATGATAGGGACGGCAATTGCCGCACTGGTGTCACTTGGATTTACCGTATTCCTGTTTTTCCGCATGCACATTGCCGACATTATGCGCTGTCTTAAAAGAGGTAGAAGCAGAAGAGTTTCATTTGTTGTGAGAAGACGAATTCTTGAGGTCCATACAGAGGAGAGAATTTCAGTTTCCGGCAGACGGGAGATAAAAGCTCTGCTCATGGAAATGCTTCTGATTCTGGGAGGGATCACTGCCGGAGCCAGTTTTATAATCGGCGGTGCGGGACAGAACGTCCGGGCGGATGAATTGGTGTGGTGGGAAGATGCGGAAACTGAATGGGACACAGAGGGCCCGACGGCCGTGATCACAATGACCGGCAGCGGGAATCCGGATGGGAACTATTATTACAGGTCGGACAACTGCTCTGTGAAAATTTCCTTTTATGATCATGGACGGATGATGGATGGAGCAGCGGCGTCAGCGGTGATCGACGGGAGGGAAGAGACAAGAAAATACGCAGAAACGGCGGGCTGCGGAGATGAATTATATCTTACATACAGTGCCCGGGAGATAAGCGGAATGCTTGCGGATGGTTTTCATGTCATTGAGGTTGCCGCCGAGGATTCAGCCGGAAATGTTCTTGAGGCGAACGGCCTCAGTGCCGAGGGAGTGCGCGTGAGCGGCTGCGGGGCTGAGTTTGTTCTGGACACGATTGCACCGGCTGCGGGTTTTACGGTTGTACCGGATGGCGCAGAAAATACTGAAATACAAAAGACCTGCGGTCGTTATTTTTTCAACTCGGGCTTTGAAGTCAGGGCGGAGATTGAGGATGCTTATCCGGACAGAGAGAGAAGTCTGCTGAGGAGAGGCTTTTTCAGAAAAGGAGAATATGATTCGTCAGCGGCGGAAATCACGGATTATCCTGAGGAGATCCGGGGAACACAAACGGGTACCGGACTGGTGTTCAGGTCCGCTGAAGAGGAAGAGGGCGTCTACCGATATCAGCTGATTGTCTGTGATAAGGCGGGGAATGAGTCCGTCTATGGGAGCGGCCTTGATGAGTACGGGAGATCCTCATATGTGGTGATTGACCGGACAGATCCGCAGGGAATTATTACGGTTGAATCATCACAGGGAGTGGCACTGAGGATTCGAACGGATGGAACTGTTCTGTATGGAGATAACTATGTCTCGGGACAGGACATGAAAGTGACTTTTTCGGCGGATGTTTTGACTGAACATTCCCCCGTGACTTTAGAAGGAACTGTGGATTTTTTACAGACAGGAACCGGTAAAAACGGGCAGAAATATGAGACTGCTTTTGGGACCGCTGTTTACGCAGCCTCGAAAAGCATAGAAATTTCAGGAGAAGGAAGACTGAAGCTGTCCGTTTTTCAGCTGACGGATCTGGCCGGAAATGTGACAGATTGTTCGAATCTCGGAGAACTTTTAATTGACAGTGAGGAGCCTGTGATAGAGGAATTCTGTTCAGGTATTCTTCCGGTCACGGCGAGTATCTACAACTCTGCGGTTCCATTGAAAATCAGGGTGCGTGACGGAAGCGGGGAAGCTGCTTCCGGAGTGGGAGATGTCATATTAAGGGTGTACAGGGACAATTCAAATGAACCGGTGGTGGAAAAAGTGCTGCACAGACGCGCTGAAGAACTCTATGAAGTTCCGGCAGAGGTGCGGAATCTTGGTGTATTTGAAACAGAGGCAGCTTGTGAAAGCAAACTTGATTCGGATGACCTGCGGGTTGTGCTTACCGCAGCCGACAATGCCGGAAATGTGACCGAAAAAGAACTGCGGTTTGGCATTGATGCCGGGGCACCTGAGGTGACTGTGGCCTTTGAATCGGAAGCTTCCGGATCAGAGCGGTCAGATTCAGGAAGATCGGAGGCGTTCACTGAAAGTTGGGGGTCGGCGGAGGGAAAGAGGTGCTTTCGCAGTGATACTGCAGTCATTATCAGTGTGCGGGAAAGGCACTTCCGCAAGGGACTTGTGCGGGTTGAAGTGAACGGGGAGGAACAGGAGGCGGATTGGCAGAATGAAGAGGCCGGTGTGTGGAAAACGGAGCTTCACTTTACGGAAGAGGGTGAATACAGGCTTGCGATTCACGCTTCGGATGAATTGGGAAATGAAACTGAAAAGGTGTTTTTTGAGGAAGGAGCGGCAGCAGAATTTGTCATCGATAAGACGGCTCCTGTGCTTCGTGTTTTTTTAAGACAGGAAAAAAGCGCGTCATCAGCTGCAGCAGAAGCCAACGGTGATTCCAATTCTTCTGCGATGCCGGAGCAGACTGCAGAATCAGGACTGTGGGCAGAAGAGTCAGAGGCGTCGGGTGCGTATGAAAGACGGTGGGAAGCGGACTCAGAGACGTCAGATGAATATGTACACCTGGGTGAAGAAGATTACGGGACGGAATGCGAAAGCGGCCGGCTGGCGGGCGCAGAGGAGATTCTTCGGATTGATGGTGAGAGCGAATTGTATCTGAATGAAAATGCGCTTCTTGTGATTGAGGTGGAAGATGATCATTTTGGAGGTCGTCACACACTGAGTTTGATGGGACCGGCTGCCGGGGATGAGATTGAAATTATGTTTGAAGGAAAATGCTGTGAGATTCCGATTAATGAGGAAGGAACCTATGAGCTGAAGGGAAGTGTGTCTGATCTGGCCGGGAATAACTCCGATGAACTTGAGTCGTATGTCTGTGTGCTTGACCGGACTGCTCCGGTGATAGAATTCGCAGGGGTGGAAAACGGCTCATCGAACCGCACGATTCCTGCAATCAGAATTTCTGTAAAGGAGGCATTTCCGGAAGAGACAGCCGTGATGATCAGCAGCGGAGAAGCAAGAGAAGCGAAGGAGATTCGATGTGAAAAAGAGGAGACCGAAGCCGGTGTTTTGCTGATACCGCAGCTTCCTTCCGAGGACGGCATTTACCGGCTTCGGTGTATTGCAGCGGACAGAGCGGAGAACACAGCTGCAGAGGAAATTCAATTCGCAGTGAATCAAAACGGAGCGGTATTTGAACCGCTGGAACCGGAGCTGATAGGAAAGTGGAGCACCGGACCGATTACACCGGCTTACCGGATTCTGGATGTCGATGCAGTGACGGTGCTGTCGGCAGCCATAAACGGCAGAGAAGCGGAGTATGTACTGCGCGACCAGGTTCTTGAATTTACAGATCCGCTGTCAGAAGATGGAAAATATACGGTGACGATAGCAGTCAGGGATGCAGCCGGTTACGAAAGCGCGATGGATGCTGCCGATTACTACATAGACAATACATCCCCGAACCTCACCTTAGAAATCTCGGGCGGAAGAAAATGGAAGTATGTGGGAGATGTTGAAATCGCATTGATTCCGGATGATCCGGACTGTGAATTTGTTCAGCTGGAGCTTGACGGCGAAAGTATCGGGGCAGACGGAGAAGGACTGAAACGCACGGTTTCGGTTTCAGGAAAAAATACGGGAAAACATATTCTGCGGGCCAGGATGGCGGATCAGGCAGGAAATAAAAGTGAGCCGGTAGAAGTGTCATTTACAATTGTGCGAAGCCGTCTTGATATTGTACTGCCATTTATTCTGATCGGAGCTGCGGCAGGGCTTGCAGGGTTTTACCTGCTTCATTATATAAGAAACAGACGTGTCTGAAGCAGAAAATTTGACATTTTGTTCCTTGACAGTCGACGGGTGCGGATGTATACTATTTCAGCGTGTCAAAGGCACACTCGCATTTTTATGCGAAAAATAGAAAAAAACAGCCGACCGCCGCACGGGAAGTGCGGACTTTAAAAAAGGAGGAAACATCCAGGAATGCCTACATTTAACCAGTTAGTCAGAAAAGGAAGAGAGACTTCTGTTAAGAAATCCAAGGCTCCGGCTCTTCAGAGCTCTTTCAATTCTCTGAAGAATCATGCGATCAAGGCAAGCTCCCCGCAGAAGCGCGGTGTCTGCACAGCAGTTAAGACTGCAACTCCGAAGAAGCCGAACTCAGCTCTTCGTAAGATCGCCAGAGTACGTCTTTCAAATGGTCTCGAAGTAACATCTTATATTCCGGGTGAAGGCCACAATCTTCAGGAGCACAGCGTCGTTATGATCCGCGGCGGCCGTGTTAAGGACCTTCCGGGTACAAGATATCATATCATCCGCGGCACTCTTGATACAGCAGGTGTTGCGAACCGCCGCAAGGCTCGTTCGAAATACGGCGCTAAGAAGCCGAAGAAGTAAATTCCATGTGCAGCAGGGTGCGGGAACATTTGAGAGCATTCTGCAGTGAGATTCAAAAAGATCCGGATTCACGTAAGGACTATGAATCAGTGCGGTATTCCTATCATCCTCTCGGCTGTGGGATAAAGATAGATAATACGTCCGCACGGACACATAGAAGTACATGTGAGTACCTGTGATGAAATCATTATGATTTAGGAGGGAAGTAACGTGCCACGTAAAGGACATACTCAGAAAAGAGAAGTCTTAGCAGATCCTATTTACAACAATAAGGTCGTCACAAAGCTGATCAATCAGATCATGCTCGACGGCAAGAAGGGTGTTGCTCAGAAGATCGTCTATGGCGCTTTTGAACAGGTTGAAGCAAAGACCGGCAAGCCGGCCGTAGAAGCCTTCGAAGAAGCAATGAATAACATTATGCCGGTTCTCGAAGTTAAGGCGAGACGAATCGGCGGCGCTACATATCAGGTTCCGATTGAAGTGCGTCCGGACAGAAGACAGGCTCTTGGCCTTCGCTGGCTGACAGATTTCTCGCGCAAGAGATCTGAAAAGAAGATGGAAGATCGTCTTGCAAATGAGATCATGGATGCGATCAATAATACAGGCGCTTCCGTAAAGAGAAAGGAAGAAATGCACAGAATGGCAGAGGCAAACAAGGCCTTCAGCCATTACAGATTTTGATAGGAAGGGGATTCAATGGCTTCTGAAAGAGATTATCCTCTCGAGAGGACCAGAAATATCGGCATTATGGCGCACATTGATGCCGGTAAGACAACATTGACAGAGCGTATCCTGTACTACACCGGTGTCAACTATAAGATCGGTGAAACGCATGATGGCAACGCTACGATGGACTGGATGGTTCAGGAGCAGGAAAGAGGTATCACGATTACTTCGGCTGCTACCACCTGCCACTGGACACTCGAGGAAGAAACTAAACCGAAGCCCGGAGCTCTTGAGCATCGTATCAACATTATCGACACTCCCGGTCATGTGGATTTCACGGTTGAAGTTGAGCGCTCACTCCGAGTTCTCGATGGAGCGGTAGGTGTTTTTGCTGCTAAGGGTGGTGTTGAACCGCAGTCGGAAAATGTATGGAGACAGGCTGATAAATACAACGTACCGCGCATGGCATTTATCAATAAGATGGATGTTATCGGTGCAGATTTTTATGGCTGTGTTGAGCAGATTAAAAACCGACTCGGAAAAAATCCGGTCTGCATTCAGCTGCCGATCGGAAAGGAAGATACGTTTGAGGGAATCATCGATCTGTTTGAGATGAAGGCTTACATCTATAAGGATGATAAGGGCGACAAGATCGAAGTCACGCAGATCCCCGAAGATATGAAAGACCTCGCAGATGAATGGCATACAAAACTCGTTGAGCAGCTGTGTGATCTGAACGAGGAACTGATGCTGGTTTACCTTGAAGGCGAAGAACCGGATGTTGCGGACCTGAAGGAAACACTTCGTACAGGCTGCTGCAACGGTACGGCAATCCCGGTCACCTGCGGAACAGCTTACCGCAATAAGGGAATCCAGAAGATGCTTGATGCAGTGATCGAATTCATGCCGAGCCCGTTAGATGTTCCCGCTATTGAGGGAACAACGATGGATGGCGAAGAAGACCATCGCGATTCATCGGATGAAGCGCCGTTCTCTGCTCTGGCATTCAAGATTATGACGGATCCGTTCGTTGGAAAACTTGCATATTTCCGGGTATATTCAGGAACACTGAATTCCGGCTCATACGTTTACAACTCTTCCAAGAATAAGAAGGAAAGAGTTGCACGTATCCTTCAGATGCATGCGAATAAGCGGATGGAGATTGATAAGGTTTACAGCGGAGATATCGCGGCAGCGATTGGTCTGAAATTTACTGGAACAGGCGATACTCTTTGCGATGAAACGCACCCGATCATTCTCGAGTCCATGGAGTTCCCGGAACCTGTTATCGAGCTTGCAATCGAGCCGAAGACAAAGGCCGGACAGGAAAAACTTGGTACGGCACTCGCAAAGCTTGCCGAGGAAGATCCGACATTCCGTCAGCATACAGATGCGGAGACGGGACAGACGATTATCGCAGGCATGGGCGAGCTGCATCTCGAGATTATTGTTGACCGTCTTCTGAGGGAATTCCATGTGGAGGCTAATGTAGGCGCTCCGCAGGTAGCTTATAAGGAGTCGTTCGGCAAAGAGGTCAATCAGGAATTCAAGTATGCGAAGCAGTCAGGCGGCCATGGCCAGTATGGTCACTGCAAGTGCATCTTTACTCCGTGCGATCCGAACGGTGAAAACCTTTATTCATTTGAAAGCACTGTTGTCGGTGGCTCTATTCCGAAGGAATACATTCCGGCAATCGATGCAGGTATCCAGGAAGCAATGAAAGCGGGAACACTTGGCGGTTATCCGGTAGTCGGTATTCATGCGAATGTCTACGATGGTTCGTATCATGAAGTCGACTCTTCGGAAATGGCTTTCCATGTTGCCGGTTCGATGTGCTTCAAGGAAGCGATGAGAAAAGCAGAGCCGATTCTTCTTGAGCCTGTCATGAAGGTCGAGGTTACGATGCCCGAGGAATACATGGGTGACGTAATCGGCGATATCAATTCACGCCGCGGACGGATTGAAGGTATGGAGGATATCGGAGGCGGAAAGCAGGTCAACGGCTTCGTTCCGCTCTCAGAGATGTTCGGCTATGCGACAGATCTTCGTTCACGTACGCAGGGACGCGGCAATTACTCGATGTTCTTTGAACGTTATGAGCCGGTTCCGAAAAATGTCGCGAACAAGATACTTAATCATACAAACTGATTTTATGCGAGGCACCTGTTCTTCCGAAATGTTCAGAGATAAGAAAGAACAATCCGTTGTTTTTGAACAGGTGCTGCGCAATTTGTCATTTCGTTTGCGGGTGCTTCACGGAAACACTATTGCAAAACGAGTTGACTTGAAATATAATAGCAAATAGTAAGCCCAGACAAAGAAGGCCGAGTTGCCTTTTATTGGATCTATTTTCAAGGAGGAGATTTCTAAAATGGGAAAGCAGACGTTTCTTAGAACAAAGCCGCACGTAAATATTGGTACAATCGGCCATGTCGATCACGGCAAAACAACTCTGACTGCAGCTATTACAGAAGTTCTTGCAAAGAGAGTTCCGTGCCCGGGCAACCAGATCGTCGATTTCGCTAATATCGATAAGGCTCCGGAAGAAAGAGAACGTGGTATCACGATCAATACTGCTCACGTTGAATATGAAACAGAGAAGAGACATTACGCACATGTCGACTGCCCGGGCCATGCTGACTATGTCAAGAACATGATCACCGGTGCTGCTCAGATGGACGGCGCTATCCTTGTAGTTGCTGCTACTGACGGTGTTATGGCTCAGACAAAGGAACACGTTCTTCTTGCCCGCCAGGTCGGCGTTCCGAGAATGGTAGTTTTCCTTAATAAGTGCGATATGGTTGATGATGACGAGCTCCTTGAGCTGGTCGAAATGGAAGTTACTGAACTCCTTACAGAGTATGGTTTTGATGAGGAGACACCGATCATCCGTGGTTCCGCTTTCCAGGCTCTTCAGGATCCGGATTGCAAGTGGGCTGATAACATCATGGAACTTCTTAATGCTGTTGATGAATGGGTTCCGACTCCGGAACGTGACACAGATAAGCCGTTCCTTATGCCGGTAGAAGACGTCTTCACAATCTCCGGTCGTGGTACTGTTGCTACAGGCCGTGTTGAGAGAGGAACTCTTCATGTTAACGATCCGGTCGAAATCCTGGGCGTCAAGGAAAAGGTTGACAAGTCTGTTGCTACTGGTATCGAAATGTTCCATAAGCTTCTTCCGGAAGCTATGGCCGGCGACAACATCGGCGTTCTTCTTCGTGGTATCAACCGTACAGACATCGTTCGTGGACAGGTTGTTGCTAAGCCGGGCACAGTTACCTGCCATAAGAAATTCACAGCTCAGGTTTACGTTCTGACAAAGGATGAAGGCGGTCGTCATACACCGTTCTTCAACAACTACAGACCGCAGTTCTATTTCCGTACAACTGACGTTACAGGCGTTATTTCTCTTCCGGAAGGAACCGAGATGTGCATGCCGGGCGACAACGTTGAGATGACGATTGAACTGATTCACCCGATCGCTATGGAGCAGGGTCTTACATTCGCTATTCGCGAAGGCGGACGTACAGTTGGTTCAGGCCGTGTTGCTACAGTTATTGAAGATTGATTTTAAATGAAGTACTGAAGAAGAGAGCCTTCCGGATGTTCCGGGAGGCTCTTTGACTTTCCTGTAATATACAAATACGTGCCGCAGGTATGTGTTTGCATCAGCATACCAAAGCAGCTGCCGGAGGCAGGTCCTCCGTTATGCGCACAAGATTTCGGTGGGGCTTCTTCAGAAGAGCGGTTTGGTTTCAACGGAATGCCGTGCGGAATATGCGTATGGAGCCTTGTGCAGGCTGAAGAGCCGTCAGTTGACGTTAGCTGTTCAAAATGTTATAGTTGAAACGTATTTTATGAACCGCAAATAAAGTTCTCTATTTCATGAGCCTTTTGGATCAGTTGAAAAATGAGGAGGCAGGGTACCGGTATCTTTTATTCCGATGCATTTTTTAGAGAGCCGGGTATGTGATTCATCATAACGTACAGAAAATGTGCCGGTGGTGCATTTTCCGTTTGAAAGGAGATTCGTTATGTCAAAAAGAATAATGATCTGTGCGCTGATTTTTGCCGCCGGCGTTGCGGCTCTTGCGCTGACAGGCTGTGGAAGTTCGAATACAATTTCGTCTCTTACTGACAGCGACAGTACGACAGCTTCGGTTCCGACTCAGGATGTTTCGGCCTCTGAGGCTGAGAGCGTGCTTCCAAAGATTACAGCTCAGACAATTGAGAGTGCTGTCCCTGTGGTCGAAGAGAATGTATCGGCTGTAGAGGTGATGCCCCAGGAGGCGTCGGCGGAAGAGGAGGCATTCGAGCCTGCCGGCGAAGGTAATACGGCCACTACAACAACGGATGTCAAGTTCAGGTCATCACCGGATACTGACAGTGATGACAACGTCATTGATGAACTTGACGAAGGTACAGAAGTAACGGTTCTTGCATCTGAAGACGGATGGTATAAGGTCCAGGTGGGAGATGAAACCGGCTATATTAAAGCGGAATATGTCGAGTAAATACCGGGATATTTAGACAAACAAAAAAACGTGCCGACGGCACGTTTTTTTGTTTGTCTCAGCATGCTAAAGGAGTTGCCTGAGGCAAGTCCTTTGGGTTAACGCAAGAACGCCCGAAAGGAACATTTCAAACAGGTGAACGTTTCAAATCCGCCCGGACAGAGGGGGAATATAGCTGAAGGCAAGGGGCGTCGTTTACATGCGAATAGATCGGCCTGCGGCAGGTTCTGCTGTCCGGAGATGATATGGTTTACCAGCTTGCCCTGCCGGAACAGCCGCAGGGAAGAATGAGGCCGGAATCTGAGACAGGCAGCCCGACTTCATCGGAAATGACAGATGCGGGATGCTTATCCGTAAGAGCGGTTGAAAGCATATAGGTCATAACGCCGGGCTGCAGACCGGTTGTGTAGGAATTTATAAGAAAGAAGAGAGGCTGATCGCTCAGCACCTCCGCACACAGCCGGATCAGAGGAAAAACGGTATCTTCAATTTTCCAGATTTCACCCTTGGGACCGCGGCCGTAGGAGGGAGGATCCATGATAATCGCCTCGTATTTTGAACCACGGCGGATTTCTCGCTGAACGAATTTAACACAGTCATCGACAAGCCAGCGAACCGGACGATCACCCAGACCCGAAAGGTCGGCATTTTCGTGGGCCCAGGTTACCATACCCTTAGAAGCATCAACATGAGTCACTGAGGCTCCCGCGGCGAGTGCAGCGCAGGTAGCTCCTCCCGTGTAGGCAAAAAGATTCAATACTCGTACAGGACGGTTCGACTGCTCGATTTTTGTGCGAAACCAATCCCAGTTGACAGCCTGTTCGGGAAAGAGTCCGGTATGTTTGAACGCAAAAGGCTTTAAATTAAAGGTCAGGTCTCGGTAGTTGATGCTCCACGTTTCAGGGAGATCCCGGAATTTCCAGTGCCCGCCGCCATTTGAACTGCGGTAATAATGCCCGTTGGGATTGCTCCAGCCCGGATGAAGCCTGTCAGTCTGCCATATAACCTGGGGATCCGGTCTTACGAGAAGGTAATTGCCCCAACGTTCCAGCTTTTCACCTTCCGATGTATCTAACACTTCATAGTCTGTCCATTGATCAGCTGCCCACATAGAAGGACCTCCGGAATATGATCTCTTTATAGCCTCAAAGCGAAAGCAGAAATAAGTACAGCACTTTAAGGCGGATTACACTACAATTATTTATCATATCACAGACTGCGCTGATTTGCATTTAAGAGAGTTGGCCTTTTTCAGCACATCCTGTGAAAATCCAATTGAGTTGACATGTATGGGTGTGCTGGCGTAAAATTAAAAAGATTATGGGATAGTAGACGAAGAGAAGGAACAAAGAGTCTGAGGATGATGTTAAAGGGGGATATTATTATGAAAAAGTACGCTGAAATGACAAGAGAGGAATTGCTCACAGAGCAGGCCGAACTCGGGAAGAAATTTGAAGAAATTAAGAAGATGGGGCTTAAGCTTGATATGTCACGCGGCAAGCCGGCTCACAATCAGCTTGAGCTTTCGAACGAACTGATGGACGTTCTGAACAGCGACAGTTATTTTATGGATGAGACCGGAACAGATTGCCGGAACTACGGAATTTTAAGCGGTATCCCCGAAGCGAAAAGACTTATGGGCGCAATGTCGGAAGTGAATCCGGATGATATGATCATTTACGGAAATTCTTCACTTAATATTATGTTTGATACGGTTTCGCGCTCTTTTACACACGGTGTCTGCGGAAATACGCCCTGGTGCAGGCTGGACAAAGTGAAATTTCTGTGTCCGGTTCCGGGGTATGACAGACATTTTCGGATCACGGAATATTTTGGTATTGAGATGATCAATATTCCGATGACTCCGGAGGGACCGGATATGGACCTTGTCGAGCATTATGTCAGCACTGATCCCGCAGTCAAAGGAATCTGGTGTGTGCCGAAGTATTCAAATCCGCAGGGCTATTCTTATTCCGATGAGACGGTCAGAAGATTTGCGGCACTTCATCCGGCTGCTCCGGATTTCCGGATTTACTGGGATAATGCCTATTCAATTCATCACCTGTATGATGATCCGGAGAAGCAGGATGTGATTCTTGAAATTCTCGAGGAGTGCAGAAAAGCCGGCAACCCGGACATGGTATTTAAGTTTATTTCGACATCGAAAGTGACATTTCCGGGATCGGGTCTGGCCGCAATTGCGTCTTCTCAGGCGAATCTGAAGGATACACAGAAGCATATGACGGTTCAGACAATCGGATTTGATAAACTGAATCAGCTGAGACATGTTCGATTCTTTGGAAATATGGCAAATATGCATGCCCATATGTCAAAGCATGCGGAGATTCTGAGACCGAAATTCGAAATGATTCTCGATACCCTCAAAGCTGAACTCGGAGGTTTGGGAATCGCGGAATGGACGGAACCGCGCGGCGGGTACTTCATTTCCTTTGAATCACTTGAGGGCTGCGCCAAGGCGATCGTTGCAAAATGCGCCGAAGCGGGAGTGAAGCTTACACCGGCTGGTGCGACTTATCCGTACGGAAAAGATCCGCACGACAGCAATATTCGTATTGCTCCGTCCTATCCGAAGCTGAAGGAGCTTGAGAAAGCGACGGCTGTGCTAGTGCTCTGCACAAAGCTGGTGAGCGTTGAAAAATATTTAAGCATCTGACGAAAGCTGATATTAAATCAGGCAGTATGAGGGAGGGCACGGATATGAGCCGTTCAAGCGGAAATATGAAGCACCGAAAAGCGGAAGAACATGCCAAAAGTCTGACTGCGGAAGGGGCGGAAAAAGCTGATCATTGTGTTACGGAACAGATGCAAAGCACCGACGGAAGCGGCACGACGGAGGTAACGGACGCCGTTTCCGGGGCTTCGGAAGAGGTAACGGACGCCGTTCCCGGGGCTTCGGAGGAGACCGCGGACAATGTTTCCGGAGACGCGGAGCCGCTAAATCGTACTGACTGTGAAGATAAAAATGATACTTCGGATAAAAAATCCACAAAAAAGACGTGGCATGTTGTCAACAGGACCCGACCGGGTCTGACGGCGGCGCTTTGGGCAGCTTTTGTCATTCTGATTGCAGCTGTTGCAGGGCTGGGAGCCGCTTATTTGTACGGTGCAAGTGTCTACAGGACACGCTTTTATCCAAATACGACCATCAATGGCGTGGATGTTTCAAAAATGACAGCTGAGGAGGCCAGGGCCGCAGTTCTGCCGCATGCCGAAACCTATGAGCTTACAATCATTGAAAAGGACGGCGCACAGGAAGTTCTGAGTGCGGAAGAGCTTGGCTGGAATCCGGATGATAATGGTCGGTTTGATCAGATTATTTCCGCACAGGACCCGGAACATTGGTACCTCCATATCAGGGAGCCGCATTCCTACGAAGAGGAAATAATTGCGTCTGTGGATACCGTCCTTGCCGATCAGGCCATCGCCGGACTCACCTGCCTGACAGACTATGTGCGGCCGGCAGATGCGCAGCTCGTTAAGCTTGCGGACGGAACTTATGAAGCGAGGGAGGAAATTGAGGGCTCAAAGCTCTGGGAAGAGAAGGCGACGGATGCGATATTTTCTGCATTGGAAACAGGGGCAGAAAGCGTGGACCTCACAAATCCAGACTGCTATCAGCACCCGGAGGTCACGCTCGCCGGTTCATCGATCACAGAACGTGCGGAAACCTGGAATCGTCTGCTTACAGCAGAGATCTCGGTACAGTTCGGAAACGGCACAGAGACTGTCAGCGGCGGACTCCTGAAGCAGTACATTACTGACGACGGCCAGTCAGTGAGCTTTTCGGAGGGATGGATCGTTCCGATGGTGGTTTGTTGGGCGGAGAAGTACAATACCTATGGGGCAGCAAGAGGCTTTACCACCCATGCCGGCAATCGCATCGTACTTCCGGAGGGTGGAACCTATGGGCGGTATCTCGATGTCAGCGGTACTGCGGAAGCGGTCAGAGAGGCGATCAGTGAAGGCGGGACCCGGGAAATTGAGGCTGTCTGGCTGAGGAAAGGCAGTTCATCGACCGATGATTTCGGAGAAGTATTCATAGAGGTCAGTTTGTCTGAGCAGAAGCTCTGGCTTCACAGGAGCGGTGCGATTGTTTACGAAACTGATATTGTAAGCGGCCTGCCGGTGAGCGGCCGCGAGACAGAAACCGGTCTTATGACGATTGAGGCCTGTGAATCGGATGCAGTCGCAGATCCCGTCGAGACGGGCGGCACTGAAGCGGTCATTCAGCACAAGCTTCTGCTTTCCAAAGGAATTTATATCTCTGATGCATCCTGGAGATCGGAATTTGGAGGCAATGTGTATCTTGAAAATGGTACGCACGGTTCCATCGCCGTGCCGGAAAATGCGATGCAGCAGATCGCGGAGGCAGCGTCTGAGGGAATCGCAGTGATCATTTATTGATGCGGCACGGCGCAGCTGCAAATCCGCAGGCTCAGGCTTCAAAGAAAGGAGCAAAATGAGCAGAAGAAAAAGACGCAGGAAGAAAAAGAGCAGCCTTTTCAGTGTTGTCAGAGCAATTATCCTGGTCGCAGCGATCGCGGTTTTTGGCTATTCAGGTTATCAGCTGTACGCTATTTTCAGTGAGTATAAACAGTCCAGCGATGAGTATGCCGCGCTGGCGGATGATTATACAAAGGCATATTCCGGTGATGGAAAGACAGAAGAGAGTATATCTTCGGGATCGGATTTTCAGGAGCTTGCCGGGACAGCACTGGATCCTTACGGCAACCCGTATGAGGATGCCGAGCCGCCGGTTACGGTGGACTGGGAGGCTCTTGAAAAGATCAATCCGGATATTGTCGGCTGGATCTATGTCGACGCCTGCCCGACGATTAATTATCCGATCTGCCGGGGAACCGACAATGACTACTATCTTCACAGAACCTTCCGGCAGGAGTATCTCTTCTCGGGATCAATCTTTGAAGATTATCAAAATGCTGCGGACTTTACAGACCCGAACACGATTATCTACGGTCACAACATGAAAGACGGCAGCATGTTCAACACACTTAAAAAACTTCAGGATCAATCGGTGTATGAGCAGAATCCCTATTTCTGGATTCTGACACCCGGAGGCAATTACCGCTATCACATTTACTGCGTGACGACGGCTTCCGTGGAATCGGATGTCTACATCCTGTACGATTATAACGGTTCCGAATTTTTAAAATGGGAGCAGAAGATGGAGAGCATGTCTGAAGTGAACGGTACAGTCCCGCTGAATGAGTATGATCACTCAGTGGTTCTCTCGACCTGTACATCAGATGAGTCCTATCGCTGCGTGGTAATCGGAAAATGTGTGTCTTCGGACCAGCCGGCTGCTTCGGTACCTACCCCAACACCGACGCCGCGGGTGACTCCGGAGCCGAGCCTGGATGATATAGAGATCGATCCGGATGTGGAGTATTATGACTGATTTTAAATCTGTTATATCATCCTTTTGACACTTTAATCTTTTATGTGATGCAGCAAATGAAAGGAGTGAAGGACACATGACAGGAAGCGGCGACAAGATCAGGGAACTGCAGCAGATCATCGATACACATGAAAAAATTGTGTTTTTCGGCGGCGCAGGTGTGTCTACTGAAAGCGGAATACCGGATTTCCGCAGCCAGGACGGTCTCTACAATCAGCAGTACAGGTATCCGCCGGAGACGATTATCAGCCATTCCTTTTTTGTGAGAGATCCGGAAGAGTTTTACCGTTTTTATAAGGATAAAATGCTGATTCTGGATGTTGAACCGAATGCGGCGCATAAAAAGCTTGCTGAGATGGAAGAAAAAGGGAAGCTGCTTGCTGTTGTGACTCAAAACATCGATGGTCTGCACCAAAGAGCCGGGAATAAGCGGGTCTATGAGCTCCATGGTTCCGTTCACCGCAATTACTGCACGCGATGCGGAGAATTTTTCGGGCCGGAATACGTTAAACAGGCTGCCGGAATTCCGAAATGCACTAAATGCGGCGCACTGATCAAGCCGGATGTTGTGCTTTACGAAGAAGGGCTGGATAATGACGTTATTAATGGCGCAGTCAATGCGATTCGGCAGGCGGATTGCCTGATTATAGGCGGAACTTCGCTTGTGGTGTATCCGGCGGCCGGTTTGATCGATTATTTCAGGGGAGATAAGCTGGTGCTTGTCAATAAATCCGCAACTTCTGCTGACAGGCGGGCGGATCTTGCCATCAATGAGCCTATTGGAGAGGTCTTTTCCCAGATCCGGCTGTGAGAGCACTCAATACGCGTCGAGCGCGGGAGAACAGAGAAGGCTTTTGCAGTGGCGCATTTGCTGCGCAGGTGTTAAGATAGGTAGCGGCTCGCACTTAAAATGATTATTTTTCAACGGAGTAAAACTCAGATTTTATATGATAGGATTATTATTTTCGGGCCAGGGTGCACAGTATCCCGGAATGATGCGGGATTTATTCGAAGCGGAAGAAAGTGCAAGAGCAGTATTTGAGAAGGCGAATGAAGTGCTCGGCAGAGATATTGCCGGGCTGTGCTTTAACGGGACTCAGGAAGAATTAAACCTGACTCATAACACTCAGCCGTGTATGCTGGCTGCGGATCTTGCGGCTGCGATGACACTCCGGGCGCACGGAATTACAGCTGCAGCTGCAGCAGGCTTTTCCCTCGGAGAATATGCGGCGCTTGCCTATGCCGGAGCAATTTCTCCGGAAGATGTGTTCCGTCTGATTCAGATCAGAGCTGATGCCATGCAGGAGGCAGTGGCTCCGGGTGAAGGAGCAATGGCAGCTTTTGTCGGCGCTTCGGCTGAGCAGGTGGAGGCGCTTTGCAGACAGGTTACCGGCGGGTATATTGCTGCAGCAAATTATAACAGTCCGCAGCAGACGGTGGTTTCCGGAACAAAAGCAGGGGTGGACGAGGCCTGCGCGCTGGCAGAGGAGGCCGGACTTCGCTGTGTCAGACTGGCAGTCAGTGCGCCGTTTCATTGTGCGCTCATGGAACCTGCTGCGCTGAAGCTGAAGACAGCATTTGAAAGCTGTACTTTCCGAAATCCCGATATTCCCGTCTATATGAATTTTGATGGACAGAGCTGCGATGACGGAAGCTGTCTTCCGGAACTTCTCGTGAAACAGGCGGTGAGTCCGGTCAGATGGGTACAGACACTGGAAGCAATGCGTGAGGCGGGCATTGATACCTTTATTGAATGCGGACCCGGTAAGACTTTGTCCGGGCTTGTCAAAAAAACCCTGAAAGGGGTTAAAGTGCATCGCGTGGAAAATCTGAAGACCCTGAATGATACGATGAAAGCAGTCGCCTATGGAGATTAAAAAATACGACTCGGGCCTTCTGCATTCCTGCATGTATGTTCTTGAGGAAAACCGGCATGCCCTTGTGATTGATCCCTGCGGATTCACAGAGTGCGCGAAGGATTTTCAGGTCGATTATATGATCCTCACCCACGAGCATTATGACCATATTTCGGGCGTTAATGTCTGGAAGGAAAAAACAGGTGCCAAAGTGCTTTGCAGTGAAGCGTGTGCGGTCAATATTGAAAATCCGAGAAAAAATATGTCGCGCTATTTTGAAATCTTCTGCATGATGCAGACCTGGGTGCCGCAGGAAGAAATAAAATTTACGCCGGGGGATTACAGCTGCAGGGCGGATCTTGTGTTTCGGGATGAAAAGGTTTTTAACTGGCAGGGTCATACAATTGTGCTGACGGAGATACCGGGGCATTCTGCCGGGAGTATCGGAATCAGCGTGGATGATGAACATTTCTTTTCCGGGGACAGCCTGCTGGAACATGATCCGATTGAACTCCGGCTTCCGGGCGGAAGTAAAGAGCAGTGGGAGATGATCGGCAGACCGCGCATTGAGTCCCTGCGGAAAGGGATCCGGATCTGGCCGGGGCATTTTGAGGATTTTATTTTAAAATAATGAACCCTGACGGAAGGAAGGATATTTTTAAATGGCATTTTTTAAGGCTGAAGGGGTAAAAATCGCAGGCATCGCCTGCGCTGTCCCGGACAATTATGTGACGGTAGAAAGCTTTAAGGCAGTTTTCGGGGAACAGGTTCCCGATAAATTTTCGGCCGGCACAGGGATTAAATCCATGTATAAAGCGCTGCCTGAGCAGACAGCCAGTGATCTGGCTGTAGCGGCGGCTGAAAATCTGTTTGCTCATTCCGACATTTCGAGAGATGAAATCGGTCTTATGATGATGGTGACACAGTCGCCGGATTACCGGAGACCGTCCAGTGCCAGCGTTGTCCAGAAGCAGCTGAGGCTTCCGGTTGATTGTTCTTCTATGGAGATCAATCTTGGCTGCTCGGGTTTTATCTATGGTCTTCAGACAGCGGCATCAATGCTGAAAGCTTCCGAAGAAAAGTATGCGCTGCTTGTCATGGGCGATTCGGCTTCCAAACTGGTTGATCCAAATGACAAGTCAATTGTTATGATGTACGGCGATGCCGGCGCGGCAATCCTTCTTGAAAAACAGGAGGGGGAAACTTCGACAGCACTTTTAAGGAGTGACGGAGATCGCTATCGTGCAATCGTACTGCCGGGCGGCGGCTTCAGGGATATGAACCCGCCGAGAGACAGATTTTTATGTGAAGACGGAAATGAACGCTCTTTGTATGATATTTATATGGACGGTACTGCGGTGTTTTCTTTTTCCATCACGGATGTCCCCCAGGCCTTGATGGATTATTTCGAGCATACAGCAACCGGAACAGACGATTATGACCTGTTTTTGTTCCATCAGGCCAATGCATTTATCATCAAACAGTTGATGAGAAAACTGAAGATCAAAAAAGACAGAGTTCCGATTTCCCTGGATCAGTACGGCAATACCGGAGGCATTTCGATTCCGCTGACGCTGTGCAGTGAATTCGGACACGCAGAGGAAAATCGGTCATTTAGGACCCTGATGTGCGGCTTCGGTATCGGTTTGTCATGGGGCGTCTCAAACTGGACGATTGAGACGGCTTCGGTATATCCGGTTATCAAAACGGATTATTGCTATAAAGAGGGAAAAATCACCAGGGAAATGCTGGAGAAAAAATGAATCCCCGGCAGAACGGCTGCTGATTTCTGAATAAAATCAAAAGCGTTAAGTACACTCGTTATACACGAAGGAGGAATTTCAAATGACAGAACGTGAAAAACTTGCTCTGCTTGAGGAGATGCTGGAACTGGAAGAGGGTGACCTGACCGCAGACAGAGAACTCGATGATATCGATGAATATGATTCGATGGCGAAGCTCTCTCTGATCGTGCTCATGGATGACGAGTTCGGCATTAAGCTCACGGGCGATGAAATAAAAGCCTTCGAGACAGTCGGTGATATACTTGAGAAGATGGAAAAATAAGGCAGGTATGAATAAAGATGAGTAATCTCGAAAAATACAATGAAATCTTTATGCGCGTGTTTGAAGTTCCGGAGAGCGCACTCAATGAAAGCTTCAGCTTTAAGGACGTCCAGGAGTGGGACTCAGTCGCTCACTTGTCGCTGATTTCGGAGCTGGAGGATGCGTTTGATATTTTCTTTGAGTCGGAGGACGTGCTGCACTATGGCTCATACTCCAACGGCATCATCATTCTTGAGCGGTACGGAATCGATATGAAAGCTTAATATTCGAGGATGCAGAAAGCCTCGGCAAGCCCGCCGTCATGAGAGATCGTGAGGTGGGCTTTTTTGAGTTCCCGCTTTTCGTATTCCGCTGCGGCCCAGCCGTGCAGGCTGTAAAACGGCGCTCCGGCTTCATTGTGCCGGATTTCCACGGCTTTCAGCTCTGAGGAGAGAAAGCCGGTGCCAAGTGCTTTTACAAAAGCTTCCTTGGCGGCAAACAGTCCGGCGAAGGAATTGATTTTTCCGCGGCAGTATTCAATTTCATCCGTTGTATAATATTTTTCAAAAAAATGCGGGTTCATCTTCCGGAGACGGTCGATGCTTAAGAGGTCAACTCCGATTCCGTAAATCATGGTGTAATGCCGGCTGCTCCTTATCAACTGATAGCTGAAAGCGTATTCAGGTTCCTTAAAGGGCGATTATAACGTCAGCTTTTCAAGTTCGGCATATCTGATCTTTCCGTATTCGTTTCTCGGGAGCTCACTCAGAACTGAAACTCCGAATGCGGAATTGTGCAGATGAGTCTTGCCGCTGATGAAAGGAACAATTTCATCCCGAAGTTCGACGTTTGTTGTAAAAATCGTCATTTTTCTGTCGTTCCCGAGGCATACAAAATCCCCACCGAACTCCGTCTTCAGAATGCGCTCCGTCTCATCAAGGCTTACGCGCAGGCCGAACAGCTTGAGAAAGCGCTTTTTCCTGCCGACAATGTAATAGAAACCGTCCCTGTCGCGCTTTGCAATGTCTCCGGTCAGGTATTCGCCGCTGAATTCATCTCCCTTCATCAGGTCTTCTTTTGACACGGCATAACCCATGGTGACGTTCGGGCCGCGGTAGCCGAGTTCACCGTCGCAGGACCCGTCCTCATTGTTTTTTTCATCCGCAAGAAACAATTCGCCTCCGGGAATTGCCTTTCCGATGCTGCCGATTCTTTCCAAAGCGGCTGCCGGATCGAGAAATGTCATGCGGGCACTGGTCTCACTGGTGCCGAAAGTTGCACAGAAACGTCTTCCGCTGTCTGAAGCATACCGGGCAATCCAGCTGAACATCTTGTCAGTGAGCTTTCCGCCGCCTTCAGCGAGTGTCTTCAGCTTCGGCAGATCCATTTTCTGGAATCCGATCCTGCGCATGATTTCGTAACTGAAGGGGACGCCGCAGAAATCAGTTCCGCCGTTTTCTCGGACGAATTCCCAGAAATCGGGATCCATAAGGTTGGCTTTCATGAGCAGCACGGAGGCACCGACGACCAGATGGCTGTTGATGACATTGAGACCCATGGTATAATTCATCGGGAGATCGCAGATGCCGCGTTCATCGGGAGTCCATTCGAAAACCCGGGCGACATTTTCCGCATTCGCCTCAAGGTTCCCGTATTTGTGCCTGACGAGCTTGGGACTTCCGGTTGAGCCGGAGGTTGTGAGCAGCATGGAGAGTCTGTCATCTACGGGATAAATGGGGTGTTCAGTCTTTACAAGGACATAGCCACAGACTTCAAGAAGCACATCTTCTTTTCTGCCCGCAGGGGAGATGTTCGCTTTCGGCATCCAGTAATAGGCAGGAGTGTAGGTCCTGTCCAGGTTGCTCAGCAGCCCTTTGTCAAGGGCGGCGGCAAGCATAAGAGGAATCTGACCGTTCGATTCAAAGGCCAGGTACCCGAGAAGGGAACCGGCACTGTTTTCACACATATTGAAAACAACACATCGCGGCAGGTTCAGAGCTTTGAAGCGTTCAACGATCCTGACAGCATCGCCGTAGGTCAGGCGTTGGCCGCTGTCATCCAGAATGGCCAGTCTTGAACTGTCGATCTGATCAATATTTAAAAACATGGAAATGTCCTTTCGTGAACTGCATGTTCCGCTTATTGAGCATGCAGAGCTTTACATGATGGTGCAGCCATCGACGGCGAGGATTTGTCCCGATACATAGGACGAGAGGTCAGAGGCCATGAAGAGACAGGCTCTGGCGATGTCTTCCGGCTCGGCGAGTCTTCCCATGGCAATGTTGCTGATGCGTGCTCTGAGCTTTTCGGGATCAGCCTGCTTCATCATATCGGTATTGGTGAGTCCGGGTGCAATGGCATTGACCCGGATTTTTCCGGGAGCAAGCTCTTTGGCTGCGGATTTTGTCATGGCAATGACAGCTCCCTTGGTTGCGGAATAGACGAGCTGGCCCCGGTTGCCGCGTTCTCCGACTAGGGAGGAGATGTTGATGATGCTGCCTCCCTGCTCATTTCTTGTCATCACCCGGCTTACGGTCTGCAGCATATTGATGGTTCCGCAGATGTTGACATCGACCATGTGACGCATATGCTGAGGACTGATCATGCCGATCAGCTCGTTATATTCGACAGCGGCATTGTTGACCAGGACGTCAATATGACCGCATTCTTTCCTGATTTTCAGCACGCCGCTTCGTACATCGGCATCATTTGAGATATCAAAATAAAGGGCTCTCACTTCTCCGGCAGTGCTGAGGTTAAATTCTTCGCTCCACTCCTCGATAGAACCTGCCTTTGTCGCGACGGCGTAGACAATTGCTCCCTGGTTGGCAAATAACTGCGTGATCGCTTTTCCGATTCCACGGCTGCCGCCGGTTACGATACATACTTTTCCGGTAAGCATTTGGTTGAACCTCCGTTGCAGCTGCATAAAGCGCTGTTTTTTAATGAAGCCATTCCACGCTGATTTCGTGGACGATGAGGTCATCACGTTTTTTTATGAAATCCGGTGCGAGCTTAGGGAACATGGCGCAGCTGAGGAGGTCCTCTTCGCTGCCGGCAATGCTGCCGTACTGTGCCCTGGCGGTGCTGAGCTCGGGCGGAATAAGATCTGCCGGTCTTACTGTGATTACTTCGGAATTTCCGAGCGCTTTCCGGCGGACCGTCTCATCTACCGTCCCCGGAAGCGATCCGTATTCACCTCGTAACAGCGCTGCCGCTTCCCTCGTAAAGGTGCGGTATCTTCCGAACAGTACATTCATAACGGCCTGTGTTCCGATAATCTGGCTGGCCGGTGTAACGAGGGGCGGATAGCCGAAATCTTTTCGGACAAGAGGCACCTCTTTAAGCACCTCTTCAATCCGGTCCTCCGCATCCGCTTCTTTCAGCTGGCTTAAAAGGTTTGAAAGCATGCCCCCCGGAATCTGGTAAATCAGGGCACCCGGATCGGTCCGCAGTGTTCTGGAATTGATGCTGCCGTTTTCTTCAAGCTGTGCGGCTATCTTTTTAAAATGTTCGGCTGCGCGGCCGAGATCCCGGAGCTCAAGACCTGTATCTCTGGGAGTGCCGGCCAGTGAGGCAACAAGTGCTTCTGTGGCGGGCTGTGAGGTGCCGTTTGCCATCGGAGACAGCGCACAATCCACAATATCAACGCCGGCAAAGGCAGCGGCCAGGTAGACCATGCCGCCGGTGCCTGCGGTGTTATGTGTGTGCAGATGAACCGGGACGGAGAGGACGGTTTTTAATTTTTTAACGAGAGAATAGGCATCCTTTGGAAGCAGAAGATTTGCCATGTCCTTGATGCAGATGACATCGGCCCCCATCTGCTCCAAAAGGACCGCCTTTTTTACAAAATAATCCTCATTATGGACCGGACTTGTCGTGTAGCTGAGAGCGGCCTCTGCGATGCCGCCGTATTTTTTTACGCTGCGAATGGAAGTTTCCATGTTGCGGATATCATTGAGCGCGTCAAAGATCCGGACGATATCGATGCCATTTTCGATGGACTTTGCGCAGAAAGCATCAACGAGGTCGTCGGCGTAATGCCGGTAGCCGAGAAGGTTCTGTCCGCGGAGCAGCATCTGCAGCTTTGTGTCGGGAAGTGCGCGGCGGAGAGCTCTGAGACGCTCCCAGGGGTCTTCATTTAAGTACCGCATGCAGCAGTCAAAGGTTGCACCTCCCCAGCATTCGAGAGACCAGTAGCCGATCCGGTTCAGTGATTCACAGGCAGGAAGCATATCTTCGAGCCTCATTCTGGTTGCCGCCTGGCTTTGATGCGCATCCCGGAGGATGGTATCCGTAATATAGAGTCTGTTTTCGGAGTGGAAGAGGTCTTTCATTGAAATGGTTCCTTTGCCAAACAGTGATTTCAATTCGTATTGCCGGTTTTATTCCGGACGGTGTTACTGGATTTCGAACAGAATATCGCCGCCGGCAACCGTGTCGGACAGAGAGCAGTTCAGCTTCATGACAGTGCCGTCAATCGGTGCGGTAATCTCATTTTCCATCTTCATCGCCTCGAGGATGAGAACCACATCACCGGCCTTTACGGCGGCTCCTTCTTCTTTCAGAACGGAAATTACGGTTCCCGGCATCGGGGACAGGACGGTACCGGCATTGCTTGTAGTCTTTTTTTCGTAGGAAGGATTCATCACGCGGACCGTCGTATCCCTTGCCGAACCGATAATTCTTCTGTAATTTGTCTGTTCAGGCGGTTCAGCCCCGGCGGTTTCCGGTACCAGCTCGATTTCCATTTCGTAGACCTTGCCTTCGATTTTGATGCGGTATTTACTCATGTGTAAAATCCCCCAGGGTGAATTTCTGATATGAGAGCTGATGATCTTCGATGTATTGCTTCAGGCTGCTTTTCTGAATTTCCTTAAAAGAAAGAATTCTCACGGCTTTCGGATCAGTATGGGTTTCTTCGGCGATTGCCGCAGCTGCCATTGCTGCGATCTGTTCAGTGCTCAGCATTTTGCTTCTCCTTACAGCGGGATGTTGCCATGCTTTTTTGCAGGCAGCGCACGCTCCTTTGTCTTCAGCATCCGAAACGCGCTGACAATCTTGCTGCGGGTTTCCTCAGGGAGAATCACCTCATCAACGTAACCATGCTCAGCGGCAATATACGGGTTCATGAATTTGCGATTGTATTCATTAATGAGTTCTTCTTTTTTTGCAGAAGGGTCATCGGCCGCTTCAATGGCGTGCCTGCCGATGATCGAGACAGCACCGGCAACACCCATGACAGCGATTTCCGCAATCGGCCAGGCATATACGAGATCCGCGCCGATCCCCTTGCTGTTCATGGCAATGTAAGCCCCGCCGTAAGCCTTGCGCATAATAAGCCCCACCTTCGGAACGGTGGCTTCGGAATAGGCATAGAGCAGCTTTGCTCCGTGACGGATGATGCCATTGTGTTCTTCGTGGCTTCCCGGAAGAAAGGCCGGGACATCCACCAGTGTGAGAAGCGGAATATTGAAGCAGTCGCAAAAGCGGATAAAACGGGCTGCTTTGTCAGAGGCATTGATTTCAATGGAGCCTGCCATATATTTGCTCTGATTGGCAATGATTCCGATGGGATCGCCGTCGAGTCTTGCAAAGCCGACGACGATATTTCTGGCAAATGAACGCTGAACCTCCAGAAAGCTCCCAAGATCAGCGAAGCAGTCAATGACAGCCCTCACGTCGTAGGGCTTTTTTGAATCGAAGGGAACGATTTCCTTCAACCTGACGCAGTTATCCTGTCTTGTCCCCGCAACATGCAGCGGCTTTTCGCGATTGTTTTGAGGAAGATAACCAAGCAGGCATCGAACCCCATTCAGGCAGGAGAGGTCATCCGGGTAGACAAAATGGGCAACGCCGGATTTTGAACCGTGTACTGCCGCGCCGCCGAGGTCGGCAGCGGAGATGACTTCCCCGGTGACTGATTTTACAACCTGGGGGCCGGTGATATACATCTGGCTGTTTTTTTCTGTCATGAAGATAAAATCCGTGATCGCCGGGCTATAGCAGGCTCCGCCCGCACAGGGACCGAGAATGACAGAGATCTGCGGTATGACACCCGAGGCGATTGTATTGCGGTAAAAAATATCTGCGTAGCCGGAAAGCCCGTCTATGCCTTCTTCAATGCGGGCGCCGCCGCTGTCATTGATGGAGATGAAAGGCGCCCGTATTTCGAGTGCCTTGTCCATGGCACGGCAGATCTTCATGGCCTGAGCTTCTCCGAGCGAGCCGCCGCAGACGGTAAAATCCTGAGAGGAAGCGAAGGCAATTCTTCCGTGAATGTAACCGTAGCCCGTCACAACGCCGTCGCCCGGGCGCTTTTTTTTCTCCATACCGAAGCCGGCTGCCCGGGAAGCAATCATATCGTTGAGTTCGACAAAGGTATTGTCGTCAAAGAGTGCTTCCATGCGTTCCCTTGCGGTGAGCTTGCCGGCTGCATGCTGCCGGGCGATGCGGTCGAGACCGCCTGCCGACGCGGCGTCTTCGCGCCTCTCGGAAAGCTGCTGAATTTTTTCATTCCAGGAATTCATGATCACCTTCTCCTTGCTGTTTATAAGGGAAGTTCAGCGTATCTGTGCAAAACGGAAAAAGCTCCCTTAAATGAGCCGGATTTGTCCGATGATGCGAAATACTCATTTTGAAGAGCTCTGTTTGTCTATGAGTATACTGTCTGACGGCTGTTTTTTCAAGATTGCGAATCTCTGTTTTGGTTTGTCTCAGCATACCAACGGTGCTGCCGGCGGCAGATCCCACGGTTTTCAGAAAAGAGAACGCGGGATGATTTAAAAAAATCGGCTCCGGTTCTGCTTGCACTCAAAGCGGCGTTGTGATATAGTATTGGTTCGTGAGAGTTTCTAATGTTCCTTGTCTTTCGCTTAAAAGAGATAGAGAAAGATATGCGAAAGGCCAAAGACCGCAAGGAGGTTTATCAGTTATGAACAAGTATGAACTTGCACTGGTCGTCAGCGCAAAGCTTGATGACGATGCGCGCACAGCAGTTGTCGACAAAGCGAAGGATTATATCACACGCTTTGGCGGTGAACTCGGACAGACAGAAGAATGGGGCAAGCGCAAGCTGGCTTACGAGATTGGCAAGGCTGCAGAAGGCTATTATTACTTCATCAATTTTGAGGGCGAAGGCGATTGCCCGAATCAGCTTGAAGGCGTTATGAGAATTATGGACAACGTCCTCAGATATCTTGTAGTCCGTAAGGATGCCAACGATACATTCTCCGTTGCTCCGGAGAAGACAGAGGAAGCACCGGCCGAGGAAGCTGCGGAAGAAGCAGTGCCGGCAGAAGAAGCTGCAGAAGAAGCAGCACCGGCTGAAGAATAATCTTCAGGGGCGGATTTGTTTCCCATTAGCACAATGTGAGCGTTAAAGCAAGAGAGGTTTAAGATATGAACAGTGTGATTTTAATGGGACGTCTTGTGAGAGATCCTGAGGTTCGTTATTCCGCGGGAGAGAACCAGACGGCAGTCGCGAATTACAGAATTGCGGTAGACCGTCGGTTTAAACGCGAAGGACAGCAGGAAGCGGATTTTTTTGATTGTGTCGCTTTTGGGCGGCAGGCAGAATTCGCCGGACAATATCTTCATCAGGGAACGAAGATGGTGGTCCAGGGAAGGCTGCAGAATGATAACTACACAGACAAAGACGGCCGGACTGTTTACAGAAATCGCATCGTGATCGAGAATCAGGAATTTGCCGAGAGCAAGGCTGCAAGCCAGCAGAACAGAGGAGCTTACAGCGCACCTGCGCCGGCAGCGGCACAGCCTCAGAGAACGGCGTATCCTGCCGGAGGCGGTTCTGCACCGAATACCTCGAGTGACGGATTTATGAACATTCCGGGAAATATGGAGGAAGACCTTCCGTTCATGTAAGGAGCGGGAGCGTCATAAAGGAGAAGATATTATGGCATTCCAGAGAGCAAACAGCGAAGGCGGCTTCAGAAGAAAAGGCGGTTTCCACAGAAGAAAGAAAGTATGCGTTTTCTGCGGAAAGGATAATGAGATCAATTATAAGGATGTCAATAAGCTTAAGAGATATATCTCTGAGCGCGGAAAGATCCTTCCGAGAAGAATTACAGGCAACTGCTGCAAGCATCAGCGCGAGCTGACAACTGCAATCAAGCGTGCACGCCACCTTGCAATCCTTCCGTATGTACAGGATTAAGGAAATATGTTATAATCTGACCGTCATTACTATTTGGTAATGACGGTTTTTTAATGCATTTTGAAGAATATAACTGAATTCTGAAGAATGCCTGATCGGTCGGGAACTTGAAGCATGAGGCGTTTTCATCTGCCGGAGCGTGTCTATGAAAAAGCTGAAGATAACAGGACAATTGAAGAATTGTATAGAATTGCCTCTTGCCCTTGCGGTCATGTGGGCGGTCATGGTGGTGATCCTTTTTTTTAAGGCAGGAAAAGACGCCGGAATAATCGGTCTTCTCTTTCTGGCTGCCTACACTGTCATCTGCCTTGTATTTTACCTTCATCGTTCCCAGAGGATTATGAATGAACTGATTTCGTTTGCAACGGATTATGGGCAGGTTCAGAAGCGGATGCTGCAGGAATTTGCGATTCCCTATGCGCTTCTTGATTCGGATGGCTGCCTTCTCTGGATGAATGACTCGTTTGCGGCACTTACCGGAAAAGAGCGGCATTTTCACAAGAGAATCAGCGTCCTCTTTCCGGAGATCACGGACGAGGAGCTTCCCCGTGAAGACATGAAGACGGATGTCAGGATTCTCAAAGACGACCATTTTTTAAGGGCAGAGCTGAGGAGTATCTATATTGATGAGCTTGCTGATTCTGCAAATTCCTTCGAGATCGGAGATGAAGATCATCTGATCGCTGTGAGTATGTTTGATGAGACCGAGCTTGAGCATCTGCTGACTGAGCGTGAGGAAAATCGTCCTGTCTGCGGTATTTTGTGCTTCGACAATTATGAGGAAGCGCTGGAGGGCGTAGAGGATGTCCGCAAATCACTTCTGCTTGCTCTGGTTGAGCAGAAGATTAATCGGTATTTTGCAAATCTGAACGGGATTGTCCGAAAGCTGACGCATGATAAATTTCTTATTATTATGCGGAAGAAGGCTCTTGATGAGTGCGAGGAGACGAAGTTTTCGATTCTTGATGAAGTGAAGAAGGTAAATATCGGAAATGAACTCTCACTTACGCTGTCAGCCGGGATCGGTGTCGGTGCGAACTCTTATCTTCAGAATATGGAAACCGCCAATGATGCACTGGAACTGGCGCTTGGCAGGGGCGGTGATCAGATCGTCGTCAAAAACGGCTACAGGACGCGGTTTTTCGGAGGAAAGACGGAGTCCGCCGAAAAATCAACCCGTGTCAAAGCCCGCGTTAAAGCCCATGCCCTGAAAGAGATCTTTGACACCAAAGCGCGCGTTGTCGTCATGGGCCATAAGCTCTCCGATATTGATTCGCTCGGCGCAGCGGTTGGAATCTGCCGTGCGGCAAAAACAGCAGGTAAGCCTGTGCATATCGTGACGGATGATATTTCCGATTCCATTGTCCCGGTGCTTGATGAACTGAAGAAGGACGTGGAATACGCTTCAGATCTCTTTATCGATCATGAACGGGCCAAAGAATTGACCGGTGCCGATACAGCGCTTGTGGTCGTTGATACAAACCGTGCGGCCTATACAGCCTGTGAAGAACTGCTGAAGCTGACCAATACGATCATTGTTTTTGACCACCACAGACAGGGCGACGGAAGGATACAGAATGCAGTTCTTTCTTATATTGAACCCTACGCCTCCAGTGCATGTGAGATGGTAGCCGAAATCCTGCAGTATTTTTCGGATGATATCAGGCTCAAGGCATCTGAGGCAGATGCCATGTATGCCGGAATCGTCATTGATACCAACAATTTTGTGACGCACACCGGCGTACGGACTTTTGAAGCGGCTGCCTATCTCAGACAATGCGGAGCGGACATTACGCGTGTCCGCAAGATGTTCAGGGACGAAATTACGGACCTCAAGGCAAAGGCACGTGCCGTAGCGGAGGCAGAGGTCTTTGACGGAATTTTTGCGATTTCTGTGTGTCCGAGCGAAGGACTTCATGCTCCGACAGTCGTTTCGGCCCAGGCGGCAAATGAACTTCTTGACGTGGTGGGGATCAAAGCATCATTTGTCATGACGGATTTTAATGACCAGATCTATATCAGCGCACGTGCAATTGATGAAATTAATGTTCAGCTGATTATGGAACGCCTCGGCGGAGGCGGACACCTGAATATTGCGGGGGCTCAGCTTCCGGAATATTCCATAGAGGAAGCAATCGCGCTTCTTAAGAGTACCATCAGAGAAATGAAAGAAGAAGGAGATATTTAAAGATGAAAGTTATTCTGCTCGAGGATGTTAAGTCCCTTGGAAAAAAAGGCGATGTTGTAAATGCCAGCGACGGATATGCAAGAAATATGCTTTTCCCGAAAAAGCTTGCGGTTGAAGCGACGAGCGGCAATATGAAGGATCTTGAAATGAAAAAGCGCGGTGAGGCTAAGGTCGCTGCGGAAAATCTGGCGGCTGCGGAAGCACTGAAGACGCGGATTGAAGAGAAGGCTGTTACAGTTTCAATTAAAGTCGGCACCGGCGGAAAAACGTTCGGCTCTGTTTCCGCCAAGGAAATTGCCGAAGCGGCCAGAACTCAGCTTGGAATCGAGATTGACAAGAAAAAGCTGCTGCTTGAGGGGCCGATCCGTGAACTCGGAAGCACTTCGGTCGGCGTCCGCCTTCATCCTCAGGTGACGGCAGCTCTTAAAGTGAATGTAAAGGAAGCGTAAGCATGGAAGAAGCCGCGATCCGGAAAATACCCCCGCACAGCAGCGAAGCCGAGCAGTCTGTGCTCGGCTCTATGCTGATGAGTGCCGAGGCTGCAATGGCGGCCGAGGAAATTCTGACCGGAGATGATTTTTATAATCGTCAGTATGGGATCGTCTTTGAAACGATAAAGGAATTGAATGACGCAGGAAAGCCGGTTGATCTTGTGACGCTCAGGGATGCGCTTCAGAAAAAAGATGTTCCGGAAGAACTCAGCAGCATGGCTTTTGCCAATGAAGTGCTGACTCAGGTTCCGACGTCCGCCAATGTCCGGGAATACGCGGAGATTGTGAGAGAAAAGGCTACCCTGCGGCGGCTGATCAGCGAAGCGGCGGCAATAGAAAACGCCTGCTATCTTCAGAAGGACGAGACGGAGACGATTCTGGACAATGCCGAGAAGGGCATCTTCAAGGTGATTCAGCAGAGGTCTGCGGAGACCTTTACACCGGTTTCACAGATTGTGTACAATTCCCTGGAAGCGATTGCTGCGGCAGCGAGATCAACGAGCCATATCACAGGGCTGGAGACCGGTTTTATCGATCTTGATTACAAGACTTCCGGCTTTCAGAATTCTGATCTGATTCTGATTGCTGCCCGTCCGTCGATGGGCAAGACTGCCTTTGTTCTGAACATTATGGAATATATGGCGATTCACAAAGGAATGTCTGTGGCCATGTTTTCGCTCGAAATGTCGAGTGAGACCCTGATGAACCGTCTGTTTGCGCTGGAGGCGAGAGTGGACGCACAGAAGCTCCGCACAGGAAAACTGAATGATGATGAGTGGTCGAAGCTGATTGAGGCTTCGGGAACGATAGCCTCCTCATCGATTATCATTGACAATACGCCTGGCATAACGCTTCGTGAACTGCGCTCAAAAGCGAGGAAATTCAAAATCGAGGCAGATATACAGATCATCTTTATTGACTATCTGCAGCTGATGTCAGGGAGCGGAAAAGCCGGTGACAGCCGTCAGCAGGAGATTTCGGACATTTCCCGTGGTCTAAAGTCGCTGGCCAGAGAACTCAATGTACCGGTTGTTGCGCTTTCACAGCTGAACCGCGGCGTTGAGACGAGAGAAGATCACAGGCCGATGCTCTCGGACCTGCGTGAATCGGGCGCGATCGAGCAGGATGCGGATGTGGTGATGTTCATTTACCGCGATGATTACTATCACAAGGACACAGAAGAAAAAAATGTCGCCGAGATTATCATTGCCAAGCAGAGAAACGGCCCGATCGGCACGACAAAGCTTGTGTGGCTGCCTGAATATACAAAGTTCGCCAATATGAAGAAATGATTCATGCTGCAGGATGCGGCTTTTTTGCGGAATCAAAAAGCTGCAAAAGGGGCTGACATAAACCTTCAGCCAGGCCGGCGGTATTAACTTCCGGAATTTCCCGACATAAGTTTTCCTTGACATCATGGCGGAATCAAGGCATAAATAGAACTGTAGCTTTTTTCAGGATACACAAGGAGAATATATGTATACACTTGAAGATATCAGAGCGGTTGATCCGGAAGTGGCTGATCTGATCGTTGCGGAAATCGACAGACAGAACTCTCATCTTGAACTGATTGCGTCAGAGAACTGGGCAAGCAAAGCTGTTATGTCCGCGCTGGGAACCGTACTGACGAATAAATATGCAGAAGGTTATCCGGGACACCGCTTTTACGGCGGCTGCGAACATGTGGACGTGATTGAGGATCTTGCAAGAAACCGTGCCATGGAGCTTTTCGGCTGTACGTATGCCAATGTTCAGCCTCATTCCGGTGCACAGGCGAATATGGCGGTTCTTTTTGCCCTGCTGAAGCCGGGTGATACTTATATGGGCATGAAGCTCGATGAAGGCGGCCACCTCTCTCACGGATCACCGGCGAATATGTCAGGACAGTATTATCATCAGGTCTCTTACGGTGTCAATGAAGAGGGCTATATTGATTATGATGAAACGCTCCGGATTGCAAAGGAGTGCAGGCCGAAGCTGATCATTGCGGGCGCCAGCGCATACTGCCGCGTGATCGATTTCAAACGCATGCGCGAGATCTGCGACGAGGTCGGTGCTTATCTGATGGTTGATATGGCACATATTGCCGGTCTGGTTGCCGGCGGCGTTCATCCGAGTCCGATTCCGTATGCACATGTTACAACCACTACCACCCATAAGACGCTCCGCGGACCGAGAGGCGGTGTGATTTTAAGTTCACAGGAATTTGCCAAGGAGCACGGCTTCAATAAAGCTGTTTTCCCGGGCATTCAGGGCGGTCCTTTGATGCACTGCATCGCAGCCAAGGCTGTTATGTTCAAGGAAGATCTTCAGCCGGAGTTCCGTGAGTATGCGCAGAATGTTGTCGACAATGCCAAAGCTCTTGCGAACGGTCTGACTTCCAGAGGCGTAAAGCTCGTCACAGGCGGGACTGACAACCACCTGATGCTGATTGACCTCCGGGGCAGCGAGCTCACCGGAAAGATTCTTGAGGAACGTCTCGGCAAGGCGCATCTGACAGCTAATAAGAATACTGTACCGCGTGATCCGAGATCTGCTTTCGTCACATCGGGCGTACGTCTTGGAACCCCTGCTGTTACAACTCGCGGTATGAATACAGAGGATATGGATCGGATTGCTGAAGCTATTGCACTCTGCGTTGAGTCAGAGGAGAATATTCCGCAGGCGAAGGCCATCGTCTGTGAATTGACGAAGCGTTATCCGCTGATTGGATGATGAAAGAACTGTAATAAAGAAACGTGTCGGGGGGGATACCGCTATGATGAATCGTAAAACACAGAAGATTGTCATTGCTGTTATTGCTGTTATTGTCGTTGTCACAATGGTGTTATCGATGATTCAGCCGATGCTCGGATAAGGCAGCAGACAAGAAGGGCAACATGGAGTCATCATATATGTCATGTTCGATCCTTGCCGCAGGCACAATTGCCTGCGGCGAGGTCATTGATATTACCTGCCAAAAAAGAGGGGAGCTCGCTTTGCGCTTCCCTTGTTTTTTTGCGCCTGCGGTTTCGGGAAATCAGGAACTGAAATTTCTCAAAAGCATGGATATGGAAAAGCTTGAGGAAGAGGTTTGTGAACTGTGCCGCAAATATTCCGCCGATGCAGTTTTTCGCATGGGGGAAGGCGGTATTTTCAGGGCGCTGTGGGATCTGGGCATCAGGCTTGGGTGCGGACTTACTGTGGATTTAAAAAAGATCCCGATTTGTCAGGAAACGATCGAGATCTGTGAATATGCGGATATAAATCCTTATGAAGCGGATTCCCGCGGGGCGGTACTGATTGCCTGCCGCGATGCGGGACCGCTGCTGATGGCCCTTAAAGAGAGAGGCATACGGGCTGAATTGATCGGATCGATGAACGGATCGAAGGCAAAAACGCTTCTTTATGATGGCCATGTGCGCTACCTGGATAAACCCAGAAGGCTGAAAAAGCCTGCGTTTATTTCGTCGTAACGTACAGAAAACGTGCCGGCGGTACGTTTTACCGTTTGCTTAAGTCAACAAAATGAACAGTCGGCGGCAGTTCATTTTGTTGACAAATTCCGGCTATATTGAGCTGCACGCCGGTCTTTGGCGGCTCAATATAGCCGGAATGAAAAGCTTTACTTCAGCTTGGCGATAGTAACTCCTGCGTCGCCTTCTCCGAACTCACCGAGCCGGAATGATTCGACATGTTTAGAACGTCTGAGGAAATCCTGAACACCCTTTCGAAGGGCACCTGTTCCCTTTCCGTGTAC